>Ga0182030_10026975_pt1 | contig 10362 bp, 10 predicted proteins | sample 812S3MmetaG_FD_121299 | JGI IMG/M metagenome (GOLD analysis project Ga0182030, IMG submission 121299) | Permafrost microbial communities from Stordalen Mire, Sweden - 812S3M metaG (Illumina Assembly) | ecosystem: Environmental > Terrestrial > Soil > Wetlands > Permafrost | place: Sweden... | reverse complement strand
TCGCCAACGGCCAGACGCCGTCGCTGTTCTTCCGCTTCCCGGGGCTGATTTCGAGCGCGCCGTTGATGCAGGCGGTGCTCCGCCATCATCTGATCTCGCTCGGCGCAGACGCGTGGCTGGCGCTCGACCAGCGCCCCAACGCCGGCTCGATCGTGCTCGTCCACCCCAACGGCAACGAGCCGCTCGGCATCAAGCTGTTCGAGCGCGACCTCGCCCGCAATGCGCTGCCGCTCCCCTTCGAGCCGCTGACCGCCGCGCCGAATTGATCGCCGCGATCCGGCGGACCGCAGCGGGCGGGCGCCAGGCGACCGTCAGCTTACAGAAAGATTGCTTCCGTTAGGGTTGATCGGCGCGCGGCGTCTCGAAGGCGCGTGGCGCGCGCTTTGCCGCGCGATGCCAATAATCCCTACGGTTCCGTCATCGAGAAACCGACCGTCCTCTCGGAAGTCCGCATCAACCCCGTCATTTCGGATGTCTCGTATGGCCGCCAACGCTCGTTCGAACCCGTCCACGCGCGCCGCCGCCGCCAGCCCGGTCATCAAACCGACGTTGCTGATCGTCGGCGCGCAGAAGGGCGGCGTCGGCAAGACGACCGTCGCCCGGCTGCTGCTGCATTGGCTGGAAGAGAACCGCCGAGCCCACATCGCTTTCGACACCGAGACGCCGCTCGGCTCGCTCATCCGGTTCCACGACGACAAGACCGAACTGGCGGATATCACCGAGGTCCCGGCGCAGATGCGGATCTTCGACGCGGTCGCCAGCGACCGCAGCGGTTCGACCTTCGTCGTCGACCTGCGCGCCGGCCATCTCTACGCCATGCTCGACCTGCTCACCGATCTGCGCATCCTGCGCGACGCGCAGGAGGGCGCGTTCGACGTCGTCTTCCTGCACATCATGGGCGGCTCGATCGAATCGATCCGCGAGGTCAGCGAAACGCTCGACCGCTTCTCCGGCGCCAAGCACATCATCGTCACCAATCCCGGCAACGGCGCCGACCTCTCGGACTGGGAGGCCTCGGAGGTGCGCGCCAATTTCGGGCGCGACGGCGGCGTCGAGATCAATATCCCCGCCCTCAACAAACAGGCCTATCTGGAGATCGATCGCGCCGGCTCGACCTTCGCCCAGTTCGTCAACAACAAGCGCAAGAACGGCGCCGACGCGATGTATTCCTACGTGCTGCGCGGCTATGCGCGGAACTGGCTGCTCAAGTCGATGACCGAGATCGATCGCATAAGCCTCTGATCGGCGACGCGATTCTTCGGCCATGGACGCCGTCAGCCTGCTGATCGACGACACGAACTGGACCAGCGAAAAGCGCGTCAAGCTGCTGCGCCGGACCGAGTTGTTCGGCAAGTTCCCTTACGGGGCGCTGCGGTCGCTGCTGTTGGCGTCGCGCCTGATCGGCTTGAAGACATCGCGCCGGCTGTTTTCCGAGAACGACCCGGCTCAGTCGGGGTTCCTGCTCGCCGACGGCGTGCTGCGCTTCGATCTCGGCAGCGCCTCCGAACAACCGACCTACCTCACGCCGCCGGCGGTCATCGGCGAGACGGCGCTCGTCACCGGCTGTCTGCGCCCGGTGACGGTGTCCGCGGAAACCGACTCGGTGCTGATCGAGATCCCCCGCGCCACATTCCTGCGCGTCATCGCCGAATATCCGGAATGCGCGGCGCACACGCGCCAGCAGCTCTTCGGCCATCTTCGCAAGCTGGTCGACGAACTCGACGCCGTGCAAATGCGGCTCGTCGCGATCGCCGCCGACAGTCAGGCCCGGAGAAACGCCCTATAGGGCGACGCGGCGACCTCACCCGCGCCCGACATAGGGCATCTTCGTCGCCATCAGCGTCATCGACAGCACGTTGGACGTGAGCGGCAGGCTCGCCATATGGACGATCGCCGCGCCGACCTCGACCGGGTCGATGCGCGGCTCGACGGCGATGCGGCCGTCGGCCTGTGGCGCGCCCTCCGCCATCCGCTCGGTCATCTCGGTCTCGGCGTTGCCGACGTCGATCTGGCCGCAGGCGATGTCGAAGGCGCGGCCGTCGAGCGCGAGCGATTTGGTCAGCCCCGAGATCGCGTGCTTGGCGGCGGTGTAGGGCGCGCTCATCGGACGCGGCGAATGGGCCGAGATCGAGCCGTTGTTGATGATGCGTCCGCCCTGCGGCCGCTGCCGTTTCATCAGCCCATAGGCGCGCTGGGCGCAAAGGAAGGCGCCGGTGAGATTGACATCGACGACCGCCCTCCACTGTTCGAAGGTCAGCGCCTCGAAAGCGACCGCCGGCGCGCTGACGCCGGCATTGTTGAACAGCAGATCGAGCCGGCCGAACGCGCCCTCGACCGCCGCGTATAGGCCGTCGACCGAAGCCGGATCGACGACGTCGCAAGCGTGCGCGAGCGCGCGGCGGCCGAGGCGCTCGATCTCGCGCGCCACCGCGGCGAGCGGCGCGGCGCTGCGGCCGGCGACCGCGACGTGCCAGCCCGCCCCGGCGAGCGCCAGCGCGGCGGCGCGACCGATGCCGCGGCCGCCGCCGGTCACGAGCGCGAACCTGTCCTGTTCCATGCGGCGTCCCCTCGACAGCGCCGCGATCTTAACCGCGAACCGCGCCGCGCGTCACCGCCGCAGCGCGTCGACGCCGCGCGGCTGGGGCGCGAAGCGACGCAGCCCGCGCGCGACATGCTCGCCGAAGCGCACGAAGGGCATGAAATAGTTGCGCGAAACGGTGGCGAATTCGCCCTCGGTCGGCCCGACGCCGAAGCGGATCGTCTCGCGCTCGACGCCTGGGACGTAGAGCGTGCCAAACGCCCAGTCCCACACCGCCAACGCAAAGCCGAGGTTCTTGTCCCAGTGCGCGGGATTGTCGGAATGGTGGATCTGGTGATGCGCCGGGCTCTGCAGAATGCGGCCGGCGACGCCGGTGAACGGAATCCACATGTGGCTGTGGCGCAGGTGGCCGTAGGTCACCAGGAACAGCATCAGCGCGATGTTGCCGTTGAGCAGGGTGAACGGCTGCACGCCGGGGCCGAAAACGTAGGTCATGGTCCCGAACACCGCTCCGGTGGCGACGGCGATCAGGTTCATGAACGCGAGGATCTCGACCGGGTGCTGGCGCAGCTCGGTGAAGGTCGTCATCACTTCCGCCGAATGATGGACCTTGTGGAATTCCCACAACGCCGGGATGCGGTGGAAGAGGAAGTGGCCAAACCAATAGGCGAGCTCGTAGGCGAGCAGTTCGAACAGCGTCGCCATCGTCAGCACCGTCCAGCCGGGCCAATGCGCCGGCCCGCGCGCGCCGAGAGCGGCGTCGAGGCCGGCGACGGTCGCGTCACGGCAAAAAACATTGCCGAACGCGAGGTAGGCGTAGCCGCCGGCGAGCGCGAGGCCGTTCAACGCCCACATCTTCATGTCGACGATCGACGACGGGGCGAGGACGATCCGTCCGGCGAAGATGCTGCGGACGAAGCCGCGCGCGCTGATCGGCCGACCGCGCGACCGCCGCCGCCAGACGTAATAGGCGAGCGAGCAGGCCAGCGCGCCCGCCAGCGCCGGCGCGCCATAGGCGCCGGCGGGGCCGAAGGTGACATCGAAGCGATCAACGGCGGCCGACCACAGCCAGCCCAGTAACGCCATGACCCGCACTCCACGAAAGGAACTCGGGCCAGACGCTAGCGAGCGCAGCGTTCAGGAAGGGTTAAGTCGATCGCGCAACCTGGTTCAACGCGCCCCCTTTTCCGCCGGATAGAGGGCGCGGTAGCGCCTGAGCCGCGGCGCCAGCAAAGCGGCGCGCGCCGTGTCGGGAACGAACTGGCGCTGCATCGGCGGCCGCTTGCACACCGTCGCCTCGTCGCCCGCCCCGGCCGCCAGCATGGCGAGCCGCGCCGCGCCGAGCGCTGCGCCGGCCTCCGCCCCGGCGGCAAGGTCGATCGTCAGTCCGGTCGCGTCGGCGATGAGCTGTCCCCACAAAGCCGAGCGCGCGCCGCCGCCGACCAGCATCGTCGCCTTCGGCCGGGCGCCCGCCTCGGTCAGCACGTCGACGCCGTCGGCGAAGTTGAACGCCACGCCTTCCAGCACCGCATAGATCAGCGCGGCGGCGCCGTGCTCAGCCCTCAGGCCGGCGAACAGCCCGGTGGCGTTGGCGTCATTGTGCGGCGTGCGCTCGCCGCTCAAATAGGGCAGGAACACCGGCGCCGTCTCGACCGCCTTGGCCGATTTGGCGAAGGCCTCCGCGTCGGCGACGCAGCCGCCGACGTCGTCGCCGCGGCCGATCAGCTCGGCGATCCAGGTCAGCGCCGCGGCGGCCGACAGGTTCACCGCCATGCCGTGCCAGCGGTTGGGCAGCGCGTGGCAGAAAGCGTGCAGCGTGCGTTCCGGCAGGCTGACGAAACGATCAGTGACCGAGAACACGACGCCGGAGGTGCCGATCGAAACGAAACCCGCGCCCGGCGCGGTCGCGCCGACGCCGACCGCCGCCGCCGCGTTGTCGCCGGCACCGCCGGCGACGGGGATGTGCTTGCCGGGCAGGCCCCAGGCCGCGGCGACTTCCGGCGACAGATAGGCGGAAATCTCCGAACCTTCGACCAGGCGCGGCATGTTGGCGACGGTCAGGCCGGTGGCGGCGAGCAGCTCGTCGTCCCAGCGCCGCTTGCCGACGTCGAGCCACAACGTGCCGGCGGCGTCCGACATTTCCGACACCGCCTCGCCGGTCAGCTTCAGCCGCACGTAGTCCTTCGGCAGCAGGATCAGCTTGGTCGCCTTGAACACGTTCGGCTCGTGGGTCGCCACCCACAAGGCTTTTGGCGCGGTGAAGCCCGGCATGGCGATATTGCCGGCGCGGCGGCGCAGGTCAGGGACGCGCTTCTCCATTTCGGCGCATTCGGCAAACGAGCGCACGTCGTTCCATAGAATGGCCGGGCGCAACGGCCGTCCGGCGGCGTCGAGGAAGGTCGCGCCATGCATCTGGCCGGAAAGGCCGACGCCGGCGAGCCTGGCGAAGGCGTCGGGGGCGCTCTTGCGCAAGGCCGCGACGCCGGCGTTGACCGCCGCGACCCAATCGTCCGCGTTCTGCTCGCTCCACAACGGCTGCGGCCGCGACAGCGTCAGCGGGACGGAGGCGTCTGCAATCGTGCGCTGATCGGCGTCGATCAGCAGCGCCTTGACCGACGACGTGCCGATGTCCAGCCCCAGAAAGGTCTCGCCCGCGCCGACAGCCATAGTTTCCTCCTCCCGACGCGGATCGCGTCACTCCAAACGGCGGCACGATAGGTGAAAGGTCCAGCCATGTCGCTATGGCGAGGCGCCGCGCATCCGCCTTGATCGCCGCCTCCCGCACGCCTAAGTCAGGCCGCCCCAAGGAAACCGCATGCGATCGCCGCCGAACCCCGAAATATTCGCTCCGGCCGCCGTTGCGGCGGCCGACCCGTTCGCCTGCGCCGTCGGCGTCGGCGAAGGCGGCGAGCGACTCGACCGATTTCTCAGCCAGACGGCCGCAGCCCGCGGGCTCGCCCTTTCTCGCACACGGCTGAAAGCGCTGATTGAGGCCGGTCAAGTGACGGTCGACGGCGCCGAAGCGCGCGATCCGGCGGCTCGGGTCGCCGAGGGCGAACGAATCGCCCTCGTCGTGCCGCCGCCCGAGGATGCGACGGTCGCCGGCGAGGACCTGCCGCTGACGATCGTCTACGAGGACGGGGATCTTCTGGTCGTCGACAAGCCGGCCGGCCTCGTCGTCCACCCCGCGCCCGGACACGCCGCCGGAACGCTGGTCAACGCGCTGATCCGTCATTGCGGCGACAGCCTGTCGGGCGTCGGCGGCGTGAGGCGGCCCGGAATCGTCCATCGCCTCGACAAGGACACCTCGGGCCTGCTGGTCGTCGCCAAGAACGACGCGGCCCACCACGGCCTCGCGGCATTGTTCGCCGATCACGGCCGCGCCGGCTCGCTCAGACGCGAATACCGGGCGCTGGTCTGGGGCGCGCCGGAGCGCGCTTCGGGAACGATCGTCGCGGCGATCGGCCGCCACCCGTTCAGCCGGGAAAAGATGGCGGTGGTCGCCGAAGAGCGCGGCCGGGCGGCGGTCACCCATTGGCGGCTCGAGGAGCGGCTCGGCCCGGCGAGCCTCGTCGCCTGCCGGCTGGAAACCGGACGAACGCATCAGATCCGCGTCCACCTCGCCCATATCGGTTGCCCGTTGCTCGGCGATTCGGTCTATGGCGCCGGCTTCAAGACCAAGGCGAGCCGCTTGTCGGGGCAGGCGAGCGCGGCGCTCGCCGCCCTCGGCCGCCAGGCGTTGCACGCGGCGGTCCTGGCCTTCGACCACCCGATCACCGGCCAGCCGCTCGCCTTCGAAAGCCCCCTCCCCGAAGATTTAACCATTCTTGTCAATGCCTTGCGGCGCGAACAGGCGGCCGGCGGCAAATAGGACAATTTCCGCCTGCGGATAAACGAATTGTCATCCGCCGGGAAGAAAGACTCTTTCCATCCGCCCTCTTTCGGCCATTGTCGGCAGAACTATATGTTGCAGTGCGGCGAATCTCTGCGCCCGCCGTTGGAGCGCGGCGCGCAGCAGGCTCCCGTCAGGAGGCACCATGGCCGCCGCTTTGCCAATCGTCGCCGGCGAATCCGGCCTTTCCCGCTATCTCTCCGAGATCAAGCGGTTCCCGATGCTGGAGCCGCAGGAAGAATATATGCTCGCCAAGCGATGGCGCGAGCACGGCGACCGCGAAGCGGCGCACAAGCTCGTCACCTCGCACCTCAGGCTGGTCGCCAAGATCGCCATGGGCTATCGCGGCTACGGCCTGCCGATCGGCGAAGTCATCTCCGAAGGCAACGTCGGCCTGATGCAGGCGGTGCGCCGCTTCGAACCCGACAAGGGCTTCAAGCTGGCGACCTATGCGATGTGGTGGATTCGCGCCTCGATCCAGGAATACATCCTGCGTTCGTGGTCGCTGGTGAAGATGGGCACCACCGCCAGCCAGAAGAAGCTGTTCTTCAACCTGCGCAAGGCCAAGAGCCGCATCTCGGCGCTCGACGAGGGCGACCTGCGCGACGACCAGGTGACGACGATCGCCACCCGGCTCGGCGTCGCCAAGCAGGACGTGGTCGATATGAACCGCCGGCTCGGCGGCGACGCGTCGCTCAACGCGCCTCTGCGCGAGGACGGCGACGGCGAATGGCAGGACTGGCTGGTCGACGATTCTCCCAGTCAGGAGAGCGTGCTCGCCGACCGCGAGGAAAGCGACTCGCGACTCGCCGCGCTGAAATCGGCCCTCAGGGTGCTCAACCCGCGCGAACGCCGCATCTTCGAGGCGCGGCGGCTCGCCGAGGATCCGGTGACGCTCGAGGAACTGTCGACCGAATTCGGCGTCTCGCGCGAGCGCGTGCGCCAGATCGAGGTGCGCGCATTCGAAAAGGTGCAGCAGGCGGTCAAGTCCGGCGTCGCCCTCGCCCAGATCCCCGGTCGCCGCGCTACGCACGCCCTTCCCGCCTCCTGACGTTCGTCAGACCGTAACCGCGTTGACGGATTGTCGCGTCGGCTGAGCCGCGCGCAGAGACGGCCGCCTGCCTTTCCGTTAAGGTCGAGCGGCCGCCCTGGGGCGGCGCACGGACGGACGAGCGAGGGGAACGTCATGCCTATTCGTCGCACCCGATTCGCGCGGCCCGCCGCGCTGGCTTCCTGCGTCGCGCTCGCCGCGCTGAGCGCCGGCGCCTTCGCCAAGGACCTGCCGCCGAGCCCCGACAGCGCCGCCAAGCTGCAGGCGTTCTTCGCCACCTATCTCGGCAAATCGGCGCCGGCGACGATCAGCCCCGCCGATCCCGGCTTCGCGGTCGCCTTCGACCTCGCGGCCCTGACGGAGCCCTTCCGGACCGCCGGTCTGACGTTCGACCCCGCGACGTTGAAATATCGCGTCGTCGAGCAAGACGACGGCTTGTGGCGCGTCGAGTTCGCCAACTTCCCCACCATGGTCGCGCATCTCCACATGGACGAACGCGAGCAGCCGATTGACGGAACCGAGACGTTCTCCGCCGACGGCGCCAAGGGACAGGCGCTGATCGACCCGGCGATTGGCTTCTGGCGGAACGTCAACGGCGAAATCCAGAATTTCAAGGTCGAAGCGAAACTCTCCGGCGTCGACGAAGCGTTCCAATTCAGCGGGCTGAAGATCGACGGAACCAGCCAGGCGACCGGCGACGGCGGCGTGACCGCCACGATGACGCAGACCGCGCCGAATGCGGCGTTCCGTTTCGACGCCGATCCCGGCGCGAACAAGACCGCCAAGCCCGGCGACGCGCCGAGCGCAGACGCGCAGCCCTATTCTGCGACCGTCAAGACCGGCCAGCTCGTCGCCAACGTCAAGCTCGACGGGCTGAGGACGCGCCCGCTGCTCGACCTGTGGGCGTTCTTCGTCGCCCATCCGACGCGGCCCGAACTCGCCGCCAACGAGGCGGCGTTCAAGTCGCTCGTCGCCGCCGCGCTCGCCAGTCAGGCCAAGGCCGAGGAGACCGCCAGCGTCGAGAAGATCGCGGCTCAGATCCCGCAGGGTCAGATCACCATCGATTCGGCGAAGTTCGGCGCGAGCGGCGCGCTCGGCCCGACCGGCGCGTTGGGCGAGCATTTCGAGGCCAGCGGACTGACGCTGCCTGCCAATCTCATTCCGGAGCCGTTCAAGGATTTCGCGCCGACCGAATTCGCGATCGGTTTCCGCGCCAGCGGCTTGGACGTGGCTTCGGCTGTCGCCGAAATGATCGCCGACATGCATCTGGCCGGCGACGGCCCGGTGGTGTCGCCGGCCGATTCGGCCAAGATCCACGCCAAGCTGATCGGCCCGGATGGAATCGTCGTCGACATCGAGCCTTCGCACGTCGCGGCGCCGCTGCTCGACCTCGCCTTCGAAGGCCACTTCCTCTACAAGGGCGGCAAGGCGACCGGCAAGCTCACCGTCCACATGCGCAACTTCGACAAGACCCAGGCGGCGCTGAAGACGCTCGGGCCGGAGGTCGAGAGGAAGATCGCGCCGATGCTGGCGATGGCCAAGGGCCTCGCCAAGACCGACGGCGACGGCTCGCTGACCTGGGTCGGCGAGGTCGGACCGGACGGCGTGATGAAGGTCAATGGCCTGCCGCTCGGCAAGTCGCCGCTCTGAGACAGCGAAAATTCCCCCCGCGCGGCGCGGAAGGAAGGGGCCTCGAGCCTCAGCGCTTCAGCGTCGCCGCCATCGCCGCGTAGAGGCCGAGGGCGAGGCTGACGACGAGGTCCCAGCCGGCGAGCGAAACGCCGAGGATGCGCAAGGCCGGATCGTCGCAGCGCACTTCCTGGACGGTCTGAATCTGCTTGAGCATGTCGTTGACGTTGAGCGGCCCGCTGAGCGAGCCGGTGCAGGCGGTCGGTCCCTCCCAGAAGTGATATTCGACGCCGGCGTGGTAGCCCGACAGCGCGACGTTGGCGAAAAAGACGAGCGCCAGCGCCACGAAGCCTAGCCGCGCCGCGGCAGGGGCACCGCGCCAGGCGGCGAGCGCGACCAGCGCGGCGAGCGGCGCGCCCACGTAAAACGCGATGCGCTCGGTCAGGCACAATTCGCAGGGACGATACCCGACCGACTGCAGGATCCACACCGTCGCCAGGATCGCCAGCGCGACGAACGTCGTCCACAGCGCGCGGCCGAGTTGATTGGGCGGGAAGGCGAACGCGACGAGACGAAGGAGCATCAGATCACCTTGGCGGCGATGACGAAACCGATGACGACTACGGCGGCGAGAATGGCGAGAAAAGCGGCGAAATGACGCTCCAGCGCCAGCCTCAGCGGGTCGCCGAAGCAATTGAGCGCCGCCGCGAGCAGGAAGAAGCGCGCGCCGCGGGTGACGATCGACAGCACGATGAACAGACCAAAATTGTAGCCCAAGAGCCCGCTGACGATCGTCACCAGCTTGAAGGGAATCGGCGTGAGGCCCTTGATCAGGATCACCAGCGCGCCCCAGGAGGCGTAGGCGTCGCGCAGCGACGCGATGCGATCGCCGTAGCCGTAGACGCCGATCAGCCAGCGGCCGACCGTGTCGTAGAGCAGCGCGCCGATCGCATAGCCGAGCGCGCCGCCGAGCACCGAGGCGAGCGTGCAGATGAGCGCGTAACGCCAGGCGAGCTTCGGCTTGGCGAGCGACATCGGCGCGAGGATGACGTCGGGCGGCAGGGGAAAGAACGAGCTTTCGGCGAAGGCGACCGCAGCGAGCGCATAGGGCGCGTGCGCGCTTTGCGAGAGGTCGATGAGCCAGTCGTAGAGGCGTTTGAACATTCACTTCCGGCGTGGGTCGGAGCGAGGCATAGCGAGGCCGCCGGCCGAAGTCCACCGCCTCGGCGGCCCTCGCCAAATCGCAGTGAC
>Ga0182030_10026974_pt1 | contig 10362 bp, 10 predicted proteins | sample 812S3MmetaG_FD_121299 | JGI IMG/M metagenome (GOLD analysis project Ga0182030, IMG submission 121299) | Permafrost microbial communities from Stordalen Mire, Sweden - 812S3M metaG (Illumina Assembly) | ecosystem: Environmental > Terrestrial > Soil > Wetlands > Permafrost | place: Sweden... | reverse complement strand
TCGCTTACATCGCTGGGATAACCGATCCGCTCACGTTTCTCCATGCCCCCAGCATCAACAACAATCACTAAAAGACATATAACCATGCAAACAAACGAACAAAGTTAATAACAGGCTCTAGCGCGCTCTAGCGCTTGGGCGTCCACAGCTTTCCATCACTTCCAAACTGGTACCGATGGAACGGCTTAAACTGAGGGTCGCAATTCTCTGCAAACTGGCGAGCATGCGTACCGAACGAGAGTGCCACTGCAAATGCTCGCCTCCGGTCTCGGGCTATACGCGGGGCGGCGGGTAGACGCTCGGTGAAGTGATTGGTTCTTCCGGGATCCCGATCCATCCGGCGAGATAGCCGACGGCTACCAGGCCACCCGTAAAGAAAAACCCGACCACGGCGACGATGCGCACGATGCTGACATCCCAGCCGTTGGCTTGCGCGAGGCCAATGCACACGCCGGCGATCTGGCGGCCAATGATGGGGCGGACCAGCGGCCTACCCTGCGGAGGCGCGACGGCGGCCACCACGGCGCCACAATTTGAGCAAAACCGTGCACCTGCCGGTAAACCCGTTCCGCAACGATAGCAATAGAAGTTCATGCCAACTTCCTCGTCGTACCAATTTCCATCTCACCCCAAATATACGCAAAATGTATTGCTTCGGTTCCGTATCGCAGTCAGATTGGAGCCGCGTGATCAGGTCAGACTTGTGACCAGCCGAACAGCCCTGACTCCAATAGGGCGGGAGAAGGCCCGCCTTACATTACCTTCGCGCAACCCACCTCACCTTCTCAGCTCTGAGTCTCCCACAAGCCCACGTAGACTCTGAAGGACACCTATATAGAGGCAATGCATATGAGCAAGTCCAAGGGCACCGGTATAGCTATAGCAATTTTTTGTTTGACGTGCTGCGCTAGTTCGGTTTCAGCGCAGAAGTTGGATGCGACCGTACTCTACCGGCAGAACAGCGACTCGGGTTATAGCGCCTTGATCCCTGGCTACTCCAACCCAGCCAGCCCGGACTGCGCCGCCGACGTCGGCAATGCCGCTTGCCATAGCCCGACCCCTGCTACGGAAACCGGCTCGGCCCCGAGTCCAGTCTCCTACAACCTCATCGGCACCACATTGTCGCTGCTGTTGCCCGACGGAAAAATCGCCGTGCTCAACTGCATCAACAAGTATTCGGCCAGAGGGAACTACATCAGCCGCGGTTGCGGTATGCCACTCGTCGAGCACGTGCAGGCGGAGTTCAAAGGTAAGAACGCCAGGCTCGAGTGGCCCGTCGGCTCGGATGGCAAGAAAACTGAATCCGAAAAATACACAATCGTGGCCGTACTCGAAAGACGCTAAACAAGATCGGCGCCCCTCCTGCACATCGACGCGGATGCAGCCGCCCGCCCCGAATTCGTTTCGTCCGACCGGAAAACACGCACCCAAATCTTTGCGCAGTCCTCTCTCGTGGCGCGCCCTTCAGGGGCGTCGTCCTCTTATAGTCCTTCGCCAGGCAGCCAAACATACCTCGAATGAGCAGTATTGAACAGCCATGATCGATAAACGGGCGCGAGAATGGAGTTCTGTGTCCCCCTTCCAAGGCGCGCTGAAAGTGCCTGACGAATTCGGAGATCCTCATGCCCACAGCGGTCGTTCTCGCCGTTAGCTTCGATTCATCGCTTCTGGCAAACCTAGATTCAGTCTGGCAGTCTGCTGGCTATCACCTCGCTTCGGGAAATGCAGCCAAGCCGCGCAGCAGGAGATAGCAGGCAACCGCTCCATCTTTTGAAAGCCGCGCGTGCGTTACAAATACCTACGCTCCAGGGAATCAAATCAAACGCCGGAGAAACAAGCGATGCGATTCTTGCAACTGATCCACAGCCAAACCAGTAGCAAATTCAAGGTCCATCGACGCGAACCTCATTTCTCTAAGGAGACGGTTCAACCCTGCGAGAAGCGCTCAATGGGCGATTTGCCATCGCTGGTCTCATCGGAATTGAAATGGGACGACGCGTGCTGGCCTAGCGGAACAGGAGAATTCTTTAGGGGACTGTCATTTGACGCGAGGCGCGACTTCGAGCTGCTGGCAACCTACATTCATTGCCCTCCCAGCGAAGTTCTCGTTGAAGAGGAACAGATGCCTCTAAACATTCTCTTCCTGCTTCAAGGTGAAGTGAATGTGTCAATGCATTCGCCGGATGGCAGGCGATTTCTCTTAGGTATCGCACGCGCCGGAGATATTCTCGCGCTCCCTTCCGCCGTATCCGGCGATTCCTCCGAGATCAGAGCGGAAGCGAGATTTCCGTGCAAAATCGCGTCTTTGGATCGTCAGGATTTTCTAGACTTCCTGTTGAAATATCCCGCTGCCTCCCAAAACGTCGCACGTGAGTTAAGCCTTCTTTACAGGCGATCCTGCGAGAGATTGCGGATACTCGGACTCACCACATCGGTCCCAGCCAAAATCGCCCGGCTTGTGCTTGATTGGTGCAGAGAAGGCCAAAGGACAAAGAGCGGTACTGAGATTCAATGCATGCTGACTCATGAAGAGATCGGTGAATGCATTGGCGCATCGCGCGAAACGGTCACGCGCACTCTAACTGACCTGAAGAGTCAGGGTCTGATCAGACTGAACGGTTCAACACTGATCGTTCCCAGTCGCATTGCCCTCGCGGTCTACGCGGGAATCGATTCAATGCAATTTCCAAACGAGCCGGTCGCCTAAAGGGAGTCGGCAACATGCCCAGCGAGCATGGTGATCTGTTTCTGCGCCGTCGACGTGAAATCGTCGTCCTTGCCCAGATCAATGAAGAATCGAACATTCCCCTTGCGGACATGGAGCCCGTGTCGTGGATCGAGATACGCCTCGTCTCCAACACCGGCGACCGGCGTTGGCGGGCTATAAAACATTTTCAATTTCATGAACAGGCCCGTCGCTTCCGCTGCTGAAGGATCGAAATAGATCCGGAACAACAGCGCGCCATTCCCATTGGCGGTCGTGTAATGGCAGTCCGTTCCTTGCACCGTGTTTGCGAAAGGTCGGGGAGCAACGGTAGACGTAGGTGCTCCGTAGGCTATGCCCAGTGTGCTGCTCACAGTGGCTGCAGGCAACAGCGAACAAGGGTCCTCTGGTGCGCTGGCCGCTCTAACTGTTGGGACCGCAGCAGCGGCGCCAAGAATTATTGCGGCAACCAGGAATGCTCTTCCAAATCCAGCCATAGGGAATTACCTCCTTGCGTCTCAGCCAGAATATTCCATTTCTAAAACCACGGAAATGTCTGAGATTGTATGCCGTCGCCCTGCTCTGCCAGCGCCCCAAAAAGTCTCCAGTCCTGTTAAAGTATCGCCATGCTTTTCAACCGTTCCGTACCTCCGTGCACCGTCATTCCTGTCCTCAAATATCCCGACCCCAGCACAGCGGCCGACTGGCTTTGCTCCGCCTTCGGCTTCACAGTCCGCCTCCGCATCGCCAACCACCGAATCCAGATGAGAGCCGGCCAGGGATGCATAACGATTGCAGAAGGCAACGTCATCCCCAATAACTCGCACATCACTCAAGTCCGTATCGAAGACGCCATCGCACACTGCGAACGCGCCCGTCAGCACGGCGCCCGCATCCTGACAGAACCTGTCGATCACGTGTATGGCGAGCGACAGTACAATGCCGAGGACTTTGCGGGCCACCTTTGGGACTTTACTCAGACCATCGCCGACATCGCTCCCGAACAGTGGGGCGGCACACCGGTCGAACTGTAGCAAGCGATCCAAACCTCTCATCAATGCGGCTTGAACGTCTTCCCTGTTTCAATCAGCGTCTTAAGACGCGACAAGATGCGCGGCCATCCATCCCCGCAGAAGCCGTAGTTGGGATCATCATCGGCCCATTCGTCGTGCGTCACCACGACCTTCGTCGCTTCGGTTTCAGGCGTGAGCTCCACTGTCGCGCGAGAGAACCTTTCGCTTTGGCTCGTCGCAAATGTGTACTGCAGAACCTTCGGCGGATCGCTGCGCAAGATTTTCCCGTACACATAGCGAGTAATCTTTCCATCTTTCCCCGGTCCCATCCATGCGATCTCTCCGCCCTGCTTGAAATCGGCTTTCAGCTCCGCGCCCATAACAATCACGCGGTTCGACTCCTGTGAAGTAAATCCCTCCGACACCTTTTCTGGCGGGGCGGCAATGTAAAACGTGTAGGTTAGCGGCGACCGATCGGCCATCGTTCCTCCTGTTTTTCCTCAATTTCGTGAATCAGAATTCTTGAAAAATCTCGAACCAACCTCACAGCGTGCATTATGCAACAAATAACACAGAGGGCATTCATGGGTTCCATTCATACAATGAGGAGACTTTCAATGATCGAAGTCGGGCAGGAAGTCACTGTAATTAACGAGAAAGGCGTCGCCTACAATGGCTACGTCATGGCCACTGCAACCAGTGTCGATGGCACCAAGGCCTATAAGATTGTGATCGACGGCAGCGGTCTACAGCAGCTTGGGCAGTGGCACAAAGCCTGCGACGTATTTGTCATCGATCCGCCTACGCCTCCTCGCGATGAACCGATCCAGATCACGCAGATGAAGAGTTTCTTGCGCCACTAAGCGCAGCACGCGCCTTTTGTCGCACAACCTCTTCCATCGCGAACCGAGCGCTGTCGCGGCTACTGTATCAATTCTGGAAATCTTTCCGACCAAGTCTTCCTACTCTCCCTGCCAATCTACTCTCCGCATCAGGCTATACTTACGCCAAGCCTATGCAGACCCGCGCCTTGCTCGCTCTGTCCGCGTCTCTCACGTTCGCCTTTCCCTTCGCGCAGCTCGCACAGACTCCGGTCCGACCATCCCCGAAAATGACAACGAAAAAAAATACTCCAGAACAAGTGCAGAAGTCCGCCATCGTCATCGATACCCACGCCGACACACCGCAACGCTTCGTGGATGAGAATTTCGACCTTAGCGACCCGTTGAACGGAGGCAATTTCAACCTCGAGTCAGCGCGCATAGGGAATCTGGGCGCGGAATTCTTTTCCATCTGGGTCGACCCCGTGCCCAACAAGGGCCACTTCGCACGGCGCACGCTCATCTTGATCGATTCGGTAAAGCAGCAGGTAGGCAAACATCCGGATCAGATGATGTTCGTCACCTCGCCTGAAGGCATCGAAGAGGCGCACCGCGAACACAAACTTGCTACGCTGATGGGCATCGAGGGCGGCCACTCCATTGAAGACTCGCTTGCGCTTCTCCGCGATTACTATGCGCTCGGCGTCCGTTACATGACGCTCACCTGGGCCAACTCCAACGGATGGGCCGACAGTTCAGGTGACATCGATGACACCAGCGTCCCACACACCAAGGAGGGCCTGACCGAGTTCGGCAAGGACGTTGTCTATGAGATGAATCGGCTTGGCATGATGATCGATATTTCGCACGTCTCGGATCGCACCTTCTATCGCACCCTGGTCATCACGCGCGCGCCGGTCATCGCTTCGCACTCATCCGCGAGGGCTCTGTGCGACGTGCCCCGCAACATGACCGACGACATGCTGCGCGCCGTGGCCAACTCCGGCGGACCCAATTCCAAGGGTGGCGTGGTGCAGGTCAACTTTTACTCAGGGTTTATTTCGCCCGCCTATCGTGACGCGCAGAGAGCCATCAAGCCGGAGATGGACAAAGCCGTCCAGGAGTTGAAAGACAAATACAGGGCCGAGGGCAAAGAAGCTTCCGACGTGGAGATCTCAAGGCTCCAGCGGCAATTTGCCGATCGCATTCCACACCCGCCGCTCTCGATGCTGATCGACCATATCGACCACATCGCCAAAATTGCCGGAGTCGATCACGTAGGCCTAGGGTCAGATTTCGACGGTGTGAGCGGACAGCTGCCGGAGGGCCTGGACTCACCCGCCGACCTGCCGAAGATTACTGCGGCGCTGATGGCGCGTGGCTACTCCGCCGAGGATTGCCGCAAGATTCTTGGCGGAAACCTGCTACGTGTCTTCCGCGAAGCGGAGCAGGTAAGCAAGGAACTGCAGGCTGAAAATCGCCCTCGCATCACCGAAAAACAGCCCTTCGACAAGCCGCAGAAGTAGCATTGCCGCGGACTGCCGGATACGCATTGAAACAATTCGAGCCCCAGCCGGGTTCACCAACATCTATACTGACCGTTCGTACGCATCCCGGATCCTGGAGAGCTTCCTCAATGCACCCTCTACGTTGCCTCATGCGCGGCGCTTTCGCTGCTTCCCTTCTCGTCTTGCCTGCCGCCGTTCACGCAATAGACGACACGCCTGCCGCCAAAGCGCCCGCTCCAGAAAAAACACCCGAACCCCCGGCCGCCGACGTCACGACACAAGGTTCCGTGGATGTGAAGGGGCAGCACATTCTCTACACGGCGACTGTGGGAATCATCACCGTCGGCGCCAATGACACGCAGGACGGACAGCTTGGAATGGACGGGAAGCCGCTGCCTGGCAGCGAACTGGCGCTTTCCGAACCAAAGGAACCGAAAGATGCTCCTCCAGTCGCCCGCATGTCTTACGTGGCATATTTCAAGAAAGACGCGAAGGCCGAGGAGCGGCCAGTTACGTTCTTTTACAACGGCGGCCCTGGCAGCTCCACCGTCTGGCTGCACATGGGGTCGCTCGGTCCAAAGCACGTAGTCACCTCCGGAGATCAGCATTTGCCCGCCGCCCCGTACAAGCTAGTCGACAATGCAAATTCCTTGCTCGACGTCAGCGACCTGGTTTTCATTGACGCACCAGGCACCGGGTTTGGCCGGCTCATCGGAAAAGATGCACAAAAGGCTTTCTGGGGCGTGGATGAAGATGGCGGCGCCTTCGCCCGCTTCATCGCCCGGTTCATCACCAAATACAGTCGATGGAATTCGCCCAAGTTTGTTTTTGGGGAGAGCTACGGAACCACGCGTTCGGCCGTGTTGGCAAAGATATTGGAAGAGAAAAAATCGATCGACTTGAACGGCGTGATTCTTCTTTCGCAGATCTTCAACTTCAACACTTTCATTGACGGCGCGAAAACCAATCCCGGTGTCGATCTGCCTTACGTTCTGGCCTTGCCAACCTTCGCTGCTACGGCCTGGTACCACAAGAAGCTGCCGCAGCAGCCGGCAGCGCTTGAACCGTTCCTGAAGGAAGTAGAAGAATTCGCGCTGGGTTCTTTCTCGCATGCATTGGCCCAGGGAACAGACCTCTCGGACTCCGAAAAGCAGTCCGTCGCGGAGAAGATGCACTCGTATACTGGACTCCCGGTCGCGTATCTGCTCAAGGCCAACCTGCGTGTAAGCGGTGGTGAGTTTGAAAAGACCTTCTCGGATGAATCAGACCAGACAATCGGCCGCTACGACACGCGCTTCACTGGTCCCAGCATCAACCCCTTGAGCGAAAACGCGGATTACGACCCGCAAAGCGCAGCCATATCGTCGGCCTATGTTTCGCTCCTGAACGATTACATGCGACGCGATCTGAAGTACGGTGAAAACCAAACCTATCTACCCGAGATTCCAGAATCGGACGGAGGCGAATGGAGTTTCAAGCACCAAGGCAATTTCATCGGCTTAAATGTTTCGAGCGATCTGGCCGATGCGATGAAGACCAATCCCCGCCTCAAGGTAATGTTGAACGGCGGCTACTACGACATGGCAACGCCCTTCTTCGGAGCCGAATACGAAGAGAAGCACCTTCCGATTCCTCAATCGCTCGCGAAAAACATCGAGTACTCATGGTACGAGTCCGGACACATGGTCTACGTTCGCGACGAATGTCTCCAACAGCTGCATGACCGTGTTGCGGCATTCATCAAGAGCGCTCAGTCGGGGGATTAGTAAAGTTGAATTCTTAGTCCGGTCGGAGACCCAAAATCGCAATCCGTCCTGGCCGGCTGCGCCTTGTATAGTAGCTGCCATGAACCGGATCGTTCTGGCCCTGCTCCTCTTTGCTCCCGCTGCTTTCGCCCAATCTTTTTCCGTCAGCTTTCCGGGCCGCCTGAGCACTCAGCCTCTCGACGGCCGATTTCTGCTCGTCCTTTCCACGGACCCGAGCGACGAACCACGCAATCAAATCGATGATTCACCGCGGTCTCAAATTGTCTTCGGCATCACTGTGGACGGCTGGCAGCCCGACCATCCGCAAATCGTCGACCGCACGGCTTGGGGCTATCCCATCCGCAGCCTGAAAGACGTGCCGCCTGGCGACTACTTCGTGCAGGCGGTTCTCAACAAGTACGAGACCTTCCATCGCGCCGACGGCAAGACGATCAAGCTGCACATGGATCAAGGCGAGGGTCAGCATTGGAACAGCTCGCCGGGCAATCTCTATTCAAAACCGGTGAAAATTCACGTGGGAGCGGAGACCGAGAGCCACCCGCTCGTGCTAACCGAAGTCATCCCTCCCATTGAGACACCCGCCGACACGAAGTACGTGCGGCACATCCGCATTCAAAGCCGGGTGTTGACGAAATTCTGGGGATGGCCCATGTTTGTGAGCGCCATCGTTCTTGTCCCCGAAGGATTCGACGACCACCCAAATGCGCATTTTCCGCTCATGATCTTTCACGATCACTTTGTCACGGACTTCGACGACTTCCGCACCACACCGCCCGATCCGAATCTGAAGCCCGACTATAGCCAGCGCTTTCATCTGGCAGGCTACAACCGCATTCAGCAGGAAGAGGCCTACGAGTTCTATCAGCGATGGATTTCGCCCGGCTTTCCGCGTGTACTGATCGTCAAGATTCAGCACGCCAATCCGTACTACGACGATTCGTACGCTGTGAACTCCGCCAACGTCGGCCCGTACGGAGATGCGATCGAGAATGAGTTGATTCCCGCCATCGAAAAGCAGTTTCGCGGAATCGGGCAGGGCTGGGCGCGGTTTGTCTATGGAGGCTCGACGGGAGGGTGGGAAGCACTGGCGGTTCAGGTTCTCTATCCCGACCACTACAACGGCGCATTCGCCGCCTGCCCCGATCCCATCGATTTTCACGCCTTCACGAACATCGATCTCTACGAAGACGAGAATGCGTTTTACCTCGCCGGAGCGCACAAACGCGTGGCGCAGCCTGCCATGCGCGACTATATGGGCCACACGTTCATCACCACAGAAGAGATTAACGCTTACGAACTTGCGTTAGGAGACCATGGGCGCAGCGGCGAGCAATTCGATATCGGGCAAGCTGTCTACGGCCCAGTGGGCGAGGATGGATATCCGCAGCCGATCTTCGACAAGATTACTGGCCAGATCGATCATTCTGTCGCTGCGTATTGGCGGCAGCATTACGATCTCGAAGCGATCCTGGAACGCGATTGGCTAAGGCTTGGACCGGAGCTCGAAGGCAAGATTCATATCTACGTAGGCGCTGACGATACGTACTTTTTGAACGACGCTGTCTATCGCATGCAGGATTTTCTCGACTCGACGAAGAACCCACCCTACGGCGGAGAAGTGACGTACGGCCCCCGTGCTGAGCATTGCTGGAACGGCGATCCGACGCTGCCGAATGCCTATTCGCGCCTCCACTACAACACACAGTATTTGCCCAAGATCCTGGATCGCATCCGGAGGACCGCGCCGCCAGGAGCAGACTTGACGAGCTGGCGCTACTGAGGTTCTTGGGGACGGCTGCAACCTCGCATGCGTTGGATCCTAGCTCGCAAGCGCACTGTGGTTCAGCGCATCCAGAGCCTGGGCTCGATCGAGAGCTGCCTGGATGTTGGGCACAATATTCTCGCTGCCCACGTGAGCGATGAAGCGAGGTTGCTGCAGCAGCCGGGACGGTTGTTCCATCGCTCCGCAAAGAATCAGGCTGCGACCGGAGTCGCTGAGACGCCGGGCGAACGTCTCAATGGCGTGAACCCCTGTCGCATCGACTGCTGTCATGTTGCGCAGGCGCAAGATGACCACTGGCATGAATGCCTCAATATTCGAAGTGGCTTCGACGAGCTTCTCTGTCGTTCCAAAAAGAAACGGCCCGTGGATGCGCAGCAGCGTGACATAAGGCGGGATAATGCGGCCTTGGAGCGTGTGCGGCAAACCGTCGCGAATGTAATCCTCAGTGACCGGAGAGACCGTTGTCGTTTCAGCAATTCTGTAAATGTAGACGAGCGCGGCCAGCGCCATGCCTACGCTGACCGCAACCGTCAAATCGGCAAAGACTGTGAGCGCGAACGTAACCAGCCAGACCGAAATAGCGGTGAACCCCATCTGCAGAATGCCGCCGATTTCGCGCCATTCGCCCATGTTGTAGGCGACCACGAAGAGCACTGCCGCCAGCGCAGTGAGCGGAATATAGCTGGCGAGCGGCGCTGCTACCAGCAGAATGAGAAGCAAAGTAAGCGCGTGCACCATGCCGGACACTGGCGAGCGGGCCCCGGAGC
>Ga0182030_10026973_pt1 | contig 10363 bp, 8 predicted proteins | sample 812S3MmetaG_FD_121299 | JGI IMG/M metagenome (GOLD analysis project Ga0182030, IMG submission 121299) | Permafrost microbial communities from Stordalen Mire, Sweden - 812S3M metaG (Illumina Assembly) | ecosystem: Environmental > Terrestrial > Soil > Wetlands > Permafrost | place: Sweden... | reverse complement strand
CGGTTCCAGTGGAAGGTGGAGGAAGGCGGCAAGGTGCGCGCGAGCGTGTCCCAACTGCCGCTCAAGCTCGCGTGGGCCATCACGGTGCACAAGAGCCAGGGGATGACGCTCGACGCCGCCGTCATCGACCTTGGCCGCGCCTTCGACCGCGGCATGGGTTACGTGGCGCTCTCGCGCGTGCGGGAGCTCAAGAATATTTCACTGATCGGCTTCAATGCGGTGGCCCTGCAAGTGAGCCCACGCGTGCAATCACTCGACGCCGGGTTCCGCGCCGCGAGCGCACATGCAGAGGCGGATGTGGCGTCGCTTAGCGCAGACGAGTTGCGCGCCGCACAGAGCGACTTCATCCGCCGCGCAGGTGAGGAATCGGGCGGCAAAGGAAATAACACCGCCGGCACCGTCTTCGACGACCTGCGCATCGACTACACCGACATCGACGAAATGCCGGTGGCAGATTTTTAAGTAGTGCGAGGCCAATCACTTTAGATAGTTTTAATGTGGCATTTGCTACCATCTTCGGATGGAAAAAGATTTTACAAAATGGCACGATTTAAAAACCAAATTACAAAGAACCGACAAAATAGTTTATTTTTATGAACGCGAAATTTGGTTTTGTTCTGTGGGGATGAATCTTGGTCACGAAGAGGATGGCAAGCAAGATCAATTCTTAAGGCCGATCATCATTTTTAAAAAATTTGATGATAATACCTTTTGGGGCATTCCACTGACAAGTCAGTTACATGGCGGAATCCGTTATTTCCGATTCTCATTCAGCGGTCGTATCTCGACGGCGATGCTATCTCAGATGCGCTTTTTTGATAAAAAACGCTTTATTCGTAAGATTGGCGAGATATCTAGCTCGGAGTTCGATAGATTAAAATTGCAATTGCGCAATATGATGCAATAAAAACGGACCCCCCTTCTAAAAAAGAAGGGGGGTCCTCGGAGGCCGAAGCCAAAGTGTCTATGCGGAATCCAAAAAATGAGATTCCTCGGAGGCCGAAGCCATTAATGGATCTTTCGATCCTGCTCTCATTCTATCCGAAGCGTTTTTCCCGTCAAATCTTTTTTAATAAAGATTTAATGTTTAATAAGGTATGATTACCATAAGGTCGTTAAACAATAAAAATAATACTATGGCACAAGACGAAGACGTGGATGTAAACGAGGAGTTGGAGCATGACGTCACCAAGGAAGACATCGAGGCTAACACGGACGACACTCCGACGGACGATAACGGCGACGCAAAGGAATAGTGCGAAATGAAAATTTTTGTCCGGGCAAAGCCTGGCGTCAAAAAAGCGTACGTTAAAGAAACGACCGATCTTTTTGAAAAGAAGGGCAACCGACATTTTGTGGTGGCCGTGAACGAGCGGGCGCTGGACGGAAAGGCCAACCGTGCGATCGAGCATGCGCTTGCGGAATATTTTGGCGTGTCCGCATCGCGCGTACGGATCGTTTTGGGGCAGACGGCAAGGGAAAAGATCGTGGAAGTTTTGTGACTGGCGGTAGCGTTCTCGCGGCACCGTAGAAATAAAAAGTGGCGTAATAGTGTTTGGACTATCGCGCCGCGGGGGTTTTGCTATGCGCTGCGTTGGGGCGCGAAATCATGGGGCGATTTCTTCTCTCATCCGATTCCTTACTGATCCGCTCAGTTTCAAACCGTATATAATCGACCATCTGTTGGGATGGTAGTGGGTACTGAGCGCTGCCATCATTGGGCGGATGCGCCGACGAAAACATATGGCTGAGTGATGAGCTCATTGCGACCCCCCGATCCCTTTCTAATCTTAGTATGGCCCTGTATCTTAGAAAAAGAAATCCACAGGCTGCCGTCATTTGGTGTACTATGATAGACATATGGAGACAATATCACGTGTGGTGGTAATAGGCGGCGGGGAATTGGGCAAGGCGGTCGGCGTCTTACTAAAAAAGAACAATGTGATAGCGGACTTTTGGGACGTCGATCCGTCGGTCGTGTCTGGCCAAAAGCCGCTACAAGAGATCGTTCCTGCGGCGGAGTGCATGGCATTTTGCGTACCGTCGTGGGCGATGCGCGCGGCGGTGACGAATATTTTGCCCCATCTTTCGCCTACGGCGGTCGTCATGTCGTTTGCAAAGGGGATAGATAAGGATGCACGCCAGACGATGGCCGAGATGGTGCCGACGATCCTGCCACCACGCCAACCGTTTATTGAGGTCGGCGGCCCGATGCTCGCGGCAGAGATCGTGGGCGATATGGCGGCAATCGGCGTATTTGCGTCAACGGATGCCGTCGCACTCCAAAAAATCACGCCGCTTTTTGCGAGCGAGCGCTTTATTGTGGAGACCACAACGGACCCCGGGAGCGTTTCGCTCGTGAGCGTTTTGAAGAATATCTATGCGGTAGCGCTTGGCATAGCCGATGGGCTTACGCTTTCCGGCAATGAAAAAGGATGGATCACCGCGCGTGCGATCCGCGAGATGCGCGAGATCGCGGGGGTGCTCGGCGCAGACCCAGATGCGGTGCTGGGCACAGCGGGAATGGGTGATTTTATCGCCACAGGATACAGCGCGCATTCGCGCAATCGCGAAACGGGGGTAGAGATCGTTACTATGGGCAAGTGCAACATCCGTGGTGAAGGGCTAAATTCACTGCCATTCCTTATAGAGCGCCTGGGAAAGGAGAAGGCGGCGGCATTTCCGCTGCTTATATTAATAAGCACGATCGGGATCGACTGCCAGCCGGCGTGCCCAGCGTTCGATGCATTTTTGAAGAACGGCGGTCGCTAAACGCCGCCGCTTTGGTGCCATAGGCTCTCGAAAAGCACTTCCATTGAGTGGTGAATGTCTTCGTCTTCGATCACAATGCCGAACGGAGCCTTTTTATTGAGGGAAATGATGGCGATCTTGTTTGCATAGACAAACGTGCAGTCGTTGATCTCTATCGCGGCGGGAAGAAACTGCGTGGTGCGCAGCTCCTCGCCATCTTTTTGCTTCAATGCGGCGGCCTCCTTTGATTTTGGGGTCAGCACCCGGATCCTTAAATAGTGGCGATAACGCTTTTCAATAAAATCTTCCAAGTAGGGCGTGCCGAGAAGGCCGAGCCAGCCATCCCATGGGAGCAGGGCGGAGATGTGTTGCTTTGCATCCAGAATATCATCCATGATCCGGTGTATTTCATCCACACCGTTATAGGCCCTTATCTTTGGCTGTGCGGCGGGGTCGTGCCGCAATGACTGCAGGGTAGGGAGGGCGGCGGTAAGCGTCGCCTCGCGCTCCTTGAGGGCAACCAGGAGCTTCTCCGGGTTCTCCGCGGACCATATCTTTCGCTTGCGCTGGATATAGGCGGACATGAGCCCTTTTTTGTTGAGGGCGGCAATGATAAGGTTTACGCTCGTGCGGGGAATTCGTGCTTTTTTTGCGATATCCGTGGCAGAACTTGCCCCTAATTCGAGTGCGGCAAGATATACCGATGCCTCCGCAGGCGAGTAACCAAGGGTCTCAATGACGGTTCTGGTTTTCATGTGAAATTTCATTAAAATTATAGCACATTTTAAAAAAATGATGACAAGAATGTTGCCGTTTTATTTATCCCCGTGGCACGACAGAGCTATAGATTTCATTGATGAAAAAGATGTGAAAAATTATTTTTGAGTTATCCCCAGGATCGCTTGCTATCCATCCGCGGACTTCGGCATCACAATGGATAGACCATGACAAAAAATAATTCTTTCGAGCAGGTGCGGAAAAGGGATGGGCGGATCGTTACATTTGATGCGGGCAGAATAACCAATGCCATCTTCCGGGCCATGCAGGCGACGGGAGAGGGTTCGAGCGATGCCGCCGAAAAGGTTTCGGAGCAGGTGGTCGTCACGATGGCAAAGAAATATCCCGGCGTGCACATTCCTTCCATCGAAGAGATCCAGGATGCGGTGGAAAGCCAGCTGATCCTCATGGATTTTGCAAAAACGGCAAAAGCATACATCCTCTACCGCAATGACCGGGCCCAGCTTCGCGAGAATAAGAAGGAAATCCCGGAAAATGTGAAGAAACTTTCGGCGGAGAGCAAGAAATACTTCCGCAACCAGCTTGCCGAGTTTGTCTATTACCGTACCTATGCCAATTGGATCCCGGATGAAGGGCGCCGTGAGACGTGGATCGAGACCGTCCAGCGCTATATCGATTTTATGCGCGAGAATATCGGCGACAAGCTGACCGAAGCGGAGTATGCGGAAGTGCAGGGCGCGATCTTGCGCCAAGAGGCGATGCCCTCGATGAGGTTATTGCAGTTCGCGGGAAAGGCGGCGCGGGCAACGAACGTCGCCGCGTTCAACTGTTCCTTCACCGCGCCGCAGAAGCTTGAGGATTTTGCCGAGATCATGTATATCTCGATGTGCGGCACCGGTGTCGGATTTTCCGTGGAGAGCCAGAACGTCCAAAAGCTTCCGCAGATCAAGCGGCAGGTTGCGCTCGGCGGCAAAAGAAAGATAAAAAAGCATGTCGTGGATGATAGCAAGGAGGGATGGTGCGATGCGCTCACCCTCGGCTTGAAGACGTGGTTCGACGGGAGGGATATCGAATTTGATCTTTCGGAGATTCGCCCTGCCGGCGCCCGCTTGAAGACGATGGGCGGCAAGAGTTCCGGGCCGGAGCCGTTGCGCTCGCTCCTTTCATTCGCCCGCGCGAAGATCTTGGCAAAGCAGGGACGTCGCCTTTCGAATATCGACGTACACGACATTTGCTGCAAGATCGGCGAGGTGGTGGTGTCGGGCGGCGTGCGTCGCAGTGCGATGATCTCACTTTCCGATCTCGATGATAAAGAGATGCAGACGGCGAAGACGGGCCAGTTCTATTTCGCCGACCCGCAGCGTTCCATGGCGAACAATTCGGCGGTCTACACGCGCAAGCCGGATGCGGAACAGTTTATGGAGGAGTGGCTTTCGCTCGCAAAGAGCCACACGGGCGAGCGTGGCATTTTCAACCGCGGAAGCCTTGCAATGCAGATCCCGAAGCGGCGCAAGCGATTGCTCGGACAGAAGATATTCAAGATCGGCACCAATCCGTGCGGCGAGATCCTTCTCCAGCCAAAAGAGTTCTGCAACCTTTCCGAAGTGGTCGCCCGCGCCGATGATACGGAAGAGACGCTCCTTAAAAAGATCCGCATCGCGGCGATCCTTGGCACATATCAGTCGACACTCACGTATTTCCCGTATCTTTCAAAGGAATGGAAAAAGAACTGCGATGACGAGCGTCTGCTCGGCGTTTCGATCACGGGGCAATGGGATTGCCCGGCGGTGCGGAACGAAGCGGCACTTTCGACCCTGCGCGACCGCGCCATCGAGGTGAATAAAGAATATGCGAAGCGGTTTGGGATCCCGGCATCTTCGTCCGTCACGTGTGTGAAGCCGTCGGGCACGGTCTCACAGACGGTGGATGCGGCATCGGGCTTGCATCCGCGCCACGCGGCATATTATATCCGCCGCGTGCGCATTTCTTCGAGCGACGCGTTGTTCCATATGATGAAAGACCAGAAGGTGCCGTATTTCCCGGAGGTCGGGCAGTCGATCTCGTCCGCGAGCACGTTCGTGTTCGAGTTTCCGGTCAAGGCACCGGAAGGAGCGGTGCTCAAAGACGATCTTTCCGCGATCGACCAATTGGAATATTGGCGGAAGGTGAAGGTGAACTATACCGAACATAATCCGTCGCAAACGATCTCGATCGGCGAGAATGAGTGGATCGGCGTGGCGAACTGGCTCTACGAGCATTGGGATATGATCGGCGGATTGTCATTCCTCCCGCGCGAGAATCACGCGTATCTGCTTGCGCCATACGAGGAGATCACCAAGGAGCGCTACGAAGAAATGGCGGCGGCGCTCCCAACAATCGACTTCTCGCAAATATTACTTTACGAAAAGGAAGACTCGACGGACGTGAAGAAAGAGCTTGCGTGCGTGGGAGGAGTGTGCGAGATTGATGATGTCCACGCAGAAGCTGCAGCCGCAAAATAGCGGCGCTTCGCTATCATGTATGAAAAGATCTTAAAACCGATTTTTTTCCGGTTCGATCCGGAGCGCGAGCACGATCTTTTTACATGGATTGGCGGGGTTTTAGGGAGCAACTTTTTTACGCGGGGAATTGTGGCGGCGTTTTGCAATTACGAACATCCGTCGCTTGCCACGCGCGTGGCGGGGATCGACTTCAAGAATCCGATCGGACTCGGCGGGGGGTTTGACAAGAACGTGAGGTTGACGAAGATCATGCCGGCGGTTGGTTTTGGATTCATGGAAGTGGGCGCGATCACGCATTTCCCGTACGAAGGAAATCACGGACTTCGCTGCGTGCGGCTTCCGGATGATCGTTCGCTCATCGTCTATTACGGATTGAAGAACACCGGTGCGGAAGCGATAGGAAAGCGGCTGGAGAAAATGAAATTCCGTTTTCCGGTGGGCATCAATATTGCAAAGACCAATCGCGCGGACATCAAAGGCGAGAAGTCGGTGGAAGATTACGTGGCGACGTATCGGATGCTTTCGCATTATTTCAGTTACGTCACACTGAACGTTTCCTGTCCGAATGCGCAGGACGGAGTGCTGTTCCAGAATCCCGCGATGCTCGAAACGCTCCTCGCCGCCATATCAAAAGAAAAGAAAGAGTGTCCAGTGTTCCTCAAAATTTCCGCACATCTTTCCGGGGATGAGGTGGACGCGATTATCGCGGTGGTTGATAAATATTCGTTTGTTGATGGATTTGTTGTTGCCAATCTTTCTAAAAAACGCGATATGCTGCATTTGCGGTCGAGCAAGGAGCAGCTCGGCGTCATCCCGGAGGGCGGGATCTCCGGCGCACCGATAAAAATGCTCACGACGGCGATGATCCGGCATATTTATAAAAAGACCGGCGGGAAATATATTTTGATCGGCCTCGGCGGCGTATTTACCGCGGAAGACGCGTACGAAAAGATCAAGGCAGGTGCGTCACTCGTGCAGCTGGTGACCGGACTCATCTATGAAGGGCCGCTGATGGTCAAGCGGATCAATAAGGGATTGGTAAAATTGCTTGCGCGGGACGGCTATGCGACCGTCGCGGACGCGGTTGGGAAGGGTGCGCAATAATTTGGTCGAAATCTGGTAAGATAGGAGTATGAAGATCCAAAACTTTGACGCGCTTGCGACGACGGACGCGCGCCGCGCATTGTTGACGATCGCCGAGGCGGGGTATGAGGCGATCGATACGGAAGCGGTGCTCGCGAAGGCGATACATCTTGATGGCAACACGCTTTCGCTTGCCGGCCAGGACATCGATCTTGCGACCGTCGGGAAGATCATTTTCATCGCGATCGGAAAGTGCGCTGTTGAAGCAGGAGCGTTCGCGGAGGGCGTCCTTGGCGGCCGCATCTCGGCCGGGGTGCTGGTGGATGTAAAAATAGGTCCCCCCCTCGCGCATATAAAGACATTTTGCGGTACCCATCCGCTTCCGTCCGATGAGAACATGCACGCCGCTGAGGCGATCGTGGCGGCGCTTACCGGGCTGACGGAGCGCGACCTCGTTATTTTTATTATTTCCGGCGGCGGCTCCACATTATTATTTTTGCCGGAGAATAAAGTGAATATGGAAGAAGTTCCGATCATGAAGGCGCTCATCGATGCGGGTGCGACGATCCAGGAGATCAACACGATCCGGAAACATCTTTCGTACGCGCGCGGTGGCAACTTGGCGAAGGACGCGTATCCCGCGCGAGTGGTGTCGCTGATATTTTCCGATGTGGTGGGCGACAACATGGAGTTCATCGCTTCGGGGCCGACGGTAAAGGATGTGACGACGATGGATGATGCGACGGCCGTGCTCGCAAAGTTTGATATTCAGAAAACGTGCGGCCTTGCAACGTGCGGGCTCATCGAGACGCCAAAGGAAGATAAATATTTTGAGCGCGTTTCGAATGTGCTCGTGGTGTCGAATCATGGCGCGCTCGAGGCGATGAAGGCGGCGGCGGCGCGGCTGGGCTTTGCGGCGGAGATTCGCGCGAGCGACCTTACCGGGGAGTCGGATGACGCAGGGAAGATGATCGCGGACGCGATCCACGTCGCGCCACCGCGAACCGCGCTCTTGTGGGCGGGCGAAACCACAGTGACAATTCATAACTCCGCCGGCCGCGGTGGGAGAAATCTGCAATTATGTGCCTCCGCACTCCGGTTTGTTGCCGATGGCGAAGAGATACTGTCATTTGCATCCGACGGCCGCGACCATGGCGCATTCGCGGGCGCGATCTGTGATACAATTACTAAAAGAGCAGCCGTGGAAGCGGGCGTCGACCCGGAGGTTTTCCGCGCGGCGAACGACACGTATGCGCTGTTCGAAAAGATCGGCAATTATGTGATGACCGGAGACACAGGATCGAATGTTTCCGACCTGATCATTGCGTTAAAATTATAAAATCATGAAAAAATACATATTAAGATTTGAGGAAGTCGGTATCAAGGATGTCGGAATGGTCGGCGGCAAGAACGCGTCGCTCGGTGAGATGATCCGGACGCTCGGCGCGAAAGGCGTGCCGGTACCCTCGGGATTCACCGTTACCGCCGATGCCTATTATTATTTTCTGAAGAGCACCGGCCTCGACAAGTTCATTAAAGAAACATTAAAAGGGCTGAACACGAAGGATTTAAAGGAACTTGAGCGCGTGGGCAAGTTGATCCGCGAAAAGATGGTCGCCACGGAATTTCCGGATGACCTGGATAAAGACATTGTGGAGGCCTATCGTAATTTTATAGAGAAGCGCTACGGCAAGAATGCGGATGTTGCAGTGCGCTCTTCCGCCACTGCGGAAGACCTGCCGGGCGCGAGCTTTGCCGGCGAGCAGGAGAGCTATCTTGGCATCCGTGGCGCGAAGGCGGTGTGCGTCGCGGTCCGCGCGACCATGGCATCCTTGTTCACCGACCGTGCGATCTCGTATCGCGCGGACCGCGGCTTCGATCACTTGAAGATCGCTTTGAGCGCGGGCGTACAGAAAATGGTGCGCTCGGACAAGGCGTGCTCGGGCGTCATGTTCTCGGTGGACACGGAGTCCGGTTTCAAGGATATCGTTATCATCAACGGCTCGTGGGGTCTCGGCGAAATGATCGTGAAGGGCGAGGTCACGCCGGATGAATTTATTATTTGGAAGGAGGGATTGAAGGCGAAGACGAAGCGTCCGATCATCGAGCGCAAGCTCGGCGTAAAGTTGCGCAAGATGATCTATCATCCGCGCGTCGGCTCGGCCGTCGCGGATATCCAGCAGACGAAGATCGTGAACACGAGCACGGTGGAGCGCGACACGTTCGTGTTGACGGACAAAGAAGTGGCCAAGCTCGCGACGTGGGGCACTATTATAGAGAAACATTATACCGATCACTATAAGAAGTGGACGCCGATGGATATGGAGTGGGCAAAGGACGGCGTGACAGGGCAGATTTACATCGTACAGGCACGCCCGGAGACGATCCAGGCCGGCCGCGATTTTTCGAAGCTCACGGAGTACATCCCACTCGAGACGAAGAAGCCGTTGCTTATGGGCGCATCGGTGGGCTCCAAAATCGCCGTCGGTAAGGCGCACATTATTTTGGAGGCAAAGCACATTGGTGATTTCAAAAAAGGAGAGGTGCTCGTGACGACGATGACCGACCCGGATTGGGAGCCGATCATGAAGATGGCGTCGGCGATCGTGACGGACAAGGGCGGCCGCACGTCGCACGCGGCGATCGTCTCGCGCGAGCTCGGTATTCCGGCGATCGTGGGGACCGAGAAAGCGACGAAGCTCATCAAGACCGGCGAGGTGATCACGGTGGACACCACCGGCAGCGGCGGAAATATTTACCGCGGCGCGTTGAAGTTCAAGGTAGTGAATCATGACCTCAAGAAGATCCCAAAGACAAAAACAAAAGTGATGGTGAACGTGGCCGTTGCGGATAGCGCGTTCGAGATCTCATTCTTGCCGAACGATGGCGTGGGTCTCGCGCGCGAGGAATTCATCATCGCCGCCAAGATGGGATTGCATCCGATGGCGTTGTTGAATATGAAGGACCTGGCGCCGGCCGTGCGCGCCGCGATCGAGAAGAAGATCGTCGGTTGGAAAGATCCGAAGCAGTACTATATCGACAACTTGGCATACGGCATCGCAAAGATCGGTGCGGCGTTCTTCCCGCGCAAGGTGATCGTGCGCTTCTCGGACTTTAAGACGAACGAGTATCGCACGTTGCTTGGCGGCGAGGCGTACGAACCGCGCGAGGAAAATCCGATGCTCGGCTGGCGTGGCGCGTCGCGGTACTATGATCCCAAGTTCAAGCCGGCGTTCATGATGGAAGTTGCCGCGATGAAGATGGTGCGCGAGGAGATGGGGCTTACGAAT
>Ga0182030_10026972_pt1 | contig 10363 bp, 6 predicted proteins | sample 812S3MmetaG_FD_121299 | JGI IMG/M metagenome (GOLD analysis project Ga0182030, IMG submission 121299) | Permafrost microbial communities from Stordalen Mire, Sweden - 812S3M metaG (Illumina Assembly) | ecosystem: Environmental > Terrestrial > Soil > Wetlands > Permafrost | place: Sweden... | reverse complement strand
GGTAGAGCAGCTGACTGTTAATCAGCGGGTCGTTGGTTCGAGTCCAACTTCGGGAGCCAGACAAATAAAGGCCTAGAGCGAATCTAGGCCTTTATTCTTTTTCGCCGCGCATACAGTTGCGCATACAGTTGGAGCCAATTCGTCGAGATCTCGATCAAGGTGAGTCTGCGAAACGCATGATGCGCAGCAGAGGATCCGACTGATGAGCTGGACAGGCAGCGATCTGCCCATGATCGGATTGGGACCAGCCGTCCGAGAGCATCCAGTCGGCATTCGCCCAGCGTCGGGTCAAAGTTTTCTAAAGCCTGCGCCCGTCGTAGAGTTTCGGCGAGCAGCGCCGCAGCGAAAACAGTTGCTTGCGTCCCGGATTGGCACATAGACCCGTGACGAAGCGGGCAGACCAACGACGAAACGGGCCGGTTGCGGCCAACGCTCGGCCACGGGCTGGCGGTGCCGGTATCCCCACGAAGCCGCTACGACCGCCGCACTTCAACGATCGCGGAAGCCCCACTCCGTGAGCTTCGCAGCGCCGACGGCATCGAACCACTTCCGGAAGCTGGCGTTTTCCGAGCGATCCTTCCCGTCCCACCCATCGTCGAGCAGCAAGAAGTTCTTCAGGCTGCGCCCGCGCGCGATCTCTTCTGCATGATTGCGCCGGCGTTCGAACAGATCCGCGAACGACAAGTCGCCGTCGAACGCCTGAACGAGCGTCTCGAGCTCGGCAACCGAGACGATCTCAAGACGCGGTCCGGTCTGCAGCAGATTCTCCTCACGCAGCCGGCGATCGACGTACCGGCGCGTCGCGGCCCATCCATGAATGCTCTGGTGCGTCACCGCGACGGGAATGATCTCGTCGATGTCCGCGATCGTCAGGCCCTCGATATCATACAGGCCCGCGCGGAAATCAGCGATCCGGCCGTCGAGTTGCTTTGCCTGCGAGAGAATCATGCCGTCGATGTCGCGCTCCATCGAATCGAGATCTGCGGCGTTGAGGCTGTTCTCGGTATTGAGCCGCTTCGTGCACACGTCGAAAAAGATCACGCGACGACCTTCGATGAGGAAGACGTCCGACGAATCGATGCGCGGCTTCGCTTTGGGATACCGGAACTCCGGATACACCCGTGCGCCGCGCTTCGCGACGGCACGACGGATCGTCTCCTCCGTATGCTGCTGCAGAAACTGCGCGAAAAAGTGAGAAAACCGGTCGCGCTTCCCCTTCGCGCCGAAATATTCGGCGAGGCTGTGAAAAAGCCCGATGCCGATGCTCGCGGAAAGAAACAGCATATTCGGTAATGCGTAGTTACCGTTGCCGAGGTCGACGAACGGCCGCTTCTGCAACGGAAGCAGCGCGGCCGCGGTCATCCGATCGCGAGCCGCGAGGATCGGTCGAAGCTCGGCGATCGACGTCGCGCGTGCGGCGATGAAGTCGCGCACGGGCTGCTTCTCGGTCAGCGGTGCGACGAGGGATTCGACGTTGAGAATCGGGTCGAGATTCTTCAACTGCGGAATTGAATCGATCATTCGGAAGTAGTGGCGCACGATGAGACCGGCGGCTGCGACGTCTTCATACGTGCGCCCGTAAATCTCAAGGAACGCGGCGTCGATATCGACATACGGCCGTTTGCCCTTCGGCTGCTGGCGCGCCCACGTCACGAATGCGTGCAAGCGCGCTACGAGATGATCAAACGGTTCGTCATCAAGTGCAGCGTTGCGTAACTCCATCGGCAAAAACGATTCGAGCGGATCGCCATTCGGCCGGGCTTCCTGTGCCGCGGCACGGATCGCGAGTTGCTCCTCGCCGTAGAGCTGATTGATCATTAGGAGGGCGTTCATGAACGCTGTCATTACAAGCGACTCGTCGGGCTCTTCTTCAACGCCGTGCTGGACGATATAGCCGGCAAGAATCGCGAGCGACTCCGGGGCAAACGCGATACGGCCTTTGCGCACCTCGTCGAGCAGCCCCGGGCTTACGAGCGGTGAGGTCTTCGTGAATTCAGTGGCAAGCGCGAGCTGCGTATCGGCTCGGGAAGCGCCGTCGCGAAATGCGATGTTATCGATAGCGGTGATCAAGCGCAGGCCGCGGTTCACGCCGATGCGCTGCACCTGCGCGATCAGGTCGGCCTTCGTGACCTCTGCGCGCGGATAGATCTCATCCCAGGTGACGAGGGTGTGCCAATCGCTCACGCTCGGCACCGGCCGAGACCGCGGAGCGAACATTCCGTACGGCGGCAAGGTCATCATCGATCGACCTCCAGAGGTCGGGCACCCGAGGGCGCGGTTTGCGCGAGTCTTCGTCACGCTACGCGAGGATTGGAAGCTTGAACACCCTCCAGGCATGCGAAGATGCAGGTGCGGGGCATGCGAAGGCGATGGATGTCCCATCGGGTAGCGCAGAATTGCAGAATTTCCCACCGGGAAGCAAATTTAGTCGTTCACCCAGTCCCATCGGGTAGCGAACTTTGAGCACAAACCGGTCCCAGCTGGAAGCGATCTTGACAGCGGCGAATGGTGGAGCGGACGACAATCCGGCCAATTCCAGAGTAGCCATGGTGTGTCGCCACCGGGTTCGTCCAGCACAACGCCGCGAGCGATCCCGCCGGGATGGCTGGCGTTGCAGACCTCGCAGGTCATAGCTCCAAGCGCCTTGCGCCGCTCTGTAACGAAGACCATACTGCCGCGCTCGCCGGAGTATTCGGCGAGACGGTCGCGGCGATCAAGAGCGTCGCTCACGCCGACAAGTCGAGGCGCATCTGCTCCCCCTCCAACGCGTACTTTGCGTTGATCTCCGCAAACAACTTGGCCACGATTTCTGCCATTCGCGGGTCAACTGACTGAAGCCGTTCCCTGGTGGCTCGCGGCCAAAGGGAGAGGTTGTCGTTGGCTCCGGTCCAGGCTCGAACCGCCTCGGCAAAATACTCGTCACATGCCGACGCTGCATAGGGCGTCACGAACGCGGTCGCTGACGAAAACGCCCGCCGAATCCGCGGGTCCACGCCGCTTAAGTAGAACCCACCGCCGAGGGCACAGTCCAGCGCATGTCCCGCCTCGTGGCAGACCGTCATTGGACTCGTCGAACGGAGATAGACTGTGCGCTCCTCGACGACGAACAAACCCGCCGGCGGAATGGGCCAACCGTCCACATTGACCGCGAGGCGACGCAGGGCCAGGCTGGCATCGGCGTACTTCTGACGCTCTTGCAATGCAATGAATTTCGTTTCGGCCTTCTCAAGGCAACGAATGGCCGACTTCGGGTAGTATCGCTCCAGAACAGACTTGACATGCTGATCGTTGAACATCGTTCACTCCACCGGCCGTCATCTGCAAATCGCAACGGCCTCGATGGATGCGAAAGAACGAGGAGTGGGCTCGGCGTGCTGGACGACGGTACGTCGCTCGTGAGCGTCAGCGAATCCTGAGCACGCCGTGGGAGCCCACGGATGTACGCTGTCGCTCCGAGGCCCGTCGGGTCATAATCCGTTCCCATTCATGGGCGCTCGTTCTCGGGCGGATTTACGTCATCAAATCGTCGAGAAACTCCGACTCAGGCCGTACGGCGCTAACGAATAGATGGTCTCGCGCACGCGTGCATGCGACATAAAGTAGGTGACGCTCGCTGGCGTAGACCTCTTCTAGGTCGGACTCGTCGCCAATCGCTTCGATTCGTTCTTGAAGCGGGATTATTTCGTCATCGCACGCCATGACCGCGACAGCGCGAAACTCTAATCCCTTTGCTAAGTGCATCGTGCAGATCGAAGCGAATCCGCTTGTTGTGTCAACCGATTCGTCGACGACCTTGAACGGAAGCCCAGCGGCTTCCGCGGCTGCGCGAGCTCGGCCAGTCTGTGCATCCGAACGCACGAAGATCGCCAGCTCGTGCGGCACGCTCCCCTCGGCGACTCTCGCGCGTAGCCAGTCGCTCACGCGCGCAATTTCCTCTGCCTCCGTAGCGAACGACCGAACCTCCGGCGCAGGGCCGTTGAAGGTGGATACGGTGCCGTCGCGGCGCTCCGTGTTACCGTCGACATCCGCGACCTCCGGGTCCAATAGCCGATCAGCGACGCTGCGGATTTGGTGCGACGTTCGGTAGTTGATTTTCAGCGTCGAGGAGCGTCCGCGAACGTCGACGCCGAGCGTCTTCCAGGAGAAAGGCTGCTGGAAGATACGCTGTCCAAGGTCTCCGGCGAAGAAGAGCGCGTCCTGGCGGCCACCGGCGAGGGTGGCGAGAAGGCGCAACTGCGTGACACTGACGTCCTGTGCCTCGTCGACCACGACCGAGTCATACAGCGGTCGCGCATAGTCCGACAGCGCTTCCGAAAGGCGCTGAAAGAGTGCGGGCAATGTCAGAAGGCCACTTTCTGTGAGCGCAGCCCGAACGCGTTCGAAAATCGTCCAGAGTTCGCGCCGTTGTGCTTCAGAGAGGCGCGTCTTTCGCCCGAGGCGAGGGACGTCGCGGTAAGCCTCCCACGAATAGAGCTGCCACGCATCGACAACCTGCCCCCATTCGGCGAGCAAGAACGCCGGCGAGAAGCGCGTGCCGCCGTCGACGGTAGCGGCCTCATGAATCATTGCGCGAATCTGATCTTGTTGCACGATCTGGACCGGCCCGACGTTTCGTTCGTAGAGACGGCGGCCGATTGCATCGAGCGCGGAAACGTCGATGCGTTCGGCAAGCCGCGGTTCGTTACTGATCAGACGCCGCAACTTCACCCGCAGCGCATTCGCAAGTGTTTCCGAGAACGTCGTGAGCAGCACGCGCGTCTCGGGATCGCGTCGAGCCAGAAATACGGCGCGGTGGAGAGCGACGATCGTCTTACCGGTCCCGGCCGATCCGGAGACGCGGGCCGGCCCGGCAAAGCTGCGCTCGACAAGCGCGCGCTGTTCGGGATGGAGAAAGACCGTCCACTTGTCCCAGGGCGCATCGAGAGCTCGTTCTAACTCGTCGGCGTTGCGCATGATCCGGAACCGCCGTTGCGCGTCGGGATGCTCGAACGGATCCGCCGCCTTTGCCGCCGGAGCCACCGGCTTCGGCACGCTGCCCGTCGCGATCTCAAGCAACGCTTCAGCCGCTTCGCCGGGAAGATGATCGCAAAGATCGAGTATCGTCACTTCGGTCGCGTCGCGAACGTCTGCCAACCATTCCGACGGCACGCCGAAGGCGAGAAGAATATCATCGGAAAGCCGCGTGAAGAGTTTGGGAGCTGGCAACGCGGGGCGCTCCTCTTCGACGTACTTCGGTACGACGATTTCGCGCACGGTCTCGCGAATCTCGACGATTTGCGCGGCACCGGTCGTGGGATGCACTTCGAGGCGGCGCCGCTCGGCCCAGGCGTAGGCGTCATCGTGATGCCCGACGTAGCAGGCAACGAGATCCTCGCCGTCTTTGTGGACGATGAGCCGAAGGTCGAGACTGCCGCGTACCGACCAGAAACGCGGATCCTTCGCGCGCTCAAGCTTGTGAAATTGGAGACTCGGGTGCTTCGGGTTGGCTTGCAAGTCGAAGGCCGTGGTCTTCGCTGCTTTCTGTTCGTCCACAGTCAAGCGCGCAAGACTATCCGTGAAAGTGTCAGCGATGAAGAACTTCATCAGGCGACTTTGAAGACTTTCATCACCTCATCACCCAGGTGATTGATCACCTTGACCGCGATGCGGCCAGACTTCGGCTTCGGGAATGCGCGCGAAACGTCGCTGTGCAGTGACTCCCAGGCTTCTTCGTCAACTTCGGCTTTCAATGTCGTCTTCAGCGAGCCATACGGGTCGTTGGCGCCGAGAAAGTAGGCATGACGCACGAAGAAGCTCTCTTCGTTGTAGTCCGTGTCAACAAACCAGCAGGCTATCCCGTCCGAACCGTCGCTCTCAACCTTACCAGTTGTCGGATGGAAGACGTCGACTCCGTTGATCTTCACCTGGATCTTGCCATCCTCCGCACTGAGAACGTCAATATCGGGCTCGCCAAAGATGACGAAGAGATTGCCCTTGCCTGTGTTCTTCAAGTCTGTCGCCATGTGTAGATCGGCGTTCATGCGCGCTTTTAGCACACGCAGACTTCCGAGGTGCTCGAACTCTGTCGTATAGGCCTCGTAGCTGAACGCGCAGGCAATTAGCACATCGAAGCCGCTGTCTGCTGCTTCACGTGCAGCCGCCACTAAATCTGGCCGCGTGACGGTGCCGAATTCCGGGCCGATAAAAATCGCGGCTCGACGCAGCTTTTCATCCTTGCCGCTATTTTCAAGATAACGCCCATCGGCACATATGAGATCGCCAGTCCACGGCGTGATAGCCGTAAAGGTGATCTTGTCTTCCTTATGGGCTTGCTGTACGCCGGCTGCCTTCAGTGATTCAAGGATTGTCGAGACAAAGCTTTGATCGGCGTCCTGTTCTCCCGGTTTCTTATCAAGGGGATCGATAAGTTCGTCGTTTTCATCAACGTTGAGAATACGATGCGGATCGAGACTCTCGACCGTAAATGGACCGGCCACCCGCGCCGTCCTCTTGTCCTCATACGGTTTGTCGTAGAGATACTCAAACTCAGCCTTCGCCGCGATCGACGCATCAATCTCTCTCTGCCGCTCGATCCGGGCTTTCCACCAGTCGGCGTGTGCCGCTTTCGCGGTCGCCGGCCATGTCGCGCTCGCGTCGCGCGGGATATCCCACTCTTCCCATTTCTGGCCTACGCTCGCGTTTAGGCTTAGTCGCAACGGCTCCAAGCTTGTGTTCCACTTATCCCAGATAACGTCCACTTCGGCGTTATCTGAGATCGCTTTTAATGTGATCCTCGGAACGCGTTCATATACAAAACCCCCTCGAATATCTCCATTTGGCGACTCAACGCTCGCAGAACGACGGGACAGTTCTGCCTCTTTCAGCTGCCCCTGACGCGTATCAGCTAGAAGATAATAAGGATACCGCGCACCCATTATTCGGCTACGCGCAAGCGCCAAGGCTACACGAGATGTGTCGATAGTGATCCAACGCCTTCCCCACTGTTCAGCCGCGTACGCAGTCGTTCCAGAACCGCAGGTCGGATCAAGAACAAGGTCTCCAGGGTCGGTCGTCATCAAGATGCAGCGTTTGATAACCTCGACATTCGTTTGAACTACGTAAACCTTGTCCATGCCGCTGCCGGACGCCGTATCCGTCCACAAATTCGTTAATGCTTCCGCAGCGAAATCGTTCCAGTAACGCAAACTCGCGATAGACTTACCCTGCCGTCGCAATCTGCCAGCTCTCATGATGCGCGGGGTGCTCGTCTCGGGGAATCCCCACCAACGGCTCCCTGGACTGTAGGTCGCCCCTTCGAAATGCAACGGATAGCGTGCCCCTGGACCAGGTTTCGTGAAAGACACTAAGCGACAAAGCCGCGTTGCATCTATCCGAGCTGTATCGCCTCTTTCTTCCTGACGCAAAGGTCGTAACGAGTAATCATTTTCTACATACGAGGCATACTGACCGAGATCGCTTACCGACTTCTTTTCCAACAACTCCCGAAATTTTAGAGCTTCCCCGTCTCTTGCGAACCACAGCAGGTAATCTAGACGTCGCGGAAGCCCTGATGCTCCAAGCGCACCAGCTTTGACAAAGGAAATTTGAGCAACAAAATTCCCTTCACCGAATACTTCATCCATTACGCTGCGAACACGGTGAACATTCTCCTCACCGATCTGCACAAACATCGATCCCGACGTTGTTAACAGATCACGTGCAACGGTAAGTCGGTCCCAGAGGTAGCTCAGATAACTATTGATACCGTCCCGCCACGTGTCGCGAAAGGCTTTTACCTGTTCGGGTTCACGCGTGATGTGCGCGACGTTACCGTCCTTGACGTCACGACTGGTCGTCGACCACTGGAAGTTTGAGTTAAACTTGATGCCATACGGCGGGTCGAAGTAAATGCACTGAACCTTGCCGCGGAGCCCTTCGCGTTCGGCTAAGCTTGCCATCACTTGAAGCGAGTCGCCGAGAATCATGCGATTCGACCAATTTTGGTCGTGCTGGTAGAACTCGGTCTTATCGACGCCTTTCGGGATTCCGTTGAAATCGGAGAACAAGTCCGGCATGATCTGGCCAGCAGCATGCTCGCGCTCGCGCGTTTCGCGCAGGAGGTCGTCGATCAGTGCCTTCGGATGGACTTTTTCCTGAATGTAGAGCGGCGCGGCACTGACGACGAGGTTGCTCTCGTTTTGGGCCTCTTTGCCGCGCCACACGAGCTGCGGATCGAGGTCGCGGTTACGGCGTTCGTAGGCGACGCGAATCGGTGTTTTTTCGCGTTCCTGAACTAGGGCCTCATACTCCGCGGTGGGGATGTTCTTGCGTTTGGCCTCATCGTGCTTGAACGCTTCGACGTTCTTCGAAACAGCCGGCCCCTTTTTCGCCATCGCTTCTAAGCCGTTGCCTTGAGGCGCAACGAGTCAATAACAGCGTCGAGTTCCTCGCGAATCGTATAGACCTCCGTAAACTCGGCGAATGCCCAACGCCCGTATGTTCCGAGCGTGTTCACGCCGGGCACCCAGTAGGTCTCCATCGTGCTCTTTTTCTCCTTAGCATCCTCGCCGCGGTAGCCTTTGACCTCGGCCACGAGATTCAACAAATCATCCTCGCTCCGGCCGTCATCGATGCGTACGATGAAGTCCGGAATATAGCGCTTTAGTTCCGATCCGAAGCGGTAGGGTACTTCGAAGCCCATCCCTTGATTCTTTACGTAGGCGCGCACGAGCGGGTGCGACTCGACAACCCGGCAGAACTCGCCCTCCCAGCCGCTATCGAGCACGGCATAATTGAGATGCGACCGTCGGGGGTCCGCCTCAAAAGCCGACTTCGAGGAATAAAAGTTCACATTTGCAGTCGATCCATTCGGGCTGTAGGGATCGAGCACAACCTTCGGTCGTTTCTCTCCGACCTGGCTCTGAACGATCGCCTTGATAATGCGCTCGCACGCCATATCGGCGATCGTCGCGTAGCGAAGCTGAGCGGGAAACGTTCCACCCTCGCACTTGAGGCACGTCTCCATCCACTGCCGCACGATCCGCTTGAGCTGGCCGAAAAGATGGAGCTGAGGTGCCTCGCCCGGTGCCCATTTGTTTCGCACGAGGTAGCTCGTCAACTCAAATACGATCTGCGACGGGCGCTCTTCCTTAGTAAACGCTAGACTGAGATCAACGTGTTCACCGATAATGCCGGAGTTCTCCGTGATGGTCGGGCCGATGAGGTTGGGCGTTAGCCGCAGAGTCGAGTCAGCGCTGAAACTCGCGTCGAAGCGCTCCGTCGGCAATTCGATGCGATAACCAGCAACGCGCGGGAAGCGAATTTCGAGTGCGTCGCGCTCCGGGCGTACCGCATGAACGTGAACAGTCTTGCGGGGCTGCTGCACCGGTGCCGGGACCGGCTTCGCCGTAAAGTCGAACGGGATTCCCAGCACGTCGGCATACTCGACGTTAAAGAGGCCGGCTTCGTTAAGATCGTAAGACTGCCGCCGCAAGGCGCGGCCGATCACTTGTTCGCAAAGCAATTGCGTACCAAAGGCGCGGACACCGAGAACATGCGTCACCGTGTTGGCGTCCCAGCCTTCTGTCAGCATCGATACGGACACGACGCAGCGGATCGAGGCGCCGAGTTGGCCCTCTTTGCCGACTGTATTCATAACTTCGCGCAACAGCGTCACGTCGTCGAGTTCCTTGCCGCTGCGCATTTCGTCGGCGGCTTTGCCGCCGCGTTCAATAATCTCGCGGCGGAAGCGCTCAATCTCCGGGGCCGCCATCTTGCGGAAGTTGTCGTCGAGTGCATCGCCGGATTCGAGTTGTTCGCTGTCGATCAAAAGCGTGTTCGGCCGCGCCAGCGCATTGCCGTGCTCGTCGAAGTTGCGAAACAGCGGAAACTCACCTCTAAGAGTTGTTTTGGACCCGTCGGAGTTCTCGAGTTCGCAGCCCGAGACGAAGTCGTAGACGAGCTTTGAGGTCGCGGTGTTATTGCAGACGATGATAAAGCATGGCGGCACATGAATGCCGACTTTTTCCCATTCCTCGAACGTTAGCTTGTAGTGCCCGTACAGCGCAGTGAGGGCGGTTCGCAGCGGCGCCGGAAGAGTATTCGGATTGAGGTCGCCGGCGGCTGTCCGATTCTTCTTCGGAAGGTCCTTGCCGATGTGTTCCCAGAGGTTGCGGAACATCGGGGTCTCGCCTTCGGGGATGTTGTCCGAAATCGGAACGCGCGGCAACTTCACGATGCCGCACTCGATCGCGTCCATCAGCGAGAAGTCGCTGACCGTCCAAGGGAAGAGTGTGCCCTCTGCATAGCCTGAGCCGCTGAGGAAGAACGGCGTCGCCGAGAGGTCGATCACGCGCAGTACGCCGAGCTTGCGATTCACGGTTTC
>Ga0182030_10026971_pt1 | contig 10363 bp, 10 predicted proteins | sample 812S3MmetaG_FD_121299 | JGI IMG/M metagenome (GOLD analysis project Ga0182030, IMG submission 121299) | Permafrost microbial communities from Stordalen Mire, Sweden - 812S3M metaG (Illumina Assembly) | ecosystem: Environmental > Terrestrial > Soil > Wetlands > Permafrost | place: Sweden... | reverse complement strand
GCTTCTTGTCCTGTCCGAATGCATCTACCGGTTTATAGACTTCCTGCAACGCGCCGCGCGCGGCATCTTCCACGATCCGCGGCCAAGTCTCGTCGGCCTCGCCGAGGGCGATGGCATCGGCGTGGCGCGGACCGCCGTCGCGGCCCAGCGCTTCGCCGGGAATCTCCGTCACGTGCGGACCGCCCATGACTACCCGCACGCCGGCGGCGCGAATGGCATCCGCCACGCGGTACGCCTTGGCAATCATGCGGGTCATGGCGCCGATTCCCACCAGGCCGATCTGGTTGTCGATGACGTAGCGCACCAGTTCGGCATCGGTCATGGGCTGGGTGTTGCCATCGATCAGCAGCACCTGATGCCGGGGCGGGGTGAGCGATTGGAGGAGAAACATCCACAGGTGCGGCATGAAATTTTGCGTCACGCCGTTGTCGGGGCAATAGAGGAGGATCTTCATGGGGGCGCCAGCCACAGGAACCTCGGCCTGCGCGCTGGCAGTTCCCTTATTCGCATTCATCGTCGCGTCGTCCCCTTTCCACACTTCTACCTGGAAGGTTCCGGAATAGCGGGAAAGCGATCAGCCGAGGCCCTGAGCCGACCTTCGCCGCGCCGCCATGCCGGCTTTTAGGGCCGTTCTGGCACGATCTTGAGCCTGCCCGTAGGAAGGCGCCAAGCCGTGATCTCCGTAGTCGGTAGACCAGTAGAACTGATCACGGTGGTCCTTCTCATAGACTGTATACTGCGCCTGGTTCCCAGCAGCATCGATGAATGTAAAGGACTGGCTCAATACCGGTTCTTTCCGGACCCGCATTCCCCACTATCGGGCTATAAGGAGAGCGTCCCCGAAACGGCGGGCTCCAAACAGCATCGGTTAGGTTGCGACAAGTATAGCAGCTAGCGCCGTTGAAGTCTGACGAGGTTGCAATGCGTCCCCGGACTACCAGCGCTTGCGGCCAAAGCCGCCGCCGCCCCCGCCCCCGCCGGAACGCTCCGTCTTGGGCCGGGCCTCGTTAACGTTGAGAGTTCGCCCATCGAGGTCGGTGCCGTTCAGCGCGGCGATCGCCTTATCGCCCTCGGCGTCATTCGCCATTTCGACGAAGCCAAAGCCCCTGGGCTGGCCGGTATCGCGATCAGTGACGATGTTGGCGCGCGACACCGTGCCGTAAGCCGCAAATAGCGAGCGGAGGGAATCTTCCGTCGCCCCAAAACTCAGGTTACCCACAAAGATATTCTTCATTTGCTGCGAGTCCTTTCACGATTTGAAGAGAGCTAATTGCCAGGAGGACGAGATTTAGCAGGTGCTGCCAGCCAGGTCGGCCTCGCATCGGCGGAACATCAAATCCAGGACTAAAGAGTAGCACGTATGCTATCCTAAGGGTACCGACCCGTTAATTCTGGTACCCGCCATCGTTTGCCCGACGCCGAAAGGCTCGGAGGCACGTCAGTTTCTAGGAATAAATAGGTGTTTCTATGCTCTATGACAGCACAAAGGTTCTTTTGCGCGATATCCTGTGGTCGCTACAGTCCACTGGCAAAGTGGGCTGGGAAGATCAGGCAGAGTTAGGCAGTGAATGCCTGTACGAGATTCACCAGATGGCCCGCCCCAAGTACCAGGCATACAAACACGACGCTTCCAACAAAGGGCAGATGCTGGCGCCGGTCTATGAGCGGGCGGCGCGGGCAATTCCGCACGTGAAGTCCATGGTCCGGGCGATCCGCCGCAAGGACCAGGCCACTGCGGTAGAGAGCGGCAGGGCTGCTCTGGCCGAGATGTGAAGCGGATGCCAAGGGCTTCAGGAGCTGCCGGTGGAAAATAAACGCAGAGTTACGGAAACATTCAATGCCAAGATGGTAGCCTCGCGGAGGCTCGAAAGGTTCGCCGCGGGCGAGTTGTTAATGCTGATCGAGTGTCCCGAGTCGCCCGGCCATTCGCGGTTCATGCGGCTCAACGGCCTCCGCCCCAACCGGGGCGTCGAATGCCAATACCTGATCGAATCGGACGAACTGAACCAAAAAACGGCACTCACCCGCTAAGAACATCGCGGGCTGGCGGGCAAGGCAGGCAATTTAATCGTTGAATCGTCCGCCGATTCGTGCAATCATATAGGTGTAGTTTGACAGTTCCGCTGATTCAGGCCTCTCGCATAGTCCGGACCAACCGCCCTATCCTGCCCGCGATTCGCTGCTCTGCAAATTCCAGAAAAGAGACTTACGTGAAAAATATTTTTGTAGGCAACCTCAGCTTCGGGGCTACCGAAGATGCGGTTCGATCCATGTTCGAGGCATATGGCAAGGTTGACCGTGTGAACGTCGTTACCGACCGCGACACGGGCCGCGCCAGGGGCTTCGGATTCGTGGAAATGGATGTGGACGCAGAAGCCGAACGCGCCATTGCCGCGCTGAACGGCAGAGACCTCGACGGCCGGGCGTTGAGCATCAACGAAGCCAAGCCGAAAGAACAACGCAGCGGCGGCGGCGGTGGATACCGCGGTGGCGGCGGCGGCGGTGGGCGGCAGAACAGCCGCTGGTAATCCGGCCGGAATCAAAATCGCGGGGCGGCGTTGGTACAAGCCGCCCCGTTTTCGTTTTGTCGCCCCGTCGGCGGCGGGCTCACTTGCCGCTCTTGGTCGTCAATTTGCTCGCCTTGGCGGCGTCGGCATCCGCACCGGCAATGTCTTTGATCGCACGCCGGGCGTAGCTGCGATTGAGGTACGCATTGGCATACGCCGGGCTCAGCAGAATCGCGACGTCGAAGTCCGCCAGCGCTTCGGCGAAGTGTCTCAGCCGATATTGCGCGTAGCCGCGCGCGTTGTACGCCGGCGCCAGAGTGGGATTCAGTTTCACCGCCTCATTCAATTGCTCAATCGCCTCGTCAACGTGATCTTGCTGTAGGAGCGCATACCCACGCCCGTAGTACGTCGATGCGATCTCCCGGCCGGCGGCGGGTAGCGGCGCCCGTCCAGCGGATTCCGGCGGCGCCGGCACGGGCGGAGTCGCAGATGTCTGGGCGACGTGCGGGACCACTTGCGCCTTCGGCGGCGCTGGCACGGGTGTCGTCGCGGACGCCTGGGCGACGTGCGGAACCACTTGCGCCTTCGACGGCGCCGGCACGGGCGGCGTCTTGGATGACTCGGCGGCATGCGGGACTTGCGATTTCGGCGGCGCCGGCATGGGCGGCGTCGTAGATGCCTGGGCGGCGTGCGGGACGACTTGCGCTTTCGACGGCGCCGGCATGGGCGGCGTCTTGGATGACTCGGCGGCGTGCGGAACGACTTGCGCTTTCGGCTCGGACTTGACCTCCGGCTGCGGTTGCGGCGACGGTTCCGGTTTGACTTCGGACTTCGTTTCGGCCGGCGATTCGATAGGTAGCGCCGGCTTGGTTTCGGGCGCCGGCGGAGCGGCCTCGGCCTCGGACCCGGGCAGGCGCACCGAAATCGTGTCCGGGGGCGCAGTCTTGGCCACGGACGCGGCGGCTGCCTGATCGACTTTGCCTTGCGCCATGTCGAGCAACTCTTGCACCTGCCGGTTGCCGGGATCCAGGCGAACGGCCTCGCGCAGGTCGTGGGCGGCCTCGGTGTAGCGGTTCAGCAGGTAGTACGCGTTGCCTCGGGCGGTCCAGGCGAGCACGCTGGCCGGATCCAGATCGATGGCGGTGGTACGGTCGGCGATACCCTTTTCGTGCTGCCCCAGAAAATGGTAGGAACTGCCGCGCGCCACATACGCTTCCGGGTCGTTGGGCGCGAGTTTCACCGCCTGGTCGCGGTCCTCCAGAGATTCCTGGTACTTTTCGATGCGCGCGTACACCGCGCCGCGCGCCAGAAACAGGCGCTCGTCTCTGGGATCGCGCTTGATGGCTTCGCTATAGTCGGCGATGGCGCCCGCATCGTTGCCCAGGCGTTCGCGCACGGCGCCGCGGACACGCCACGCGCGCACGTCTTCGGGGTTCAGCTTGAGGGCTGCGGTCAGGTCCTCCTCCGCGTGCGCGAAATCGGCCAGTCCGGTATCGGCCAGCGCGCGCTCTACAAAGACCTCTTCGTAATCCGGTCTGAGGGTCAGCGAAGCGTTGAAATCCTCAATGGCGTCGCGGTATTTTCCTTGCGCGGCCAGCGCCTCGCCGCGGCCTTTATAGGGCTCGGGGTTGTCGAGCCGGAGCTTGATGGCTTGCGTGAAATCCGCGATCGCCTTGCCGTAGAGCTTGGATGCCAGATACGCGAAGCCGCGCGCGGTGTAGACTTCGGTTCGTTCCAGCTTCATGCCGATGGCGGTGGTGAAATCCTGCACAGCGCGCTCCGGCTCGGCGGTATCGCTGAAGAATTGACCGCGCGCGAAATAGCCTTGCGGGTCGCCCGGCTGCGCCTTCACCGCCGCCTCGAAGTCGGCGGCCGCCTTTTCCCGGTTGCCGGCCGCGAAATAGTCTTTGCCCCGCGCGCACCACGCGCCGGCGTTGCCGCCGTCGGCCTGGATCGCTTCGGTATAGGCGGCGATGGCTTCCTCGCGATGGCCCGCCTGATCGGCACGCTCCCCCGTCAGGTAAGCTGCCTGGGACTTTTTCTTATCCGGTTTGCCTTCCGCCCCGATAACCGAAAACAGCAGTCCGGATATGGCGATTGACAGTACGATCCGCGCCACGCGGTGAATTGGCTTGCACATGAGCGCTCTGTCATTAGTGTACACTTGGATGGTAGTTGAAATTCCTCCGGTGTTCGGGAAGCTGGTGTAAATCCAGCACAGCCCCGCTACTGTAAGCGTGGAGGATCTTTCGAAAACGTCACTGTTCCGGCGACGGAATGGGAAGGCCGAAAGATCCCTTGAGGCGCAAGTCAGGAGACCGGCCGGAGGCGATTCTGCTCGCACAGCTCTCTAGGGAGGAGCTTGGTATGCGTAGGTACGTTGGCCCGATGGCCATTTTCTCAATTTGTTGCGCCTGCCTTTCCGCCGCCGAAGTCAAGGGCACGGTGGTCGATCCGTCCGGAGCGCCCGTCGGCGGCGCGCAAGTCTCCATCGTGAGCCGCCTGGGAGTGGAAGCGCAGACCGTCACCTCCGCGGCCGGCGCCTTCGAATTGCAGGCCGCGCCCAGGGCCGATGCCCACCTGGTGATTACCGCCCCCGGTTTCCGCACCGCTACCCTGCCGGTGGAGACCGACGTTTCGGTGAAACTGGCCCTCGCGCCGGTGGTGGATTCGGTGGGCGTGGCCGGCTCCACGGTGGATGTATCCGCCAGCCAGCAAGGCAGCAGCGTGGACATCGTTCCGCGGGAAGAAATCCGCACGCGCAACGAGCCCTACGCCATGGACCTGCTGCGCTACATTCCCGGCATGGAGTTCAACCAGAGCGGCTCCGCCGGCGGGGTGTCGAGCCTGTTTCTGCGGGGCGGGGATTCCGATTATACGCTGGTCGAGATCGACGGCACGCCGGTGAACACCTTTGGGGGCGCCTTCGATTTCGCCCACATCCCGTCGGAGGCGCTGGACCGCATCGACGTGGTGCGTGGGCCGCAATCGGCCGTCTACGGCTCCTATGCCAATAGCGGCGCGGTCGATTTCATCACCCGGCAGCCCGGCGCAGCGCCGCAGTTCGATGTCCTGGCCGAAGGCGGAACCTACGGCGAACACCGCTTCGGAATCACCGCTTCGGGCACAGTGGCGGGCTTCGGCGTTCTGGCCTCGGGTTCGCGCATCGACGACAACGGGCCGGTGGAAAACAGCGACTACCACAATCAGGACGCGCTCCTCAACGTCAGCCGGCGGTTCGCCAACCAGAGCTTCTCGCTGCACGGGCTGTTCGATTCCAATAACGTCGGCGAACCCGGGCCATACGGGTCCGACCCCTTGGACGACTATACCGGCATCGACACCGTCAGCCGCGAGAAGAATAACTTCGGCGAGTATGGCGGCCATTATGAGATCGACTTGTCGGGGCGCGTGCGCGAGGAACTGTTCGGCAGCTTGTTCCTGGAGAACAGCAGCTACACCAGCCCCTACGGTTTCAGCTACGACAAGGAACTCCGCGGGCAAGGCGAAACCCGCACGGTGGTGAGCGTGACGCGCCACTACGTCGCCTCCTTCGGATTCGTGGCGGGCCGCGAAGACGTCAAAAACACCTATATCAGCGACGCCAACTTCGAGAGTTTTCCCATCGAGCGAGGCGATTTTGCGGCGTACCTGGAAAACCGCTTCGAGTTCGGCGGCAAGCTGTTCCTCAATGCCGGCGTGCGCGCCGAGTGGATCGTCACGCCGGCTATTCCCACCGACGGCTACTCCCGGCCGTATTTTCCGGCGAACACCGTTTCGCGCGCCAATCCCAAGCTTTCGGCGGCCTATGTGCCGGCGAAAAACACGCGGCTTCATACCTCGTTCGGCACCGGAATCCGTCCCCCCTCGGGCTTCGAGCTGGCATTTACCGACAATCCGCAGCTCAAACCCGAGCGCACGCGCAGCGTGGACGGCGGCATCGAGCAGACGCTGTTCCACGAGCGGCTGCGCGTGGGCGCCACTTACTTTTACAACCGCTACTACGACCTGATCGTCACCCTGGGCGGGTCGCTCAGCACCTTGAGCCACTATCAATCGGCCAACCTGGCGAATTCGCGCGCTCAGGGCGCGGAGTTCTCGGGCACGTTGCGGCCGGCGCGCGCGCTGTTCCTCACCGGGTCGTATACCCTACTGGGAACCAGAATTCTGTCGCTCGATGGCACGTCCAACACAGCGCCGCTTCCATTCCACGTGGGACAGGAATTGACCCGCCGGCCGGAGAACTCCGGCAGCGTGGTGGGTACCTACGCACGCGGGCGCGTCACCGCTGGTGTGAACGGGTACTTTCGCGGCAAAACTTTGTACGAAGAGCCCACCTATGGCGCCACCGACGGCTTGTTCTGGAACCCCGGTTTCGCTAATGTGGGAATCAACCTGAACTACGCGCTGGGACACGGTGTGACGGCCTATGGGAATCTTCGCAATGCGCTCGACCGGCATTACGAAGAGGTGTTCGGATATCCTTCGCCGCGGCTCAATTTCGTGGCAGGAATGAAGTTCTCGATTGGGAGGGCAAAATGAGCGAGCAACCGTTCGACGAACCGCGCTTAGCCATCAACCGGGTCTACACACGGCAGGGCGACCGGGGCGAAACCGGATTGGCCGGCGGGCAGCGCGTCCCCAAAGACGGGCCGCGCATCGCCGCGTACGGCGCCGTGGACGAACTGAACGCCTTTCTGGGCGTGGCGCGCGCCACCATCGTGGAGATGGCCGACGACACTTCGCAGTTGGCGCGGCTGAACGAGATCCTGCTCCGCGTGCAGCACGAACTCTTCAATCTCGGCTCGATTCTGGCGACCCTGCCGCCCGACGTGCACCCCAAACAGGCGCGCGTTACCGATCTGGAGGTAGCGCAACTGGAGCGCGAGATGGACCACATGAACGAGGAACTGTCGCCGCTGCGCTCCTTCGTCCTCCCCGGCGGTTGCCGGCTCAACGCGGAGTTGCATGTCTGCCGCACCGTCTGCCGCCGCGCGGAACGGGACCTGGTGACTCTGGCCCGGGAAGAAAGCGTTCCTCCCGAGGCGGTGCGTTATCTGAACCGGCTGAGCGATGCGCTGTTCGTCTGGAGCCGCTGGGCCAGCCACGTGGCGCTCGCCCCGGAGACTTTGTGGGAACCGAACCAGACCTCCTCGGGGCGGTCTGGTACATTAATATGAGGAGACATCGATGCAAGACAAATCCGCCCGGCCTTTGGCCTTGAGTTTGACAGTCCTGGGGGGGATGGCGCGGTTCGCGCAAAACCTGAATTTTGCGCCCGTGGGAGCTCTCAGTCTTTTTGCCGGCGCGCGCCTGCGCGGGTGGCAGGCCTACCTGCTGCCGATTGCGCTGATGGCCGCGACGGATCCGTTTCGCGGCGGCTATTCGTTCGCCACGCCGTTCGTCTACGCCAGTTTCCTGATCAACGTGTGGATCGGCAGCCGTCTGCGCCACACCGAAAATCCCGCGTGGATCGCTTCGGCGGCGCTCGTGGGCAGCGCCCAGTTCTTCCTGATCTCGAATCTGCCCATGTGGCTTGCGCCCACCAGCCTGTACGGCCACACCCTGGGCGGCTTGATCGCCTGCTACGTGGCGGCCATCCCGTTCTTCCGCAATACGCTGCTTTCGGACATGCTGTTCGCGGCGGTCTTCTTCGGGCTGCATGCCCTGCTGAGCCGTGTAGCGGTCCGTTCCGAGCGCGTGGCCGCGGCACAAACGGCGTAAGAACGCCGGCTAACGGGATGTCATCCTGATGCACGGCAGGCGGCCTTTATGAAGACGCTGCTGGCTTGGAGCTCGGGCAAAGACAGCGCATGGGCATTGCACCTCCTGCGCGGCCGGGGCATCGAGATCGTAGCCCTGCTCACTACCATCAACGAAGCTGCCGATCGCGTCGCTATGCATGGCGTGCGCCGCAGTCTGCTGGAAGCGCAGGCGGAATCGGCGGGTGTGCGCCTGTGGCCCGTTCCGCTGCCCTGGCCCTGCACCAATGAAGATTACGAAGCGCGCATGGGCGCAGCCTGCCGGCAAGCGGTGGCCGAGGGTTTCGACGCCATCGCGTTCGGCGATCTCTACCTGCGCGACGTCCGCGAATATCGCGAGCGCCAACTGGCCGGCACGGGCCTGACTCCGCTGTTTCCCCTCTGGGAATTGCCCACCGCCGCGCTGGCGCGCGAGATGATCGCCGGCGGATTGCGCGCCCGCCTGGCCTGCATCGATTCGCGGGTTCTCGCCGCCGGATTCGCGGGCCGGGAGTTCGACGGCGGCCTGTTGAACGACTTGCCGCCGGTCGTCGACCCCTGCGGCGAAAACGGCGAATTCCACACTTTCGCCTACGACGGCCCGATGTTCCGCGCGTCCATCGCCCACCAGCGCGGCGAGACCCACGTCGCCGGCGGATTCATTTATACGGACTTCGTCCCTTGCCCCGCATCGTCTCACTAATCGCCAGCGCCACCGAGATCGTGGACTCGCTCGGGCAACTGGACCACCTGGTGGGCCGGTCGCACGAATGCGACTACCCGGACGCCGTGAAGTCGCTGCCCGTTTGCACGCGGCCGCGTATCGCCGTGGACGCAGACAGCCGCCAGATCGACCGGCAGGTGAAGCAAGCGGCCCGCGCGGCGGTGTCGATTTACGAGGTCTTCGACGAGGTGATCGCGCGCCTGGCGCCGACCCACATCCTGACGCAGATTCAGTGCGAGGTGTGCGCCGTGAGTCTGCGCGACGTGGAGCAGGCGTTGGCGCGCGGCATTCCGGGAGAGCCCACTATCGTTTCCTTGCAGCCGGATTCGCTGGCCCGGATCTGGGAGGATTTCCGGCGCGTGGCGCGCGCGCTCGACATTTCGGACCGTGGCGAGCGCGTGATCGCCGGGTTGCAGCGGCGCATGGCGGTTCTTTGCCCGCCGCCGGCCGAACCGGTGACGCGCGTGGCGTGCATCGAGTGGGCGGAGCCGCTCATGGCGGCCGGCAACTGGACGCCCGAACTGGTCGCCATGGCGGGCGGCGTCAATCTTTTCGGCGAGGCCGGCAGGCATTCGCCGTGGATGAGCTGGGAACAACTGGCCGCCGCCGACCCGGATGTCCTGATTGTCGCGCCGTGCGGCTTCGACCTGGAACGCACCGCGCGCGAAATGCACTGGATGACCGCGCGTCCCGGCTGGCGCGACCTGGCCGCCGTGCGCGCCGGGCGCGTGTACCTGGCCGACGGCAATCGATATTTCAACCGCCCGGGTCCGCGCGTGGTGGAGACGCTGGAAGCGCTGGTGGAGATGCTCCATCCGGAGTTTCGCGAACCCCGCCTTCGCGGGCACGCGTGGCGCGTTATGATGAGCATGTGACATGGCGCTGATCGCCGTTTCGGGTCATCCCGGGTGCCGCTACGAGGAAGTTGCGCGCATCGCCGCTCAGCGTCTGGGCTTCGAGCTGCTCACGCAGTCCCGCCTGGACGCGATCACCGGCGAGGAATTCGGCGCGGATGCGAAAATCCCCGACAAAGCCTATCCCAGCCTGATCACCTCCATCCTGGCGCGCCTGGCCACCGAGGCTCACGTGGTCTACTGCGCCATCGGCGGCGAGTTGCAGGCCCGCCATTTCGGGAGCATGCTGCGGCTGCACGTGGTGGCGCCGGAAAACGTCCGTATCGGCAACCTGATGCTCGACCGGCGCCTGGAACGGGCCGCGGCCCGCGAACTTCTGCAGCAACTGGAAGCCCAGGCGCGCACCGGCCGCAAGGCCAAATTGGGCAAAAGCAAGGCCACCGCGGACCAGTTCGACCTGGTGCTCAACGCCGAGTCGCTGACCACCGAACAAATGGCCGAGCTGATCGAGACCGCCGTGGCCACTACCGGGCTCAG
>Ga0182030_10026968_pt1 | contig 10364 bp, 10 predicted proteins | sample 812S3MmetaG_FD_121299 | JGI IMG/M metagenome (GOLD analysis project Ga0182030, IMG submission 121299) | Permafrost microbial communities from Stordalen Mire, Sweden - 812S3M metaG (Illumina Assembly) | ecosystem: Environmental > Terrestrial > Soil > Wetlands > Permafrost | place: Sweden... | reverse complement strand
GTCGCATCGGTACACGCTGGCGGCCAGCGTGAGCAAATCCAATGCGATCTCCGACGGCACCAAACCGGCTTCTACTGCATGGGCCAGGGTTTTGCCGATTCCATGGTCCAAGTGGCCGTCGAGAGCGACCCAGGGCACCTCGGTGACCACTGAGCGCCGTTCATGGATTTGGATCGGGGCGTTGTCACCGGCGCCCATTCTCCAGACAAGGCTCTGTTTACTCATTATCGTTGTCCTCCAGTATCTCGTGCAGGTAGTCAAATGCCGCCTCGTAAATCCGGCCTATTGCCCCATCAAGGTCAGCCTGCCCAATAATTTGGTTACCTTCGATCCTTCCGGCGATGGCATCATCAACCGCCCCTCTAATCAAACCGTGCAGGTCGGCTTGGATCTGGTCTACCGCCTGCACGTCGGCCGGGAGGCGCGTTAAATCGTTGCCTATATCATTGATCGCCTTGGCTTCGATACTGTTGGTGATGAATTCGGCGATGATCTCCTGCCACTGCTGCGGGGTAATCGCTCCCACGTCGTTGATGCCCTGCTCGATTATCGACTCGATCGTCGTGCTCCAGGCGTCACGGGCGATCGCCTCATCAATCGTGCCACCTTCAGGGCAAAGATGATCGGTGAGAACGCCAAGGATTTCTTCAGGTCCACGACCGGCGAAATCCTCCAGTCCCAGATCCCGCAACGCCGCTCGAACACCGACTTGTCCGACCTGCTGCGCGAAATGAGCAATGCGCGCCCCGGTGGGAATGGATGTCGCCATCCGACGCGCGGCGTTTCGGCCACCTTGGGTGCCGTTGGCCACATAGCTGGAAAGCGCTCGTCGAAGTGCGCCCTGCACGCCGCCAGCTCCACCACCACCACCCCGTAAGCCGCGGTTAAATGTTATTCGTGATCCTTTGAAGAACGCGACAGGGGCTTGGGGCGCCTCAGGCGCGTCAGCCCCACCTTCCCCGGCAGCATCATCAAGCTGGGGTTGTGGCTGCTCGGGCGCCTCATTCTCGGGTGGAATATCAGGCAGGTCGTCCGGATTGGGCACGAGTTCAAGCTCTCCCGGCAGCGGCGGTAGCCATGAAGGGATAAGTGGATTATTGGCCTTCGGCCCCGTGTAACGTGCAGAGGTGCCCATCCTATTTGCCCTTCGTCTTTGAGGTGAATTTCGCGGCTGCGGTCAGGTGGGCACTTCCTTCTGTCCATGTCGGTTTCTGCTTCTCGTACTCGCTCAACACGTCAGATTGCGAGAACACGTTCTCAAAGCCAGTCATCATCCACGGCTTGCGGTTCGCAGCAGGAATGTGTCCGAGAAATTGGAGAAGACGTGCCTGCAATGACACGAATGTCTTGGCCAAGAGAACGAGTCCATGCGGTCGATCATCAAAGGCGCTCCTTTGCATGATCTGCGCTTCGATCATGCCGAAGAGTTCTTCTGCCTCGGCAGGTTTAAGCTTCTGGACCGCCGGGGTAATACTAGCGACGGCCATGCTATCCCCGAGCAGGGGCGGCACCAGCGCCTCCAGTTCAGATCTGCCCGACGAACCGGCGAGGTAGCCTCGCTTGTCGCGGGAAATGAAAACATAAGGGCGAAGATCAATATCCTGCAAAGGCGGTTCCAAACGTGCCCACGCCTGAATCGACTCATCCTTGATCGACTCTAGCAACTCAGCGTTCAGTTTCTCATCTGTCCTGGCTTCGCCCTCCTTGATGCGGGCACTGTCCTCAATGCGTTTGAGTTCGACCGGCTTTCCTTCAACAGCAGAGTCGGCCCACCGTGTCAGTTTATTGTAGAAGGTCGGACGAAACGTCTCCACCAACATGATCTTTGCCAAATGAGGCTTTTTGATCTCCGCCAAGCCTCGCGCTTCAGCGATCGCGCTACGGAGTAAGATCGAGTTCAGAAACCGTTTGATTTGCCGGGGGTTGCCGCGAGTGCCTTCCGTCAGGGGGCGATAAATTTGAATGCTTAGAGTCAGCGCGTCATTCACCTGCTCACACACGGCTTTTTCTTTGGGGCTCGCTTTCGGCAAGATGCCCTCAATCGCGTTATGGTCGAAGGCCTTTGCCAGCCAAGGCTTGCCCAAGCACTCCCGGGCTTTTTCCAGGATCTTCGCGAAGGCCGGGCTTTCTTCCCCGAGCACCTCCTGGATGAGGACGAGCGCGATGTAAATCTGCGTCTCAGCCAGACCGAGAGCCGGAATCCGGAAGGGAACCTGGATCAACTTCTCCAAATAGTTCCGCGCGTAACTGGTCTGCCCTGAGGTTTCGGGCAAATCCGGGAAATGCTTTTTGACCGCGTATTCGATCATGATCTCGTCGGCCGCAACGATGAAGGCAGTCTTGGGCGTGAAGAGAAAGAGGCGGATCGCCTCCAAGGTTTCGATAGCAGTGTTCGGCAGGCACCGATCCAGGTCATCGATCAGAACGACCAGCTTATCCACCTTGGCGAGTTCGAGAAGCTCCTTGAACTCCTTCTCAAACTCGCGGATTTGCTCGGGAATCTTTTCCTCCTCCACGGGCTTGAGGATGCCTTCCGCTTCCTCCACGGTCTTTTTAATCTTCTCCGGGGTAAGGGCCTCGTGAGCGACACTTCCCAGCGTCTTAAGCAGATCAGTGGCGTCTTTAATGGCGCCGAGATGGGGTATGCCGGTCAGCGCCGAAAAGATCCACGGCGCACCCTTTTTTAAAAGTTTGATCTTGTCGACGCGGCGGAGGACATCGCCGGCCTTGTCGAATACCGTCTGCTGGCCTTTCTTTGCTTCCCGCAACTCGGTGATGATCGTCTCGATAAGGGCCGCCTTGGCGTCCTCGAAGCCCTGAAGCTGCCAGCCATTGAATCGAAGGCAGAGGAAGCTTTCATTGCCTTTGAGCTGAGACTCCACCATGGCCAGAACGCTCGACTTGCCCGCGCCCCAGTCGCCATGCAGACCGACGCTAATAGGCCGCCCTTTACTGGACTGGATGAGCTTGACGACCGTTTTCGCAATGGCGTCATAGTAGAGAAGGTCAACCGGGCTCTCGTGGTCGCTGAGGAACATAATTATTGCAATGGCTTCTACCGGATTGTGCGAAGAAGCAGGCAGAATGCACGTCGTAACTGAAGGTTCGATGCTGCTACTCTCCCTACCGGCATGAGCGGACCGGCCTACGATCTATATAAACAAGCGCGCAACCGAATCCGGGTGCTGGAGCCGCAGCGGCTTATCGGCATGGCGATCAACGCCCTGCACAAGGTAACTGCCGAAGGTGTATCAGCGATGGCTAAATTTCAGCCGTGGAATGTGCTTCTGCTAATCAAGTGGGTGGCACAGGAGGCAGACGCGACCGCGCATCGTCGTCGAGAACCAACCAGTCAGGACTTTAACTACCTCCTCAACCAGCTCAATGAAATAGAGAATGCGGTTCCGATGGCTACTGACCACGACCACTGGATTTTCTTCCTCCGAAAGCTGTCATTCCAGCAATTTGGCCTCCAGTACGGCGCCGATGGAGCGGCGGTGGCCAGGCAACTATCCTTATTCCAGGCGTTGCCCACGAATCACCGCCTGCAGGGCGAGTTCCGCAAGATCAGCGGTATCTCCATCGAGGACTTCTGCGTCTTCAGCACGGTGCTGGTGTTCCTGGTCATGCAGAACACGGCGGCCCGAATAGTCCTGCCGCAGGAGCTGCGTAATCTCGAAACGGAAAGCGAACCCGGTGCGGTTGATCGATACCTTCTCTTCCTGAGCAAAGGCCTGCCCGAACTACATGATTGGCTCGGCAGTGAAGAGTTCAGGAGTCAGTCGATTCCCGATCAGCGCATCCTGCCTTCTCCGCTTTTGGCTGCGCCTCTACTTACGATCGCACCAGATCAATTCTGCATCTACTACCAGCCGCTGCTGATTCGATGCCTGGAACAGGGCGTCTACCGTAACCTGCGGCGGGCAGACTCGTGCGCGTTCGGCAACGATTTCGGCCCACTGTTCGAGAAGTACGCGGGGAAGTGCCTCGATAGCGCCGATGTGAAGTATCTCGATGAGAAAGCGCTCCAGAAACGGCTGACGGGAACAGGCGGATGCGTGGATTTCCTCGTCGTCGAGGACAACTGCAACGTGCTAATTGACGCCAAGGCCGTAGAAATGTCTCCCCTGGGTCGGCTGTCGCATGATGCCGAGCAGCTCAGCAAGGCGGTGAGTGCCTCGGTCAAGGCGATGGGACAAGGGATGGCGACCTTACTTCGCATTCGCGAACTACCGCCGGACTCGACCTCAGCCTTCGGCCACGACGAAAGCTTTATCATCATAGTGACTTACGATGACCTTTATCTAGGGAGCCCGCACTATTTCGGAGAAGTGTTCGCTGACACGATCCAGCAACGGCTGGAAAAGAAATACGGCAGCCCGCTGCCAATTCCTTTCACCAACATGTTCCTTCTCACGATCGGAGATTTTGAGGTTCTGCTGGAATTGGTGCGTGAAGGCAAGACGACCTTCGTCGCGGCCCTCCGTCACGCGCGGGCACAAGACAGTGCAATCGAGACGCGAAAGTTTCAGTTCGGACAGCATTTCGCGTCGCTGGCCATCCCAACGGATCGCTTGCCTGTCGTAAAGGAGGGTATCGAACGTGTTTCTCGACTGACCGAGAAGAGGATCAAGAGTTGGGAGGCTCGGCGGAAGGCGCCGTAGATTAGACAGAGCGATGTCGACGCCACGTTATATAGCCCGAAGGTCTGCTCCAGGCGGCCATGAACCTTTGGTAGTCGTTAGCTGCTACGCTATCCTCAGCAGGGCGGGGTGAATGCCCTTGCTCCGTCGCGCGCGAAAACCACTTCCCCTTTTGACCTCCTTACAATGAACGCTCTGCCCACCGTGCAAGCTCTAAGGAAAGCCTTGGCTACCGCCGATGTCGCTTATGCCGAGGCCGCAGCCATCCAGCTTTTTGACGACATCACCCGCTTTGGGATGAGCGAATTTAAGCTTGGGCGCATGTTCCCCACCGAACAGGGAACCGTGGTGGAATATACCTTCGGGAAAAACGCCTACTCGATCGAGAATGCAAAGCCGAAGAAGGCACCGCAATTTAGGCCGTCAGATCACGGAGGAACGCAGCTTAACAGTGAGAATATCCTGGTGTTCCTGAGAACTTCGGAACTAGCCCGCAAGTTGGTCCCCACGATATGGCTTCAACCCACCGACGATCTCCGGGGGAAAATCAGCTCGCCCTCTCAGCATTTGGACACCTTGAACGAATTCTGGTGGCTGTCGCGGTGGAACGGATCATTTGAGGCTATACCCAGCTTCAAGATGCATACCGATAGTGCCCTCGATGTGGACTGGCGCCTTACCTGGGATTTTGGACTGAATACTTTCCTCTCGGTGAACCTGGAAGTTAAGAGGCGGATGGACGTGCTAAGGACCGGAGGCGAGCACTTAAACCCGGTAGACGTTTTTGAAGCCGGCGTCATCAAAGATGGGCGCAGCAAGTTTCGTCCGAGTCAGCATGATGAGATCAATGTACTGGGCATCACCCTCATCGGGGAAATCGACCATGAGGTTCAACAGCATGCCGAAAGTTGGCTCCAAACCCGGAACGACGTCGATGCGATCGTCCTTTTCTCTCGGTTTTCCAGCCGCAAGCCCTCCCTCGCTTTGCATGTGCAACGTAAACACGAAATGTTGAGCCAGGTCTTAAATCAGCAGCTTGATGACAAAGACAACTGCCTTCACAGTCTGATCCAACGGCCCTTGCCCTGCACGATCTCTCAATTGCGCTTCTTGCCGTAGCAAGCGTCTCGCTGGCTCTCTGCAATACCTAACGACAATCAAAACATGGATACCATCGATGAAATCCTGGCAAAAGGTCCACCGCCCGGATTCGATAAGTTTGATGCGTCAATAACGGGACATCTTGCCACTCCCCAAATTACCCTGGCTCAACATCGCCGCGGAAAGATTGCGGAGCTGCTAAAGCTTCTCGATGGTCGCAAGATAATCTACCTCGATACGAAGTTCTGGATTTATCTGCGACAGCCAGAGGAAGCGCGTGCCCCGGATACAGTCAGGGAAATAAAGCGACTTTTGTATGCAGGCGTCAAGGCAGGCAAGCTGATCTGTCCGATGAGCTTTCCCCTCTACGTGGAACTCCAGACGCAACCACTTGAACGCCGCTTACAAACGGCCAAGATCATGGACGATTTAAGTCTTGGGCTATCGCTTGATGGCCCCGAGCACGTTTACGGCACCGAGCTGACACGTTTCTTTATCGAGAATGCCAGCCACCTCCGTCATCTGTCCTGGACGGTGGTCACCGCGTGGACAAAAATCGGAACCCTGTTCGGAGAACCGTATCCGCCGCGGGGAATTCTTCAGGAACCCATGCAGACTGCCATGGATAAGGCCCTATTCGACAGACTGTGGAACGCCACCGTCACAGACATGGCCCAACTTCACGAAGAGCCGATGGAACCTACTTCAGTCGCCGAGCAAATTAACGAAGAGCGCAAACAATACCCGCGAAACGGACAGTCCTTCCAGGCCCTCTATGCCAACGAATTGCACGGCCTCCTCGATTTCAACAAGCACCTGATTAATGACTCGATACGCGACATTGCGGGCTTGGTTTTAAATCCGGCAGACATTCCCGCATCCGGCTTTTCCAATCAATGGCCGGCGGACAAATTTGTGCACCTGGTAAAATACGCCACCACAATGCGTCGCGGCCAACTCGGTATCCCGATGCAGCGGACAGAGGCGGCTCTTTACGCTTTCCTTCGGCTGGATGAACAGCGCCCCTTTCAAACGAACGACGCCAACGACATACGACACACCGCTTCCGCCATGGCTTATAGCGACGTATTTCTCACGGAGAAATTTTTTGCCTCCGTGGCCAACCGAAGGGAGATCCGCGGGGTTGCGCCGCTGAATTGCCAGACGGCCTGGATTCCGGAAGATGCCTTGGCCTTGATCCGGGCCATCTCCTAGTTGCAACCGTATGGGATACTCGCTGGAGAAAATCTATGCTGCTGATAACGAGACTTGGCCAGCAACCGTCGCTAAGCTCTACTTGGGATATGGACGCATTCGAGCAGGTGGTATCAGGAATTTTCTTTCGGGCCGGATTCTGGGTCACCCAAGGATTCAAAGTTGAACTAACCCCCGAAGAGAAAGCCAGGATCGGGCGGCCAACCTCTCCGCGCTGGGAAATTGACCTGGTCGTCTTCAAGGGGGCCACGGGGGAATTGCTGGCCGTTGAATGCAAGTCTTACCTGGACTCGACGGGAGTCACCGCCAACGATCTCATCGAACCAAATGAAAACGTGTCCCGCTACAAGCTCTTTACCGATGAGGTTCTACGCGAAGTCGTGCTCAACAGATTGACGCTCCAGCTTCACGAAACTGGGTTGATTCCACCAGGTGTGAAACCGAAGTTGGCGTTAGTCGCTGGCAAAATGAGAAGCGCTGATGACCTAACCCGGCTCCGCGAGCATTTCCAAATCAAGGGGTGGGCGCTGTATGACCGCGAGTGGCTGGTCGGGGAGTTGAAACAAACCGCGGACGAATCGTATTTCGACAGCGTCGCCCATGTTGTGTCGAAACTTCTTTTGCGACCATAACCATTAGGAAATCAGCTTACCGCACTATGACCATTCCCATTATTGTCTCAGGAGGGCAGACCGGAGCGGACCGAGCAGCGCTGGACTGGGCGATCGGTCATAACGTCCCTCACGACGGTTGGTGTCCCCGCGGGCGGCTGGCCGAGGACGGCCCCATTCCACTAATCTACGCGCTCCGTCAGACCGCAACGGGCCGCTATCCAGAGAGAACCGAGAAGAACATCGTCGAGTCCGATGGCACGGTTATTTTCTCGATGACTGATGTGGTGGAAGGCGGAACAAAGCTCACGATGGATCTGGCGCGCCGCCTTCGTAAACCGCACCTCCTGATCTCAGCAGAAGCCAAGCGTGGCCACGCGGCGGGCTTGCACCGCTTTGTCGTCGAGCAAGGCATCAAGCGGCTCAACGTGGCCGGGCCGCGAGCGAGCAAGGAGCCGCGCATCGGCGAGTTTGTTAAGCAGGTCCTGGAGGAGGCTTTCTTTCCAACGACAAACGGCTAAAGGATACACATGCTCGCGATCGGCCTCGCCGTCTTTTCCGTGATTTGGGCGCTTTGGCTATGCTACCTCATCCGGTACCCGGCCCGGTGGCGGGAGCATCTGGATCGCCTGCATGACTGGCTGCGGGGCTATGGCTTGTCAGTCCCGTGGATGAAGCGCGCGGAGCAGGGCTTTGCCCTCAAGGCGATCGTCGCGGCCACCACGATCATCTCGCTCCTTTGCTTGGTCATTATCATCCGCCACCCCCAAGCCTTGGATTACCTTCACCAGCGTCCGTCGCCATGAAGGAGGTTTGGCTCGAACAACGCGCTAAGCTCCAGGCCATCGGCGTTTCTGCCGGCATTCCCCCGCAGGGACGCCGGGGAACGCTCAGTGATGCGCTCACCATCGCGGAGCTTCTTTTGCTCGCCCCCAATGACACCGCCGTCCTCGAAATGTTCCGCGCCCATCAAACCCAGGCGGCTTCGTTTTTGGACACAGCAAATGGCATGGACGACGTGATTGCCAATTCCACCAAGGAGCGGTCCTCGACTCCGGTCAATGCGCCCTTCCACGAATTCGCCGACTTGGTGATCGAACTGCTCACGATGGTGCGAGAGGAAGATCCCGCCTCCATGGATCGCTAATTAGCAGACCGGGGCATAATCTGAGAAAACGAATGTCGATCAGGCGCTATCATCCAGCATTTCACTGGAAAAATTCATGATACGAGCGAAGTTCCAGTCACCGTGTCCAACGTCCCGCACAATCACCACTTCGTTCCCCAGTTTCTGCTGAGGAATTTTTTGAGCGACGAGGGAAAGCTCTGGGTTTACGACACGGAGACTAAAACGATCGAGGACTGTGGCATAAAGGGCGCAGCGGCGGTCCGTGACCTGTACGCCCGCAATTCCCCCGGACCAGATCGCGGTCCTCGTGGAACTCTGGCCACAGAACCGAGGCCAGCAATTCAAGCTGGCGGGGCGAAAAGGCCGTAGACCTTGCCATATTCTTCATGGGACCGCCGAGCAGCCCATCGTCATCCTGAAATATCCGGGAAGGGGTGCTTATCCGTTTATTTCGGACTTTTTGCGCACTTCGAGGTCCGGCATTACAGGCGCGTCGGGCAAGAGCGGCGCTTGGAGCGATTCTCGCGATCCACTCTGAGCTGCTAACGTCAGAAGCTGGAGGCGATCCATAAAACCCATTTTTGCGAGGACCGCCGATGCGTGCTTAATCGCGGTATTGTATGCTATACCTAATTCGGCTGCGATTTCCTTATTTCTGCGGCCCGCAAGCATAGACCGGTAGACCGCTTTCTGAGTCGGCGTGAGCGTCTGAATTTTTTGTTCCATGTTTAGAGCGGCAATTTCTGAATTAGGCATCAGGAGGACGGTGTGCAAAGGCGAAAGGGTCTCTGCTTCACTCGGCAAAAGACCCACGGTCATCGCAATCTTTCCGATGTTGGTCTTACCAGGTTTTCCGAGTGCGGCGGTCATAGCTGGAGGTAAATGAGAAACCGGATTTTTCTTGGTCGGGCGGCGACGCAAGGCTGCGTGCAGAGCGTCCCAACCTGCCTCGGTACCTAACTGGATATTGCCGTTTGAACGCACGACAAGGATCGGCTCTCCCCAATGAGCTGTGATATGCCGGTAGGCCGCCAACTCCTGGCGTAATACATCGGTTTCATGGATTTGCTTGAGAGCATCGGCCAAGTCATTGGCCAAGCCGCGCGCCATTGAAACCGTATAATATGTTGAACCGACCCCTACGATGGCCACCAACTCATATTGTCCCCAGACCATCATCGTCGCCTTCGTTTGGCGGACATCGGGGAACTGGTAAACTAGAAGGTCAAGGAGCCTGTTTATCCAAGACGATTCGACCCCGCAGGTGAGACCGCTTCCTGGAAAAGGGATCTTACCCAACTGTCCGGCACTCAGAGGGTCAACCTGGTAAGCCCCAGTCAAATCATGGTAGACCGGCTCATCCTCCGGACGGAGCATGATCCATGGCGACGTACCTGGATATTCGGCACAGGCCTGAATTAAGCCCTTGATGTCCTTTGCCCGGTGCAGGGTGACGTTCACCCCAAGTAGATAGATGTTTTAGCGACTATCAAAATGGCTAGGTCTTGCCATAGCGAGGCGGCTCCAAATTTCGGATCATGGGCGCATGGAAACAATCTGCGAGCGCCCCAACACTGCTAGCTCCACCCCATCTGCGATGGCAATGGATCTGGTGCAAAAAGATGAAGTGGTCGAAACTTGGTATCCGACGGAGAGTCAGCGCCG
>Ga0182030_10026966_pt1 | contig 10364 bp, 14 predicted proteins | sample 812S3MmetaG_FD_121299 | JGI IMG/M metagenome (GOLD analysis project Ga0182030, IMG submission 121299) | Permafrost microbial communities from Stordalen Mire, Sweden - 812S3M metaG (Illumina Assembly) | ecosystem: Environmental > Terrestrial > Soil > Wetlands > Permafrost | place: Sweden... | reverse complement strand
TCATTGGGAGCTGCTGGAGCTGTCGCCGGACCGTTTTGCCTGCCAGTTCGAAACCCTGACCGATCCGCTGCCGGCCCTGCAACGCCTGTCCCGGTCGCAGCCGGGACTGGTGTTCCTGCTGGCTTACGAAACCGCCCGGTGTCACGGGCTGGCCCGGGCGAAGGCCGGCCGGCTCATTCAGCACCGGATCCGGTATTAACCCAACCCTCAACCATGGCCGGACATCGCCCCAGGTGTCCGGCCGTTTTTATTCAAAAAATGAAATCCACCACCACTGCGGCGGTTCGCCGATTGAAGATTGAAGAGCATGGCGATGGGTGGGCAGGCCCGTTCAAACCCAAAATCCGTTTGATCGGACGCTGGCTGGAACAGGCGGGCTTCAAGCCGGGCAACCATGTCCACATCGTCTGCCTGGCTCCGGGGGTTCTGGAGCTGCGGGCGGCCAGCGAGCCAAGTCAATCGGCCTGATCACAAACCCGCCCCCGAATCAAATCAACCAACAACAAATCAACCATCAACCAAAATAAAATTAAAATGCAAACACTCACCGAACTCCCCAACGTCACCCTGTATTACCGCGAAGGCACGAGCGACAAGGTTTACCAGTGCCAGATTGAAACGGCGGGTGAACGCTTCGTCGTCAACTTCGCGTATGGGCGCCGGGGCTCGACCTTGAACACCGGCACCAAGACCAACGTGCCCGTGAACTTCGCCGACGCCAAACGCATCTTCGACAAACTCGTGAAGGAGAAAACGTCCAAGGGCTACACCGAAGGCGAAGCGGGCACACCGTATCAGCACAGCGAAACCCAGCCATCCGGCCTCCTCCCACAGCTCCTGAACAGCATCGACGAACATCAGGTCTTGAATCTGATTAACGACGACAACTGGTGCATGCAGGAAAAGCATGATGGCCGGCGTCTGGTCATTCGCAAGCAGGGGCAGGACATCATTGGCATCAACAAGCAGGGCAACACCGTCGGCCTGCCGTTGCCCGTATTCGAGGTGGTGAAGGGCTTTGATGCGGAGGCGACCCTTGACGGCGAGAGCATCGGGGACAACCTGTTTGCCTTCGACCTGCTCGAACTCGACGGCGTGGACATCCGCTCCTGGCCCTACCGGGAACGCTTGGCGGCGCTGATGAATCTGCTGTTCAGCGTGCAGCAGCGGGTCATCAAGCTCGTGGAAACCGCCTTCACCACGGAGCAGAAATTGGCGTTGTTGAATCAGCTCAAGGCGGGCAAACGCGAGGGGATCGTGTTCAAGCAGATCTTCGCGCCTTACACCCCCGGCCGGCCCAACAGCGGTGGCACGCAGTTGAAACACAAGTTCGTTGCCACGTTGAGTGCCGTCGTGGCCAAGGTGAACCGGCAGCGCAGTGTCGAATTGCAGTTGATTGGTCCTGGCGGTTGGGTTTCGTGCGGCAACGTCACCATCCCGGCCAACCACAAAATCCCGCAGGCTGGTCAGGTTTGCGAGATTCGTTATCTCTACTGTTACAAAGAGAGCGGCGTGTTGTTCCAGCCCGTTTATTTGGGGCAGCGGGATGACGTGGATGACACCGAATGCCTGACTTCGCAGCTCAAGTTCAAACCCGAAGACGAAGAATAAAACGACCCCAAATTGGTGTCATCACAACTGGCCGGTCATGTGTTTCGCGCATGGCCGGCCTTCACATTTAACGAAAGGAAAATCACATGAATCAAATCACCCTCCCGGCTGCCGACCTGAAACAAGCTCTGCCCGGCCTCAGCAAAGTCATCAGTCGCAAATCCCCGCTCCCGGTCCTGCAATCGGTCCGGCTCACGCGTGGTCAGGATGGTCGCGTCACGCTGTCCGCCACCGACCTGGACACGTTCGTCAGCTACCAGCTTGAACAGTCGCAGCCGGGTGAACCGCTCGATGTCCTGCTGCCGTTCGATCAGTTGAACAAGACGGGCAAAGGTGGCGAGGTCGTGGTTGTCCCGGAAGCCAAACTCCAGGCCCGGCTCCGGTATCAGATTGCCGGTTCAAGTCTGGAGCAGTCGGTGGCCACGTTGTCACCGGATGAGTTCCCGCCCACGCCCAAGCTCACCGGGCCGGGCTGCAAAATGCCGGACAACTTTGGCGAATGTCTGCGGCAGGCGTTCGAGACCAGCTGCACCGATCAATCCCGCTACGTCATCCAAGGGGCGTATCTCGATGTGAAGGAACCCAAGTGCCACACCATCGTCAGCACCAATGGCCGGGCTTTGTTCGCGGCCAACACGTTCCAGTTCGACCTCAAGGCCTCCGTCAACCTCTCGCGCCAGAAGTTTTTGGAGTGGCCCGGGTTTTTGACCGGCGAATGCGAGCTGGCGGTGAAGACGGACAAAAACAATTCGGGCTGGGTCAGGCTGACGACGCCACGCTGGGATTGCATCGTGAAGCAGATTGACGGGCAGTTTCCGAACTGGCGTCAGGTCGTGCCCAGTGACACCGAGACGTGGACCAAAATCCAGTTGAGTGAAGCGGCGATCAAACAGATGCTCAACCTGTCCGCCAAACTGCCCGGTGCGGATACGGAACATCAGACGTTGCAGTTGCGCGTGGACCGGGAACTGCATCTGGAAGGCCGGAACAAGGAGGACAAGGAATTCACCAGCGCCCTCATTCCGGATGTCAAAATCACCGGCCAACCCGTCACCACGGCGCTCAATCGTGAATATCTGCAAACGGCGCTACGCTGCGGCCTGGACGAAATCCGCATCCACACCGAACTCGAACCGCTGCTGTTCTTAAAACCCGGCAAGCGCATGGTCGTCATGCCGGTGCGTTTGCAGGGTGCGGTGACTCAGATGGTGCCGGGCAAACCCGCAGCACCCCAAACCCCAACCGCGCCGAAGCCCGAAGCTGAGGCGCAACCTGAAAGGAAAACTGAAATGCCCAAAACCACTGACCCCAAGACCGCCGAACCAAAGGTCATCGTCCCGGAACCCGATGCCTTGAAATCGGCGCTCAATCAGATCGAAGCCGTCCGGGTCCAGTTGCGCGAGTCCCTCGGCGGGCTCAACCACCTGACCGGCCTGCTCAAGCAGGTGGAGAAGGATAACCGCGCCACGGAGAAGGAAGTCGCCTCCGTCCGCCAGACCCTCCGCTCCCTCCAGGGGCTGAAGCTCTGAACCTAAACGCGGGCCGGGGTTCCAATGGGATCCCGGCCCGTCAACGAAAGGCCGCATCATGGAAAATTCAAGTCGGATGATCGGCCTGGGCATTTTCGCCCTGGCCGGCATTGTCATCTTTTACTACGTCTGGCCCTACCTCGTCGGCTTTCTGGCCGTCGTCGGCGCGGTCCAGGTCTATCGGGTTTTGAAAAATCACTCCAGTCGTTAACCCCCAAAAATATGGCCGATTATTATACCAACTTCAGCGTCGTCCTGCCGCTGACCCAAGAACAGCAGGAACAGGCTATGCAGATCGCGAAGCAGGTGGAGCAACATCGTTTCCACGACGAGCCCTTGCCGGCGGATTTTCCGGCGTGCTTGAAAGCCGAGGTGGAGAACTGGACATTCGAAATCGCTTCGGTGGACAAAGGCATCTGGATTCATTCACAGTATGGCGGGCAGGCTGCGGCCTGTGTGTTCATCCAGCATTTGTTGCAGAAGTTCCAGTTTGCCGGCGGCGTGACCTTTGAATGGAGTCACGATTGCAGCAAGCCCCGGACTGACGCGTATGGTGGTGGCGCCGCCTTCATCACCGCCAACGACATTGAAACCTTCACCACGTCGGAATGGTTGCAGAAGATGGCGCGCTGATGGTTGAATCGTTTCGGCTGATCACTCCTTGGCCGGCAAACTCCGACCAAGGAGAACTTTTACCAAGACCAGAAAAAGGGCGGCACTTGCCACGGCCAGCCCCGACTCCGTGAAAAACATGCCGGCGGAGTTCCAGCGGTCATGCGCCCAGCCATCAAGGGTGGTCATGTAATAGATGGGCACGTTGGACAGGGAAGCCAGGGCATTATACTTGGTGGCCGCCGCGCCTTTGCCAATGACCTCAAGCACAAAGGCCGAGAAAGCGGCATAGGCAAGCCCGGATGTGAATGTATAAACCGAAACCCACACCACAAACATGGTCTGGCTGCGTGGCAGCAGAGCCATGGCCACACCTGAACCCGCCTGTAATATGCCAAACCACACGTAGGCTTTCTTGCGGTCCATCCGGTCGCAGACCCAGCCGCCCGCAATACAACCGATCGCAGAAATGACTCCGCCCAGCACGCCAGTGATCAGCGCCACGGTGTCGGAAGATGCTCCCCATTCTCCCGAGATGGATGGGAACACCACCGCGCCGGTGCCGATGGGGAGGAAGCACAGGATGAAAGCCAGGACCCCGGAACGGTTGCGGACCAACTGCCAGATCTCTTTTAGCGGGGTGACCAGGTTCTTCAAAAGGCTGAAGTTCTGAAGGGTTAGTGCCGGAGTCGGCACCGCCATCAGTGCCGTGCAACAGACGAAGCACAGACCGCCGACGATACCACTGGCCAGCCACGGTGTCGGGAGTCGTTCGACCATGAACAGTCCAAGACCGCCGCCAAGGCCGGCCCCGCCAAGATTCCCCGCCTGAAACCAGCCGGCCGCGTGTCCCTTCAGTTCCTCCGGCGTGCTGTAGGCAAGCAGGCTCTCAACGGACATGCCGAGGATGGTGCTGGCGAGATTGGTGAGAAAGACCACGGAAGACAAGGCGGTCAACCCGGATTTGGTCGCCGGAAACCAGCCCATCGCGGCAATCCCGGTCGCGCAAAGGATGCCGGCGAGGACATACCATCGTTTCTGGGTCAGCGTGATGTCCACCACCGGAGCCCAAAAAAACTTCCAGGTCTGCGGCAGCACCCCCAGCGCGACCAAGGCCGCGATTTGACTCACCGAAGCCCCGGCGAGCTTGAGTTGATAGGCCAGCGTCACTGAAACATATCCCCCAACCACGCCAAACGGGATGATCAGCACCATGAACACCCACGGATGAACGTGGCGGGGATTCATGCGGATGGCTGGCGGCGGTCGGTCATCTCTGGCTTGTTTCAATCACGGCCAAAGGATGCTCCGACGAAACCGGAAAAGAAAACCATTATTTGCAAGCACACAAAAAGTCGGCCTGGATTCACCCCGGCCGACGCAACCGAAAGGAAATTCATCATGGGAGATCGCTGCTACATGTCGGTCACTTGCCGCCGGCAAGATAAAGAAACATTTGAAGCCCTGGGCTTTCACCTGGAGTTTGAAACGTCACCCGAAAGCCCGGTCATTGAAATGGTGGACGAGGAAGCCAACTACGCTCATTCCGGGGAAATGCCCGCCAACATCCCCTATTACGGTTCCCACGGCTCCGGCGACAACTATGCGGCCGGGGACTTGGCCTGTGATGGAAAGAAATATGCGGAAGTTGAAACCGGTCATGGCAGCGGATTCATGGTTGGCTGGGATCACCAAAAGTCCAAGCCAACCCCGCAAAGCCTGAAAAACATCCGGCAATTCATCCGTATCCAGCAACGGGCGCAAAAGATTCTGAACAAGCTGCGTCAAAAAGAGCCGCCTCAGCATCGGTTCAGTCCTCACACCAATCTCTGCGTCAAATGCGGTATTCACGCTGACGACGATTTGGTGGAAAACGCACCCTGCATCAAATGAAAACCATCACCATCCGCCGCGTTGATCTCCAGTTCGACGCGGATCAAGTCACGCATGGCTCATCTGAAGAACAGGCAGACCAGGCCATTGAACTCATTAACCAGACGCGGCAACGCGAACCGTTCGGCCTGAATGCCCAGCTCATCGTCCACCGCGACGAAATTGAAGTCGAAACCCACCACCAAGAAGCATAAACTGAAAGGAGAATCAAATGGGACTCACCATCCATTATTCATTGAAGGCCATAGGCAGTGAAGCCCAGGCCCGCAAGCTCATCGAACAACTGCACCAGAAAGCCCGCGATCTGCCGTTCAAGGAAGTCGGCGAGCTCGTGGATCTGTCCGGCGGCCAGTGTGACTTCGACCAACGTGACAAAGAGGATCCGCTGCGCTGGCTGCTCATCCAGGCCCAGGGATCGGTCAGCCTGGCCCAACTCCCCGGCGAATCGGAATACAGTTCGCGCCGGGTCTCGCCCACGCGGCTGATCGCCTTCACGGCCTGGCCCGGCGAAGGCTGCGAGGAATCCAACTTCGGCCTCTGCCAGTATCCCGCCGCAATCATGGATCCGCGCCACGGCAAATTGAAAACCAAACTGTCCGGCTGGTGTTGGAAAAGCTTCGTGAAGACGCAATACTCCAGTGATCCGAGGTGTGGCGGGGTTCAGAACTTCCTGCGCTGTCATCTCACCGTCATGGCGATGCTGGACAAGGCCAAACAACTCGGCTGTCTCGACGAGGTCAGCGACGAAGGCGGGTTCTGGGAACAGCGCAACGTCGAAGCCCTGGTCAAGGAGATCGGTTCGTGGAACGAGATGATCGCGGCGTTTGGCGGCAGACTCAAGGACGTGCTCGGGGATGGCGTTGAAATGCCCATCGCGGAGTTCCCCAACTTCGAGCAGTTGGAACTTGCGGGTCAATCACAGCTCCCACCCCAGATCGAACAACTCGCCCAGCTCATCCAACAAGTCAGCCAGAAAAGCTGACCCTTCAAACATTAACCAACCGAGGCGCAGAGATTAAACCCTCTGCGCCTTTTTATTTTCCCCGGTTCGTCCCTGCGTGAGTGCGCAGGAAGGCGGCCGGGGTCGGACAACAACCAACAACAGAAAGCACAAACAGACATGAAAACCATCACAGTCAAATACGGCGTGGACCAGATCACCAAGCAGGTCGAGGAGGATTTCACCTTCGGCGATCTGCAGGAGAGCGACACGTTCAAGGCGGCGCTGGGCTTTGGGGACAACACCAAGGCGCTCGTGGACGGCATCGAGCAGAACCGGGACACGGTGATCCCGGCCGGTGCCACCGTCCGGATTGAAACGGCGGCCAACACCAAGGCCCGCTGAGACCTGAAGGCTGAAACCTGAGACCTGAAACCCGATCGACGCCCGTTCACCGTCCTGGTGGGCGGGCGTTTTTTCATTTATGGAAAAGACTGAAATCATCCTCCAATCTGACGGCTCGTTCGTTGAGCGTCTGGTCAGTGAACGGACGTTGAACGTCGGCCAAAGTGTTCTGGACACGTTGACCGAGAATCTCACCCGGCCGATCCGCAATGTGTTTCACATTCCGGGCTGGGGCTTTGCCCATGCCAATGTCGGGCTGAACGACACGCTTTGGTCGGTGCCGATTGACCGCATCCCGCTCCACGCCCGGTTCAAGCTCATCAATCAGGTCATGGTGCCCATGTTCGCTTCCTCCACCGACATCGAGATGCCTTTGGTCTGGCAGGTGCCGGCGGGCGTTAAAGTTGTTTTTGCTGTCGTGACTAAACAAGAAGATGACATCGTAAGTGTGGACGGCAACTGGCTCTTCGCCTGTGACCGGGACAACCGGGGTTATCGGCTGCCGCTGCCCAATCTGCATGACGACTGCCGCATCTGCACCGGGGCATTTGAAGGCGACCAGGAAACCGCCTTCGAATGTGTGAAGGCCAGCCTGGAACAGTTCGGCAAATCCAAATGGAACGCCGACCTGATGCGGACCAGCGAGCAGTCCCAGAAGTTCTTCCGGTTCAAACCGACCAAGGACACGTTTGAGACCCTGCCCATCCAAGGTGAGTGGACCGGACTGTGTGACAAGATCTCCACGGCGTTATGGGAAAGGGTCGTCGTATGAATGCCCGGGAATCGTTCCAACTGCTGGTCCGAAACCTCAAGCTCTGTTCCACCGCTGAAGCCACGATCACCCCCAAACTCGTGAATGAGATTTGGGACTGCATGCGGGACATCAAACCGCAACAAGGTGATGAAGTGACGCCGGCGATGTTGGTGGCGCTCATCCTGCATGACGAGGAATCCTTCGCCGAGCTGTTGACGGAGGCACAACTCGCCCAGCTGCACCTCGTTGCCGGCCAGGCGATGCAGCAATACGAACTGGCCATCAAACCCAAGAACCAGGTCGGCCAGTTGCTGGCTACGACCATCAAAGAGAACGAAAAAGTATGAACTACATCATTGGCTGCGGGGGCGGCAACTATGTTGCGGCCACCCTGAGAAAGGAGTCAACATGAACTATATCATTGGTTGCGGGGGAGTTGGTTCTGCCATCGTCCCCTCCTTCTGTCTGTTGAAGGAACCCGGCGACATCACCCTGATTGACGGGGACAAGCTGGAACGCAAGAACCTGAACCGCCAGTTGTTCGATCCCAGCCACCTCGGCCAGAACAAGGCGCAGGCTCTCGGTAACAAGTATGGCTGCCAGTTCTTGCCGGAGTGGTATGCCAAGGGGAAAGTCCGCCACTATCGTCATGACTGGCTGCTGTGTCTGGTCGATAACCACCGGACTCGTTTGGAGGTCTTGGAAGTGTGCGATGACACCGGTTGTCAGGCCATCTTCGCCGCCAATGAAATGCACTCTTCGGAAGCATATTATTACCGGCGGCAGTGGCAAGGCACCGAACGTGATCCCCGCGTTTATTACCCGGAGATCAGCACCGACCGAAGTGGCGATCCTCGCGTTGCTTCCATCGGTTGCACGGGCGAGGCGCAGGAACGGAACCGGCAGTTGGTGTCGGCGAATCTGATGGCGGCGGCGCTGGCCGAGCACCTGTATGTGTTGTGGGCCATGAAAGCGCCGCGCATGGATCAGGACAGGATACGGTCGGGTTGTTGCCCCACAAGTTCGTCGCCAACCTGAGCCGGCTGGAAACCCACCGGGGAGGCCGCCATGAATGACACCTTGACCTTGCCTCCACCAGTCGAACGCCAGTGCGGCATCGAAGAAGTGTTTGAGGCCAGCTTCATCGAGTTGCTCAAGCTCGTGCCGGCCAATCCGTATGTGCGGGCGTTGATCCTCAAGTTCACCGGCAAACTGCCACCGGTGGAATGCGAGCGGTTCGACGCGCTGAAAGACTGGGTCGAGTTCAACTGTGTGAAACGGATTCGTAAAACAACGGCATCGGCGCAAGGCCACGACGAACCGGGCATCAGCATCGCGGTGGACTTCTCGGAACAGGAATACGGTCGGGCCAATTACTCGGTCGAGCGTTCCGGCACCGACACCTACCACGTGCCCGCAGATGAACTTGTGGAAATGATCCGGGAGGCGATTGCGGACGGCGGAGCCATCGGTGCCGTCGTGGAGGCTGTGGCCAAGCATATTGATGACAACGCCTGGGATGAATGCGATCCCAACTTGGACGACTACGGCGACTACGAATACACCGAGCATGACTCCGACGGGGCGGACAACTCGGAAACCAAATACTCGCGGTCAGCCATCCGTGAAGCCGTGATGCGATTTGTTCAGGAACGGCATCCGGAACTGGCAGCCGAACTCTGAAAGGAAAAACATGAAACTCATCAAATACAACCAAACCAAAATCAATGACGCGAAATCGGTGCCGGGCCTGGTCAGCAGCCAGATCGAATACGAGGTGAAAAGCGCTCGGGGACAATTAAAATACCACGGCCCCAAGCTGGCACCGGAGCTGTGGCATCAGGTGCTGTCGTTCTTCAGGTGGACTCACAAAGAGCACCAGAGCGAATGCCAGGTGCGCCTTTACGTCAACGTGAAGCTGGGACAGTGGCAGGCGTGGGCGTTTCCGCAAGCTGCTAGGACAGGAATGACGGCGAGAGAGTTGCCAGTTCAAGAAACGCCGGAGAAAGCCAAAGAACGGTTTGCTTCATGGTCGTCGGAACCTTCGGACGACTGGCTCTACTTCGGCACGGTGCATCATCACTGTTCCGCCAGCGCCTTTCAGTCCGGCACCGATGAACAAAACGAATGGAATCAGGATGGCTTGCACATTACGGTGGGGAAGATGGATCAGGACCGGCACGACCTCCACGCCCGGTTTTATCTGGACGGCAATGGGTATGAGCCGGACTTGAGCTGTTTCTGGCCGATTGACCCGGAGTTGGCTGAACAGGTGCCGGCAACCATGCATCATCATCTGGCGGCTCATCAAATGGGGGCTAAGGTAACGGTGGATTTTCCGGATCAGTGGCGTCAGCACCTCGTCGAAAGCGTGCCGGATTCCAGGATGGCGGAACTGCATTGCGGTCGCTCCGCCGCCCGCCAGCGCGACCAGCAGGCTCGGTGCGTTTCGTTCGGAACGGGATTGCTCTCCCCGGTGCGGTGAAGAGAGCAATCCCGTTCCTTCAAACCGAAACGCAAAAACATGAACACGACAGAAACAATCAATACAACGCCGCAACCGTCGAACCAAATCGTCAAACCGTTCAAATTTCCACCTCGGCCGCAGGAGTGGAAGATT
>Ga0182030_10026965_pt1 | contig 10364 bp, 7 predicted proteins | sample 812S3MmetaG_FD_121299 | JGI IMG/M metagenome (GOLD analysis project Ga0182030, IMG submission 121299) | Permafrost microbial communities from Stordalen Mire, Sweden - 812S3M metaG (Illumina Assembly) | ecosystem: Environmental > Terrestrial > Soil > Wetlands > Permafrost | place: Sweden... | reverse complement strand
GCCAGCCTCTACCGGACCGATGTCCTGCCGCATATCGACATGAACCCGCCGGGGCTGGTCATCGAGGACTTCAACATGACGTTCGAGGTGTACCAGAAACGGCTCGGCAAGGTCGCCTTCAGTCTGTCCGCGATCGCCGTCACCCAGGACCCGGACACCTTCCACGACTACGTGAAACAGACCAGGCGGTGGGCGCTTGGTTTCTGGCAGACCGTGCGCCGCCACCGGCTCCGCGCGAACCTGTTCAGCGCGATGTTGCTGTTGCTGCTGCTGGAGCTGGTCACGTCGAGCCTGATCTTCCTGATCCTGCCGGTGCTGCTGCTCATCCTGGTCATGCCAGAGCTGTACGGCGGGGCGGCGGCCTGGCCGGGCTTCGGCACCGTGTATACGCTCACCGCCGCGCACATGAAGCTGTCGACCATCTTCTTCGGCGTGGTGCTGCCCGATCTGGTTATCACGGTGATCGTGGTTCTGCTGGAGCGGAAGCCGTCCATGCTGCTGTTCGCCGCTTTCTTCCCGGTCATGCGGGTCATTGACGCCGCCCTGGGGCTGTACGCCATTCCGCTCGCATTCCGGTCCCGATCCAACGGCCGCTGGAAGAGCCCGGCCCGGCAGCTGAGCCCGGTCCCGCTGGAACCGCTCGCCCCGCTGCCACCGGAGCTGGCGGCCACCCAGCCGCTGCCGATGATAGGGGCGGCGAGCACTTTCGTGCCGGACCCGAATATTGAGAGACTCGTATCTGGCCGTCTTACAGGTGATGGTTCTGATGCGAGCCGATGAAGGCGACGTAATCCGGATTGTGCGGGATCAGCCGAGGAATCCCCTCCGGCTGCTGCTGGTCGATGACCACCTCATGGTCACCGAAGCACTGGCGTCGCGGCTGTCGGCGGCCCCGGACATGTGGGTGGCCGGCCGCTGCTCCACCACCGATCCGAGCCTGCTCGACATCGTCGGCGGCATGCGCCCCGACCTGATCACGATCGAGGTCGAGCCGCTCGGCTCCGGCGCCGGAGAGCTCCTCAGAAGGCTCATAGCCGCCCGGCCGCAAGCCAAGGTCGTGGTGCTCAGCGCGGACCACGACGTCTCGCACGCGGTAGAGGCGGCCCGGGCCGGCGTCGCAGCGTGGGTGGACAAGAAGCAGGGGGCGGCGGAGCTCGAGTCCGTCCTGCGCGGGGTTTCGCGGGGTGAGTCGTGGTTCCCGCCGAAGATGCTCGGCGAGATCCTCCGTGCGTTGCGCACCGACGTCACCCGGGCCAAGGAGGACGCCGACGGTCTCGACATGCTGAGCCCGCGCGAGCGGGACGTGCTGCGCGGCCTGATGGAAGGCAAGCGCGGCGGGCAGATCGCCCAGGAGCTCATGATCTCCACCGATACGGTGCGCACGCACACCCGGAACATTTTCGCGAAGCTGGACGTGCACAGCCGCCTGGAGGCGGTTCGCGTGGCCCGGGCGGCCGGCCTGCATCCCCAGGACAGGCACGCGTGAGCGGCGCCCCGCCGAGCGGGGGCCGCGGCCGGCCGTTGCGGGTCGCCGTGCTCATCACGCGGCTGGAGGGCGGCGCGGGCGTCCTCGCGCTGCGCGGTGCGATGGCGCTGGACCCGCGGTCCTATCAGCTGACGATCATCACGGGCCAGGGCAGCAGCCGCCTCCTGTCGGAGGCCCGGGCCGCGGGACTCACGGTGATGGCCGAGCCCGCCCTCCGCACCCCCATCGACCCGGTCCGTGACGTCGTGGCGCTGCGCCGGCTGGAGGTCCTGCTGCGCCGGGAGCGGTTCGATGTCGTGCACACGCACACCGCGAAGGCCGGCACGCTGGGCCGCCTGGCCGCGCGCCGGGCGGCGGTCCCGCGCATCGTGCACACTTACCACGGCTTCCCCTTTCACGAGTTCCAGCCGGCCGCGCGGCGGGCCGCCTACATCGCCATCGAGCGGCGGCTCGGGCGGTTTACCGATCTCGCGCTGTGCGTGGGGACCGGAGTGGCCGTGGAGGCGGTCCGCCGCGGCCTGATTTCACCCGAGCGGATCCGGACGATCGGTGTGGCTGTTGATGGCTTCGGCTGGCCAGCAGGGGAGCACGCTGGGGCCGCCGTTCCGGTGGCGTCCCAGCCGTCTGCGCAGCAGACGGCCGCGGGCGACGGCCGGCTGGGCGAACCGTCCGCGGTCGTTATGGCCGCAGCGAAGCCGGCTGCGGCCGGGCTGACTGGGGCCGGGCTGACTGGGGCCGGGCTGACTGGGGCCGGGCTGACTGGGGCGGGGCTGACTGGGGCGGGGCTGACTGCGACTGGGCTGGCCGCTCGCGAGATCGCCCGGCGTGAACTGGGTCTGCCGTCCGACGCGACGGTGATCGGCGCCGTGGGCCGGCTGACCTACCAGAAGGCGCCGGAAGATTTCGTCGACGTGATCCGGCGGCTCAGGCGGCCGGGCGTCGTCGGCGTGTGGGTCGGGGACGGCGAGCTGGCCGGGAAGGTGCGGCGGCTGGCGGCCGCCGACCCCGCCGTCCCGGTCGTGCTGGCGGGCGAGCGTGCGGACGTGCCCCGGCTCCTGCCGGCGTTTGACGTTTTCGCTCTCCCCAGCCGGTACGAGGGACTGCCCACGGCCATTGTCGAGGCCATGATGTGCGGCGTTCCGGTGGTCGCGACGGCGGTGAACGCCGTGGCCGATGTCGTCGTGCCGGGGGAAACGGGCCTGCTGGTGCCGCCGGGGCGGCCGGACCTGATGGCCAGCGCGGTCAGCTACCTGCTGAGCTCGCCGGCTGCCGCGACGCGGATGGCCACGCAGGCCCAGGCCCGGCTGGGGGATCGGTACGGGATATCGGCCCTGCGGGCGGCGCTGGCGGCCGCATACGCCGGGCCAGCGATCCTCGTTTGAGCATATAGCCCACTAAAAATACATTTTTTCCGCGAGCTCAGGTAATCCGTGTGGCCTCGTGACACGTCTATATGGTGAGACGTGGGGGTTTGAGCGATGACAATGGTGGCTTCAGCTGTGTCGTTCGGTGACCGGCCACAGCGATCCAATGACCAGACCATCAGGCTGACCCTCGTTATCGGGGACGACCACTTGGTGTTCCTCGACGCTCTGTCGGACGTGCTGGAGCAGCAGAATTTTTCGGTGACTGCGGCCTCCACCCTGTCCGGGATCCTCGATGCCGTGGCGGATGGCCGGCCGGACGTCTGCCTGATCGACCGTCACTTCTGCCGCCCTGACGGTCCGGACACCATCGGCCGGCTCATCGCCGCGAGCCCAGGCACCAAGATCCTCGTGCTCAGCGCCGACCCGCACGCCGATGGTGTCCTGGAGGCGCTGAGAGCCGGGGCGTCCGGCTATCTGCACAAGACGCGCGGCATCACGGCGCTCACCGAGGCGATCAGCCGAATTCAGCGCGGCGAGGTCGTCGTCGATGTCCCCAAGGCCGCCGGCAGCCGGCGGCCTGCCCAGCAGGACGGCATGCATCGGCTGGCCGCGTACCTGACCATCCGTGAGCGCCAGTGCCTGGGGCTTCTAGTTGAAGGGCTGGACACGGCCCAGATGGCGGTCCGGCTGGGTGTTTCGCCCGCGACCGTGCGCACGCACGTCCAGTCGCTGCTGACCAAGCTCGGTGTCCATTCCCGGCTGGAGGCGGCCTCGCTGGCCGTGCGGCACCGGCTGCTCGAGGACCTGCCCGCGGCCTGACCACTCAGATCCCGGACCTGCCAGACCCCGGACCCGCCAGCTGGGCCGGGCGATTCCCCGTCCGGCCTGGCTCATCTGCTGGGCCCAGCGCGTGCGGCACGCTTATCAAGTCAGCTGCACCTAGCGCGATACATGCACCCGGCCTGCGGGCATCTGCGGGCTCGATGACCGCCGGGCCAGGTGCGTCTGCCGGTTAGTCTCGCCGTCCCGGCGGCTCCTGACTAACGCTGGGCTTTCCGTCTTTGCTTCGCTTAACTCCTTTGCCGTCCCCCGGCAGAATTCCCTTCTGGCGCGCCCGTTAATTAGCGTAACTGGCTGATGCTATTGGACCGGAAGCGTCGATTACGCTGCGTGGGCAGATTCTAATAGTGGCGGCACGATTACATAGGGTCACATTATTCCCATTGTCTCCGGTTACTAAATCGCTACGGACAATGACGGAGAGTAACAAAAGTAGCGTGATGGTTGCGAAATAGCCCGCCCTCCTTTACTCAATCTCTTACCCAATCTAGCTGCGGAAGCCCCGTGGGCTACGGCAATGCGCGCGACGATCGCTCACTCTGCGTAGGGGTCGATGTCCGATATGTCGATGTGTCTGTCCGTAAAACGCCGGCCAAGATGTGGGTCAGAAACACACCGAGGCACGGCAGCGTGCCGCACAGCCGGCCTAAGGCTGTGTCCAACAAACCGCCGGGGAAAAAGAGCGGTTTGCCCAAGGGGGGCCACGTGCAAGGCGTAAATCGGAAGACCGCTGGGGGCTGGGTCTTTAGTCACCGGGAAATGGCACTTAATTGGCCATTCACAAGCATCGCGAACATTATTTTCGCGGAGCCTTCGGGCCGCCGGATTCTGGTCGGCGGATTCCTGGCAGGGTCTCCGGACCGGGTGGGGGAGTGAATCACATGGTGCTTTCCGACTTCTCGGGCCCCGAGGACGGCCACCGGCCGCAGCGGGACACGCAGACCGATGATCCTGTCCGCGTCATCCCGATACGGTCCTACCAGCCGGTCTCGGCCACGCTCGCGATCGCTGCCACCGTCAGCGTGGTCATCCCGGCCAGGAACGAGGCGGCCAACCTTCCGCACGTCTTCGCGTCGCTGCCGTCGTGGGTGGACGAGATCATCGTGGTAGACGGGCATTCGGTGGACGACACCGTCGCCGTCACCCGCGAGCTCTGCTCCCGTGCCAGGGTGATCGCGCAAACCGGCCGGGGCAAGGGGGACGCGCTGCAGGCGGGCTTCAACGCCGCGACCGGGGACATCATCGTCTCGATGGACGCGGACGGCTCCACCGACGGCGCGGAGATCATCCAGTTTGTCGGGGCCCTGCTGACAGGCGCGGACTTCGCCAAGGGCTCGCGATTCTCCGGCAGCGGCGGCAGCGAGGACATCACCCCCATTCGCCGGACCGGCAACCGGGTGCTGGGCATGCTGGTCAACCGCATGTTCCGCACGCAGTTCACGGATCTGTGCTACGGCTACAACGCCTTCTGGGCTCGCCACCTGGAAGCTCTCCGTATCGACTGCACGGGCTTCGAAGTCGAAACGCTCATGAACATCCGGGCGGCCAAGGCCGGGCTCCGAATCCAGGAGATCCCCAGCATCGAGCGACCGCGCCTGCACGGGGAGAGCAATCTCAACGCGATCGGTGACGGATGGCGAATCCTGCGGTTGATCGCCCAGGAGAAGTTCTCCTGGCTGGGCCACCGCCTCATCGCGGCACCCCCGCGCCCGGTGTCTCCGGCCCAGTCGGCGACGCCCCAGGCGGCCAAGATGAGCGGGGAAGGCGCGTGAGCCAGCTTTCCGTCTCCGTGGTCATCTGTGCGCACGCCAACGATCGCTGGGATGACACCCTGGCCGCCGCCGCTTCGGTACGCGCCCAGAGCCACCCGGCCAAAGAGCTCATCGTCGTGGTGGATTACAACCGGCCGCTGTACGAGCGGCTGCGGATGGCGCTGCCGGACGCCGTCGTGCTGGAAAACCGCGAGCGGCAGGGACTGTCGGGCGGCCGGAACACCGGCATCGCGGCATCCACCGCTGAGGTGATCGCCTTCCTGGACGACGACGCAGTGGCCGACGTGAACTGGCTGAGATGCCTGGTGGACGCCTACACCGACCCAAGCGTGGCCGGTGTCGGCGGCCTGACACGGCCGGCCTGGGACACCGAACGGCCAGCCTGGTTCCCGAGGGAATTCGACTGGGTGATCGGCTGCACCTACATCGGGATGCCGACGCGCCGGGCGCCTGTGCGCAATGTGCTCGGCGGTAACGCGTCGTTCCGGCGGGACGTCTTCGAGCAGGTCGGCGGCTTCATCAGCGGCATCGGGCGGGACCTGGGCAAGCGCCCGCTTGGCTGCGAGGAAACCGAGTTCTGCATCCGGCTCCGCCAGCAGATCCCCGGGGCGGTCCTGCTGTTCGACGAGCAGGCGATCATCTGGCATCGCATCCGTGATGAGCGGCGCCGCTTCGGCTACTACCGTTCGCGCTGCTACGCCGAGGGCCTGTCGAAGGCCATGGTGACGCGCGCGGTCGGGGCGACTGACGGGCTGTCTTCCGAGCGGCGGCACGCCAGCCGGGCCCTCCCGCAGGGAGTCGGCCGCGGCCTGGCTGATGCCCTGCGCGGCGACATCTCCGGGTTCACCCGCGCCGCGGCGATCGTGGCCGGTCTGGCCGCGGTGACCGCAGGTTACCTAACCGGAGCGGTGAGCGGTGGCACCGCACCGCGACGTCCTTCCCTGACGATCGGCACGGGCCCTACCCGCGCCGCGGCCAGCGCCCCGGGACGGCCGCAATGACCGGCTCGGACAGGCACGAGGGACCCGGCCGTCAGCCGGGAGTGCCGATCCTGATGTACCACGAGATCGCCGCGCGCCCGGAGACGACGAGCCCGCTGGCAGTGCCACCCGCCGCCTTCGCCGCCCAGCTTGCCTACCTGCACCATCATGGATATAACACGGTCACCTTTGCAGACGCGGCGGCTGCCCTCGCCGGCGAGACCAGCCAGCTGCCATCCCGACCGGTCGTGCTTACCTTCGATGACGGCTTCGCGGACTTCCACCGCGAGGTCCTACCGCTGCTCCGGCACTACGGGTTCACCGCCACCGTCTTCGTGACCACCGGCTGGATCGCCGATGCCGGAGGGTACAGATCGGGGCAGCAGCCCGGCCAGATGCTGTCCTGGACCCAGATCCGCGAAGCGGCGGGGGCCGGGGTGGAGATCGGGGCGCACAGCCACGGGCACCCGCAGCTCGATCAGATCAAGCAGGGCCAGCTCCGTCGCGAGCTGGCTGTCAGCAAGGCCTTGCTGGAAGACGGGATCGGCCAGGCCGTGCCCAGCCTGGCCTATCCCTTTGGTTACTCCAGCGCAGGGGTGCGGCAGACGGCGCGGGCCACCGGCTACCAGCACGCGTGCGCGGTGGCCAATGCGATGGCCCGGCCCGCCGGCGACCGTTACGCGCTGCCGCGCCTGACGGTCCGCGCGTCGACCAGCCAGGCTCGTTTCGACCGGATCGTCCGGGGGGGCAATTCGATGACTTACCTTAAGGATCACGCGCTGACCAAGGGGTTCGCGGTAGTCAGGCGCTCCAGAGCCGCACTGGCGGGTATCTCCCAGCGTGCCTGAGCCGACCGACCAGGGCGCGCTGATCCTGACCAGCACACCGGGCCGGAAGCACGCGGAGCCGGCACACCACCGGGCCGCGCCGCTGGACCCGAACGCAGGCCCCGGCGGCACGCCCGGCAGCCCGGCGGCGGCTGTGCCGCCGCCGGCTAGTAGGGCAGGCCCTCGTGCGCAAGGAGCCCGCCCGTCGGGCACCGACCCTTCGGCAGCCGATGGGGCGGCGCTGACCGGTAGGCCGGTGGTGACCGATGAGCCGTTGGCGGCCAGTCGGCCGATGGCGCTGGGCCTGCGGCGGCCCAATGTGGCCGGGCGCTACCGGGAACTGCGGGCCCACCTGAGGTCGCCGCTGTACCGTAACGCCTACGCGCTGATGCTGAATACGGGTGTGACCGGGCTGCTGGGCGTGGCCTACTGGCTGCTGGCCGCGCGGCACTACTCGGCGGTTGAGGTCGGCCGGGCGTCGGCGATCTACGCGGCGATGAGCCTGCTGTCGGGGCTCACCGCGTTCAGCCTGCTCGGCGCGGTGACCCGGTTCGTCCCGCAGTCGGGGCGGCGCACCGGCTTCTTCGTCCGGCGCGCCTACCTGTTCAGCTCGCTCGCCTCGGTGCTGGTCGCGGTCCCCTTCCTGCTCACCGTGAGGCATTGGGGTGCCTCCTACGCGCAGCTCACCGGGTTGATCCCGGGTCTGGTCTTTATCGCCTGCGTGATCGCCTGGGGCATCTTCACGCTGCAGGACGGAGTGCTGACCGGGCTGCGCAGCGCCGCATGGGTACCGCTGGAGAACGGCACTTTCGGCGTGGTCAAGATCGTGCTGTTGCTGGCCCTGGCCACGGCCGTCCCGGCACTGGGCATCGACATCTCCTGGATGCTGCCGGTCATCGTGTCTCTGCCCCTGATCAACCTGCTCATCTTCGGCAAGCTCATGCCCCGCCACCACCTGCTCACGAGCGACAGCCGTCCGCCGGCCACTCGCCAGATCGGCCGCTTCCTGGCCGGCGACTATACGGGCGCGCTGTGCATGCTGGCGGTGGCGAACTTGTTGCCGATCGCGGTGGCGGTGCGCAGCGGCCCCGGCATGACCGCCTACTTCTACATGGCGTGGACCGTCGGGGGCGTCCTGGATCTGCTGGCCGTGAACATGGCTATGTCGCTGACGGTCGAGGGTGCGTTCGACAGCCAGACGCTGGCCGCCAACTGCCGTTCCGCGCTGCGCCGGATGCTCTTCATCCTGGTGCCGGCCGCGACGCTGGTGGCCTTGATCGCCCGTCCGGCCCTAAGCCTGTACGGTCCGAGCTACGCGGCCTACGGCGCGCCGATCCTGGAGCTCCTGGCCCTGGCCACGCTGCCCAAGATGCTGACCGAGCTGTACCTGGGTGCGCTGCGCGCGCAGAGCCGGACCAGATTGGTCGCCGTCATCCAGGTCACCCGCTGCGTGCTCATCCTGGGGCTCGCCCTCGGGCTCACCGCGGTGATGGGCATCACCGGGGCCGGGATCGCGGCCCTGGCCAGTCAGCTGGTCATCGCCCTGGCGATCCTCCCGGGACTGCGGCGCGTGCTGGCCGCGGACCGGCCCGGCCCCGCGGCCGTGCGCCGCCGCGCCGCCCGCCGGGCCTACAGCCCGGCTGCCGCCAGGACCGGCCGTCCCGCCAAGGCCCGGCCCGAAGGGGAGAACTCGTGACCGTAGAGAACGCCGAGCGCGAAGGGATCGGCGGAGCCGTTGCGCCCCCACGGCCCGGCGCCCGCTCGCCAGCCTGGCGCGGTCCGACCCGCTGGCGCGGTGTGCCGGACTGGCGCGATTGGCTGCCGGCGGCCCTTCTCACGGCTGGGGCGGTCGCGGGGACTGTACTGTTCTTCGCGCCGCTGGGCCGGGTGACCGCCGCGCTGGGCCGGATGAGCGGTCTCGGCCTGATCTCGGTCATGCCGGCCGCGGCGCTCGCCGGCATCGCGCTGCTGGCCCTGACCTTCGTCGCGGCGCTGGGCCTGTCCCGCGCGCGGCCGCTGCTGCTTGGCGCCACCCTGGTGGCCATCGTGGTGTGCCTGGATGGGGTCACCGTCGTCGCCGAGCCGGAGCCTCGGTTCCCCACGGCCTACTGGATCGCCGGTTTCGTCGACTACGTCGCCCGGACCGGGCACACCGCCCCGGAGTTCTCGGCCTACTTCAGCTGGCCTGGTTTCTTCTATCTGGTCGCGCTGGCCGAGCACGCGACCGGCAGCAGCAACCTGATCCCGGTCATGCGTTTCTGGCCGGTGGCCGTGGACCTGCTGTGCCTCGTGCCGATGGGCATGATCGCCAGCCGGATGCGGGCGAGCTGGCGAGCCAAGTGGTTCGCGGTGTTCATCTTCTCCGTCGGCAACTGGGTCGGCCAGGACTACTTCTCCCCCCAGTCGCTGAACTACCTGCTGTACCTGTTCTTCATCGCCCTGTTGCTGATCTACTTCGGCCGGACCGGCCTGGGAGCCCCCACCGGCGGGTCCCGCCGGACCGGCGCTGACCGGGCAGCCGGGCCGCCGGGGCGCGGACCGCGCTGGCGAGCGCTGCTGACCCGCCCGATCCCGGGCGACCTGCCGGCGGTGCCGGCCAGCCGGGCCCGTCAGGTCACCGCGCTGAGCCTGCTGGTGGTGATCTTCGTCTTCTCGACGTCCAGCCATCAGCTCACCCCGTTCTTCATGGCGTCCGCCTGCGCCGGGCTGGTCATCGTGCGCCGGTGCCGCCTGCGGGGGCTGCCGGTGCTGTTCGCGGTGATCTTCACCGCGTGGCTCAGCTTCGCTGCCGTGCCGTACTGGTCCGGCCACCGCTCGCAGCTGTTCGGCGGCCTCGGCGATCTGGGGGCGAACCTGTCCACCAGCGTGTCCGGCCGCCTGGCGGGCAGTACCCCGCTGCACACGCTGGTGCTGTACTCACGCACCGCGTTCGCCGGGGCCGTCGTCGTCCTCGCGGTGGCAGGCCTGGTCCGGCGCTGGCGCCTGGGCTTCGACGACCGGGTGGCCCTGGTACTCATGTGCGTCTCGTTCGCGGGATTCGGCCTGCAGAGCTACGGCGGGGAGATCGCGCTGCGCGTCTACCTGTTCGCGCT
>Ga0182030_10026964_pt1 | contig 10364 bp, 7 predicted proteins | sample 812S3MmetaG_FD_121299 | JGI IMG/M metagenome (GOLD analysis project Ga0182030, IMG submission 121299) | Permafrost microbial communities from Stordalen Mire, Sweden - 812S3M metaG (Illumina Assembly) | ecosystem: Environmental > Terrestrial > Soil > Wetlands > Permafrost | place: Sweden... | reverse complement strand
TGATTCGCATCCTGCTAAGAACTGCGGTGCCGCCGCTGATTGGGGTGATGTTGTTTCTCGGCGCATCGCAGCAAGCCATAGCCCTACCCCCGGTGTTGCCCGGCAGCCGGATCACCGTGCGTGCCGGCGAACTCACTGTGGAACTGCCGGAATCGGGCGACCCGCTTATTGCGTCGGGCTGACGTGTGCCTGGTATTGCGACTCGTCCATCAGGTCCGCGAGCTCGCTGCTTGCTCGATTCGAGGACTTCTCCCGTCACAGGCGAGAAAATGTCAGAGGCAGCCTTCACCGATTCCACCATGGCGGCCTCCTTCCCTTTGATCACTCGTTCGCCCACCGCGGCAGCTTGACGAAAACCAGGTCCTTTAATTGCTTCTGCGCGTAGGTCGTGATGCCGAGCGTGGCCGTGTTTCTGTCTATACGCAGCCACACTTCCTCTGTTGTGAATTTCGTTTCAGCAGGCTCTTTTCGTTGCCGCTTGCTGACGCGCGCGGTTCAGTAAGCCCTGCGGAATCAGCACCTGCTTTTCAAGAAGCGTTTTCACCCAGAGTCTGGGCGTAGGTCTTGCCATAGGGATAGAAGAGATCCTTCCTTCCACGTCGTGATGTCCCAGTCCGGCGGCACTTCCTGGTAACGGCGCGCAGATACTGGGGAAGACAGTGCCTGGAACAATGTCAGATCGCATAGGAAATCTTCAGGCGTTGGTGCCACCGTCCACCGTCAGGTTGGCGCCAGTGATGTACGAAGCCTCCGGACCGGCCACAAACGCGACTAACGCAGCAACCTCATCCACACTCCCGTAGCGACCGAGCGCCGTGTTGGCGATCTGTGGTGTCGCCCAATCGCTCGCCGCCGGATTCAACTCCGTATCGATCGGCCCAGGCTGGACGTTGTTGACCGTGATTCCACGGCTCCCGACCTCTCTCGCCAACCCCTGCGTGAACATCTTGACAGCGCCCTTGGTGGCCGCGTATGGCGTCAGCCCCGGCGTCATGTCGCGCTCCCCGACGCACGAGCCGATGGTGATGATCCGTCCACCGCTCTTCATGTGCGGCAGCGCTGCGTGCGTCGCGAAAAGCGTGCCACGGATATTAATGTCGATCACGCGGTCTATCTCCTCCAGCGTGGTCTTCTCGAAGGGTTTCGGAATGGCAGTTCCGGCGTTGTTCACGAGCACATCGAGGCTGCCGAAGTTGGCGACGGTCTTTTCGACTGCGGCTTTGCCGGCGGCCGCGTCCGTTACGTCTGCCTGAATCGCGATCGCCTTCCCGCCGGCGCATTCAATCTGCTTCACGACCGACGCGGCGGCGTCGGCACCTTTCGTGTACGTGATGGCGACGCTGGCTCCGTCAGCCGCAAGACGCCTGGCAATGGCGGCTCCGATGCCGCGCGAGCCGCCCGTTATGAGTGCAGTTTTTCCTGTGAGTTGCTTAGACATTGGTTTTTCCTTTCGATTCCGCCGACAACCCACATATTCGCTTTTTCACCCAACACTGCGCGATACCCCTCTGAGGTATCTCCTTGTGACACTTTCACGCGTAAACCCGTTCAAACCACGTCAAACCACCCACAGGGCGCGGCCGATCTGCTATGCTGAAGCTGTCAACGTTCGGGTTCCCCGTTTTGCTGGGTGAATCTTGCTGATCGAAAATTGCTCGCGCGAACGTTGCAACAGCCGGCGCCTGAAGCGCCGAGACTGCTGGTTGAGCGTATTTTCGAATTTCTGAACAGTTGACTAAGATTTCTGCCAGGCGGCAAACACCCGCCGCCGCTTTTTCACTCTGCCTGTACAGCCTTCTAACGCCCTGCCCGCCAATTGCGAGAACCCTCGCAGGAAGATCAGACTAAACCATTTAATGAAGCATTTCACAGAACTCAACCTCTGCCCCGCACTGAGCCACAACCTGGCTAAGTACGAATTTGTCACGCCGACCCCGGTGCAGGCGCAAGCCATCCCGCCGCTGATGGAAGGCCGCGATGTGGTCGCCACCGCGCAAACCGGCACTGGCAAGACCCTCGCGTTCGCCATCCCGATTATCGAGGCTTTGGCGGCTGTTCCCCGCGGTAAAACGATTAAAGCGCTCATCCTGAGTCCCACGCGGGAGCTTGCCATCCAGATCGACGTGGCGTTCAAGCAGCTCGCCGAAGGCATGCGCATCCGCACTGCCGTGGTGGTGGGCGGTCTGAGCGAAGCCAAACAGCTGCGCGACATCAAGGCAGGGGCCGAAGTGGTGATCGCCACCCCGGGCCGCCTCTGCGACTATCTGCAGCGCCGTCTGGTCAATCTTTCCGGCACATCCACCATCGTTCTCGACGAAGCCGACCGCATGCTCGACATGGGCTTCCTGCCCTCCCTGCGGGCGATTCTGAAGGAACTGCCGGCCAAACGCCAGACGATGTTGTTCTCGGCGACTATTGAGCGTTCCGTGAGCCATCTGGTCGATACTTACGTTCAAAAGCCGGTTCGAGTCACGGTGGGAACCACCACGAAACCGGCCGAACGGGTCGATCTCTTCTGCTACGAAGTGGAACAACGTTCCAAGTTCGATCTCCTAGTTCATTTGCTGAAACACGAGGAAGGCACTTTCCTCGTTTTCCTGCGCACCAAACACGCTACCGACAGGCTCGCCAGATTTCTGGAGCGCGAGAAAATCAAAGTGGCATGCATCCACGGCGACCGTTCGCAGAATCAGCGTAACGAGGCTCTCGACGGTTTCAAGGACGGCGCTTATCGCGTACTTGTTGCCACCGATGTAGCCGCCCGCGGCATCCATGTCGACGACATCGCGCATGTGGTGAATTACGATCTGCCGCAGGACCCGGAAAGCTTCATTCACCGGGTGGGCCGCACCGGCCGCGCCGGCGCGCGTGGCGCGTCATGGACTTTCGCGATGCCGCTCGAACGCTCCGATGTGCGCAACATCGAACGCGTACTCGGCGTTAAGGTGATCTACCGCGAACTGCCGCCGCTGCCGAGACCCATCGGCCTGATCAGCGACACGGCAAACATCGCGACGCTTCCTTCAACGGGTTCCGGTCAGCCGGCGCGCAGCCCCGCGGCACGGCCTTTCGCCAGAAGCTTCTCTCCTGGCCGCCGGCGCTCCGGCCGCCGCTGAATCCGGCTTCCAGAGCAGTCCGGCGAAAATGCGCTGGCAGGCTGCTGAGAAACGCTTCTTGCCACTCCCTTACGGGTCGCGGTTCGGAAAAGCAGGTGAACCGCGCGCGCCAGCAAGCGGCGACACTAGACCAGCACGGGCACAGGGGCTGAGATTTCCGGCTGGGGTTCTTCGCGCCCGGAGCTCAGCATCTTCGAGATTTTATCCACTGGCTGGGGTCTTCCCAGCAGGTAGCCCTGGAAGAAATCGCAGCGCGTGAGTTTGAGGCTCGCGAACTGGTCACATTCTTCCACGCCCTCGGCGACAACCTTAAACCCGAACCTGTGGACGAGGTCGATCACTCCCTGAATCAGAGCCAGACCGTCGGCGGTTCCGTCGATGCGCTGGACGAAAGAGCGGTCGATTTTTACGTAGTCGACCGGGAGACTGTGTATCGCGCTCAGGGTCGAGTAGCCTGTGCCGAAATCGTCCAGCGCGATGGCTATGCCCAGCGCACGCAGTTCATCGATTTGATGCCGCGACGTGGCCCAACTGCGCATCAGCGCGGTTTCGGTGATTTCGAGCGTCAGCGCGGCCGGGTCGACGCCGGTCTCGGCGAGAATGGCCCGCACTTCGGCAGCGAAGTCCGATCTGGCGAGTTGCACAGTGGACACATTCACGTTGACCCGGAGATTGCGGCACATATCGCCCCATATCACGATCTGGCGGCATGTCTCGCGGAGCACCCAGCTCCCAAGGCGCAGGATCAGACCGGTCTCTTCCGCCACAGGAATGAAGTCGGCCGGTGAAATCAGTCCAAAACGGGGATGCACCAGGCGGGCCAGGGCTTCGAGCGCCGTCAGTTCGCCGCCCCGCCCCTGCAGGGGCTGATAGTGAAGCTGGAAGTACCCCTTATCGAGGCCCTCGCGAATCAGACCTGCCATCTGCGCCGTCCGGAAATCGAGTTGATTGGCATCCGGGTCGTAGACGGCATAGCCGTCTTTATCCTGCGCCTTCGTCTTGTACATGGCCATGTCGGCCAGGCGCTGGAGCGTCGCGGTGTCCTCGCCGTGTTCGGGGAACAGGCTGACGCCAACGCTGGCGGATCCCGACAGCTCATACGACTCAATCCGGTACGGCTGGCGAAGGGCGCCCACAATTCGCTGCGCCATCGATTCTGCCTCCCCACGCGTGAGGACGTCCGGCATCACGATGGCGAATTCGTCGCCGCCGAGGCGCGCCAGCGTGTCCTGGGGACGAATGAGCCGGCGCAGACGATGGCCTGTTTCCTTCAGAAAGGCATCGCCAACATTGTGCCCGAACAAATCGTTGATCGGTTTGAACCGGTCGAGATCGAGCAGGATCATGGCCACCGATGTGTTGTCATCGCGGGCGTCCGCGATCGCGCGCTGCAGATTCGACTCGAAGACAGTGCGATTGGCCAGACCCGTCAGCGGATCGTGCCGGCCCTGAAAAGCCAGTTTGCGGTGATGACGCCAGGCGGTCCGCGAGGTTACGAGGATGATGACAGCGGCCAGAGTTGCGAACAGGAGGAAGGGTCTCTGCAGATACCAGGGCAGCAGAACCGAAAACTCGAAATGCGCGGGGGCGGGATCGATATTCCCGTTGCGGTCCATGGCCCGGACTTCAAATCGATGCGCGCCTGAATGCAGATGCTCGAAAGACGCAAACTGGGAACTTTCGAATGGACTCCACGGGGAGTCGTCAACGCGCCACGAGAAGGTGAGACGGCCGGGGGAAGTGTACTTCCATTTGTCGGTGCCCGAGAACGCCAGCCGCACTTTGCCATCAGGCGGCGTTTCGCGAAGATTGTTCGCATCCATGACGCGCGTGACGGGCGGATCGGGATCGGCGTTGGGGTAGAACAGACTGATGCCGCGGCCTGTGCCAACCCAGACCCGGCCCTGTGAATCGACGTAAGTCTTGCGCACCTCGGAGGCCGCAAGGCCGTCTTCGACCGTATTCGTGATCCACTGGCCGGGGCGATAACGGTGCACTCCGCTTCCCGATCCTGCCCAGATCCAGCCGTCCGCTCCCACCGCGACGCTCTCGACGATGTCGATGGATTGAATCACCTGGAAGGTATTGCCGTCGTACTCCGTGAGATGATCGCGCCCGCCCAGCACAACGTGGCCGGCCCCTGTCTCCACTGCCGAGAACACGCCCGTGTCGGAGAAGCCCTGTTTCGCGCCAAACATGTGCAGGGCGCCGTTGTGGACCCGGCCCAGCCCGTTCGTGGCCCCCAGCCACATGTCTCCGTCATGCGTTTCGAGAATGACCTTCAGATCGCGCAGGGCCGCGAAATCAGGCAGGCCGCCGGGCCGGAAAGCCGCGCCGTCGAAGATGTCGAGGCGCCAGTGGATGCCATCGGGATCCATCACCTGGACCCAGACGGCGCCTCCGGTTCGTTTCGCGGTCCAGCCCAGTTTTCTTCCCTGTGGATGTTTGAAACGCCGGAAGCTGTGCGAGTCAGGGTTGAAAACGACGATTTCGGCCAGTGAATTTCCGCGAATCACCAGATCACCGTTTTCGAGAATGTCGATGCTGTCGCTCAGGACCGTCTCGCGCTCGGCAGACGGCAGGCGGAACCGTGTCCACTTCTCGTGATCGTTCAGGATGAGGTACTCGCCGTTGATAAACCAAAGCCGCCCCTCGGAATCACCCTTGATCGCGCTCACCGCGCCATCGGCCCATTCCAGTTCCGGCGGAGTCCGCCATAGCGGAGGCGAGTAACGCGCTACGCCCGACGTGGTTCCAAGCCAGAAAGTCTGGTCGGGGTTGTTCACAACGGCGGTGGTCAGACCGGTGATGGCGCGGCCTTCGTCCAGGTCTTCCTGCCCGTTGCCATCGAGCTGCATGATCTTCCGTTCGTTCTGAACCCAGATCACGCCGTCGGGACCGCGCCAGCCTTTCAGAAGACCGGCGTCGCCCGCATAGATTTCCTGCCAGGGGTTCCGGCACTTTTCGCACTTGCCGGCGAAGCGCAGGAGCACGTGCCGTCCATCCTTTTTTGAAGCACTGACGAACACCTCGCCGTCCTGACCTTCGAGCGGATTCACGAAATCCGAAAGGCCGGCCGGAGCGGTGAACTCGGTCCATTCGAAAGCATCGCGCGCTTTCTTCAGATGCGCGATCCCGTACTGGCCCGTGACCCAGAAACCGCCGTCCCAGGAGGTCTGAATGTCGCGGAAGCGGGAGAGACGGCCCTGGGTGGCGAGGCGGACGATTGTCTTCCGACCGGTGCCGCGATCCCATTCGATGAGCTTGTCGGGGAGCAGGACGATGCCCGCGCGCGGGCCCTCCGGCACCACATCCATCCTGTCCTCGGGGCCGCGTGTGTACGAATAGACGAACCAGGGCGTCCGCAGCATCGGGCCGATGGTGGCGAAGCGCGCGATCTCCGGGTCGGGATAGTTGTGCCAGCCCGTGGAGTCGTGGATGTCGATCCCCCTGCTGTCGAAGGTCCAGATCTCGTGGTCCGGTGAACTCAGAAAACGGCCCCAGGTATGCGGGCTCGGCAACTGCGAGACCTGGTAGCCGTCGAGAACGCTGATACTGGGCACGTCGCCCGATTTGATCAGCATGTGGCCGGCGCTGTCGGCAGTCAGACCGAAGACCACGGATTCCATCAGCCCATCGGCTTTGGTCCAGAAGCGCCAGGAGGAAGCAGCTTTGGCGGGCTGGAGCAGGGCGGCATGGAAGGCGACAACGACACACAGAGCCGTCCATCCGCCAGCGGTAAATCGGTAACGCCCAGGCGACTTATGACGATCGTTAATCACGCCCCATCCCCAGCCTTTCAGGACTTTCCTATCGACCGAATCCTGATTTTTTTGTTACATCGCCGGAATAAGGCCGGGATATCTATATCTCGCGCGGAACGATTTGTATTGATCGCGGCCGCATTACTGTCGCTTGAACAGCAACCCGGCGATTCCGCACTGGTACACCGGGTATTCCGCGCAATCCACACCATCAAGGGTTCAGAAGCCACCGCGGGACTCGCACAACTCGCGAGGTTTGCACACAACGTGGAGGAGGCCTTCGATCTGGCGCGGGAAGGGCGTCTGGCGGTCTCGCCGGAGTTGATCGACTGTGGACTGAAGGCTCGCGACGTCATCCGGTTGATCGTCGAAGCGAAGGTCGAAGGGGCGAAGCCGAAGTAACGGGCGCGTTCGCCGGGTTGCTGCCGGCGAGTGGGAATGCGCCTGCGAAGCATGTCGGGGAAAACCCGCCGGCAACCGAAGTTCGCGCAGCATTCGAGATCGTTTTCGAGCCGAACCGCGAGATGTTCTACTCGGGAGCGGACCCGGTTATTTGAAACACCAAACTCGCGAACGTGAACGCGGACGATATTGAGACGTATCTTCCGTTGTCGGCGCAAGCAAGGGGTGCACCGATGACGAACTCTTTTCATGCCGTCTTCGGTGAGCGGGAATCTGGCAAGCCACTTAAAGGAGAGCCGCTACCACTCGATAGTGCGCGGGGAATGCTGTTGAGGTAAGTCCGTTCTTTTGCTGAACTGCTCGAGCTCTTCGATGGCAGAAATGCTAACCATCCAATCGGTCATTTGAAAAACTTTGCAAGCCACTGAAAACCGCGGGTTTGGTCGGGGCGGGGCGATTTGAACGCCCGACCCCCTGCGCCCAAGGCAGGTGCGCTACCAGGCTGCGCTACGCCCCGACATTTGCTGGTCTCTTCATTCTAAACCACTTCTCTATTCGCCGCACATCGCGGCGCTACTGGCCCAACTCGGTCCGACCGTGCTATAACCCTTCAATTGGCCGAAATCACCAGCAAACTATTGAACGAAGGGGGGTTGTCTGGAGCCACCCGCCGGGATCGAACCGGCGACCTGCTGATTACGAATCAGCCGCTCTACCAACTGAGCTAGGGTGGCTTTATAGCGGAGGTCTGCCTTCCTTTTATAGCATGCGTAGCGAGAATTTAACCGGCGGTCTGCCGGCAAACTGCCAAGTCTGAATGAGGGTCAATTCCGCAGCCCGTGGACGCTGGGCTACTTCTTTTTTTCGTCGATGATGTAGATTTTCTCGCCAGGTCCGGCGAACTTCAGGCGCTGACGAATTTCGATCTCCTGTTGCTCGGGATCGCTTTCGAGCCGCTGAATACGCTGCTGCTTTTGTTCGATGTCGCGGTGCAGCTGCTCGTTGGTGGCTTCGTACTCGCGCACCTGCCGCCGCTTCTCCATGAGTCCCGTGAATCCGTTGGACCCGCGCAACTCGACGAACGCATAAGCGATCCCCGCTAACACGATTAATGCATAGATAGCGCGGACGATTTTCATGGGTGGAAGAGCGCGGAAGCATAATAGTAGCACCGTTTCTGACTGATCTCCATATCATGACCGACAAAATCGTCGTCTTAAATACCTGCGACTCCGCAGACGAAGCAGAACGACTCGCCCGCAGCCTCATCGACCAGCGTCTCGCCGCCTGCGTGACCGTGATCGCGCCCGCCCGCAGCTTCTATCGCTGGAACGGGGCGATCACTGATGCAGCCGAGCGGCTCCTCATAATCAAGTCGTCCCGCGCACTTTTCGAGCGCCTGCGCGCCGCGCTCGAATCCGCACACTCGTACGAGATACCGGAGTTGCTCGCCTTGCCCGTGATTGAAGGATCGTCCGGCTATCTTGCCTGGCTGGACGGCGAACTGATCTCTGCGAATATCGGTTAGCATGCCGCAGATTCGCGCACTGATCTTCGATATGGACGGAGTCATCATCGACTCCAATCCCCTCCACCGCGTTGCATGGACCGAGTACACGCGCCGCCACGGGATTGAGATGACCGAAGCCATGCAGCAGCGCATGTATGGCAAACGTAACGACGAGATCATCCGTGATTTCCTCGGTGCCCGGATTTCCGCCGATGAAGTCTTCGCCCACGGCGCCGCCAAAGAAGCGCTTTATCGCGAAATGATGATGCCGCGCACGGAAGAGTCGCTGGTGCCCGGCATACGTGACTTCCTTGCCCGCCATCGTGACCTGAAATTCGGGCTGGCCACCAATGCCGAGCCAGCCAATGTCGATTTTGTCCTTGACACCACGAGGCTGCGTCCTCTTTTTCCTGTTGTCGTAACCGGTCACGATGTCACTCATCCCAAGCCGCACCCCGAGATTTACCTGCGCGTTGCCGAGTTGCTCAGGGTGCCCCCTGCCGAGTGCATTGTGTTTGAAGATTCCTACACCGGCGTTGCGGCGGGTGTAGCCGCGGGCATGCGCGTGGTGGGCATCACAACCACCCACCACGACCTGCCCGGCGTCGGTCTCTCCGTCGCCGATTTCCGTGACCCTGCCCTCGAAACCTGGATGGCCACAAGCATGTGCTCCTGACCTGTGTTACACTGGCGTTGATACAAACGAGAACAAGAGAAGACAGACAGCAAGGAGTTTCAGCTTTTAGATGGCATTGGCAGCAGAAGCAAAACGGCAGATAGTTACCCGGAACCAGAATCATAAAAATGATACCGGGTCGCCGGAAGTGCAGATCGCGTTGCTCACCGATCGCATCGCGCAATTGACTCAGCACTTCAAGACTCATCAAAAAGATCATTCTTCGCGCCGGGGTCTGTTGAGCCTCGTCGCCAGGCGGCGCAGGCTGTTGACCTACCTTAAGGTAAACGGTCCCGAACGCTATAAGAGTGTTCTGCAGAAGCTATCGATTCGTCACTGATCGCCGCTGTGCGTTGTACCGAGCCCTTGCTCGCTTAGTGGTTTGACTCGCCTTCACAGCTCGTCCCGGGCTGTGATTACAGGCCCTGATGGCTGGCTGGTTGCCGCCGGATTAGACCTGTCAGCTCCTCTCTCGTAGGGAAATCTATTTAAATCCCCTGTATCATTGCCGATCATTCGGCCGCCGACATTTCGGCAGAAGGATTGTTTGGAGAACGTTACTCCCGACACGAACATCGATGAAATTACACACTTTTGAAATTGATCTTGACGGACGCAAACTCACGCTCGAGACCGGCAAACTCGCCAAGCAGGCGGGAGGTGCGGTTGTCGTGCGCTGGGGCGATTCCGTGGTCATGGTCACTGCCACCACGGCAGCCAGGCCAAAGCCCGGCCAGAGCTTTTTCCCCCTCACCTGCGATTACCGCGAATACACCTATGCCGCCGGCAAGATCCCGGGCGGCTACATCAAGCGCGAAGGCCGTATGTCGGAGAAGGAAACTCTCACCAGCCGCATGATCGACCGGCCCATGCGCCCGCTGTTCCCCGAAGGCTAT
>Ga0182030_10026963_pt1 | contig 10364 bp, 8 predicted proteins | sample 812S3MmetaG_FD_121299 | JGI IMG/M metagenome (GOLD analysis project Ga0182030, IMG submission 121299) | Permafrost microbial communities from Stordalen Mire, Sweden - 812S3M metaG (Illumina Assembly) | ecosystem: Environmental > Terrestrial > Soil > Wetlands > Permafrost | place: Sweden... | reverse complement strand
GAGAATATGAACTGTCGTTCTTGATTGCCTTCCGTAAGCAAGTGCCAAACAATAATGAATGCAAGAAGCGGCATAGGATAAAGGAGAAGTCCCCACCCTCTGAGCGAATTATTCGGGCTGTGTTTCACCTTGCTCATTTAACTCGCGGTGCTTTCAACCATTGCAACTTTCAACTCAGACCATATTTCCCTGTAATAATCAGCAAATCGCGGTGTCCCTCGAGCATTCTCCGGCGATCGATTTTGCTCGGGCAGATCAATCACAAATTCGTTAGTGATTGCACCTCCTTTGCGCATGATCAAGATTCGATCTGCCATAGCAATGGCCTCTTCAATATCGTGAGTGACTAGAATTGCCGCTTTCCCTCTCTCTTTGACGAGTTGATAGAACTCGCTTTCCAGGCTGAGCTTCGTATTAAAATCAAGGGCAGAGAATGGCTCGTCGAGAAGTAGTAACTCTGGATTAAACATCAACGATTGAATGATGCTGACTCGCTGCCGCATTCCGCCTGAGAGCTGAGCAGGATATTGTTTTAGAATTTGCTCTTTCAGATGGAACGTGCTCAAGTATTGAGCAATACGGCTTCTGGCGGACTCTCGAGAAACTTCTTTTGACACCTGGCAAACAAGCATCAGATTTGCCTCTACCGTTCGCCACGGAAGGAGAGCATCATTTTGGAAAATATATCCAATGCGCCGACTGCCCTCACCATGAGCGGTGACTTCTATCGTCCCGGAATCAGGTTTGATCAGCCCTGCAACTAAATTGAGCAAAGTGCTCTTTCCGCAGCCGCTGGCACCAAGAATGCAAACAATTTCTTCCGCACCAACGTTTAACGATAGATTAGTTAGAGCCCACTCGATAGGCGTTGCAGAAGGAGCATAAGAGAACGCAATCCGACAGAGATTGAGGACCGTCTTTCGATCGGGCTGGTCGCTCATGCTGCTCTCATCTCCTTCTCGTCTTGTCCTCGTCTTCCGCTCATCTTCCTTCTCATCCTACTTCTAATCCCCTGGGAACACCTTGCAGCACACTCTTATCGCCTGTCCGTCTCATCTTGCTTTCGGCTCGATGGGTCAGTGAGCTGCTTTTGTCGCAAATCGCATGTCGACATTTTGCTCGAAGCTATCTGATTTTTTCACATCGCCGTCCTTTGTAGCGCCACCTTTCATATCGCTACCCTTCATATCGCCAATCTCTTTGCGGAGCGCAACTGATCGATCCCATGCCGTCTTCGTGAGTACGGGAGATTTAGGAATAGTGCCTTCTTTTATCAATCGCTTCAAAGCTTCACGCAAAGCCGGCTCCGGTACATTCGAAAACTCCTTTTTCGCCACTGCCAGCGTGCCATCAAAATCTTGCTCGATGAACTTCATAGATTTAGCGAGCGCGTTTACAGCTGCTTGAATTTGATCAGGGTGTTTGGCGTAGAAGTCGTCGGACACCGTCAATCCGGTGAAAGCAAAGTCACCTAGCTTTGCAGCAGGCGAATAAACGATGTGTGCGCCCTGGTTGGTGGCAATGGAGACGATAGGTTCGATGTCGAGAGCCATGTCAGCTTGATTTGTCTTAATCAAAGCGAGCAATGTGCCAAAGGCTCCCTGAACTATTTTTGCGTCGACAGGATGTCCGTTATTAGCAAGGATACCTTTCATGACGGCATAGCTCGTGGAGGGCGCAGTGTAAGTGGCAATGCGATGACCAGAGAAACCTGAAGCGTTGTCGAACGCCTTAATTTTATTGTCGAAACTTACAACCCAGAAAGGTACGCCTCGAACGATGGACGCGACCACTTTGCCGCCCTGACCGCGCTCTCTTGCTATGGCAGCGAAGACTGGATCGGATACGCCGAACTGCACATTACCGCTCAAGACAGCAGTGAATGTTTTCTCGTCCCCTCCCGTGCTGGTCAGTTTCACATCAAGACCTTGGTCCTTGAAGAAGCCCTTATCCACAGCCACATAGAGGGGCATATAAAGGAAAACGTGACCGAACTGGGCAATCGTAATCGGCTCAAGTTTTTTTGCCGTATCAGCCAAACACGCACAACTAGTTGCTGATATCAAAGCAAGAGCGAGCAAAATCTTTGGACACATCTTTGACATTTTGCTCCCTCACCAACCGACTAACAATTATACGCAGGCAAGCATGACGGGACAGAACCATCTGAAATTCTCATGACATGCCAACAGATGTAGCGCCTCTGGTTGGAATCAATCGTGTGGAATTTTTCACTTCTATTCGCCGAACATGTAAAGTTCGATTTATGCGCCGGAGAGTGATTGTAGAGACTTGTCTCGATATAGCGCTTTAAATCCGCTAGTCGATCCTGCAAGATCATCTCGGATATTACCTTCGAGACTGTGTCACTTGATCAAACTGCAACTTTTATCCGCTTCTATCCTTACTATCTTGAGTACGCAAGCTTATGCAAATGCCATGGACGACTTAAAAGCTAGTATGGCAAGCGATCCTAAGCCGGCTCTGTCGATCATCAACCTTCCGGCGAATCCGGGAGACAAAGACAAAGAAGCGTTGACAATAATTTCGAATGCTTCAATCGTTCCAATCACCAAGGGAGTTTTTCCGCAGTATCGTGCGAGAGCACTAGACGAGGAGCGTTTGGACGTCACTGCCTGGTCACTAACTGACTACAAAAAGTATCAAGCCTTAGGTGCCCGATCTGAGCCGTTCCGCCGTTTACTGGTCGAACAAACAATGGCGCTACAGACAGCGATTGGCGGTTCGAATATCAATGGGGTAATAGCTCAACTGAGAGGGCGAGCCGCTGGCATTCCGGCAAATGTCAAACAAATAGATATCGATGGCGATAACGTTGATTCGCTGCAAAAGGCAGCTCCTCCGGCATGGCAGAGCGTCCGCAATGATTTTAAGAACGTCGCAGGAAACCACTCAAAGGCATTGGACATAGCGAAGGTAAAAGCGCAATTCGGCGAAGTCGAAACCCAAAAGTTTTTAGAGAAATTTTCTCGGCTCGAGAGTGAAAAAGGTAGACCGCATGAAGTTTGGATGTTTGGTCTCGATGGTGGAAACGGAGACCTGAGTTGGATAAACACACTGGTTTCATTGAAAGCAAAATTGAAGCCATTAGGATACGAAGCATTCGCGTTGGCGTACACTCCCCAACGCAAATTTTTCGCAAATTTAAATCAAGCGCAGTTGTTTGCCAAAACCCTCAGACCGCAGGCTCATGCTCAGATCGTAGAAGAGGGATCAGCGATTTTAATCCTCGACAAAGACGCACGTGTTGTAAGTGCGACGGGCAAAGTCACAAAACGAGATCTTGATCCAGAAACTAAAAAACGGGTTGAAGGTATGCAGCAAGTGATGAATTTTGGGAATCGATTCTTGGGGAAGACGCTCGTGAATGGAACATTCGATGCCGGTCCTCGTTTTCAGTTCGTCAATTACCCCGCAAACTGGTTTCCTCCACAGGCTAAAATCGAGACGTTGGATAATGATCAGCTCAAAATCTCAGTCCCGGAGAGGTTCTCGGTCTGCTATGCGTATCAAGGAGCATTCGCGATCAAGGATTTCGATCAGTATCGATACATGGACGCCGAAGGGGTCAATGCGATCAATTACGGAATGTCGCACAAGGATGTCGAAAATCATCTAAAGCAGTTAGACCGCGCCTACGGGCTGAATGTGATTTCAGCCAGATACGACGGACTGACAGCAAAATACTTGAATTTGCCCTCCGATTTAAACTCCTTAGCCAAGCAGGAAAAAAGCTTTTGCCCAGACATGGAAGAGAACGAGACCCTGAAGGGACTTAAAGCCAATGGCATTGTCCATTACTGGTGGGATTAGTTCGAGTAAGGGTTAACCTCGGCTATCGATTGCTCGAGACCACAGCACGTAATTCTCCCGAATCATACTTTTCAATCAACTTAATCGGCAGTTATGTGAAGACCGTTAAGGCAGTCAATTGACTAACCCTTACAGCTTTGGGCTCGCAGTCTTTCGTCGGATAGCGAAAAAGGTGAAATCGATGGCTCTAGTGAGAACTGCGTGATTACAACTTAAGGGGTGCTTTAGCGTTTCTTGCTCACGGCAGATGCCGTTGTGGCCAAATACCCGGGAGCGGTCCGCAGAATTTGATTCGGTACTGGCCACGATTAGCAAAGACTCTCTAGCGCTAGGTTGCGTAGCGAGGAATTGTAAAGAGGAGTGGTATATTCCTCGTCTTTCGTAACAGTGCGAGTTCCACAGGCTGAGCATTTCATATTGTGAATACTCTCTCTTCGTTCATCGTCGGTTTTACAGCTTAAAAGCAATACCTACTTTTGTTTTCTCCTGTTTCTCACTCTTGGCTAACACCAGGCGTTTTGAACCGGAGTTACGCAGCGATTTGAGAGCGTATACCTGAAGATGTCCAACCAAACTTGAAGGAACTCATCATGATCTTTTCCGCCCACCAGCAGACCTCGCTCTCCGCCGCAGCTGCGTCGCACCTCACGCTCATCGCGACGAGCACCGACCTGTTCCAATGGTTCCAGTCTGCTGTTTCCGGAAACAAAGCCGAAGCCGACATCGACGCCAAGCTGACCGAATGCGACGCCATCATCGCCGCCAACCTCGATCCGCGCAGCTCGCTGACCAATGAATACGGCGCCTTCCGCAAGTCCTTAAAGAACGCCTACGCCAACTTCGGCCACGACATCGTTCGCCGCATGGGCGTCGACGAATGCTCGCAGGTTCGCAATCTCGCGCTCAACATCGCCGGCGGCAGCCTCACGCAGCTCACGACCCGCGCCCGTGAACATCTCGTTCGCTCGGTCGAAGGTCTGACTGTCCCGCCGCTCGCTTCCGCCGCCTGAACACCGCCTGCGACACCATCACGATCTGAGACAAGAGGGCGGCTTCGATCGCTCTCTTGTTTTTCCTATCCGATACGCCGAATACATTCAGCGCGCAATGCGATTTTTTATGTTTTCTCCAGTCTTGATTTTCTTCAGTAAGTATTCGGCCAAACCACGCCCAGTACTTATCCCTTTTTTGGAGAACTACCGAATTAAGACGAACTAAGTAATTAGTGTCGAAAGAAGCTTAACCGGGGCGTTTGTACGAAGCTGGCAGCGCAAATTCGAGTAGTTTTCCTTCTCCATTTTCCGGGGTGATCAGCGACAATAGTTATTGTCGGCAAAAGTCTTGACGCCACACACCGGGGAAGAAATTGGTCGCGATTTGCTGGAGCTTGTCCGGGAGTTTTGGAGCACTCGTTGAAATATTCGAGCAGAAGTCGCTCTGGATCAAGTCCATTAATGAGCCAGGTTTGAATGAGACTGAATGACATTGCTGAAAGCTCGCCAGCCCACTCGATTCCGTTGCCGTAGCTATTTTTCTTTGTATCACGCAACCGCGGAGAAGCCGCTCAGCTCTGCTGTTATCGAGCGGAATGCACGGGTTATCCAGGAACTGTGTAAGTCCCTTCCAATGTGCCTCAGGCTGTTCAATATGTTCTTTTGCTCGGCATGTACGGCGGTGCGAAGTTGTGCGGTCCAATTTTTTTGAATCTGGTCGACATGGTCGGAAAGGTCCATATTTGCTGAGAACCAGGGCTTTCCGAAGGCCTGCGTTTCGGTCCAAAGCTTGAAACGTTTGTGATTGAGAACGAACAGGTCAGCGATATCGAGAAGCCATTGGCGAGCCCAATTGCGGAGTTTTGGGATTCCGTCGAAAACTTTGATGAAATCGCGACGAACGTGCACCCAGCACCAGGCTTTAGTGATCTGTCCAGAAAGTTTTTTGTATGCGCCGAAACGGTCGCTGATTAACGTCCCCTGAGAGCCACCGAAAAACTCAGTCGGAACGGCTTATCGGTGTCTGGAAACTCTGAATATGGCTTACTGCAAGTGGGGCAGCAGGCTGCATCGCGGAGTATTTAGGTTTTGGCGAGTCGGATCCTTGCAGCGACACCAATGCTGACTTACTTAAAATAATTATTTTAAGCCAGTAAGCGTAGGGAAAAAGTGGGTGAATATCTTGGAAGATATGACTCACTTTCTCCTCTAATCCGCTCGAGTAAACAGGGGGCACCTCGTCTGTAGAGGTTCACGCTGCCACCTGTTTTGAATCGAGGGATTGCCTGAACTCACTCACGGCATTGATGTACAGTTCCTGGTCAGTGTGCCAGATGAACCGATGCATCGAATGCGGCAAGGCTACCAAACGCTTGATTCCGCGCGCTGCTTTGTACAAAATTTCAGCATGCTCGTACGGAATCACCTCGTCCTTCTGTCCGTGAAGGATAAGCAATGGAGGGTGCGATTGTTTGAGCGTATGCTCAGTGTCCAGGTGAACCTTCGGGTACAACCACTTCGGATAGATTTTGAGCAATGGCATCATGTGTTCGCCGATCCGTTTCATGGAGGCAAACCCTGATTGTAGAATGAGTCCGCTCATCGGTCGCGTTTGCGTGATGTGCGTTGCCACTCCTGCTCCCAACGATTCACCATATACGGTGATGTTCTCAGTCCTGTACTTCAGGTCATAGACCAGGTAATCGAAAGCGAAGATGCCATCCTGGCAAATGCTTTCGACCGACGGGAGGCGTGGTGCCTTCCCTTCGCTGTCGCCAAAGCCCCGATATTCGAAGATGAACACCGAGTAGCCGCTTTTGAGCAGCATGGCGACGTTCTCGAGGCAGTTGGTGATGCATGACGTCCGACCGATGCAATAGAGAATCACATCTTTCGAACGGTTATTGCGGAACAGCCAGGCGTGCATTTTCTTGCCGTCTGCTGCGGGGAAGAAGTGCTGAGTCTTGTCCGAGTGATTGAATGCCTCGAGCAAGTCCATCCTTTCCGGGTTGGCCACTTCGTCTTTGAAGATCTTCTTGTGGTAGAGCCACGATTTGGCGAAGCGCGGGGAGACTGCCAGATAGGCGAGTCCCAGAGCTGCTCCGGTCAGTGCGGCCACCAATGCTTTGTTCTTGTTCATGGTTTCCTCCAAAATCGCCACGGGAAAGGAGCTGAGCCTGAGCTCAACTCCTTTCCGTGTCGACAAAAAATGATCTCTTACAGAGATCTGCGTGGTTGGGCGGCATAAATGCCGGGTTAAATTGCGAACTTACTCGCCGAGATAGCTGCGGCGAAGTTTCCGAAGTAAATCTTCCTTGGTAGACGAGTCAAAGGAAGAAGCTGATACCGCATTCACGTTGACGGCATAGAAGTCATTCAGACTCCAGCCGAACGTTTCCTGCAGATTGAAATATTCCTCCGACAATCCTTCGACAACCGCAAAGCAAAATGTCAATCCGTCTGTGTTAACGGTGACAGACATTTGGCTTTTGTGCAGCTGATCGATGGGATGGTGGGCGAATGATTCGTATTGTCCGGTGACAACGTTGCTGGTGGGGCAGAGTTCGAGCGTTCTTGAACCCTGTCGTCTCCCGCGCACGCCGTGTCCGAGTCGCGCTATCGAATGCGCCTCGAGTTTGAGCAAGTCTTCATCAGTTGGTTCGTTAGTCTCCCAAAGGTGACATGTTAGAAGGATGCCTGCTTCTTTGCGGACCCTCAGCGCTTCTGGTAACCACCAGTCGAGCACTCCGGGATTTGCTGCTTCATCAGCCGCGAGGTCAAAGACGCCGACAAATTCTCGATACTTGATAGCGAGGTCAGCCAGCTCTCGTGCCGTTGAATCATTTTCATGACGCAAGGCGCAAATGCATAGCTTGATGGGGATAGGCGACTCTTTGACGGCACGAATCACTGCTTCCATGACCTCATCGAGGCTGAGCGGGTGACGGTCGTCGGTGTGTTTGCCGTCTCCTCCAGGTGACCCCATCGTGTGCAGTTGTGGCGCAAAACGAAGTTCGAATGCGATGATACCGTCCTTGATGGCATCTTCGATTCGCTCTTTCGTGATGCGGTAAAGATTTTCGGACGTCTGCATCACCGGCAAAATATGCTCGACAATTGCTGAGACATAGTTTTTGAGCGACTGCCCGGCGAAACTGGAAATCCATTTCCCGTATTCCACAGCGGCTTGCTCACGGCTTGATTGTCTGGCGGCTTCGTACGCTTGTGGCGCAAGTGTCTTATCGACGGCGGAGCCTAACCAGTGGTCTAAAATTTCTTTCGGCATGGATGCTGGAAAAGTCCCGGCTTGGTCCATGAGTTCGAGTAGCGTGAAATGTCTGACGGAGCAATCCAGATGTTCGTGGATCAGGATTTTTAGCAATTGAATGAGTTTTGTCTTAGTCATAAAGTTTGGGTGTGAATCGTCAACTTTCTGTCGATTTGGAAATTGGTCTAATGTTAGCGGTTCCTTTCAGTCGAGTCCAATTCAAACTGAAAGAGCGATGACAGAACCGTATTGGGTTGTTGTGAAAAACTTTGAGGCCGTGGCGGTAGTCAAGAGAAGCCGGGTAGTCAGATGGAATTGACTTGAGTTGAAAGTGTGATGCTGCTGAAGTTGTTGCGCCTGCCGGGTTTCTGGTTTGTGAAGAGATATGGATTTAACATTAGGATTCTATGTAGCTAAAAACAAGAAGAAAAGTGCATACCAAATTCTTCTTTTATGTGATCAAATTGGTCATTGATGGCACCAATCATTCGCTCTGTGGGCTCGTATGATTTTGGAGTGCAATCAACGTCCGCGAAATAACCAATAGCATAGCTGCGCGCTAGCTTAGCGGTAAGCGCAGCTCAGGGGAAACACGCTGGTTTTGTGGCTCTTGAATTGGTATGTTTGTCAAATCAGTCAAGTTATCTTTTGCATAACTCGCTGTGCCTGTTTTGAAGAGCCTAATGAAAAAAGGTGCGACTGACATCTTCATCTCAGGCAAAATAAGGTGGGCTAACAGACTTCCTGCGCGGTAGTATTGAACTTGCGTGCGATTTGAGAGCACGACATCGAAGGAGATCGGCTAATGGCAATTGGCGGCAGAGCAGGTGAGAGTTTCTCCGAGATCAACGTGACTCCGCTTACAGACGTGTTCTTAGTGCTTCTCGTGATCATGATTTTGATCGCTCCGTTGGTCAATCAGACTGTTCTCAAAGTCACCCCACCGTCATCTGGACCAGCAAAGCAAACGCCGCCTGACAAAGGTCCCAAAATTGATGTGGATGTTCTTGCGTCCGGCATCGTAAAAATAAATGGTCAGTCGCTCACGCAACCCGACACGACTGCTATAGCAAAAGTTATTCAAGCCGAACAAACAAAAGCAGGAAAGCAAGACATCCCTCTCAACCTCGCGGCAGAGTCAGATTCACTGCAGAAATACAACGTAGCTGTTATGGACGCAGCTGCCGGATGCGGAATCAAACAATTGCGCGTTCTTCCACTGAAAAAGTAAGAGTTCAAGAAATTTTTGTGAAAAACGGTTCGGAAGCGGCTCCCTGAGAGGGTTGCGTTGCTCTTGCAAGATTTGCGCGGAAAATTCTTCAAATCTCGCCTCATGCGATCGAGACCCCCTTCATCTGTCACTCTTCAAAGGATCTGACCGACCGCCCCTTCATTTCCCTTTCTACTTTAGAACCGGTCGCGTGCGATGCTAATTTTCGTTGAGTCGGCCGGCTTCTCATTGATTTCGTCCGGTTGTGAACGATAGGTTGAATCAACCCTTCAACCACTTCCAACCTTCTTCCATTACTACTTAAAGACCCCATTTTCACCACCTTAGCTCGATAGTAGAGGCGAACATTCGCTCTATATCTTGCTGCAACATCATCCACGCGGGATTGCAATGCAATTCCGATAACCGAGTTGTAGAGGAAATCCCGATGGATACCCAGAAGCCGAATAGAACTCGAAGTAGACGCAAACAAGTTTTAGTTGTAGATGCCACAGAAACGCCACTCTCCACCACCTCGGTCCTTAAGGCACGTTTGCTTGCCACTACCAAGATGGGGACTGCTCGTGCGGTCGTTCTCGAGACCATTGATGCCGACGATAACGAAGTACTTCCCGCTGTTATCAAGCTCAATAAGCTGGTGGCAGGCTTCGTCAAGTCAGTTGCGTTGAACAGTGCAAGAGTGTTCTTTCGTGACAACTACACCTGTCAGTACTGCAACACAAAGAAGCTTCATCGCGAGTTAACTCTCGACCACGTTTTTCCGAAGTCGCGAGGAGGTCAGGACACCTGGGAAAATCTCACCACCGCTTGCAAGGAGTGCAACAACAAGAAGGCTGACCGGACCCCGGATGAAGCTGGCATGAAATTGCTCACTGTTCCAGCCAAACCCCGAGACTCACTGGTGTTCGAGATTATGGTTCGCAGCGAGCCTCATTTGTTGCAAGCCTGGGTTAGGTATCTTCGTCAGCTTGATGCTGATGAATTGAAAGGCAGCGGTCTCGAGTGTGTCGCCGAGGAACTGGCGAGTTGATTCAGTTCG
>Ga0182030_10026959_pt1 | contig 10366 bp, 7 predicted proteins | sample 812S3MmetaG_FD_121299 | JGI IMG/M metagenome (GOLD analysis project Ga0182030, IMG submission 121299) | Permafrost microbial communities from Stordalen Mire, Sweden - 812S3M metaG (Illumina Assembly) | ecosystem: Environmental > Terrestrial > Soil > Wetlands > Permafrost | place: Sweden... | reverse complement strand
TCAGGCCGGGGTTCAGCGCCAGACCATGTTCGACAACAAGCTGGCGGTGTCGGAAATGTATGCGTTGTTCTCGACGCAAAGCGGCGGAACGATCCTCGACGCCCACACCACCACCGACGCGGCTTTCGCGGCGGCGACGGCGGCGATTCAGACGGTGACCACCAATCCGACGCCCGCGGAGACCGCCATCGCGCTTATTCTGCAAGCGGTGGCCCATAATAATCTGGCGTTGATCTGAACGCTCTATGCCTTCCCGCTAACTCCCGCGCTCTCAAACGTCGCCATGCCGTGGTGGCAGGCGAGCGCCGCCTTTATCAGCCCGACCGCCAGCGCCGCGCCGGAACCTTCGCCGAGGCGCATGTCGAGATCGAGCAAGGGCCGCTTGTTTAGTCGCGCCAGGACCTCGCGATGCGCGCCTTCCGCCGAAACGTGGCCGGCCATGCAATGGGCGATGGCGTCCGCGTCCATTGCGTGCAGCAGCGCCGCCGCCGCGCAGGCGACATAGCCGTCGAGCACCACGGGCACGTGGCTCCGGCGCGCCGCCAGAATCGCCCCCATCATGCCGGCGATCTCGCGCCCCCCGAGCCTGCGCAAAATCTCCAGCGGGTCTTTGAGATGAGGCCCGTGCAGCGCCAGCGCCGTGTCGATCGCCGCGTTTTTGCGCGCGAGCCCCGCGTCGTCGACGCCCGTGCCGCGCCCGGTCCAGCGCGCGGCCGGTCCGCCGTAGAGCGCGGCGTAGATGGCGGCGGCGCTGGTGGTGTTGCCAATGCCCATCTCGCCCGGCGCCAGAAGATCGACGCCGCCGAGAATCGCCTCCATGCCATAGGCCAGCGTCGCGGCGGCGGCCGGCTCCGCCATCGCCGGGCCTTGCGTAAAATCTTGCGTTGGGTGCTCCAACGCCAGTTCGAACACTTTGAGGCCGACGCCGAAGCTCTTGCAGATTTGGTTGATCGCCGCTCCGCCGGCGGTGAAATTATCGAGCATTTGCTTGGTCACGCTGGCCGGAAAGGCCGATACGCCTTGGGCGACGACGCCATGATTGGCGGCGAAAACCGCAACCACCGGCATCTCGATGACGGGTTCCGCCTTTCCCTGCCAGGCGGCGAGCCATTGCACGATTTCCTCCAGCCGCCCCAGCGCGCCGGGCGGTTTGGTCAATTGCGCGTCGTGCGCCCGCACGGCCTCGACGCTTTTCGCGCAAGGCGGCGGCAGGTCGAGCAGCAACAGGCGGATTTCTTCGAAAGGCTGAATCTCTCTCGTCATGGGCTCGCGATGTTGGACGGGGGCCGGCGGGCTGCTTATTCGAGCGGGCTGCTTATTCGAGATGGTCGCCGAGCAGGAACTCCATCGCCCGGTCGAGGCGGATATGCGGCAGCGGCAAGGACTCGCTGTCGCGTCCGAGTTGCGCGACGGGCGGCCGAAACCTCAGGAAGCGGAAGTCCGCTTCGTCTTCCGGCACGGCCAGTGCGTCGCCGCGAAACGCCAATCGCGGATCGGCCGGCAATTCGCCGGGAAAGATCGCGCCTTCGGCCAAACCGTCGAAGGCGTCGAGGCCGATTCGCTCGCCGGCGATGGGCGTGCCGACGATGGCCTGCAGCGTCTCGCCGTCATGCTTGACGACGGCTTCTCGCGTCGCGCGCACGGCGGCCAGCGCGATCACGTCGATCTTGGCGCCGACCCCTTCCGCCCGGGCGATGGCGCGAGAGGTCAACAGGCGCAGAATGCCCTCCAGCCGGTCGTGGCTGGTGTGATGCAGATGATCGGCCTTGGTCGCCGCGAACAGTATTTTGTCGATCTTTGGCCGGAAGATCGAACTCAGCAGGTTGGAGCGTCCGGTGCGAAAGGCGGTGAGCACTTCGGTCAGCGCGGTCTCCATGTCGCGCACCGCCGCCGGTCCGGAGTTGAGCGCGGCGAGCGCGTCGACCAGAACGATCTGGCGGTCGAGCCGGGCGAAATGATCGCGGAAAAACGGCTTCACGATTTGCGCCTTATAGGCCTCATAACGCCGCTCCATTTCGAGCGCGAGACTGCGGGCGGGCAATTCCGCGCCTTCCTCGACGGCGAGCGGCGCGAAGCTGAGCATCGGCGACCCTTCGAGATCGCCTGGCATCAGAAAACGGCCGGGCGGCAGAGTGGAGAGCGCGAATCTGTCCGTCTTGGCGTGACGCAGATATTGCGTGAACAACGACGCCAGACGCTGCGCGGTCGGCTCCTTTAATCGCGCCAGCGGATCGACCAGGGCGTTGGCGCCGCGCCATTCGGCGGCGATCGGCGCGCGCGCCGCGGCGCTCGACGCTTCGAGGGTTTCCAGCGACCATCGCGCATAGGATTTCTCGAGCAGCGGCAGATCCAGCAACCACTCGCCGGGATAGTCCACGATGTCGATGTCGAGCCGCGCGGTTCCCGAGCGCGAGAACATCGACGTGGTTTTGCGCTTATATTCCAGCGACACCCGCAGTTCGGAGATGCGCCGCGTCGAATGCGGCCAATGGCGGTCGAGCCCGGTCAGCGCGGAAAGATGTTCCTCGTAGGCGAATCTCGGCACGCCATAGTCGGGTTGCGGATCGAGATGCCCGCTCTCCAGTCGATCCTCGGCGAGGACGCGGAACAGCGGCAGCGCGGTGCGCCGACCCGCTCCCGCCGCCAGCGCGCGGGTGAGTTGCTGCACCAGCGCGGTGATGAACACGGTCTTGCCCGAACGCGACAGGCCGGTCACGCCAAGCCGCAGGCGCCCGCCGGAGAGAAACTCCGCGAGGCTCTCGGCGGCGATGCGCGTTTCGAACAGCAGGTCGGATAATTGCGACACGAGCGTTTGATCCATCCAGTCGGGAGAGGCGCTTGGTGTAACCCCCCGCGCTCGGTTTGGGTAGAGCCGCGCGGGTCGCAGGCGCAGGCGAAGCCGCTGCGCCCATAAAAAAAGCCCGGCCAAAAGACCGGGCTTTCCTTCAATCGGTGAAAACCGATCAGTATTTGGCGACGACCGGAGCCGGAGCGGCCCAGTTGAAGTGGTAGTTCAGGCCGGCGCGCACGATGTGGCCGTTGAAGTTCGTGTTGTTCTGCACGGCGATGGCGCCATAGGGAACACCCGCGGCGTTCGACACCAGACCGAGCCCCGGCTGGCCGGACAGCGTGCCGAGATCGTAATAGAGATATTCGACCTTGGCGCTCCAATGCGGCGCGAACAGCCATTCGAGGCCGCCGCCGGCGGTCCAGCCGACCAGCGTGTCCGACTGGTTCGAGCCGGTGATGACCGCCTGCGACGTGAACAGCGTGTCCGTCCCCAGGAAGCTGGAGCCCGCATTGGCTCCGCCATAGGCGAGACCGCCCGTGCCGTAGATGAGCAGCGTCGGGGTGATCAGGAAGCCGACGCGGCCGCGAACCGTGCCGAGATAGTCGAGGCTCTTGGTGGTCGAAACCGTCCCGTTCCAGATATCCGCGCCGGCGCCCGGCGCGGAGGCGGAGACGCCCGACGAGTTGCTCGAGCCGGCGATCCCCTGGATGTCGGCCTCGATGCCCCAGACGAAGTTGCCGGTCTGGAAGTTGTAGCCGACCTGACCGCCGCCGATGAAGCCGCCGCTCGAGTTCGACACGTTGCCGCCAATGGTGGAGCCGACCGCGTTGATGGCGTTGAAGCTGGCGTTGCTGTTGTTGAACACCGCGATAGGGCCGCCGCTAACCGAGTTCGAGCTGTCGCCGCCAAAGGTCCCGCCGGCGTTCAGACCGACGTAAAAGCCGGTCCACAGGGGCGGCGGCGGCGGCGGGATGTACTCCGGAGGAGCCTTGCGCGACGGAAGATCGGCGGCGAACGCGGTTCCGGCGGAAATCACCAGGGCGAGCGCCGTGGCGGAAAGGAGGGACTTTTTCATTGCTATGCCTCGTGGGTAATACAGCATCGCAGCTTTGACGCGACCACCGCGCCGTATCTCTTGATCGGTTTTCGCCGACATAACGGAAAAGGAGAAAAGGTGGCCTCCCGCTTCCTTGGCCGGCACTACATACGGTCGCGTAATTTGGGTCAATCCAAACCGGCGCGAAAAGCTGTGGTCGCAGCGCTTTTCCGGACCCCTGTGACTTATTTGCCACGCTCTTGCGTTCGCGCCGCCGCCAAGCCGCGGAGCCGGGAGTTTTGGCCGCGATTTCGCCACAAAAAAAACCGGCCATTGGCCGGGTTTTTCCAATCGACCAGACGCCGATCAATATTTGGCCGCGACGCTGGCTGGAGACGCCCAGCCGAAGTGATAGTTCAGACCGGCGCGGACCACGTGGCCGTTGAATTGTGCGCTGGTCTGGCTCGCGCCGAGCCCTACCCCGAGCGGACCATAAAGTTGCAAAGGTCCGCCGATGGAAACCGTCCCGAGATCGTAATAGAGATATTCGATCTTGGCGCTCCAATGCGGCGCGAACATCCATTCGAAGCCGCCGCCGGCCGTCCAACCTACTTGCGTGCCCGAGTTGGCGACGCCGCTGTAGGAGGCGCCGACCGGCGCGCCGGCGCCATTGGCTTCCGCGCCAAGGAACGAGGAGCTCAGACTGGCTCCGCCGTAGGCGAGACCGCCCGTCGCGTAAAGGAGCAGGCTCGGCGTGGCCAAATAGCCGACGCGCCCGCGCAACGTGCCGAGATAGTCCAAGTTCCGCGAGAGGTTCACGGCGCCGTTGAACGTATGAGTCGGGTTGAGAACGCCGGGCGCGGCGCTCGCGAAGGAGGAGTCGCCCCCACCCGCCGCGACGCCTTGAATGTCGACCTCGACGCCCGCGACAATGGTCGGCGCGAGCGTCCAGTTGTAGCCGATCTCACCGCCGCCAATGAATCCGCCAAAATTGCTGTTGCCGGTCCCCGAACCGATCGCCGAGATCGCCGCCGCGTCGACGTTCGGGCTGAGCGCGCCGCTCGTCACGTAGATGTTGTCGTCGCCGCCGAACGTGCCGCCGGCGTTGAGCCCGAGATAAAAGCCGGTCCAGTTGGAGACGGGCGCCGGGGCGAAATAGGGCGGCGGCGGTTCCTTCCTGGAAGGAAGATCGGAGGCGAGAGCCGGTCCGGCGGAAATCGCCAAGGCGATCCCGCCGGCGCCGAGCGACAATCTCTTCAAAGCTTTGGCTCCTCGTGACAGTGAATAGGCGACGCCTTCCCAGCGCTACTCAAACTCCGACGCACGAATCACTCTTTGTTAACCATAAAACGCGATATAGCGTGATTTGTCCGCGACTTCCAACGCGACGACGCGGGTGCCGCACGTGTTTGCAATCGCCAAAAACTCGAATCGGCGGCGGCTATCCCCGCTCCTTTCGAGCATAGCGTGGTCGATCCGCGAGATTTTCGAGCCAAACCGACAGTCGCGCCGGAGCGACGTCGACCCCCATAAAAAAACCCGGCCAAATGGCCGCGCTTGTTTCAAATCGACCGCGAAGCCGATCAATATTTGGCGACGACCGGAGCCGGGGCGCCCCAGTTGAAGTGATAGTTCAGGCCGACGCGGACGACATGGCCGCTGAAGTGAGTCGAGGCGGCGAATCGCCTCGCGAGCGCAATTTTTCGGCCCCGTGTGGTAAATCTGCAACACATCAGGCGACGATCCCGAGACCCTGCCCAAGACCCCGGAAGTGACGCACGGATGGTCCTTTGGGGCCGTGCGCATTTTGGCGCGCGCACGGGCTTCAGCTGTCGGCCTCCGCGAAACGATAGCCGGCGCCGAGTTCCGTCAGGATCAGCCGCGGATTCGCCGGATCGTCTTCGATCTTACCCCGCAACTGCCCGATAAAGACGCGCAAATATTGAGAATCGTCGCGATGCGCGGGGCCCCAGACGGCGGTGAGCAACTGCCGGTGGGTGAGCAAGCGCCCATCGCCGCGCGCCAGAATCGCCAGCAATTCATATTCCTTGGGCGTCAGCTTGACGGGCGCGCCCTGCTTCGTCACGAGACGCCGCGCGATGTCGATCACCAACCCGCCGCGCTCGACCCGCTCGATTTTCCCGCTCTCGCGCGTGGCGTGCCGCAAGGCGGCGCGCAACCGCGCCATGAGTTCGCCGATCGCGAACGGTTTTTCGACATAGTCGACGGCGCCGGCGTCGAGCGCCGCGATTTTCTCGGCCTCGCGATCGCGCGCCGAGAGCACGACGATCGGCGCTTTCGAAAAAGCGCCCGCCTGCGCAATGACCGCCTTGCCATCCATGTCCGGCAGGCCAAGGTCGAGCAGCACGAGGTCGGGCGCGCGTGAGGCCATGGCGTGCAGCGCCGCCCGGCCTGTCTCCGCCGACAGCACTTCGTAGCCGCAGGCTGTCAGCGCCGGGCGCAGACAGCGCTGGATCTCCGGCTCGTCGTCGACCACAAGAATGCGTTCGCCGGTCATCGTTCCGCCTCGCGCGATTCGGCGGCTGGAAAGCGCAATATGATGCGTGTGCCGCGTCGGCGCAGCGCGGGACTCTGCGCCGCGATGGAGCCGCCCATCGCCTCGACGAGGCCGCGGCAGATCGAGAGCCCGAGGCCCGTTCCCGCCTTGCGGCCGTCGGGGCGTCCGCCCCGGTAGAATTTCTCGAAGATGCGTTCGAGGTCGCTCGCCTTCACGCCAGGGCCTTCATCGGTGACCGTCACCACGACATCCCTGCCCTCCTGGCGCGCATGGACCGCGGCGGCGGCTCCGCCGCCATATTTATGCGCATTGTCCAGAAGATTGAACAACACTTGCTGAAGCAGATTCGCATCGGCGCGAATAAAGGGCAAGTTCGGCGCGACGCTGATGGCGATTTTCATTTCCGCGAAGACCTTGTTGGCGCGCTGCGCTGCGCCGCGAACGGCGTCGGCCACGTCCACCCAGTCGCGGCGCACTTCCAGCGCCCCGGCCTCGATGCGCGACATATCGAGGAGATTTTTGACGAAGCGCGAGAGCCGCCCCGCCTCCTCCTCGATCGAGGCGAGCAAATCCTGCCGCTCCGGCGCCGACATTTTATCGCCGAGTTCGCGCAGACTGGTGACGGCGCCGGTGATCGAGGCCAGCGGCGTGCGCAGATCGTGCGACAGCGACGACAGCAGCGTCGTGCGCAGCTTCTCGTTCTCCTCGAGCGCGGCGGCGCGGATCGAATGCTCGATCAACTGCGCGCGGTCGATGGCGATGGCGGTCTGATCGAGAATGGACGACAGCGTGCGGTCGTCCTGGGGCGAAATCGGCTCGTCGTCACGCTTCGGCTGCACGCCGCAGACGCCGACGACGCCGCGCGGCGTGACCAGCGGGCGAAATTGAAAGCGCACATTCGGCAAGGTGCCGGTGCGCCAGCCGGCGGGCTCGCCCTTTTCGAAAGCCCAGCGCGCCGCTCCCATTTCCCCGACTTCCAGCGCATCGACGGGCGGCCAGGCGGCGGCCAGGCGCAACTCGCCGTCCCGAGGCGCCAGCGTCACCACGCATCGCGCCTGCAGCGCTTTTTGCGTTTGCGCCGCCGCCGCCCAGGCCACGTCGTCGAGCGTGGCCGCGCCGGACACCTTGCGCGAAAACTCGAACAAGGCGCGCGCGGAGTCGATGCGCTGGGTCATATGCAGCGAATGTTCGCGCACGCGGCCAGCCAACAAACCGGTGATGACGGCGACGACGAGAAACACCAGCAGCGCGAGAATCTCTTGCGGCTCCGAGATCGCGAATTCATAGAGCGGCTCGACGAAAAAATAATCGAAGGCGAAAAAGGACAGCAGCGCCGCCGCGATCGCCGACCACAACCCAAAGCGCAAGGCGCAAAAGATCACCGCGACGAGAAAAATCATCGACAGATTCGGCAAATGCTGCCAGTGGTTGAGCAGCAGGCCGGCGCCGACGGCGGCGGCGACGGAAAGCGCCGCGGCGCCGACCCCGCCCGCCAGCGACAGCGGCGAGGGCAGCGCGACATTGCGCTTTTCGGGCGGCGGCGCGCTCTCGTCGGTCACGATATGCACGGCGATGTCGCGCGAGCGGCGCACCAACTCCTGGGTCAAGGACCGGCGCAGCAGGCTCCCGATAACGCCGGCGTGCGAGCGGCCCAAGACGATCTGCGTGAAATTTTCGCGCCGCGCGAAACGCAGCAGTTCCCCGGCAAGATCGCTGGCGGACAGTCGTTCCGTCGTCGCGCCAAGACGCTCGGCCAGACGCAGCGCGTCGTCGACGCGCTTCACGCGCGCGACATCCGTCTCCTCCTGGCCGGGCCGTTCGACGAAAACCGCCGTCCATTCCGCGTTGAGGCCGGTCGCGAGGCGCGCGCCGGCGCGCACGACGCTATCGGAGGAAAAATCCGCGCCGACGCAAACCAGCAGGCGTTCGGACGTAGCCCACGGTCCCTCGATGGCGTTCTGGCGCAGATAATCGACCATTTGATCGTCGACGCGCTCGGCGGTGCGGCGCAAGGCGAGTTCGCGCAGCGCCGTGAGATTGCCGGGCGTGAAAAAATTTTGCGTCGCCAGCTTCGCCGTCTGTGGAATATAGACTTTGCCTTCGTTGAGCCGCTGGAGAAGCTCGCCCGGCGTAATGTCGACGAGAATGACCTCGGCGGCGGCGGAGAGCACGCGGTCGGGAACGGTTTCGCGCACGCGCACGCCAGTGATGCGCGCGACCACATCGGCGAGACTCTCGAGATGCTGGATGTTGAGCGCGGTCCAGACGTCGACGCCGGCCTCCAGCAATTCCTCTATATCCTGCCATCGTTTCGGGTGGCGGCTGTCCGGCGCATTGGTGTGGGCGAGTTCGTCGACGACGATCAGCTTGGGCTTGCGCGCCAGCGCCGCGTCGATGTCGAAGTCCTCGATGACGCGGCCGTGATAGTCGGTCTTGCGACGCGGCAAAATTTCCAGGCCCTCGGTGAGCGCCTGCGTCTCCCGGCGGCCGTGGGTTTCGACGAGGCCGATGAGCACGTCGACGCCATCGGCCTTCACGGCGCGGGCGCGCTCCAGCATCGCATAGGTCTTGCCGACGCCCGGCGCCGCGCCGAGGAGAATGCGCAGCTTGCCACGCGTCCCGGCCTCCGCCGCCGCAAGCAGGGCGTCGGGATCGGGGCGACGGTCGAAGTTGCGCTCCTGCGGCGGCGGCAATGTCGAACCTTTTGTTTGCGCGCTTATTCCAGCGCGTCGAGCGCGAGGTTCAACATTAGCACATTCACGCGAGGTTCGCCGAAGAGGCCGAGCGCGCGCGGTTCGATATGCTCCTCGACAATCGCCCGCACCCGCGCTTCGTTCAGATTGCGCGCCTTGGCGACGACGGGAACCTGCGCCAGCGCGAATTGCGGCGAGATATGCGGATCGAGGCCGGAGGCCGATGTCGTCACGGCGTCGGCGGCGACCACATCGATGCGCCCGGCGGCGAACTCGGCCTCTATCGACGCGTTGACGCGATCGATCAGCTTTTTCGAGGTCGGCCCGAGATTGGAGCCAGACGAGTTGGCGGCGTTATAGGGCGCGTCGACGGTCTTGCTCGCGTCGGCGGGGTCCGGCGCGCTTGTCGCGGAAGGGCGCCCGCGAAAATATTTATCGCTGGTGAAATTCTGGCCGATCAGCGACGAACCGACGATCACGCCGCCGCGATCGATCGCGCTTCCATTGGCTTTATCGTGAAAGGCGAGTTGCGCGACGCCGGTGATCGCTAGTGGATAGGCAACGCCCGTCAGCAGCGTGAACAGCGCGATCATGACGATAGCCGGGCGGATTTGGCCGAGCATGGAAACTCTCCTTAAGCAAGGTGCAGCGCCTGAACGACGAGGTCGATGAGCTTGATGCCGATGAAGGGCGCGACGAGTCCGCCGAGCCCATAGACCAGCAGATTGCGACGCAGCAAGGCCGCGGCGCCGACGGGGCGATATTCGACGCCGCGCAGCGCCAGCGGGATCAACGCGATAATGATCAGCGCGTTGAAGATCACCGCCGACAGGATCGCCGATTGCGACGAGCCGAGCTTCATGATGTTGATCGCGCCGAGTTCCGGATAGGTCACGACGAACAGCGCCGGAATGATCGCGAAATATTTGGCGACGTCGTTGGCGATCGAAAAAGTCGTCAGCGCGCCGCGGGTCATCAGCAATTGCTTGCCGATGGCGACGATCTCGATGAGCTTGGTCGGATCGGAGTCGAGATCGACCATGTTGCCGGCCTCGCGCGCCGCCTGCGTGCCGGTCTGCATCGCGACTCCGACGTCGGCCTGCGCCAGCGCCGGCGCGTCGTTGGAGCCGTCGCCGCACATGGCGATCAGCCGCCCGCCCTGCTGCTCCTTGCGAATATATTTCAACTTATCCTCGGGCGTGGCGTGCGCGATAAAATCGTCGACGCCGGCCTCGCCGGCGATGGCCGCCGCGGTGATCGGATTGTCGCCGGTCACCATGACCGTCTTGATCCCCATGGCCCGCAGCGCGGCGAAGCGCTCCTTGATG
>Ga0182030_10026958_pt1 | contig 10366 bp, 9 predicted proteins | sample 812S3MmetaG_FD_121299 | JGI IMG/M metagenome (GOLD analysis project Ga0182030, IMG submission 121299) | Permafrost microbial communities from Stordalen Mire, Sweden - 812S3M metaG (Illumina Assembly) | ecosystem: Environmental > Terrestrial > Soil > Wetlands > Permafrost | place: Sweden... | reverse complement strand
GGGCTGGGCGAATCCCGGGATGCTCGCCGAAGATCTGAGTGAACGTCGCCAGGATCTTGTCGCCGAGTTCGAGCAGTTTCTCATCTGTGGGCAATGGCATGGGGTTCTCCCGTCGGGCTGCGACGTGGCGGGAATACTCTAAACCGGCCGGCCATGCCGATCAGCGCAGTCGGCCCGGCCGGTGAGCGACCGCATGCCACAGAGATCCAAATACTAACGCCCAGTTCGGGTGTGCTGCGCCGACCCAGGCGAAACCGCATCGGCGCAGCAGGATCCAAACCAACCGGCATCCAGGAAAAGGTCGATACGACCCCGTCACCATTGCGTATTCGCACCGTCAAACGACGGACATGCACTGTTTGCTTTCTGGCCACCGGGGGGCGGGCCGGGTCTGCCAGCCTTGAAGTTACGCAGCGGGGGCGGATGACGAGTCGTCACGACTCAAGAAAGGGCCGTCATGACAGAACATTTGCGCGCTTACAACAGCCTGTGGCAGGTCCGCAGTGATTCCTGGTGCCGTTTGGAGGAAGCCGCTGACCGGCTGACACGCCCGACGACAACTGGTGCGTTGAAAGAGAAATACGTGAGTGCCTGTCAGGAATTACTGGCTCGGCTGAGCACTTTAGAGCCCTACTGGGCCTACCCCGGCTCGCCCCAATTCGCACTAGTGCAACGGCTTTTCGCCGGTGGTAGCTATGACAAGTTCGCCCAAGCGGTCGGGCGGATCAACCGCGCGCTGACCACGGAGTCGTACCGGTCCGGGGATGTGGAGAACGCCGGGGCCGACGAGCTGGACATGTTCCCGTCCGATCCGCGCCGGCTCGAAGACCCGTCGCCGCAGCGCGACCGCCCCTATTTCGAAGTGCTCGTCGTCGAAAAGATGACCGAGGACCAGGAGCGGGCGCTGCGCAACGAGGTGCGCAAATGGCGGCGCCCAGACGACGAATTCGTCTACGAACTCGTGGTGGTGTCCAGCGGAGACGAGGCTCTCATCGCGGCCCGGCTCAACGTCAACCTGCAGGCGGTGGTGATTCGGCGCCGCTTTTCGCATCAATCGACCCGGGACCTGTCGGCGCTGGCCGAGTTCGTGGACGCCGCAGTGACCGATGAATTGAACGATCACCAGTCACCCGAGGAACGCGCGCAGATCCTCGCGGTTTCCCTGGCGAACCTGCGGCCCGAACTCGACCTGTATCTGATGACCGAGATCGACGTGGAGGAGATCGCCGGGCGGCTGGGCCAGTACTTCCGCAGGGTGTTTCATGCTAGGGAAGGCATGCTCGAGCTGCACCTGTCGATCCTGCATGGTGTGGCGGCGCGCTACCGCACGCCGTTCTTCAGCGCACTCAAGGAGTACAGTCACCGGCCCACCGGTGTCTTTCACGCGCTGCCGATTTCGCAGGGCAAGTCGATCGTGAACTCACACTGGATCAGGGACATGGTGGGCTTTTACGGCCTGGAGGTGTTCATGGCCGAGACGTCGGCCACCTGCGGCGGTCTGGACTCGCTGCTTGAGCCGACCGGGCCGTTGCGGGAAGCGCAGCAGCTCGCCGCGCACGCCTACGGCTCGCGCCACACATACTTCGTCACCAACGGAACGTCGACCGCTAACAAGATCGTCACCCAGGCGTTGGTGGCGCCCGGCGACATCGTGCTGCTGGACCGCAACTGCCACCAGTCACATCACTACGGGATGATGATGGCGGGCGCGAATGTCGTTTATTTGGAGGCGTATCCGCTCAACGACTACTCGATGTACGGCGCTGTGCCGTTGCGCGAGATCAAGTCGAAGTTGTTAGCGCTGCGACGCGCCGGCAAGCTCGACCGCGTCAAAATGATGTCGCTGACCAACTGCACGTTCGACGGGGTCGTCTACGACGTCGGGCGGGTCATGGAGGAGTGCCTCGCCATCAAGCCCGATCTGGTGTTCCTGTGGGACGAGGCGTGGTTCGCGTTCGCACGGTTTCACCCGGTCTACCGGACTCGAACGGCGATGGCGTCAGCGGCGGCGTTGCGGGAACGGCTGCAAGACTCCGACTGCAAGCGACGCTACGAGGAGTATCTGAAGGCCGACACGGCCGACGCTCCCAGCGACGACGAGCTGTTGGACCGCCGCCTCATCCCAGACCCGGCACGAGCTCGGGTGCGGGTGTACGCGACCCAGTCGACTCATAAGACGCTGACCGCGCTGCGGCAGGGATCGATGATTCACGTCTTCGATCAGGACTTCGACCAGAAGGTCGCGGAGCCTTTTCACGAGGCGTACATGGCGCACACCTCGACCTCGCCCAACTATCAGATCCTCGCGTCGTTGGACCTCGGCCGCCGCCAGGTGGCGCTGGAAGGTGTCGAACTGGTTCAGCGGCAGATCGAGAACGCGATGCAGTTGCGCGACGCGATCGACAACCATCCGTTGCTCAGCAAGTACATGCGCTGCCTTCGTACGTCGGATTTGATCCCGGAGAGTTTCCGCCCGTCGGCCATCGAGCAGCCGCTGCGCTCGGGGCTGCGCAACATGATGGCGGCCTGGGATCAGGACGAGTTCGTACTCGACCCTTCGAGAATCACCCTATTCATCGGCAACACCGGATACGACGGCGACACATTCAAACGCCAGCAGCTGATGGACCGCTACGGAATCCAGATCAACAAGACGTCGCGCAACAGCGTGCTGTTCATGACGAATATCGGCACCACGCGCAGCTCGGTCGCCTTCCTGGTGGAAGTCCTGGTCAATATCGCGCGGGAGTTGGACCAGAGCATTTCCGAGATGAGTCTCGGTGAGCGTGAATATTTCGAGCGGGCGGTGCACCGGCTGACCAAACAACCGGTGCCGCTGCCCGATTTCAGTGGATTTCACCCTGCGTTTCTGAACCACAGCGGAACCGAGCCGACGCCGGAAGGAGATGTCCGGCCGGCGTTCTACCTCTCCTATGACGACACCAATTGCGAATACCTCAGCGGCGAGCAGATCGACGAACGGCTGGACGCCGGAATCGACATCGTGTCAGCCACTTTCGTGACGCCCTACCCACCGGGCTTTCCGGTCCTGGTGCCTGGCCAGGTGTTCAGCCGCGAGATCCTGCAATTCATGCGTGATCTCGACACCCCTGAAATCCACGGCTACCTACCGAATTTCGGCTATCGCGTGTACACCGAAAAGGCCATCGAGATCGCTGCCGAATCCGTCGGGCTGCCCCTCAACGGTCACCAGGCCGGCCTGCGGGCAGCGGCGGACTCGCAGAAAGCGCCGAAGAAAAAGCCGACGAAGCGCGGCGGCGTCGAAAGCAATCGCAATCTGCCGGAGGTCGGCCACGCCGAGCTGCTCGGCCAGCAGCATCCCGGCGACGCGATCACTGTGGCGCCGCCCGCGTAGACAGCCGCGGCGCCCGGCGTACAGTGTTGTTAGTCTTGCGAAGGAAAATGCTGCACGCTGCTGGTGGTCGCTATGTCCCGTACTGCCGGTGATACCTGGGACATCGTCACGAGTGTGGGCTTTACCGCGCTGGCTGTCTGCGCCGCGCGTGCCCTGGATGCCGCTCTGGATCCGCCGCTGGCCAACGATGACTTCGCTGCCGGCTTCGTAGCAGCCGCCGGTGAACCGAATCTCGCTGCGGCGGTGGCCGAGACCGACTTGACCAGCGCGGCGGCGTTCAATGCCCAATGGGTGGGCGTACGGACCCGGTTCTTCGACGACTTCTTCACCCGGGCCGGCGCACCGCAGGCGGTCATCTTAGCGGCCGGATTAGATTGCCGCGCTTACCGATTGGCATGGCCGGCCGATGCCGCCGTATTCGAAGTCGATCAGCCGCGCGTCCTCGAGTTCAAGCAGCAGGTCCTCGACCAGCAGGGCGCTGTGCCGTCAACCCGACGGGTTGCCATCGCCACCGACTTGCGAGACGACTGGACAGCAGCCTTGATTGCCGCGGGCTTCGATCCCGGGCAGCCGACGGCATGGGCGCTGGAGGGTCTGTTGCCGTATTTGCCCGGACCCGCTCAGGATGCGCTGTTTGAGAAACTGCGCGAATTGTCGGCGGTAGGCAGCCACATCGCCGCCGAACTGGGGCCCGACCCGGGCGGGGTGCAGGAGTTCGCCGACAGCATGCCGACGATCAGCGAACTCAGCACGCAGCCTCCCATTGCCGACCTGTGGTACGACGATCCGCGCATTGATACGAAAGACTGGCTCGCCGAACGAGGTTGGGACGTCAGCACGGTCGATCTGGTGGAGAAGGCTGCCCACGAATACGGCAGGCCATTCCAGGGACTGCCGCCGGCCTTCGATCGCCTGATGCGAGCCAAATTCCTCACCGCCACGCGCACTAAGCCTTAGCGCCGCAAAATCAGTTCTGCCGGTGGCTATCTCGACGTAGTCGTGCTGCTCGACTGACCGCTGTTGCGGTGGCTAACACTGCCATCACGGCAAGGATTATCGCCGAAGCCTTCGCCGAGCTGAGCGTGCTCAATTGCAATGGAAGACCGAAGCCAACGTAAGTGAACGTGTAGAAGATTCCGGTGAGCGCGCCGCGGTTGCTTTGCGGCGCTGCGGCTTCCAGATCGATAAGGCCCTCGCGGAGCAGCAGACCGGATGCGCACCCGAGCACCACCAGCATGGACAAGCCCAACGGCAACGGAATGGTCTGCGGCGCCGCCGCGGCCGCCGCATAGCCGAGCGCGGCCAGCGCTGCTCCTACGGTGCCGGCCTGCGGTCCCCATCGACGTGCACGGGCGACCAGTTGGATAACCCCGCTGACGCCGTTGACGAGCAGCGCGGCAGCCCCGGCCGCCAGTGGGGCCGCGAGACCGATATGCATGCGAGTAGGGAGTGTGACGAACCCCAAAGTGACCGAGGCGAACACCCACGGCGCCAGCGGCATCGCCCAACTCAATGCCCGCGCGGTGCCCTGACGCGTCGGCACCGACTGGTTCGCCTCGACCGCGGCTGTTGGCGCGGCCAGGGCCACGCGTTGAGCCGCCGCGAGCGTGACGACGGTTGCCACCACCACAATGGCCGCGGCGATCCCGAACGACACCCAGACCCCGGATACGCCCGCCGATGCGATCGCACCGCCCGCGAAGGGGCCGATCGCGAAACCCGCGGTCAATACCGCCCCCGCGACGGCAGCGCCGGCGGGGCCTTTCAGATCCGAGGCCCACGCGGTGCACGAGCTGATCATCAGACCAACACCGACGCCAACGACTAAACGGGCCACTAGCAACACATCCGGATGCTGCGAGAACAGCATCGCCATCGTGCCTGCCAGCGTGGTCACCGACCCAACCCAGGTCACCGATTGACGCCCGTACGCATCCGATGCCCGACCACCGATGAGGAGGCCGGGCAGGAGTCCTAGCGCATAGATTCCGAAGATCGCATCGAGCGTGCTCCTGCCGATGTGCTGGCGATCGCTGATCGCGGGCATTAATCCGGCGAAATGATTGGCGGCCCATCCCGCCGACAACAGCACCGCCAATATGCCGGCGAATAGGGCATCGGGCGCGCGACCCGCATGGTCAGTCGTTGTGACCGGTGTGGATCGCTGCCTGCGTGTCACCGCCGCATTCGACAAGAATACGGATCGTCAGCCGGGGTGGTTATCTGCGCAGCGACTTGACGATGTCGTCGGCTTGCGCGGCGGTTTCACCCGCGGTGGACATCTCGAGTTGCGCCGAATTCACTGGCGCATTGACTTGCGGTGCTCCAATGACGGTGCCGTCGAGGACGAATGCGGTTTCCCTGCCGACATTGGCAGAGGTGTAATTGGCGAATGCCTCCTGCGAGGCCTGGTCGATGGTGACCACCACGCCATACCCGGTGGCATTTTGCCGCGATTCGGCGTGCGTCTGATGCAAAACCACCACCTGCGGCCCGAGCGTGTACAGGAGCGTGTGGGAAGCATCACAGGCCACCAGGATGCGGCCCGGCGCAGCCGCCCGAGGGGGCTGTTTGCACTCGGGGGTGTCGGATGTGGCGGGGTCGGATTTGGTTACGGTCCGCACCGAGATCTCGCCCGTGCCCGTGCCCGGTGCAGATCCGTGGCATGCCGTCAGTGCCATGGCCGCAACGAAGACGGCGGTCCCGGCTACCAGAGGAGGGGTACGCATAACACGGTGATTGTACGAGCGCCGCTCACCCGCGACGACCGGGTCCGGTTCCGGTGTTTTGAAATCATGACCACGGCAAACCTGGCTGCGGATGGACGCGATCCTTAGGCTGCGCGGGTGATGTCGACCAATCCGGTGCCGGCACGTGTGTCTTTGCGGCGTCGAGCGCACGTTCGGCACGCATACTGTGCTCCGCGACGTCGACATCGAGATCGAGCCGGGTGAGGTCGTGGCGCTGCTCGGGGCGTCAGGCAGCGGCAAATCGACACTGTTGCGGCTCATCGCCGGACTGGACCGTCCTAATGCCGGGCGGATCGAGATCGACGGCGAGGGCGTTCGCGGGATAGATCCGCGCTGTGCCGTGGTCTTCCAGGAACCTCGTCTGCTGCCGTGGCGATCTTTGGCCGCCAACGTCGAGTATGGTCTGCCGTCCGGCACGGCGCGCTCGGCGTGGGTGCCGTTGCTGCTCTTATGGTTTGGCATCGACGAAACCCCGAAGATCCTCATGGTCGCGATCGGTGCGTTCTTTCCGATTTACACGACGACGGCGTCGGCGCTCTCGCACGTTGACCCACAGCTACTGGAAGTGGGACGGGCCTATGGTCGAAACGGCGCCTCGCTGTTGACGACGGTGATGTTGCCCGCCGCGGCACCGGAGTTGGTGAATGGGCTCCGATTAGGACTGGCGAATGCCTGGCTGTTCGTGGTCGCAGCCGAGCTGATCGCCTCGTCGAAGGGTCTGGGTTTCCTCCTCCTCGACAGCCAAAACACCGGCCGCACCGACGTGATGCTGCTTGCCATCGTGCTGTTGGCCGCGCTGGGCAAACTCAGCGACGCCCTGTTTGGCGCCGTCGAGCATCGGATGGTGCGGCAGCGCAGCTAGCCAGCTGCTGGCGCGGCTTGGCGCGGAATTCTCAGCAGGCGGGCGGCGGTCAGTAGCTGCCACGCGATGATCGAGTACACGCTTCCGCGCTCCCATGCCCCGTCCGGCAGCAGGTTGGCGGCTGATGTGGCCGAGTTGATCAGCAACATCAGCAGACTCAGCAAGCCAAGGGCCGCTAGGAGTTTGGAGATGTGACGGTACCAGCGCCAGCCACCAACCGTCGCGATCACCGCGGAGCCCGCCAGAATCGCGGTGTTGCCTCCGACAATCGCCAGCGCGGCGCCGGCGCGGTGCACGTTCCCGCTGTGCACAGTTCCTATCACGATGTTGCCGATCGAGTTCGCGGTGATCAATCCCAAAAATATTCGGGCCCTTGGGCTTTCAGGGAATCCGACGATGAGCAATGCGCCGAGGAAGAACAAAATGCCCTGCAGGTAGAACGCCGTATGCATGAAGTAAGACCGGGGGGAGACGGCGCTGACCCCGAGATCGCTGATGTAGTTGTGCGCATAGCTATAAGCAGGCGCAAAACCTGCGGCGGCGACCGCTTCGAAGATGAGGTATCCGACGGCCGCCACGACCCAGAGCGCGGCCCCGCATCTGGTAGCCAACGTGGTCGACATCTTCGCCACCCTGCCTCACGCGCCGCGGGCGCTTGCCAGTAACCCGGCAATCCCTCCCTTGGTCACCGGTGGGCGACGACCCATCAGTCACCTCCGTGCGTATTCCGGACCGGTGGGTAGCAGATGTTTGTCCACGAGTTTGTGCCACCGGCGCTGGCGGTACCGGTAGATTCCCACCGCCGCCTTGGCGACGACGGGGGTCATCGCGCCGGCATCGATGTCAACGGTGTCGCTGTAGCGGCACCGGGTCGGTGAAATCGGCTCGACGTGCAAAGTGTGATTCCAAGCCCGCAGAAAACCGCCGTGCTCATGGGTGCGCACGTGCCGGGCGTCCTGATCGACGTCGATGACCTCGATCGTGTGGTGCGAGAACGGGACGAGGTGAAACAGCCAGAGCCAGGCGGTGCCGATCTCGCCCGCCCGCATCGGCTCGGTGCGGCCGACCAACGCGGGGATGCCGATCAAGCCGCGACAGACGTAGTTGAAGGACGCCGGATGGCAAATCGCCGCCCAGACCCGATCGGCGTCGGTTGGTAATTCCGTTTCGACGTGGATTGTCTGCACGGATCGCCACCTTCCGTAAGTTGCCAGCGCAGAGCACTAGTATGAGTAATTGCTCGCTTTTTTGGTACTCGCGTTGGGGAGCGCAGCCGATGGCATCAGCACGACGGCAACTCGACCCGCGCAAGCAGCCGCGACAGCGTCGCTCAGAACTGACACGCCAACGGATCCTGGGCGCCGCTGCTCACGTTTTCGCCGACCACGGCTATGCCTCCGGGACCACAAACCGGATCGCTGAACGAGCAGGCATGTCCATCGGCTCGCTCTACCAGTACTTCCCGAACAAGGATGCGATCCTCGTCGAGCTGATGACTGCGCACGTTCAGGCCGGCATCGCCACTACCCAACGACATCTTGCCGCCGGCCTGACGGACTCCCTCGAAGACACCCTGCGGCTCTTCGTTCGTGCCACGATCGATAACCATCGAGAAGCGCCGGCACTGCACCGCGTCCTGTTCGAAGAAGCGCCCCGCCCTCCGGAGTTTCTACGGATGCTGCACGAATCCGAGGCCGCCATCGTCACGCTCGCCGAGGCGTTGCTGGACGCTAACCCTGAGGTCCGTGTCGACGACACTCACACCGCCGCCCGACTAGTCGTCGCCGCCATCGAGTCGCTCGTGCACCGCCTTATCGCCTCGCCCACGCCGATCGAGGTCGCACCGTTCGAGAACGAGTTGGTTGCCATGCTCACGAAATACCTGACCGGATGACCGACGCGGCGCTTCACGCAACGCCGCGGTCAGTTCGACGCAATCGTGTTGCGTGGCCGCACAATGGCGCGATGCGTGCGGTGTGGAAAGTCTTCCTGTCGACCATCGGCCTGCTGCTCGCACTGGTGGGCTGCGGCGATCAACACGCCGGCCGCCCCACGCCGGGATCGGGTTCTTCGGGTGACTTTCGCGGACCGATTGACATCGGCAACGGACGACACCTCTACCTCGAATGCCGCGGAAAGGGAAGCCCGACAGTGATTTTGGAATCCGGATATCACAACTCGTCGGATCCGTGGAACCAGTCCGAGGCCGATGCGCCGGCAGTAGGCCCCGCCGTGCTGCCGGCCTTAACCGGCACCCATCGTGTCTGCGCCTATGACCGGCCCGGCACCTTGCGGAATTCCGACCCGCCCACTCTCGGCGACCGCAGTTCACCGGTCGCGATGCCGCGCACCGCGCAGGACGTCGTCGGTGACCTGCACGCGCTGCTTGCCGCCGCACATCTTCCGGGGCCGTACATTCTCGTCGGGCATTCGCTGGGCGGACTGTTCACCCGGCTGTACGCCCAGAGCTACCCCGACCAGGTGTGCGCGGAGGTCTTCGTCGACGCCTTCGGTGTCGAGATACCGAGCCTGTTGGGCTCCGACTGGCCCGCTTACCGGCAGGCGTTGGACGAACCGCTGCCGCAGTTCACCGATTCGTCCTCGTTCGAGGTGATCGACATCGATAAGAGCGTCGCGCAGGTCGCCGACGCCCCGGTGTTCCCGCCCATCCCCACGGTCGTGCTGACCAGGACAGAGCCCTTCGTGATTCCCCCGTCGGTTCCGGCTGAGCAGGGGGCGAGGCTGGAAGAGGCATGGCGGGAGGCCGCCTCGGATCTCATCGGGCTGCGACCACAGACGCCGCACCTCATCGCGACAGGCAGCGATCACTTCATTCAGATCCACCAACCCGACCTGGTGGTGGCCGCCGTAGCTCTAGCGACGCAGCGGGCTGTCCCGCAGGGCTGACCGGCGGTCATCGACCGCCTCGCAGCGCGCCCGTCATACTCACCTAATGGGGGACCCCGCGGTGGCGGAGAACGAACGATGACCATGACCGTGCTGGCGTGGTTGGTCGCGGTGGTCGAGCTTGGCGGAATCATCGCCCTCGGAGTGCTCCTGATCGTGTCGCGACGGCAATTGAAAGGAGCCAGAGCCGCGCTCGAGCGCAGCCGCACCCGCCAGGGCAACCGTCGCCGACGGCGCCGCGGGGTTGCGCCGTTCGCGATCAGAACGGCTTTCAAGACGGCTGATTCGCTGATCACGAAAGGCCTTGGCGCCACGGTTCGAAACTCGGTCGAAGATCTCGCCGGCTGGGCGCAGGTCGAGCGTCCCGATCTCGCCCGACTCACCGCCGACGGCGACGTCGTGATTGCCTTCTCCGACATCGAGGATTCCACCGCACACAACGAAGCCCTGGGTGACCGAGGATGGGTGAGG
>Ga0182030_10026956_pt1 | contig 10366 bp, 9 predicted proteins | sample 812S3MmetaG_FD_121299 | JGI IMG/M metagenome (GOLD analysis project Ga0182030, IMG submission 121299) | Permafrost microbial communities from Stordalen Mire, Sweden - 812S3M metaG (Illumina Assembly) | ecosystem: Environmental > Terrestrial > Soil > Wetlands > Permafrost | place: Sweden... | reverse complement strand
GTAGGTAATCACGCCGGTCACCGAGACGTAGAGCCACAGCGGAAACGTCCAGCGCGCCACCTTGCGGTGCTGGCGGATGCGGCCCGATAGCGAAAAGAAGAACGTCACCAGCACCAGCGGCAGCGCCACAATGGCCAGGATGATGTGGCTGATCAGCAGCGGCAGGTACACCATGCGCAGCGGCGCGCCCACCGGGTAGCGCACGTCCCCATGCAGCGCGTGGTGGGCAATGTAGCTGATCAAAAACAGCGTGGAGAAGACGAAGGCCGTGATCATGGCCGCGCGATGCGCTTGAATCCGATGCGAGCGGATGAAGGTATAGCCCACCAGCAGCGCCGTCGCGGCCAGTCCGTTGAGGATGGCGTTGAGCGCGGGCAGAAACGCATATTGTGCGCTCGTGGCCGCCGCCGGATGAACGTAGATCAGCCAGAACAGAAACAGCGTTGCCGCGGCGCTGATGGCCAGGATGGCGGCGATCGGCCCTCGGGTGCTGGATTGCGGTTGAACGGCGGTGGTCATACAAGCTTCCTTAGTGCTTCTGCCCTCAGCGTTTCTGTATCGCGCAGAGCATGAGCGTGGTGAACAGCAGCGGCAGGTAAAGCACGCTCACCTTGAGCAGGTCGCGCGCCAGCATGCGACTTTCGGTTTCGTCCTTGGCGCGCAGGATGCCGCTGAAGCGGATGGTGTAAGCCAGATAGAGCAGGCCCAGCAGCGCGGCCACCACCGCGTAGGCGGTGCTGGCTACACCCAGGAACCACGGCGCCAGGCTCACCGGAATCATGGCCACGGCAAAAAACAGCGCCTCGGCCACAGTCGACCATCCGTCCGGCTGCACCACCGGCAGCATGCGGATGCCGGCGCGGGCGTAGTCGTCGCGGTAGAGCCAGGAGATGGCCATGAAGTGCGGAAACTGCCAGACAAACAGAATGGCGAAGAGGGCCACCGCGGGCCACTCGATATGCGGCCGTGCCGCCGTCCAGCCCAGCAGCGGCCCCATGGCGCCGGGAAACGCACCGATGAACGTGGCCAGCGTGGTGACGCGTTTGAGCGGCGTGTAGATGGCCACATAACAGAAGGCCGTCAGCAGCGCCAGCGATACGGTCAGCAGATTGGTGCGCAGCAGCAGCCACACCGCGCCCAGCGTCAGCGCGCCCAGCCCGGCCGCAATGCCCGCGGCCAGCGGGAAGCGTCCGCAGGCCAGCGGACGCTGCGCGGTGCGGATCATGCGCGCATCGGTCTTGCGTTCCAGGGCCTCATTCAGCGCTCCCGCGCCGGCCGACACCAGGCCGATGCCGAACAGCGCGTCCAGCAGGCCCGGCTGCACGCTCGAAATGCCGGATTGCATTGACGCCAGGTAAAACCCGCCCCAGCCAGTCACCAGCACCATCCCCACCACCTTCACCTTGAACAGCTCGCGCAGGTCGTGGATGAGCGTGGCCGTCGCGCCCGGGCTGGGCGCGTGCAGGTGCACGGGCCCGTGAGCATGGTTCTCAGCGGGCGGTGCGGCCAGTTCTGCTGGAGCTGCGGCCTGGGAGGCGGGTGTCATATGCGTGGTTGAAGACCTCAGGAGGGCTTCCCGGTTGCGCCGGGAAGCGCGTCTCTGTTTCGATGATAGCAAGTGGGGAAGTGAGCGATGGCCCGCATTGCGGTCAATCCTTTCCAGCGGCCCGCAGAATCGCCTCGGTCACCTCATCCGGCGTGAGAGCGTCTACGGGGATGGAGACGTGTGCCGTGCGGTAGAGCGGCAGCCGGCGGGCGTAGCGGCTGGCCACGTTGGCTTGGTCGGCGAGGATAGGCCGGCTGTGCTCTGTTCCGGCGCAGCGTGCCAGGGTGGTGGCCAGCTCGACTTCGAGATGGACGAGCAGCGTGCCGGGGGTGGTGAGCAGCAGATTGCGCGTCTCGGCCCGCTCAATGGCGCCGCCGCCCAGGGCCAGCACCAGCGCATCCGTGTCGTGGGTGGCCAGGCGGGCGATGGTCGCGTGCTCGCGGTCGCGGAAGTGGGTCTCTCCGTAACGCGCGAAGAGCTCGGCAATGGTCGCGCCGGCTTCAGCTTCGATCACGTCATCCGCGTCCAGGAACCGCCAGCCCAGCCGCGCGGCAACCAGCGGGCCGACCGTGCTCTTGCCCGATCCCATGAAGCCGGTGAGCACAATGCGCCGCGTCCGCACGGTTGGTGTGCCAGGCGAGCCGGATTGTGCAGGCAACTTCGTGTTCATGGCAGACCTGACTTCCACTTACTGTCTTCCCCTGGTAAGTTACACGCGAGTTATGCAGCAGTCGCGTTCGTGATCTAACTTCCGCTGGTAACTCGCAAACCTTCAAGTTATCCCGGATAACTGTCAGTTACTTCGCCGGGATAGCCTGGACCGCCGCCGGCTTCTCGATCGAGTAGATATCGTAGGGAATATCCTGGTCGTAGGGAACGCCCTGATGCAGGTATGCCCCGGTCTTGGTGTAGCCGGGGTTCAAATCCTTTTCGTATTTGCTGCCCCTGTCCAGAATTACGGTCGGAATATCGCCGCGCCGCAACAGCCCGACAAGGCCGCCGCGCTCGAGTCGCTGTGCCGCGCCCTCCTGAAAAAGGTGATCGATCACCAGCGCGGGCGCCTGATCGCCGCTTGAGAACCATGGCAGTGAGAAGGTCTGGTCCGGCGTGAAGATCGGCTTCCTGAGAGTCGCCAGTTCGGCCTGGACCGCCTGCGCATTCGCGTACTGGCTGGCAGTGGCCAGGCGAACCGTCCCAAAGATATCGCGGCCCAGCGGAATCACGGCCAGTTGCAACGCAGGCTGCACGCAACCGATCAGGAGAAGGGAACTGACCAATCGAGTTGGAACAGAGAAGGCCGCGATCTGGAAGAGGATGGACCCGGCGACGAAGGCCTCAAACAGATAGTTTTCCGCGCCGCCAGTGGTGCCCATCCCGGCCAGTCCGCCGAGCAATGCAAGCACAAGCACGGTCGTAGCCAGACGGACCGTGCTATCCATGCGTCGCCGACCGGCAGCCAGAAGAAGCGCCACCGGAGCCACGAGCCAATAGAGGTTGGTGAGCACCGGCCGTCCTGCAGCGCGCCACAGAATGGGAAGCGAGAAGGCGCTCTTGATCAGCCGCGGCGCGGTCAACACGTCGAATCGATACTCGCTGGTGCCCAGCAGCAGCGTTGCGGCCGTGAGCACGAAAAACACCGAGGCCAACACGAAGAGGGGCCGCCACCGCTTGTGAAACAGCAGCCACAGGCACACCGCCGCCAGCGTCAGGACCACGGACTGCTTGAAGGCCCAGGCAAGATAGAAGAACACAGCGGCCAGCGCGAAGCCGAAGCGCGGCTGCCGCACCACCAGACCCAGCGCGATCATGACCATGGCCACGGCCGGCAGGTCAGGGCGCACGGTGAGCGCCCAGTAGTGCATCATCGACGTGGAGATCCACATCCCCAGCGCGAACAGCAGCGACAACAGGCTGAGCGGTCCGCGCAGCTTGAGCCGGTCCTGCATCAATCTCCACTGCGCAACGGCGCCCACCACGGCGAACAGCGCAGTGAGGTAGCGGCCCCAGACGAGAATTCCCCCGTCCCAGGCGCCAATCGAGCTCAGCACAAACGCGTAGAGCTTGTAAGTCAGGAAGTTATAGAGCGCGAGAGAAAACGGATAATTAAGCGCTAACTCGTAGACCGGCAGATGGTGCATGCCCTTCCACACCGCATACTCAACAAGAAACTCACCGCTCCCGGTCGAGAACATGTCGCCATATTTCCAAACGCTGAGCGCGCGCACCAGGAAGACAGCAACGTTCAGCACGGCGAACAGCGCGATCGCGGCAACCCGCAGTTTGGAGAGAGTACGGCCTGAATCGGGGATCGATTCCGTCATGCTTATTCTCCTCTATGTATGAAGGGCTGCAAGCGAAAAGAATATCATGGCAACGATGCGGACAGCCGCGTTGCGCAGGCCGTTCGCAGCGGTGGTTTTCTACCGCGACTCCCACTGGATGGTATCTTCAATGCCTTGCTCCTTGGACGTCTTCGGCGACCAGTGAAGCAGCCGTTCGGCCTTGGAGTTGTCGGCCACAAAAAACTTCTGGTCGCTCTGCCGCCAGGGCAGATGTGTGTAATTGAGCTTCACGCCGAGGCGCTTTTCAAGATAGAGGAGCAGCTCGAGCAGCGACATGCTGTTCTTGAGGCCGCCGCCAATGTTGAACGCCTCGCCGCGCGCCTGGCCAATCTGCTCATACGCTGCGATGTACGCATTCACGGCGTCCGAGACGTGCAGCAGGTCGCGCACCTGCTTGCCGTCGCCGGAAACGGTGAACGCCGGCCGGCCGGGCTCGCGGCTGGTCTCGACAGCCTGGCGGCAGAACCAGCCCACCCAGCCCTGGTCATAGGTGGCAAACTGGCGTCCGCCATAAATCGTGGAGTGGCGAAACACCACTGTCCTCAGGCCAAAGCCGCGCGCGTAGTCCAGCATGTACTGGTCGGCCGCGCCCTTGGAGCAGCCATACGGCGTGTGAAATTCAATACCCACCGACTCGTCGACGCCGTTGATGCTCGCGCGTGGCTGGTAGCGTGTCTCGGCCTCCACCAGGTCGAGATGACCCAGGTTGCCGTATACCTTGTTCGATGATGCATAGACGATCACCGTGTCGGCCGAGTGCTGCCGCACCGCCTCCAGCACGTTGATGGAGCCCAGCACGTTGATCTCGAAGTCGCGGCGCGGGCTCTCGATGGACGTGGTCATCGCCACCTGCCCGGCGAGATGGAAGATGACCTCGGGCCGCACGCTCTTGATGGTTTCCTCCACATCGAAGGCGTTGCGCACATCGCCGTGGATAAAGTGGCCGAGGCCCAGTGAGCGCAGCCAGGCCAGGTTCTCCGCTGCCCCGTGGCGGGCCAGGGAGTCGAACACGCTGACGCTTTCTCCCTGCGCCAGCAGATGCGCGGCGAGGTTGGAGCCGACGAAACCGGCGCCGCCGGTGATGAGAGCCTTCATTGACCCTTGTTCTCCTGTTTGGCGGCCCTGGCAAACGATTGCAGCCGCTTGAGTGTCTGCAGGTAGCCGAGTGCAAACTGCGCCAGCTTGCGTTTGGACTCGCCGGCCTTGCGGCGGGCGAAGGTGACCGGAATCTCGCCGATGCGCGCCGGCGGGCGGCGAATCACCGCCTTGACCAGGATCTCTTCCAGAATGTCGAAGTCGTTCGACTCCAGACGCATCGAGCTTATAACCTCGCGCCGGTACAGGCGAAAACTGTTGGTCACATCCTTGGCATGGATGGAGAACGCCAGCCGGAAGGTGAGGTTGACCGCATACGACATCCAGATCAGGATGAGCGGATTTTCCGTGTGTCCGCCCTGCACATAACGCGAGCCGATGGTGATGTCATAGCGCTCGCGCTCGGCCCACATCGCGGCAAAGTACGACGGGCTGTGCGATCCGTCCGCATCCATGCACAGAATGTAGCGGCCGCGCGCCTCGGCAACCAGGGTGCGGATCGCGTCGCCGTAGGAGTTGCCGCCGCTGCGGTGAATGTGGCGCACGCCGTTCTGCCGGCACACCTCGGCGGTGTTGTCCATCGGCTCCTGGGTGTCGACGATGAGCACCTCGTAGTCGGGCGTCAGTGCTGCCGCTGCCGCTTTGATGGAGGGCAGAATCATTCCCAGCGCTTCTCCCTCGAGATACGCGGGGATGGCGACCGAGAGTGTGACGGGCGGGGTGGTGGACGCTGGGCTGGGGACTGCCGATTGCGGGGCTTCGTTCATCGATATTGCTCCGGTTCGGTGACCTTGAGATCAGGAAACTTGGAGCGTGCCAGTTGCCACACGGCATACGCCAGGTTGATTTTCGGCCGCCAGCCGAGACTCTCTGCGCGGGAGATGTCCGCGACCAGGATATGCGGCTCAAGCGGATGAAAGGGGCGCTCGCTGAGCCGGATCTCCACATCCAGATCGAGCTGGCGAACGACCGAGTGGACGATACGGCCGAGCGAAATACTAAGCCCGCTGCCCACGTTGAAGATGTCGCGGCTGCGCTGTTCGCCTTCTTCCAGGATCATGGCGATGGAGTCGACGATATCCTGCACCGCGCAGAAGTCGCGCAACTGCATTCCCGGCGACATGCCGAAGGGCTTGCCCTCTGCGGCGCACTGCAGCAGTGAAGGGAACAGCCGGTCGCCGCCGTCATGCAGGCCGGTAAATGAAAACGGGCGCACGATGGTCAGGTGCCGGTCCAGCCGTTCGGCGCCGGCGCGCAGCAGGCAGTCGGCCGCGGCCTTGCTGGCTCCGTACGGATGCAGCGTGTTCACCGGATCGCTTTCCCGGCAGGGCCGCTCCTGCGACCCGTACACCAGGCCGGTGCTGATGTTGATGAAGTGGCAGCCCTCAATCGCGCAGGAGGCGCGAAACAGGTGCAGCGTAGCCGCGACGTTCAGATCCACCAGGTCGAAGTAGCCGATCTTCGAAGGACGCACGCCGCTGGCCGCGCAGTGGATGATCGCGTTCGGCTGGAAGGTATCGACCGCCTGCATCAGCCGCTCGGTCTCTGCCATGTCCACTTTTTCAATGGTCACATTGGGCAGGTCGGCGAACAATTCAGGATTCGGCGTGCGCATGAGAATGTGCAGCCGAAGCCCCTTGTGCTTGAGACCGAGATGGCGCACCACGTTGTACCCCAGAGTGCCGGATGCACCCGTGATGAGCACACGGCTTAAGTTACGATGAGCCATAACGCCGAGTATAGCCGATCCTTTGCTTCCCGCAACTCGCTAATTCCATTGCACTCACACGTAAGTACCGGCATGCAGGAATTGGCGCTGCCGCGTGACGTGCTGAGGATACAGGCGTCTCCGCGCGCGGCGGAGTGCTCGCTCCCGCGCCGCGCTGCGCGGCCATTCTCAACCTCGAATCTCAACCGCGTGCTTGCGCTTCCCGCGCGCTTCCCGCTGCTCCGACGTTCAGGACTGCAGCACCGGCAGCGACGAGCTGCGGCCCGTGGCCACTTCGCCAATCACTTCGGCAAGATGATCGATCATGGCCCGCGTCAGCCCCGGATACACGCCCACCCACAGCACGTTGCGCATCACGTAGTCGGTGTTTTTCAGATCGCCGATCACACGATACTCCACGCCTTCATACGCCGGCTGGCGCACCAGGTTGCCGGCAAACAGCAGACGCGTGCCAATCTTCTGGCCCTCCAGTCGCTTCACCAGGTCGTCGCGGGTAAAGGGCGCATCCTCGCGCACGCCGAAGGGAAATCCAAACCAGCTGGGGTCGGAGCCGGGCGTAGCTTCGGGCAGCATCAGCACGTCGGCATAGGGCACGAGCGCGGCGCGCAGCAGGCGGAAGTTCTCCTTGCGCCGCTCAATGAAGTAGGGCAGCTTGTCAATCTGCGAGTTGCCCAGCGCCGCCTGCATGTCGGTCGCCTTCAGGTTGTAGCCGATGTGCGAGTAGGTGTACTTGTGGTCGTAGCCGCAGGGCAGCTCGCCCAGTTGCCAGTCGAACCGCTTGCCGCAGGTGTTGTCCTTGCCCGGCTCGCACCAGCAGTCGCGGCCCCAGTCGCGGAACGACTCGATCAGCACCTGCAGGGCCGGCTTGTCGGTCAGCACCGCACCGCCTTCGCCCATGGTGATGTGGTGCGCCGGATAGAACGACACCGTGGCGATGTCGCCGAACGTGCCCACCTTTTTGCCGTTCAGCGTGGAGCCCAGCGCATCGCAGCAGTCTTCAATCAGCCACAGGTTGTGCTTGCGCGCAAACGCGGCCACCGTCTCCACGTCGAACACGTTGCCCAGCGTGTGGGCAATGATGATGGCGCGTGTCTTCGGGCTCAGCGCGGCGTCGAGTTGAGTGACATCCACCTCGAAGGTGGGCAGCGCGACATCCAGAAACACCGGCACCAGGCGGTTCTGGATGATCGGATTCACGGTGGTTGGAAATCCTGCGGCCACGGTGATCACTTCGTCGCCCGGCTTCAGCTGCCGGTCGCCCAGCTTGGGCGAAGTGAGAGCGGAAACAGCAATCAAATTTGCCGATGACCCGGAGTTGACCAGCGATGCCGAGCGCACGCCCACAAAGCGCGCCAGCTTGCGCTCGAACTCCTTGGCAAAGCGGCCGGTCGTGAACCATCCGTCGAGAGCCGAGTCCACCACGGCCTGCATGTCGGCCGCGTCAATCACCTTGCCGGAGACGGGCACAACGCTCTCACCGGCGACAAAGGCGCGCGCGGGAAAAGCCTCCTCGAAATATTCCGCGGTCAAATCGAGAATCCGCTGGCGCAGTTCGGCCGCTCGTGTACTCATTCCTGGCTCTCCTTCCAAATGGGCAGCAACAAGAGCCGCGCCATTGCCGCGTTTTCTTGCAGGAATCCCATATTGACTAGTAGACTACACCCCATGAAAGCTGTCATCCTGGCAGGCGGTTTGGGCACGCGCCTCAATGAAGAGACCACCACGCGCCCCAAGCCGATGGTGGAAATCGGGGGACGGCCGATCCTGTGGCACATTCTCAAAATCTACTCGCAGCACGGCATCAACGACTTCGTCATCTGCCTTGGTTACAAGGGCTACATGATCAAGGAGTTTTTTGCCAACTACTTTCTGCACACCGCCGATGTGACATTCCACATGCAGGAAAACCGCATGCAGGTGCATGGGCACACCGCTGAGCCGTGGCGCGTGACGCTGGTCGACACCGGCGAAAGCACCATGACCGGCGGACGTCTCAAGCGCATCGCGCCGTATGTCGCAGGGGAAGAGAACTTCTGCATGACCTATGGCGACGGCGTGGGCGATGTGGACATCACCGCCCTGCTCGCCTTCCACAAGCAGCACGGCAAGCTGGCCACGCTCACCGCCGTCCAGCCCCGCCAGCGCTTCGGCGTCATGGAGCGCAAGGGCGATGCGGTCACCGCCTTTCGCGAGAAGGCGCAGTCGGACGGCAGCTGGATCAACAGCGGCTTTTTCGTTCTCGCCCCCAGCGTGCTCGACCGCATTGAAGGCGACGCCACCACCTGGGAACGCGAGCCCATGGAAAGCCTGGCCGCCGAGGGCAATCTGAAGGCCTTCGAGCACAACGGCTTCTGGCAGCCCATGGACACGCTGCGCGACAAGCAGCAGCTGGAGGCCATGTGGGCCGGCGGCAAGGCGCCGTGGAAGATATGGTGAGCGCCGTGTGGGCCAAACGCCGCGTCTACCTCACCGGGCATACGGGTTTCAAAGGTAGCTGGATGTCGCTGTGGCTCGCGCAACTGGGCGCCAAAGTGCATGGCTACGCCCTCGCGCCGGAGGGTGAGCCGAATCTCTTCTCTGACGCGCGCGTTGCCGACCACGTCGAGCACGAAGTCGGCGACATTCGCAACCTGGCGCAGCTTGAAAGCTCAATGGCCGCCTTCGAGCCCGAGGTTGTCTTCCACATGGCCGCGCAGCCCTTGGTGCGCCGCTCTTACGCCGATCCACTCACCACGTACTCGACCAACGTGATGGGCACGGCGCACGTGCTGGACGCAATTCGCCGCGTGCCCTCGGTGCGCGCCGTGGTCGTCATCACCACCGACAAGTGCTACGAGAATCGCGAGTGGCTGTGGGGCTATCGCGAACAGGACCGCCTGGGCGGCTTCGACCCTTACAGCAACAGCAAGGCCTGCGCCGAGCTGGTCACCGCGGCCTATCGCAACTCCTACTTTCCGCTCGCGCGCATGGCCGAACACAAGGTGGCCCTGGCCTCGGCACGCGCCGGCAACGTCATCGGCGGCGGCGACTGGTCAGAGGATCGGCTGATTCCCGATCTCGTGCGCGGCTTCCTCTCCGGCAAGCCGGTGCTCATTCGCAATCCCCACGCCATCCGCCCCTGGCAGCACGTGCTTGAGCCCTTGGCCGGCTACATCGCTCTGGCCGAGCATCTGCTCGAGGACGGCGCCAGCCACGCCAGCGCATGGAACTTCGGCCCTGCGGAAGAAGACGCCTGGCCGGTGGGCCGCATCGCCGACGCCATGACCGCCACCTGGGGCAACCAGGCCCAGTGGGTGCGCGACACGGCCGAAAATCCCCATGAAGCAGGCTATCTCAAGCTCGACGCCAGCAAGGCACGCACGCTGCTCGGCTGGCGTCCGGTTCTGCCCCTCGACAACGCCCTGCGCTGGCTGGTCGAGTGGTTCCTGGCCTGGAAGCAGAACGAAGACATGCAGGCCTTCACCCTCCGCCAGATCGCCGACTACCAAGCGCGCCTCGGAAAGTAGTAGCAGCCCAGCCTTATCCCAGCACCATGATGATCGCTCCCGCCGTGATCAGCAGCCCTCCAGCCATGACCGGCGCCGTCAGCTTCTCCCCCAGCAGCAGCCACGCCAGCACCATCACCAGCGGCACGCTCAGCTTGTCCAGCGGCGC
>Ga0182030_10026955_pt1 | contig 10366 bp, 5 predicted proteins | sample 812S3MmetaG_FD_121299 | JGI IMG/M metagenome (GOLD analysis project Ga0182030, IMG submission 121299) | Permafrost microbial communities from Stordalen Mire, Sweden - 812S3M metaG (Illumina Assembly) | ecosystem: Environmental > Terrestrial > Soil > Wetlands > Permafrost | place: Sweden... | reverse complement strand
TCGCCGCCGCGACATCGATATGGTCGTAGCCGACACTGCTGGTGGCGCCGACCTTCACGCTCGACGGCAAGGCGGCGATAGCCTCGGCCGAAAGCGGCAGCGTGTTGGTGAACAGGATGGCGGCGGCTTGGTGGTCGGTGGCGGCGCGCACCGCCTCGGGCGCGGCCATGTCGTCCTTGCCATCCACCACCAGCGCGTCGAACTCTTCGCGCGCGCGCGTCACAACGTCGCGCGGCAGCAGCGCCGCGACCACCAGGCGTGATTTCATTCTTTGGCCTCCTCGTTCCCCGATTTATGACCAACCATGCGCGGTTGCGAAAGGGGTGGGGGCGAGGCAACCTCGCGCCATGCAGCGGAGGGCCAGCATGCGCGCCAACCTTACTCCCGATGTCGAACTGGCCGCGCGGCTGTTCGATGCATTGCGCGCGAAAACATTCGACGGCGTCGGCATCACGCGCGAGGCGTACGGGCCGGGCGAGCAAGCCGCGCACGCCCTGGTCCGGGCGGAGGCCGAGGCACTGGGGTTGGACATCGCCAACGATGCCGCTGGCAATCTTTACATGACGCTGCCGGGCGTGAACCGGGCGGCGAAACGCATCGTGCTGGGCAGCCATTTGGACTCGGTCGCGCAGGGCGGCAATTACGATGGGGCAGCCGGCGTGCCGGCCGGTATGGCGACGGTGGCGGGCATGCGTGCGGCGGGCTTCCAACCGTCGTGTGACATCACCGTGCTGGCGGTCCGTGCCGAGGAAGCCGGCGCCTGGTTTCCCACCAGCTATCCCGGCAGCCGCGCTGCTCTGGGGCGCCTGCCGCCGGAGGCGTTGGCGATCCGCCGCATGGATACCGGCCGCACCCTGGAAGACCACATGCGCGCGCTTGGTTTCAATCCCGATGCGGTGCGCGCGGGGGTCGGGGTTCTGTCATCCGCCAACACCGCGGCGTATCTCGAACTGCACATCGAGCAGGGACCGGTTTTGGATGGGGAGGAGATTCCGGTAGCTGTGGTGAGCGGAATTCCGGGCTCGCGGCGATTGCGCGCGGCACGGGTGATGGGCGAGTACAACCACTCCGGCGCAACCCCGCGGCGCTATCGGCGCGATGCCGCCATCGCGCTGGCGGAACTGGCACATCGGCTGGACGAGCATTGGGCGATGCTGGAGACGCAGGGCCATCGGCTGGTCTGCACCTTTTGCGTGCTGGCGACGACAGCGGAGGCGGGCTTTACCAAGATCCCCGGCGAGGCGCAGTTCCAACTCGATGTCCGCAGCGTAGCGCAGGCAACGGTCGATGCGATGTTCGGCGAGCTGCACCGGTTGATCGCGTCGATCGAGGCGCGCCGCGGCGTGCGTTTCGAACTCGGCGAGGAGACCGGCAGCCAGCCAAGCCCGATGGATGCCGGCGTGCAGCAGGGTCTGCGAACGGCGGCGGAGGCGCTTGGGATCGCGCATCGCGTCATGCCCTCCGGTGGCGGCCACGATGCGGCGGCGTTCGCTCAGGCTGGCGTGCCGGCGGGCATGCTGTTCGTGCGCAACCAGAACGGCAGCCACAATCCGCACGAGGCGATGCGGATGGAGGATTTCACTGCCGGCTGCGCGGTGATGATGGGCTGGGCCGCGGCGATGGCCGGCTAACGAGCTGTCGCTGGCACCACCGCTCCTGTCGCCGCCGGTGCCGCGGTCGCCGCGGTTGCCAACACCGCCGCGATCACCACCGGCCGCACCGTCATGGCCGGGCTTGACCCGGCCATCTGCGCACGGTCAGTGGTGATGGCGTTTCCGTCGTGCCTGGCTGGTCTGGGGGTAGATGGCCGGGTCAGGCCCGGCCATGACGGGTGGGAAAGACATGACGGGTTGGAAGCGAGATGAACGGTAGGGAACGCCATGACAGACGAGGCTAACGTTTCACGTAGGGGCTTGGTGCTGAACGCCACCGCCGCCGCAGTGGCCGCCGGCACGCTCGGCACGCCGCACCCAGCCTCGGCACAGGCCGTGCTGCCGGCCCATTGGACCCACGAAGCCGACGTGGTGGTGATCGGCTCCGGCGCGACCGGCTACACCGCGGCGATCGTGGCACGCGAAGCCGGCGCAACGGTCATCGTCGTCGAGGCGGAGAACCATATCGGCGGCCACGCCATCACCAGCGGCGGCAACGTCCCGCTGGGCGGCGGCACCAGTGTGCAGAAGAAGCACGGCATCGAGGACTCGCCTGACCTGCTGTTCCACGACCTCACCGACTGGTCGGTGGTCGAGCCGAACGGCTTTCCCGACTATCGCTACAACGACCGGGAGATCATCCGCGCTTTCGCCGACCACAGCGTGGCGACCTTCGAATGGCTGGTCGCACATGGCGTGATCTTCGTGGACAAGGCGCCGGACTCGCGCGGCGGCAATGCGGTGGGCAACTCGGTACCGCGCGAGATGCACTGCGCCGTCATGGACTGGCCGATGGTGCAGACCGGCAAGCCGGCCGATCCGTCCGAACAGGCCACACGGTCGTCCGGCAACGGGTTGATGCGCCCGCTGGAAGCCGCGGCCGCGAAAGCCGGCGTGCAGACGTTGCTGCAACATCGGATGGTGTCGCTGTATCGGGAAGGTCCGCATACCGGCCGGGTGATCGGCATCGCGGTGGAGCACCGGGGTACACGGCTGGCGATCCATGCACGCAAGGCGGTGATCATCGCTACCGGCGGATCGACCGGCAATGTGAATTTCCGCCGCATGGCCGATCCTCGGCTGACCGAGGAATATTGCGGCCTGTCCGGCATGCCCTGGTCCGACCAGGACGGCAGCGGCGAGATCGCCGCGATGGCGATCGGCGCCTCGCTCTGGGGGTTCTATAACCAAACCGGCGAGTTCGGCTTCAACCTGACCAAGCCCACCAGCATCGGCTGCCAGTACGGCTACCAGAATCTCGTGTGGTTTCCAGGCAGTTCAGTGTTCGACAAGGCTCGGGCCACGGGATTGCGCGTGCACGACTGGCAGGACGCGATCATGGTCAACATGCTCGGGCAGCGGTTCTATGACGAGACCGGGCTGGGGTTCACCACCAACAACTATAACTCGATCGATCCCTATACCCAGGGCAGTTGGCTGAACGCGAAGAACGTCAAGTACAACCCGCACGACTGGCTCAATGCGGCGATGGCGGGGATCGGCGACGGGCATAACGGCGGCGGCCCGATCTGGGCGATCTTCGATGCGGATGCCGTGGCGCGCGAGCACTGGAACCCGATGCCGCCCCACGTGGACATGGCGGAGGGCTTCTTCTTCACCGCCGACACACTGGCCGACCTCGCGGGGAAGATCGTGATGCAGCATCAGCGGGTGCCGATGCCGGGGGAAAATCTGCAACGCACGGTGGCGCGCTATAATTCGTTCGTCGACTCGGGCGTGGACGAGGACTTCGCCAAGCCGAAGCCGCTGCACAAGATCGCTACGCCGCCGTTCTACGCCGCCTGGGCGACGCCGGTGATCCACGACACCCGCATGGGCTTGCGCATCAACGCCCACTGCCAGGTGATCGACATGCACGGGCACGTCATCCCCGGCCTGTATTGCGGTGGCGAATCGGCGGGGGGGTTCAGCCAGCATGGCCTGGCCCGTGCCACCTGCCAGGGCTACGTCGCCGGGCATCATGCAGTGACGGGATAGCGGCACTCCGGCGCAGCGGCCTCTGCCGCAAATGACTGTTTGGCAGGTCAGAAGCGCTGCGATATGCCGCCATAGGGCTGCAACTTCGGCGTCGCCGAGGTCAGGCCGCGCGCCCGCTCCAGTATCTGCTGTGCTCTGTGCCACGGTGCGGCCGAATCTGCCGGCGGCCAAGAGCGACAAAAGGCCAGCCGCGAGACCGATGTTTTTATCGTCGAGCGACGGCCCTTCATCCTGTTGCTGCCTCGGCGCAGGCCCCGCTGGAGCCACCCGGCGCTCAGTCTGTGGTAACGGCGATCGCAACCTCGTAGGCGCCGGTCCAGGGCAGCAGGCCAGGCAGCGCTTGCAGACGAAGCACTGGCAGCCCGCACGCATGCCACGAGCTGCCGGCGATGGCGGCACGGATGGCACCTTCACCGCGGGTGAGGGCATCCTCCGGCGGCCGGCCGGGCAGGCGGATGACGGCGAAGATTTCGTCCGGCTGGGCAATGATCCGCACCTTGCCGCTGCGCGGTACGGGGGCGGCGGATGCGATGTAGAGGCCGGGCAAACCGATCTGTACCAGCCACGTGCCGGGCGCGCCGGGCCGTTGCACGACAGGCTTGGCAGAGGCCACCGCAAGGCCTTCACGGTTGTATCCGCCGGTGTAGTCCGCCAGCCGCCGCAATGCAGTCCGCGACGCCAGATGTTGCTCGCCCTTCACTGTGGTGCGGGCGACAAATCCGGCGCGGGTGCGGCGCAGTTCAATGGACCCCAGCGTGGCGACCACTTCCTCCTTCGCCGATACACTCCGGCGCAGCAGTCGCCCCTCCGCCGGCAGTAAGCGCGCCACGTAGTGCTCCAGCCGAGCCCGAAGGCTGCGCGAATCAGTACCGACCGTCATGTCGGCGCCGGCGCTCATGCGGTGCCGACGGGGCCGCCCATCAACGACGGCGACCGGACGCAGCGGCAGCGAAGGAACGGGCGATGCATGTAGGTCGTCCTGCAGGCAGCGTACTGCCCGTCAAATTGATCGCCGCCGCATATAAATGCGATCCTTCATAGACGCGGCTGACATAGCAATGTCATGCAGGTGCAGGCGTGATCGCGGGCACCGCCGGGGCGGCCGAGGCCAATCGGGTGAAGGAAGCAAGGGCCAGGGGCTTTGCCCCTGAAACCCCATCAAGGGGCGCTGCCCCTTGAAACCCCGCCAAGGGCGAAGCCCCCCGCCTTCGCAGGGGCAGGCTCTTGGAACCCTTCACTTGGAGCGGTTGGACGGGAGGGGGCCTGGAACGCGCCTGCCTGCGATACCGGCGCACTACGCCGGCATCGCAGGCAGGCGCGTTCCAGGCCCCCTCCCGTCCAACCATTCTAAACGGATGGATTGCAAAGGCGCCGCCGGCGCCTGCCACCGGGCGCTTGACCCGGTGGCTGGGGGTCCATGGGGGCAAAGCCCCCTGGCGGGGCCACGGCAGAGCCCTGGCCTTGCTTCCTTCACCCGATTGCCCTGCCGATCGTGCCGTTCGCCTGGAATGCCACCCGATTTTCCGCGATAATGCGCCCGATCGGCCATAGTGCGCATGCGACGGCCGCCTTCCCCTCACCGCCTGGCACCATGCACCGACGGCTTCCTCTGCTGTTCCGCGCTATCGCCTACGGGCTGCGCGGCGGCTTCCTGATCCGGCCGTTCGTCATCGCGCTGGTGCTGGGCGCGGTCGGCGGCGTGCTGTCCTCGCTGGAAGAGCAGATCCCGGCGCTTGGGGCGTGGGTGCCGGCGACGCTGTTCCCGTCGCGGCAGGACCCGCAGGTGGCGCAGGTCATCCTGAGCGCCATCGCGACCTCGACCATGACCGTGGTTTCCATCGTCTTCGCCATGCTGCTGATGACGCTGACGTTGGCTTCGACGCAGTTCTCTCCACGCATCCTGATCGGCTTCGTGCGCGACCGGGGCACGCAATGGACGCTGGGGATGTTCCTGGGCACGTTCTGCTACTGCATGGCGGCGCTGCCCGCGGCGCGTGCGCTGCCGGTGCCGTTCGTGCCGGTGGTCACCGTCACCGGCGCCATGCTGCTGTCGCTGGTCGCCGTCGGCTGGCTGGTGTTCTTCATCAACCACATCTCGCAGGCAATCAGCGTCAACCACATCGTCGATCGTATCGCGGGGGAAACCGAACTGGTGATCGATGAACTGATGCCGCATCCGCGCGGGCGGTTCGAGGCTGCGGTCCCTGCGCCACAGCCTGATGGCGACGCCACGCCCATCCTGAATCGACGCTCGGGCTACATCCGCTTCGTCGATACCGGGCGGCTGCTGTACCTGGCAAAGTCCTGGCGCATCCGCATCCGCGTGGAGCGCGGTGTTGGCCAGTTCGTGCCGGCGGGCATCCCATTGTTGCTGGTGTCGCGCGAGGACCGCATCGACCCCGTGCGCGCGGCCGAGTTGCTTGCCGCGTTCGATATCGGATCGACCCGCACGTTGCAGCAGGACGTGGAGTTCGGCGTGATCCAGATCGTCGATATCGCGCTGCGGGCGATCTCGCCGGCGGTGAACGATCCCAGCACGGCGATCAGTTGCATCGACCAGCTCAGCCGTATCCTGATCCGCTGGCTCAGCCGGGCGCCGCCGGAGCCGGTATTGTTCGATCCGCCCCACGTAGCGCGGGTGACGGTGCCGTGGATCGGGGTCGAGGGCATGCTCGACACCGCGCTGGAGCAAATCCGGCATTATGCAGCGACCGATCTGGCGGTGAGCCTGCGGCTGCTGCGGGCGATCGGCGACATCGGCGGGACCGTGCAACGCGGCGAGGTCCGCGCCGCACTGCTGGCGCGGGCGCGGCGCGTGGCGGACGGGTGTGGCGAGCGAATGGACGAGGCGGACATCGCGCGGCTGCGACAGCGGCTGGCCGCGCTGGAGATGCGGCTGACGATCTGATGCCGGTTGACCGGACAGCCGTTGTCGCGAGGCGCTTGGTGCCGATAGAGCTGGATGAGGTGCACCGGGTCATCGTCGCGGGCGGGAGACTCTGCTTCGGCCTCTTGCGACGTTTTTGTGCGCATTCGAACCGCATCATTCAATCAGAAAATACACCGGCGTCGATCGACAGGCAGGATGCGACCGCATGATCGCGATAAAGCAGATCAATTGGGAGTCCGCCATGCCGATCCGGATTTTCTCAACTCAACGGGCCATTGATGCCGGTGTGGGTTGGGTCCGGTCTGTTCGCAATACGAATCATGGATCGCGCGGGCGATGACACAACTATCAACGGCGGGTCCCGCATCAAGGCGACGGCGGTCTAACGGAACAAGAACGAAGCGGACAGATCACGAGCTACAAAAACCGGACATGTTGACGAGCCAGCGACAGGACGACGGGATGTAGGACGACCAGGTGCAGGACGACAGGGTGCGGGACGACAGGGTGCGGGACGGTCGGATCTAGAAAGGCCAGTATCGGCACTCTCATAATGTCATTTCGTCGCACTGCGCCACCGGACGCCGCCAACCGCAGCCAAGCAGCAGTCAGTCGCCCACCTGCTGCACCGGAACGACCCGGCCTTGCGAAACGGCCCCCTTGGAATGGCCCCGCAGCCATTGGCTTAGCCGTTCGAGATACAGATAAATGACCGGCACCGTGTACAGTGTCAGCGACTGCGAAACCAGCAACCCACCGACGATCGCGATCCCCAGCGGCCGGCGCAGCTCCGACCCTGCGCCCATGCCCACCGCCAGCGGCAGGCTGCCCAGCAATGCCGACATCGTCGTCATCATGATCGGGCGGAATCGCAACAGGCATGCCTGATGGATTGCGTCCTGCGGACTGCGGCCTTCGCGCCGCTGACCCTCCAGCGCGAAATCCACCATCATGATCGCGTTTTTCTTGACGATGCCTATCAGCAGCACGATGCCGATAATCGCCATGATATCGAGGTCGTAGCCCAGCAGCGGCAGGATCAGCAACGCACCCACGCCGGCCGAGGGCAGCGACGACAGGATGGTCAGCGGGTGCACGTAGCTCTCGTACAACATGCCCAGCACGATGTACACCACGATGATCGCCGCAAGGATCAGCAGCGGCATCGTCGTCATGGACGATTGGAACGCTTGTGCCGTGCCCTGGAAGGAACTGCGCACGCCCGGCGGCAACCGCAGCGCGTCCGTCATCCGGCCGATGCGATCGAGCGCCTCGCCCAGCGACGTCCCTGGCGCGAGGTTGAACGACAGCGTGACGGAAGGAAACTCCGACAGGTGGTTCACCACCAGCGGCTCGGCCTTGGGCTCCATCCGGATGAATGCACTCAATGGCACCTGCGTGCCGTTGCTGCCGGGCACGTAGATCATCGCCAGTGCGGCGGCGTCCTGTTGGAATTCCGGCTGCACTTCCAGGATGATCCGGTACTGGTTGGACGCGGTATAGATCGCGCCGATCTCGCGTGCCCCGAACGCATCGTACAGCGTCTCATCGACCATCTGCATCGACACGCCCATCCGTGCCGCGGTGACACGATCGATAGTCAGCGCGAGGTGCGACGCGGCGATCTGTTGGTCCGACGCCACGTCCCGCAAACCGGGCAGCGCCGCCATGCGCTGCAACACAAGCGGTGCAAAGTGGTTGAGTTCGTCGCTGTTGGTGTCGGTCAGGGTGTATTGATACTGCGTGCGCGACATCCGGCCGCCGACACTGATATCCTGTCCCGCCTGCATGAAGAACTTGATGCCGGCGACTGGCGCCGCGGCGCGCCGCAGCCGAGCGATGACCTGGTCGGCGTTGACGTCGCGCCGATCGTACGGCTTCAACTGGATCATCAGGCGCGCTGCGTTTTCGCTGGCATTGCCGCCGGTGGCGCCAAGGAATGTGCCGACCGAAGCCACCGCCGGGTCCTGCCGGATCACATCCCGCAATTGCTCCGTCAGCCGGCGCATGCCGGCAAACGAGATGTCCTCGGGCCCATCCGCTTCGCCGTAGATGAACCCGGTGTCCTGCTGCGGGAAGAACCCCTTGGGTACCACGACATACAGCGCAACCGACAGGAACAGCAGTGCGATGGTCAACAGCAGCGTCGGAAACTGGTGGCGCAGCACAAAGCGTAGGCCGCGGTCGTAGCCGTGCAGCAAGGCGTTGAAGCCGGCCTCGGCCCAGCGGCCAGGACCGCGTTCGACACCGGTTTCGCGCTTCAGGAACTGCGCGCACATCACCGGAGTCAACGTCAGCGCGATGGCGCCCGACAGCAGGATTGCCATCGTGACGGTGACGGCGAACTCGCGGAACAGCCGGCCGACGATGCCGCCCATCAGCAGCAACGGTATGAAGGCGGCGACCAGCGACAGTGTGATCGACAGGATGGTGAATCCCATCTGCCCGGCGCCTTTGACGGCGGCGGCAAATGGCGTCTCCCCGGCCTCGATGTAGCGCACGATGTTCTCGATCATCACGATCGCATCGTCCACCAGGAAGCCGACCGCGATCGTCAGGCCCATCAGCGACAGGTTGTCGAGGCTGTAGCCGAACAGGTACATGCCGGCGAATGTGCCGATGATCGATACCGGCACTACCACCGCCGGGATGATCGTCGCCCACGCCTTGCGCAGGAAGACGAAGATCACGCCGACCACCAGGCTGACGCTGAGCAGCAGGGTGAACTGCACGTCGGCGACGGAGGCGCGGATCGTCTGCGTGCGGTCGGATATCAGGTCGATCGCGACATTCCCCGGCACCGAGCCACGCAGCGCCTGCAGCCGCATCGTCACAAGCCTGGCGGTGGCAATCGTGTTGGCGCCAGACTCGCGCTGCACCAGCAACAGGATCGCTGGCTCGTTGTCATACCAGGCGCCGACTCGATTCAATTCCACCGAATCGATCGCATCGCCGAGGTCCTTCAACTGCACCGCAGCGCCGTTGCGATACGCGATCACCACGTTGCGAAACGCGGCGGCGTTGAGAAGCTGGTCGTTGGTGTCGAGCGCGGTCGATTGATGCGCGTTCTCCAGATTGCCCTTGGGCCGGTTGATGCTGGTCGCCACAAGTGCGGCGCGGACATCCTCCAGCCCGATACCATGCGCCGCCAGCGCTCGCGGATTCATCTGCGCCCGCACCGCGTATTTCTGCGCGCCGGCGACGATGACCTGGGACACGCCGGGCACGGTGGACAGGCTCTGGCCGATAACCACCTCGGCATAGTCGTCCACCTGCCAGATCGGCATCACCGAGGAATGCAGTGCATAGATCAGGATCGGGCGGTCGGCGGGATTCAATTTCCGATAGGTCGGCGGATTCGGCAGGTCGGTCGGCAACAGGCCGCTGGCGGCGTTGATCGCGGTCTGCACGTCCTGCGCCGCGCCATCGATGTTCCGGTCCAGCACGAATTGCAGCGTGATCGATGTCGTCCCGACCCCACTGCTCGACGTCATCGTATCCAGCCCGCTGATCGCCGCGAACTGCTGCTCCAGCGGCGTGGCAACCGAGGACGCCATGGTGTCGGGGCTCGCGCCGGGATACTGCACCGACACGCTGATCGTTGGAAAATCCACGCTGGGCAAAGCGGCGATCGGCAGTTGCCGATAGGCGACGATGCCGAAGAACAGGATGCCCAGCATCAGCAGCGAGGTGGCGATCGGCCGCTTCAGGAATGGGTCGGAGATGCTCATCGCGCTGCGCCGGGAGCCGCCGATGCCTGGCCGCTATAGGTGACGTGGCTGCCATCGGCGAGGCGGTACTGCCCTTCAACGACAATGCGCTCCCC
>Ga0182030_10026953_pt1 | contig 10367 bp, 8 predicted proteins | sample 812S3MmetaG_FD_121299 | JGI IMG/M metagenome (GOLD analysis project Ga0182030, IMG submission 121299) | Permafrost microbial communities from Stordalen Mire, Sweden - 812S3M metaG (Illumina Assembly) | ecosystem: Environmental > Terrestrial > Soil > Wetlands > Permafrost | place: Sweden... | reverse complement strand
GCGACTGGATCTGCCATGCCGAATCCTTTGGCAGTCACATTGCTATCCGAAACGCTTTGGGCAACGAGATACTCGCGTACCCCATCGGCTCGCTGTTCGGATAACTTCTGGTTGTACTCGTCCGAGCCGATGTTATCTGTGTATCCCTCTACCTGCACCTTCAAGTCGGGATAAGCCAGCAAAATCCCTGAGACCTTGGCCAGCTTCTCTCGCGCCTCAGACTTCAGCGTGTACTTATTGAAGTCAAACAGAACGTCTGACATGTTCACGATCAGTCCGCGCGCCGTTTCTGTAGTTTGCAACACCTGGTTCAGTTGGCTGCGCAGACGCTCGCGCGCCTCATTCGCCTGCTGGGCTGCTTGCTGCGCGGCCTGCTCTGCCTGTTGCTGCGCTTGACGTGCTTTCTCTGCTTGGGCTTCGGCTTCGGCTCTGGCCGCATCTGCCTTGGCGCGCTGGGCCGCTTCCTGCTCAGCCGCCAACTGGGACTGCTGCGCTGCCATTTGCGCCTGTTGAGCTGCCAACTGTGACTGCTGGGCCTGCTGTTCAGCATTCAATCGCGCCTGTCGCGCAGCTTCGTCATCCTCGGCTTTGATCTTGCGAATTGTGATGATACGCGCGTCCTCAGCCGACTGAACAGCTTCTCGCGCAAAGGTGATTGTCTCCTTGCGATCCCGGCTATGCGAATTAATATCTTCAGCGTTCTTCATTGCTGTCTTGGCTGTGGCAATGGTGTCAGCAGCATACTTATCCGCGCCTGCGGCCTCGGCAATCTGCATCGCGTTTTGCGCTTCGTAGAGTTCCAGCGGCGAGCGCTCGTCGCGCGTAACGGGGTGCAGCACCGTGTGCCGTCCTGCTGTCTCGGCATAAGCGCCGCGTGGCAGAAGGGAGTAGTGCGCGTTCACCTGTTCGATAACGCCCTGGGTCCTATCCCCGACCATGTTTTGCATAACCACAATGTCGCTGGGCATCGATACCGCGTAGTACGGCTCAGCGGTGATGATCAGGCCGAACGCCTGCAGGTTCGTTGTCACCGTAATCTGGTTTTTATCCTTCGAACCCGTTGGCAGCACCTCGCCCAGGTTCATCGGACGGCCTTCCGGCGTGATGGCCCAAAGCACATACGTCAGATATTCCGTTCCGAATCCGTTTGCCGGCGACAGACCCTGAAACTCCGCGTTGATCACCGTTCGCCCGAGCTGTGCATCCACCTTTGCGGAGCCCTTCGCGGCGGGCAGCAGGCTTGTTCCCTGAAATTCGATCTTCGTCGATCCATGGCGATGGAAGTAGTTGATGGCCGGCACTTCGCGGCCCACCACCTGAATCCTGTAGATCGGCACGTTGTCTTGAGTGCCCGACTGCGTCATCGTTGTTGTCGTCGATTGCATAGGCGATTGCCCGTTCGCGGTCGGATTCGATTCCTGGGCGCCGAGAAAACCCGAAGCTGCCAGCAGAAATATGGGAAGGCAAAGTGAAGTTTTCGTTCCGATCATTTCAATGTCCTCCGACATCTGGGTTGCAGTGCAAAACCCCGTTCTCCGAGGCCAAGTCTTCATGGAGCTAAGCCATGCAGCGACACAAGCGGTATAGATGCCTTCCCAAAAGGTCAAGTTGTCTAGCACAGACTCGGTCCCGGGCCAGCCACCTCGTTTAAACCCAGGAAAACAGGGATGTTGTGCGATTGTGAGGGGGGCTCGTTCGGCCGGATTTGATGCGCTGTTCAAGTACGATAAGAATCTCGCGCGGTCGGTGGGAGCGGCTCGCGGGATCTTTGAAATCAGGCTTGAATCAAGCGGCCGTCTGGACGGCGACAGGGACGCGCGTCAACGTAAGCACTGTGATGTCGTCGTCCTGGCCGAGGTTCACCGCGGCTTGCGCCGCCTCCTCCGCTGTTGGGTGCGTCGCAAACAGCAACTTCAATCGATCGAAGCTGTAGAGCTCGCCGCTCTGGAGGATGCGGCCTGCTGCTCAGTGCATTCCAGGCGGCGGAGCCGCATGCTGCTTCGGCTTCTTGAATAGCCAAGCCGCGATCGCGCAAAAGAATGCCAGCAGCGCTGTCCAGCGAAATACGTCGACATACGCCATCAGAGCCGATTGCTGTTGCATCAGCCCATAAAGCAGCCCCATCGCGCCCGGCGTTGCCTGCGCCGGCCCAACGGCATGCGCAAGGTAGTGTCCGACCAATTGGGCTTTTTGTTGGAACACGGCGTTGCTCGGCGAAAGGTGTGCGCCCAGTTCGTTCTGGTGCAGGGCTGCGCGGCGGATCACCGCGGTGGTCGCCATCGAAATGCCAATCGAGCCGCCGATGTTGCGCAGCATGTTGCCCAGCCCCGTCGCAGCTCCCATGTCTTTGTTCGGGATCGTGGCCATCATCATGGTGGACAAGGGAACAAACACAAAGCTGAGAGCAAAACCCGTGATTGTGATGGGAATCAGCAGCGTATATGGGCCGATATCCAGGTCGACGGTTCCAAAAGCCAGCGCGCAGACAGCAAATCCGACAAATCCGGCCGAGAGCAGTTTGCGGTTATCGATGCGCGAACCAAGGAAACCCACCACGGGCGAACCGATGAACGATCCGATCCCGCGCGGTCCTACCACTAGTCCCGCAGTGAACGCCGTGTATCCAAGAATCTCCTGGTAGTAGAGCGGCAGAATCGCAATCGTGATGTAGATGCACATGCCCAGCAGCGCAATCAGGAAACATCCTGTACGGAAGTTGCGATCCCTCAGCACGTGCAGATCAACAAGGCTGTTCGGGTTCGTCCACGAATGCCAGATCCATCCGATGAGCGCAACAACAAGCGCCGCTACGGCCCACCGCACCCACACTGCACCAAACCAGTCGTCTTCCTGACCCTTGTCGAGCACGATCTGAAGGCTACCCGTCCACACCATCAACAAACCAAATCCGATGTTGTCGAAAGCCCCTACCTTGGCGTTCTTGATATACGGCGGATCGTGGACGAAGCGAGTGATCAGCACAAACGCCAGGATGCCGAAGGGAATGTTGATGTAGAACGCATACCGCCAGCTGAAGGTATCCGTGAGCCAGCCGCCTAGTGTCGGCCCCAGCACCGGCGCGAGGACGATTCCCAGCCCGTATGCAGCCATGGACATCGATCGCTTCTGGACCGGAAAGCTTTCCAGCAAAATCGACTGCGACAGCGGCTGCAATGCACCACCGCCTGCCCCTTGCAGCACCCGCGCCAGCAGGATCACTCCCAGCGATGGCGCCGCCCCGCAGAAGAACGAGGCCACCGTGAAGATCGTCACGCAGATCAGCAGGAAGCGCTTGCGCCCGAATCGCCGCGCAAACCAGTTCGAGGCCGGCAGAATGATCGCATTGGCGACAAGGTAGCTGGTCAACACCCACGTGGCCTCGGAATTCGAAGCCGATAGCGACCCGGCGATGTATGGCAGCGCCACCGACGCGATCGCCGTATCCAGCACTTCCATAAACGTCGGCAGCATCACCGACACCGTCACCAGCCAGGGATTCACCCCTTGGGTCAGCGGATAGCGTGCTTGGGCGGCGGCTGTGGTCATGAGCGCGGACATTCGAGATTAATTGTCCGCCCGCAGGTGTGCCTGTGATCTGGCTCATGCCCCACACCGCGGTGACGTAGCATAGTTGCAGGAGCGTCATGCGCCGTTTGCCGTGCTTACGATTTCTTCGAGCAACAGAGCTTCGGATTATTCTCGTTGTGCTCGTTCTGGGCTTCGGCCTGTCGCATTTCACCGTCGCAGAGAGCCCCAATCCCGATCGGTTTGGCCTCAGGGTTTACATCTTCAGCTTTGCCAGCCGGGCCGAAAGCGGCCGCGCGCCGAAACACCCATCCGATATGCCCGACTTCCTGGCCGGCTCCGGCCAAGCCGATCTCTTTGAATCCAGTGAGCCGCACGCCTTCCAGTTCACCTTTAGCTGTACCGCCGGCATGACGGCATCCGCCGGGTACGTCACCTTCCCCGCGCGCTGGAAAAAGCCTGGGAAGACGCTCGAAGTGCTGCTGCCGCAGAAAGGCAAGCCCGACAGCATGGAGCCCTGCGACCTGCAAGTCGAATTCGTCCCCGATCTTGCTTACTTCTGGAAGAACGGCGCCCTGGCCGCCGGTCCGCCGGCCCCGCTCGTCGACTGGATGAAGAAGCACCGGTTCGATCCAGAGAATGGGAGCGAAGAGCCCATGCTACTACCCGGAGACTCCGCCGATACCGACCCCTTCCGTGCACCAGAATAGCTGCAAGTCCCTGTATCTAATTGAAAATAAGGATCAATCCACGGGGACTTGGATTGGAAGGGTGTGGAATAAACCTTATTCTTAAATTATCAAATAAAGTTGACACTATCTCACTCAATCATGCATCTTATAAGAGTCGGATTTCTAGAACTCAATAAGGCAGGAAAACCCAACATGGCAAAAATTATCGGAATTGACCTCGGCACCACGAACTCGTGCGTCGCCGTACTCGAAGGCGGAGAGCCCAAAGTGATCGCAAATGAAGAGGGTGCGCGCACCACGCCCTCGATCGTCGCCTTCTCGAAGAGTGGCGAGCGGCTGGTCGGCCAGGTGGCCAAGCGCCAGGCCATCACCAACCCGGAGAACACAATCTTCTCCATCAAGCGCTTTATGGGTCGCCGCTACAATGAAGTGAACGACGAGATGAAGATGGTGCCGTATAAGGTCGTGCAGCAGGGCGATCACGTGGCCGTCGTCGCCCAGGGCAAGGAGTACACCCCGCCCGAAATCTCGGCCATGATTCTGCAGAAGCTGAAGAAGTCGGCCGAAGCCTACCTCGGCGAGACGGTGACCGAAGCGGTCATCACTGTGCCGGCGTACTTCAACGACGCCCAACGGCAGGCCACCAAAGACGCGGGCAAGATCGCCGGTCTCGATGTCAAGCGCATCGTCAACGAGCCTACGGCAGCCGCGCTTGCCTACGGCCTCGACAAGAAGAAAGACGAGACCATCGCCGTGTACGACTTCGGCGGCGGCACATTCGATATCTCCATTCTCGAAGTGGGCGAAGGTGTCATCGAAGTGAAGTCGACCAACGGCGACACGCACCTGGGTGGCGACAACCTCGACCAGCGCATCGTTGACTGGCTCATTGCGGAGTTCAAGCAGGAGCAGGGTCTTGATCTCGCCTCGAAGGGTAACGAAATGGCCCTTCAGCGCCTGAAAGACGCTGCGGAAAAGGCCAAGATCGAGCTCTCGACAACCATCGAGACCGAGATCAACCTGCCCTTCGTTACCGCGGATGCGACCGGCCCCAAGCACCTGGTCCGCAAGCTGACGCGCGCCAAGCTCGAACAGCTCGTCGGCGATCTGCTCGACCGCTCCCTTGAGCCCTGCAAGAAAGCTTTGGCCGATGCTGGCATCACGGTGGACAAGATCGACGAAGTCGTCCTTGTCGGCGGCCAGACCCGCATGCCCAAGATTCAGGAGATCGTCAAGAAGATGTTTGGCAAAGAGCCGCATCGTGGCGTGAACCCTGATGAAGTTGTTGCCATTGGCGCAGCCGTGCAGGCAGGCGTTCTGGCCGGCGAAGTCAAGGATCTGTTGCTCCTCGACGTGACGCCTTTGACTCTGTCGATCGAGACTCTGGGCGGCGTGGCTACCACCATGATTCCGCGCAACACGACGATTCCGACCAAGAAGACTGAGACCTTCTCCACCGCGGCCGATTCGCAGACCGAGGTCGAGGTCCACGTGCTTCAGGGCGAGCGTCCCATGGCCGGGCAGAACCGTACGCTGGGCAAGTTCAAGCTGGCCGGCATTCCTCCGGCGCCACGCGGCGTGCCGCAGATCGAGGTCACTTTTGACATCGACGCGAACGGCATTCTCAATGTGACCGCCAAGGACATGGCCACCGGCAAGGACACGCGCATCCAGATTACGTCGAGCTCGGGCCTCAGCAAGGACGAGGTCGAAAAGATGGCCAAGGAAGCTGAAGCCCACTCGGCCGAGGACAAGGAGAAGCGCGAGGAGATCGAGTCCCGCAATCAGCTCGACGGCCTGGTCTACAACATCGAGAAGATGCTCAAGGACAACGGCGACAAGATCCAGGGTCCGGAGCGCTCCGAAGTTGAATCTGTTCTCGCCGAAGCCAAGGGAGTTCTTGCCGGTTCGCCGAGCTCTTCGGACCTGAAGGCCGCGCACGAGAAGCTGACGCACGCCAGCCACAAACTGGCCGAGGTGCTCTACAAGGCCAATGCGGCGCAGCCGGGGCCTGCGGACGGCGGCACTGCGGACGCACCTTCAGGCGAACCCGCCAAGAAGGAAGGCGAAGTCATCGACGCCGAGTACGTCGACGTCGACGACAAGAAGTAGGCACCTGCGGTGCGGCAGCCCCGCCCGTTGGGCGGAAAACCTCGGGGTGGGCAACGGTAAGTTGCCCACCCCAACTTATTCACCCAATCGCTTTGTCATCCCGAGCGCAGCCGAGGGACCTGCTTTTCCGGGACCTTTGAGAATCAACCAGCCTGCAGAGCCGCATTGTCTCCCTGATGCGTGATGCGCTACACTTAACACGTGATCAAGAGCTTCCGTCACGCAGGCGTCGAACGGTTCTTCAAGACAGGAAGCAAAGCCGGAATCAATCCGGCGCACGCGGAAAAGCTGGCAAACCGGCTTCAATTGCTCGATTTTGCAAAATTACCCGCGGACATGAATATGCCAGGCTGGGGATTTCACCCACTCACCGGCAATTTGAAGGGACATTGGGCGATCAAGGTCAGTGGAAACTGGCGGCTGACTTTCGCCTTCGAGAAGGAAGACGCGATTCTGGTTGACTACTAGGACTACCATTAGGAGGCCGTATGCAGCGAATGCACAATCCACCTCACCCCGGCAGAGTTCTCCGTGACGCACTAGGTGACATGGATGTGACCACGGCAGCTCGGAAACTGCGCGTCTCGCGCACGACGCTTTCGCGCATCCTGAACTGCGCGGCCGGTATCTCTGCGGACATGTCGCTTCGTCTGTCAGCTGCTCTCGGAACGCACGACAGCCTGTGGTACGAACTGCAGATGAGCTACGACATGTGGCAGGCTTCCAGGAAGAAGCGGCCCCGGATTGAGAAATTCGAAACCGCGGCATAACGAGCCCGCAACGTCGAGAAAACAATCTGCATTGAACGTGCCTTTACGGACGCGCACTTCAGAGAATTGGCAGCGCTCATGCAGCAAGAGCACAAAGTGACCGGTACGCGAGACTGAGATAAGAAAACGCACATGCCCACAACGCAAAACAAAGACTATTACGCACTGCTCGGCGTCAAGAAGACGGCCACTTCGGATGACATCCGCAAGGCCTTCCGCAAACTCGCGCGCAAATATCATCCCGACGTCAATCCGGGCGACAAAAAGGCCGAGGAGAAGTTCAAGGAAATCTCTGAAGCCAACGACGTTCTCAGCGACGAGAAGAAGCGCAAGGTGTACGACCAGGTTGGCTTCTACTCCGACCAGATCGACCCCGCTACGGCCGAGGCCTATGCCCGCCAGCAGGCCGGCGGCGGCCGTCCTCCCGTTGACTTTGGCGGCTTCGACTTCTCCGGCTTTCAAGGGGCTGGCGGTGGCCCGCAGCAGGGTGCCGGCTCACAATCCTGGGGCAGTTTCAAAGACATCTTCTCCGGCATTTTTTCCGGAGCGCAGCAGCCCCAGCGTCCGCGCGGTCCGCAGCCGGGAACCGACCTCGAATACCAGGCCACAGTCGACTTCTGGACGGCGATCCGCGGCGGCCAGACGCGCATCCAGATCAATCGCCAGGAAGTGTGCCCCACCTGCCACGGGCAGGCCTCAACCGGCGGGCCCACGCAATGCCCGGAGTGCCACGGCACGGGCCAGGTGACGCAGATGGGCGGCCGCATGAAGTTCAACATCCCCTGCCCGCGTTGCAACGGCACAGGCCGCATCAGCAACGACTGCGCTACCTGCCATGGCGAGGGCGTGGTCAACCGCACCGAGACGGTCGACTTCCGCATCAAGGCCGGCACGCGCGACGGCCAGCGCATCCGCCTGCAAGGGAAGGGAAATGCCGGCTTGAATGGAGGCGTTCCGGGCGACCTGTTCCTCATCGTCCGCATTGGCACGCACCCTGTATTCACCCGTGCCGGAGACGATATTCAGCTCACTGTGCCTGTCACCGTTCCCGAGGCGTCGCTGGGTTCCAAAGTCGACGTCCCGACCATCGATGGCCGCGCCCAGCTCAAGATTCCGCCCGGCACGCAGAGCGGGCAGAAACTCCGCATGCGCGAGCGCGGCGTCGAGAGCGCGCAGAACCCAGGCCAGCGCGGCGACCAGATTGTCACCGTTGAAGTCGTTGTACCGCATTTGCAGGATGAACGCAGCCGCGAAATCATGCGCGAGTTAGGCAAGCTCAACACGCAGGACCCGCGCACGGCGCTGTTTGAGAAGTTGTAAAACGAATCGAGTAGAGTAAGCTGTTGGCACAAACCCTATGGCGACGCGAAAAAAATCCAAAGGCGCCTACATGATCTCGGCGGTTGCAGAGATGTACGAGATCCACCCGCAGACCCTCCGCCTCTACGAGCGCGAAGGGTTGCTCAAGCCCTCGCGTACCGAAGGCAATACGCGCCTTTATACCGACGAAGACCTCGAGCGCCTCGAATTCATCCTCAACCTTGCGCGCGACCTCGGCGTCAACATTGCCGGCATCGGCATCATTCTGCAAATGCGCGAGCGCATGGAAGAGATGAATCGCCAGATGCAGAGCTTCGTGGAGTACGTGCGCTCGGAAATGCTTTCGCGTTTTCAGCAGAACGCACCAGGCTCCGTCGGCGCCATTGTGCCCATCCGCCGCCCTGGCGTGGTCGCCAAGTCTTCGTCGCCACGCAAATCTTAGCGCCTGGTGCAGCAGGTATCCTGAACGAAGCATGTCCTACGTATTCCTTGCACTGGCGGTCCTGGGTCTCATCACGTCCACCGGCTTCGCCGCCATCGTGCTTTGGGCTGTTCCGGGCTATTTGCGGGAACGCCGCGCCGCGCTCGCTGAACTGCGGGCGAGTCCCGGATTCACGCCGCTGCTGTCACTGCTCAAGCCTTTGCATGGTTCAGAGCCTGGCCTCGAAGCCGATCTTGAATCGTTCTTCGTGCAGGATTACCCAGCCTACGAAATACTTTTCTGCACCCGATCCCCAGACGATCCCGGCCTCGCGCTGGCACGGCGCGTCGCAGGCCGCCATCCCAACATCCACGCGGCATTCCTCTCTACCAACGGCCAGCCTGACTACATCAACGCCAAAGTTGCTTCAATGGAGTTGATGGAATCAGCAGCTGCCCACGACATTCTCGTCATCAGTGACAGCGACGTGCGCGTCGCACCCGACTATTTGCGCTCCGTCGCATTGCCCTTCGCCGACCCACGCGTAGGAGGGCTCACCTGCCCCTATCGAGGTGTCGCGGTCGAAGGCGGAATTTGGGCCAGGCTTGAAGCCGTCGGCATGTCCGTGGAGATGACCGCCGGCGTCCTGGCTGCGCGCGCGATGGAAGGCATGCAGTTCACCCTCGGTCCCACCATGGCCTTTCGCCGTGCGACGGTCAGAAAAATGGGCGGATTCAAAGTCACAGCCGACTACTGTGCCGACGACTTTGTGCTCGGCAACCAGACGGCACAGCTCGGCGAGACGGTTATTCTTTCGCACCACGTCATCGAGCACATGGTCATCAACTCGAGCTTTGCCGATTCCATGAAGCACCAGGTCCGCTGGATGAAGTCCACGCGCTTCTCACGGCCTGCGGGCCACTTCGCCACGTCACTCAGCTTCAGTCTGCCGTTCGGGATTCTCGCCCTGCTATCGGCTGCAGCCATTCACCGGCCCATGCTCGGCCTCGCACTCTTCGCCTGGTCTATCGCCACGCGTCTCGCGCTGGCTGTCGCCGTCGGGCGCGGCGTTGTCGGCGATCGAAGCTGGTTCAGCCTCCTGGTTCTCTATCCGATTCGCGATTTCATGGGATTCTGTTTCTGGGGCGCCGGCTATTGGGGCAACCGCATCCTCTGGCGCGGCCGCATCTTCGAATTGCTCCCGGGCGGAAAGATGCGGGCCGCCTCATCCCGAAAGAGCAGAAGCAGATCCTTCGACTGACCACCCCAAACTGAAAAGCGTTTGGGGCCCCGTTCGCTCAGGATGACAGCTTCGTTTTACGGCAGCGGCCGATCTGTCCAAAGCTGCTTGTCGGCGAGGGTCTGCACCGGATAGAGCCGGCCTTGCAGTTGCTTCTCGGCTTTGGCGATGTTTACGTCTTGCGCGAAGAGCCACTTGCGTTCGCCTGTGCCCCACTGCTGCGAGAGCTGTTCATCCGAGAGAAAAATATCCGGCGCGTCGGGATAGCACGATCCCCACAAGAGCGG
>Ga0182030_10026952_pt1 | contig 10367 bp, 8 predicted proteins | sample 812S3MmetaG_FD_121299 | JGI IMG/M metagenome (GOLD analysis project Ga0182030, IMG submission 121299) | Permafrost microbial communities from Stordalen Mire, Sweden - 812S3M metaG (Illumina Assembly) | ecosystem: Environmental > Terrestrial > Soil > Wetlands > Permafrost | place: Sweden... | reverse complement strand
TGGCCGCCAGGCACCGGTCCACCGCCTGGAACATGCACCATGTTGCCGATCACCGCGCAAGTGGCGCCATGCAGCCCATGACGCGGGATAGACATCGGCTCAAGCGCTTCCCAACTGTCGGTTTTGGGATCGTAAGCCTCGTTGGTGCCGAACACCCTGCCGGTGGCTTCGCCGCCGAACACGACAATCTTACCGCCGATATAGACGCAAGACGGTCCGCTGCGTGGCGTCGGCAACGGTGCCCGAAAAGTCCAGCCGTCGGTCTTGGGGTCGTAGACGGCATTGAGCCCGGTGTTAAAGTCGTAGCTGTCCATACGGCCGGCGATGGCGTGGATTTTTCCATCGACCACCGCGACGCCCATATGATCGCGCTGGCCGACAAAGGGCTGCGTACCGGTTGAGCCGCGCATGCCGGCAAGGATCGTGTATTTGTCGCTGGCGGGGTCATAAATTTCGTGCCATTCGACCGAGCGCACATCGCGGCCGCCCAGCAGATGGATTTTGCCGTCGAGCACGATGGCCGAAATCGCGCCGCGCGGGCGCGCTAGTCCTGCAATCGGCGCCCACTGGTCGGTTGCGGTGTCGTAGACGTAACATTTGGAATGCGGGCAGCGGTTCTGCTCGATGAAGCCGCCGAAAGTGTAGATTTTCGAACCGATCGAGACGCCGGCCACATGATTACACGGCAGCGGGAAGGGCGCCTTGAGCGACCACGATCCGGCTTTTGAGTCGAAGACTTGATGGAAATTGCCGTCAACGCGATGGCGCGCATAGCCGGCGATGACATGAATATTGCCATGGCATTCGATCACGGCATGTTCGCCGGTCGGGATCGGTAGCCGCGGCTGCTCTACCCACTTGCCGGGATTGGCGGCCTTGGGCGCTACGCTCGTCACATAGCGCTGCTTCTCGACGGTGGAAGGAATGGCGGTGATCGACTTGTCGTTCAGGCCGGCGAATAGCGGATCGGTTGTCATTGCGTCAGTCATTGCTTCCTCACGCTTTATAATTGGGGACAAAATCTGTCAGCAGCTTGCGCGTGAGCTCGACGCCCTCGCGCGCTACATCATAGGGCGAGCGTGCCCACTGGTCGGGATTGGGCGCTTCGTAACTCAGATAGCCAGTATAGCCCTTTTCCGCCAATAGCCCGAGCATCTCGCGCCATTTGACGACGCCCTTGCCCGGCGGCAGCCGGTCGGTCGGCCGGCGCACGCCAGTCACCGGATTTGGCGACAGGTCGGAATACTGGAAACAGAAGATCTGGTCGGCCGGGACATTTTCGAAACCGCGGCCGCCGGCGCCGCTGCGGGTAAAGTGGTAAGCGTCGATCAGGTAGCCGCAATTCGGCTTGTCGGCGCCGGTGATCAATTCGGTCAGTACGGCAAGACTATTGAGCACGTCGTGCTGCGAATTGAATTCGATAGCGAGCCGCAATTTGTATTCCGCGGCGATGTCGCCGGCCTGTTTGAGATATTTTATCGCGTCCGGAATGGGCCCGCTGATCTGGCCCGGCGCGCTCATCAGCATGTCGCAACCGAGCGCGACGGCGTTCTCGCAACTTTCGCGGAACACTTTAAAGAGCCGTTTGCTCTCGTCGCCGGTGGCGAACAGAAAGCCATATTCGACGCCGAGCACGCCGCAAGGGATGCCGCTCTTTTTGATGATATCGACGACCTGCGTGTTGCTCTTGCCGGTGTCGAAACAGCGTTTGAAATCAGTGCGGCGCAGTTCGACGGCATCGAAGCCAGCCTGTTTGGCGGCATCGAGCGCGGTGGCCAAGGGTGTGGTGTCGATGGTCCACATATGCAGCGCGAGGCGCCCGAATTTTTTGGCCATAATAATTATTGCCCTTCGTATTGCAGGATATAGAGGCCCGCATTGGTGTCGGTCAGATACATCAGGCCGTTGGGATCGACAAACACGTCGCAGGATTGGATTACCTTGGCCGGATTGGGCCGTTGATCGACGATCTTTTCCGGCGGCGGCGGCACGAAATAGGCGAGCTCTTTGGGCTCGAATGCATTGCGCAGGTCGTACACGCGCAAGCCCGCATTATGGTAGGTGGCAAAGATCAGGTCTTCGCTTTGCATGGAGCCCGGCCGGTTCTCATGCAGATTATGCGGCCCGAACTTGGCGCCCTTGGCGCAAAAGTTTTCTTCAGCAGGCGTCGGCAAGGTCGCGATCGAGACGGGGTTTGCCGGCCCGCGCACGTCGATGACCCAGGTATAAGCCAGCCCATTGGCGCAATTGGCCGAAGTCGCTTCATCGGCCAGCACCAGGAGTTTGCGGCCCGGCAATGGAAGCGGCGTATGCGCGCCGCCGCCGAAGGGCGGGGCAAAATTGCGATGGCTGAGCAATTTCGGATTGGGCGGATCGCTTATGTCGTGAATGGTGAAGCCGCCATCGCGCCACGCGGCATAGCCGATATTGCCGGCGGTGATCATGTGATGTAGCGCGGTGCGCTTGCCGAAGGATGCCGGAGCCACCTCGCCCCCGCCGCGGTTCATGCCGGGCAGCCACCAGCGCCCGGCAAGCGCAGGCTTTACCGGGTCGGACACATCAATGATCGCCAATGCATGGTCGATGAAGCCCTCGAAATGCACTGACACATAGGCGTAGCGTCCGCCGACCCACCAGATGCGGTGCGCGCCGAAACCCGGCATGTCGAGAAACGCAATTTCGCGCGGCGCGGCCGGATTTGAAATGTCGAATACGCGCAAACCGGCCGCGAAGGGCTGCTCGGTTTGCACCGAGTCGATCAGCGATTTAGCATAATAGTCGCTGTTGCTGGCGTATTGTTGCATGGCCCAGATGTTGGGCCCGTTCACGGCGAGCAAGATGTCGCCATGGATCTGCAAATGATGCGAGCGGGTGTTTTTCGGCGCCGCCACGAAAGCCACTGTCTTCGGGTGCAGGGCATCGCGTACATCGACAACGGAAAAACCATCGGCAAACATATGCCCGATGAAAGCGTGGCCTTTATGGACGATGACTTGCACGCCGTCCAAGCGGCCGCCCTGATCGCATCGCGACACATAGCGGATATTTTTGGCGCTCGCGCCTGGATAGGCGCCTGGGCTCAAGATAGTCATGTCGGTTTGTCCGTCCAAATTGCAGAGGCCCGGCCCGGCAGCGCGCCGGACCGGGCCCCTTCGTTCACGTCAAGCCAAGCATCAGCCCGTCGGAGCGGCGACCTCGTCGAGACCTTTCTGGCGCGATTCCGGGCCAAGCTGGGTGACCGAGACCGCGGCGATCAACAAGAATGTCGCCAGGCAGACAAACACGGTCATCAGGCCCCAGCCGTTCTGGATCCACAGGATCATGGGCATGATGAAAGCCGTCGCCAGCCGTCCAACGCCCGACGCCCAGCCGAAGCCGGATGCCCGTGCATTGGTCGGGAAGACCTCGGAAGCGAAGATCTGCATCGAATTGCCGGCCACCTGCACGAAGAAAATCATGATGAAGCCAGCAACCATAAGCTGGGTCGCGGTGGCGGCATTGGCGAATACGATCGCCATGATGCCCGCGCAGACGAAGGCGCAGATCGAGGTCGGTTTGCGGCCGAACTTGTCGAGCGCATACATCATGAAGAGGCTCGCGCACGGAACGGCGAAGTTCATGGCGAGGACATATTGCAACGACTTGGTGACCGTGAAGCCCTTACCGTTCATGATATTCGGCAGCCAAGCGCCCAGCCCAATCGCAATACCGAAGAACGCCGAGAAACAGATCATGCCCGCGATAACGCGCCGCGGGAACATCCGGAACACGACGCCGAACGGGTCGCTCTTGGTATCGCTTGCCACGTCGGTGGTGAGTTTTTCGGTCGGTCCCGCGATGCCGAGGCGGCCAAGCACGGCGAGGGCTTCATCGCCGCGTCCGTGGGTCGCGAGGAACCGCGGCGACTCCGGCAACGTGAAGCGGAACACCCAAACGATGAGTGCGCCGGCGCCGATGATCAGCCATACGCCGCGCCACGCCTGCTCCGGCGTGCTGGCGACGCTACCGGCAAGAAGCGCGAGCGCTGTTCCAATCGGCCACACGCAGGCGCCGCCGATGAAATGCACGGTCGCCAGAATGCGGCCGCGAATGCGCTTGGGCGCATATTCGCCGGCATAGGCGAAGGCAAGCGGCTGCTCGGCGCCAAGTCCAAGACCGGCGATGAAGCGGCAAGCGACCAGCAATGTGACGCTTGGGGCAAAGGCGCCGAGGATGGTGAATACGCCGAACAGCAGCAGGTTGAACTGATAAATGAACCGGCGGCCGAAGCGGTCGCTAAATTCGCCCTGGCCCGCGGTCCCGATGAACATTCCGAAGATGGTGGCGCTGCCGATGGCCGCGACTTCGGCTCCGGTCGCGAACTTCGACTGGATAATGTAAGGCACCATCGATCCGAAAATCGTAAAATCGATGACGTCGAAGAAATATCCGGCAGCGATAAGCGCCACTACTCTGCGATGCAGCGGCGAAATTTTTGCATTGTCCAGCGCGTTGCCGACAAATGCCTCGATTGATTGAGCCACGGCGTTATCCCCCTGTCCTTCGTTTCTTTGTTGTGCCTTTAGGGCACTCTAGAGTGCGGAAGATGATCCACAATCGGATCGTTGACCAGCCCATTTTTGTGCTTCGGGGCCGTTTCCGGGGGGGCGGGCCAAGGTTATTTCGTTTGGTGAAAACGGGCCGGTTTGCCTAGGGACTTGAAATGAGCGTCCGGCCCGAGCCCCACTAACCGCGGATAGGTTACGCGTGCATCCGGTTCCAGGCGTCGAGCCCGGCAATCTTATAGGCCTCCGCAAGCGTCGGATAATTGAATGTGTTCTCGATGAAATAATCGATGGTGAGCAGGCGCCGCGTCTTGGTCGAAAAGATCATCTTCATCATGCCGCTGTTGAGGCCCATGAAGTGACCGCGTGAGGTTTCGCGAAAGCGCGCCAAGCCGCATTCGTAAGGAATCCCGCGCTTGCGGACTTCCTCCTCGCTCATGCTCGCTCATGCCGACGGTGGATATTTCCGGGACCGAATAGATGCCGTAGGGAAAAAACTCCGGCGGCGGGTGCGGCGCCATGCCGAAGGCGTGGCAGGCCGCGACCCGTCCCTGTTCCATCGAGGTCGAGGCGAGACTTGGAAATCCGATGACGTCGCCGGCGGCATAGATGTGCGGCACCGAAGTCTGCATGGTCTTGGGATCGACCGGAATGCGGCCGCGATTATCGACGGTGATATTGGCCGCGCCAAGATTGAGACTGCCCACGGCGCCGACGCATCCGGCCGCGAACAGGAGCATTTCGGTGGTCACGACGCGGCCATTGGCGAGCTTGGTGGTCGGGCGGCCGTTTTCGCCAAGTTCGATGGCGGTCACGGCGGAGCCGAGGCGAAGCGAGAGATTGCGGTCGCGTAGGTCGTGGACGAATTCCTCGATCAGTTCGACATCGACGAAATCCAGAATGGTCGGGCGCGTATCGATAAGGGTGACCGCCGCATCGAGCGCGTTAAAGATCGTCGCATATTCGACGCCGATCACGCCGTCACCGATCACCGTCAGGCTTCGCCGCAGCACCGGCAATTCGATGATCTCATCGCTGTCGAATACGGTTTTGCCGTTAAAGGGGACATAGTCCGGTCGGAACGGCCTCGTGCCGCAAGCGATCAGAATATTTTTGGCATTATAGAGGTGTGCCTCGCCGGCCTCGTCGGTCACTTCGATCTGGTGCGACCCGACAAAACGGCCTTCGCCACGCGCGGTCTTGACAGAATTGCGGTTGAACTGGTGCTCGAGGACTTCGACTTCATGGTCCAGAGTCTTATGTAAGCGCGCCAGCAGATCGTCGGCGCAGATGTCCTGTTTGACACGGTAAGAGCGCCCGTAAAACCCGCGTTCGCGCCAGCCGGACAAATTGAGCACGGTTTCGCGCAAGGTCTTGGACGGAATGGTTCCGGTGTGAACCGAAGCGCCGCCAACCCGGCGCCCCTTTTCGACCACCAGAACCGATTTGCCGATCTTGGCTGTCTGGATGGCGGCCCGCCGCCCGGAAGGCCCGCTGCCGATGACGATCAGCTCGTAGTCGCGCATAAGACGGGGTCCGAAGGCGGGTAAGCATGTGTGTGTGTGATTAGGGGTAGACGCATGTATGCGCCACTTGCCCAAGAGCAAGCTAGCGCCGTCGTCGGCGCCCGTTAGGTTATTTTAGTTTTGCGCGATCGGAACGGTCTTAAGATGTGACTCGATTGCTGCGATTATTTCTTTCGTCAAGGGCAAATTCTTCTTTTCTTTGCCCCACGTTTCATGGAAACAGGCCACTGTTTCCTCTGCCGTATCAAGCACGAGCTTTTCAGGAAGGCGCGCTTTACCCGCCATGTAGGCAAGTTCGTCCCGTGAAAACTGGTCCATGCGCTTGGTGCGTGCGTAGTTCAATGCTGCCTTGTCGTCCTTAATGTATGGGATAGTCGAGACGAAATCGTAGGCTGGCGAGAGAGTAGCGTGCTGCCGGTCGGGATATATTAGCGACCAGTTCTTAAGGTGCATATCGGCATTGCCGATCAGCGTATTGAACACGAGCCGCCGAATGTATTCAGCAACACCCACGTTGCCGGCTTCAGCGGCGATGACCTCGGCAATATTGCGGTAACTGGCCTTCTTATATTTATCTTCTGGATAGACATCGAAGATTTGAGCAAAGTCCTCGATATGTACCGGACCGTCCGCGCCCGCACGGTCGAAGCGTTTAATGGCAAAGGCCCGACCTTTTAGCTCTCCGATGCCTTCGGGCAGTCCCTCGATCTCTTCGAGCTCCAGTAGTTGCACCTCGGGTACGTCCATGCCGAGCATGGCTGCGAGCTTCATCATCGCATATTCGTTTTCTGGAACGCCGCTAAAATTCACGGACGGTAACTTCACAATCCAAGATCCGCCGACACCTTGTACCGGAATGGTCAATCCACCGCTGGCTTCTTTGACCGCCGAGAATTTTAGTTGGACGCCGGCTAGAGAGAAACGCAATGCATTGCGATGATGATCGGCAACGTCTTCTTCCTCCTCCTCCTCGTCTTCGGGCGGCCACGCCTGACCGTCGGCAGGTGCGATCGTCATCGCACCCGGGAGGTCTTTCCCTAAGACCCACAGCAAGAAGAACTCACGCTTAGGGTTCACGCCGGCGCGTTGCGCCAAATATTCGCGCATTGTACCTTCTGGCAGCATGTTGGCAAAAAACGGCGAGACTCGAGTCTGAGTCGGAGGGATATCGGTGATGAGATTACCGAGCGTATCCTTGAACGACAGGCTCAATGTAGGTCGAGCGGGATTGTCGATATACGCTTGGTTGAACGCAAATATCGTTCGATCCCCCGGCACAAGGGTTAAGGTTCCGATCGGTTCGCCGTAAAGCAGGACTTGAAGGACTGATACATCAGGCATCGTTGTCCTCCGCGTTGAGAGAGTAGGCGGGGCGCGGTGCCGGTATTAATTTACGCACTCCGTGCACAAGATGGTTGCGCAGTAATTTTAATTCTTGCGCGGCACGCTTGATGTTCCGTAGGGCTTTCGGGTCTTGCTCAATATGTTTGATCTTTGCAGCTACGGCTCGAATTGTTTTCAACTCCATATTGCCGAGTGGAAATTTCGCGAGCTCCTCTGCCGTTTGCTGGATGCGCTGGAGCGGTGACGACCATTCGGGGAGAGGTTGCAGTTTTTTGACTGCATGCTGAATGCGCTTGAGTTCATTGACGGCTTGCCAAGTGGCCTCTCCCTGGCGTGAAGTTGCAGTCTCTCCGCTTCGTAGGATCGCCTGCACAGCAGGGACGAGACGGCGTGGGACGAGTGTAAGTTCAAGATCGAGGACGCGTGCAAGTTCGATTAGGCTCGAAAGTTGAATATCTACCGCGCCCTTTTCGATCTTTGAGATGTGACTTTGCGGAACGCCGGCCTTCGCGCTCATGGCACGCTGGCTGAGGTTCTTTTCCTCTCGGGCAGCTTTTAGGGCTGCGATGATATGCTCTCCGGCGTAATTCATTTGAGCTGTTCCTATAGATCATTAGTGTGGCGTGATATGTTTTAACATATCATAATTAAGTAGCCCTAAGCAAGCGTGATATGCTATAGCATATCAATCATAATAGAATATATATAGTTATAGATCGTTTTTCCACCTACTATCGTCTCCAATCAAAACCGATCGAAAAAGCAGGCCGAAAAGGCTTAATTTATTGACTTATTCATATGAACTGCCGGCCTCGCTGACGGCGCTCCTGCTCTACGCCCTGCTCGGCGCGCTAATGGGACTGGCGCCACGGCCTTCATCAAGGGGCTTAGCCTCGCCGAAGACGTTTTCGAGGGCATCGGGAACGGCTATGTGCGCCACGCCATCGGCATGCTGCTGATCGGTATCCTGATGTACATGCTGTTGCGCACGTCCGGCCAATATTACGTCGACGGCGTCGGCTACGCGACCATCCAGGCGGTCCTCTCCGGCGGCTTGATTGTGCCTGGCCTGCTGGCGCTCCTGTTCGCCGCGAAGCTGTGCGCGACCTCGATAAGCCTCGGTTCCGGCGCCTCGGGCGGTATCTTCTCGCCGTCGCTGTTCATGGGCGCGACCATCGGCGGCGCTTTCGGTGCGGCAATCAGCGCCATCCATCCGGTCGACGGGCTCGGCGTCACCACCTGCGCGATGATCGGCATGGCGGCCATGGTCGGCGGTGGCACCGGCGCCGCCATGACGGCGGTAACCATGATATTTGAAATGACGCGGGACTACGATCTGGTAATGCCGATCATCGTCGCGGTGGCGCTGGCAATCGGTGTGAGGCGGCTGCTGTCGCAGGAGAACATCTACACGGCGAAGCTCGTCGGGCGAAAACATTTTGTGCCGAATGCGCTGCATGCCAACATGTTCCTAGTGCGCCGCGCCGGCGAGGTAATGGAGCGCGAGGTCACCATGCTACCGAAGAACACGCGGCTTGAGACGTTCCTGGGCAAGAGGGGCCACGAAGGACGTATGAAGCACATCGTGGTGACCAATGGCGACCGCATCGTCGGCGTGCTGCGCGTCAATACAGCGCTTCGGCGCGGGCGGAGGACGTCGAACAGGGCTTCACGGTGGGCGAGATCGCGCAGCGCAACTATACGGTGGCGCGCGAGGAGGACATCGTATTCGATGTGGTCACGCGCATGACGCGGCACAAAGCCGGTACGGCGGCCTAGGTGCGTCGGTCGAAAATGACCCAACTGCGACCATCGGCGTGCTTCTCGCCAGCATCGACTACACGGATGATGGCGCGATGATTAGCATGTTCGTTGAGACAGCGGGCCGCAGGCCAGGCTATATTTTAATAAGTAGCCGCTTAATCCACGAAATAACCAGGGGATCATCTTATGTCGCCGATTTCCAAGGGTCTTGCCGCCGTCGCCGTCGCCGTCGCCACCGTCCTGTCATCGCCGGCCGGCGCACAAGGCATCGTCACGCAGAAGAATATAACGCTGGCGCTGGCGCAGACCATCGCCAATGCAGCGATCGCGAAATGCCGGAGCATGGGATACAAAATCTCGGTAACGGTCGTCGATCGTGAGGGATTGGCGATCGTCATGATGCGCGACGACGGCGCCGGATTAACCACGCCCGAGGGCAGCGACCGCAAGGCCTACACCGCACGCGCGTTCAGCCAGCCTTCGGCGGCTTTCGTCAAGCGCCTGCAGGATAGGCCGGAAACGGTCGGCTCGCGACATTATACGCGCGTGCTGGCGCTCGACGGCGGGCTGCCGATCAAAGTGGGCGACGAAATCGTCGGCGCGGTCGGTACCTCCGGCACCCCCGGCATCGACAGCGTTTGCTCGCAGGCCGGCATCGACAACGTGGCCGATCAGCTCAAGTAATTCAAATTTGTCTTCCTTTGGCACTTTGCGTCGTGCAGCGTGGCCGCAAAAATCGGTCGCTATTGGTGGCAGACAACAACGGACAAACGTCGATTTTGGACCGCGACGGCTATGAGGTGATTGACCCACAGCGGACCGCCGTGCCCGGCCGCGCAAAACTGTGTGTGGAACGTTTTACCTGATGACGCGTTGTTGTGCAGTTTATCAAATCGAAAGCTGGACAAAATGAAATCCTTTATTGCAACCGCACTTGTTATTTTAGGCATCGCATTAGCGCCGATGACCGCCTCCGCTGGTGAACGATTTAACGATGCACTAATGGGCGGAGCATCTGGCGCGGTCGTTGCTGGACCCGTGGGCTTGGTAGCAGGCGGCGTGATCGGTTACGTCGCTGGTCCGAGCATTGGGCACGGCCTAAGACACCATCATCACTACTACCGCCATCACGTCTATCACTAGGCCTTTACACCGTCCGCTAATTGAGTTCGAGCCTGGCAAAGCGGCG
>Ga0182030_10026951_pt1 | contig 10368 bp, 3 predicted proteins | sample 812S3MmetaG_FD_121299 | JGI IMG/M metagenome (GOLD analysis project Ga0182030, IMG submission 121299) | Permafrost microbial communities from Stordalen Mire, Sweden - 812S3M metaG (Illumina Assembly) | ecosystem: Environmental > Terrestrial > Soil > Wetlands > Permafrost | place: Sweden... | reverse complement strand
TAACATTTATATCATATAAAAATGCCTATTGATTTATGACATAAAGTAAACAAGGATAATCAGGCGCCCTTGAATAGTTTACAATGGGAATATTGACATAAAATTCTTGTTTGAATTAATATCATAAAGCGCATGGGGGACTAACCCGATCTGTTTCAGTAGTTTATATATATAAATATTGACATAAAATTCTTGTTTGAATTAATATCATAAAGCGCATGGGGGACTAACCTGATCTGTTTCAGTAGTTTACATATATAAATATTGACATAAAATTCTTGTTTAAATTAATATTGATTTATGACATAAAGTAAACACGGATAATCAGGCATCCTTGAATAGTTTACAATGGGAATATTGACATTTATACCATATAAAAATTATGGTTCGTTTATGAAATAGAACCCGTGGGAACGAATAGAGTTTTCGAAAACAAAATTCAAATTTTTTCAATTCAAAAGAAAAATCCTTCGGCAAGATTTTTATCCGCGAACTAATGGAGGAACTGGAAGAAAGGTCAGTGATAGGAAAAGAACCACTTCCCCAGAAAAATGAAATCCATGACAGATTTCGGATGTCTCCGGTTGTCAAAAGATTTGCTCCACCTCCTCAACTTGCAATACCTATATCCGCCGATATATCAAATCAGGTAGCTGTTGATATTTCTCGAGGGGATTACACTGGTTATGGTCGTATGTTAAAATCAATCAACAAAGATGTTGAGCAAATACCGCCGAAAGAGAAATCAAGAGTGAAACATACAGCTACGAAATCTCATAGCGGTTCTATTCCCAGGAAAATAGCAAAGTACAACGAACAAACTCGTGAATCGGTATTCGATGATAATCATGGTATTACTGGAGATTCTGTTCACAGGAAAACAACAAATAACAATAATGCCTACGTCGGATACAACGAACAAACTCGTGAATTAATATTAGATGATAATGACAGAATGAAGAAAGTGGCAAAATCAGATAGTGAGCCAATTGCCGGGAAAATAACTAATAACAACAATGCCTACATAAGATACGACGAGCAAACTCGTGAATTAATATTAGATGACAGTGACAGTGTTATTATCGTAGATTCTGATTCTTCGTCAGGAGTCCAGCCAAAGAAGAGACCGTTCCCGGGAGCCGACGGCAAAAATAACACTGGAAAAGACAAAAATGAAAAAGAACCGGATGAGGAGGAGGCATTTCAACTCGAAGAGCAACATACCGACGAGGATAAAATGGGTGATGAAGCAAATCCGTTGAAATCTACAAAGAAAATCAGGCGTAGAGTCTCATCCTGGAAGATAGTCGAGCCTCTAACCGACGAAGAAATTGCTCAATCTACTAAATTATTCAAAATCCTCAAGTCCCAACATGATTTTATGAATCTAACGTTACATTTGATTGGAGGACCATTTCGCGATAGTATCAGAAGGTCAAAACATAAGACATTTCATATATTTTTGAATTATGGTGATCGTACCAGGGAATCTACAGTTTCAACCTTTGAACTCGAAGGTCTAGAAGAAAAATACACATTCAAAGCTACTGTCGGTGTGAAAAATTTGAATCGTGGAACTAGCGCGATGATGTTATCCATTCAAGATCGTCATAAAGATTCTAATGATGAAGAAAAGTATACTACCTTCGATATAGTAGATATTCAACAACATGTACCGAAACGGGGAAAAATTACAGAAGAAATAGTAGAGCTTCCGCCCAGAATTCCAAAGCCACCAAAGGCGTTTGCATCAGAAGTTTTCGAAAAGACGAGGCAGAAATCAAGCTCATTTGGAGATATTCTTGATGGGGATAATTACGATTTGGCGACTGCGCCTCCAGATTATAGTTTTTATTCTGAAACTAGAGTAGCAGCAAATGGTGTAGTAATTCCGCCTTTTGCCATAACTCAGAAGAATACTCAAATCGAGTTTAATCCAGAAGTTCCAAATCCTAGAGAGGATAAGGAGACAGAAAACAAACAACAAGAATGCATTCAGTCGCGAACTTCATTGCCACTGACAGAAGAAGATGTACAAGAAATAAGAAGAGTTATCGATCAACATAATACGAATGTGCAAAACAAAAGTCCTGAGCAACCAGAGATGACACAAACAGAAAGTCCACCTCTATTTACGGCTGAAGAAATATCAAATACTAGACAAGCTGTTGATGAATTAAAAATAGAACATGAGGAAATAGTGAAACAACAATTGGTCCTACAATGGAGACCAAAAATAATCTTACATTACTCTAATTTAGCTACCAAAATATGTAAAGCATATATGACCAAATTGAAAGCATTCGAAGAAAAACATCAAGCTAACTTAGATGCCAAAATGAAAAAGGCCGATGAAGACATAATAAGACAAGGAGATGAGACGGCTGCTTCTTACAAAACTCAACTTGATGCCATGATAGCAGAACAAAGACCTATAGTATCAACCCAGCTCAGACAAGAACTCAAGGAGAAAATAGAAAAAGACGAGACAGATATATTGAGAAAAGAGGTGAAAGCCGAAATAGAACAAAAAGAATCAGAGGGTATGAGAAGTCAAGTCAGACAAGAAATAAAGGACAAGATAGAAAAGGAAGAATCAGAGGGTATGAGAAAAGAGGTGAAAGCCGAAATAGAACAAAAAGAATCCGAAGGTATGAGAAGTCAAGTCAGACAAGAAATAAAGGACAAAATAGAAAAGGAAGAATCCGAAGGTATGAGAAAAGAAATAAAGGACGCAATAGAAAAAGAACAAAGAGATGCGCTTGCCAAAAAGAAAGCAGACAGAGATCGGCTTGTCATTTCACTGATGAACAAGAAATAAAAAGAAAGACAATAAAAAAAGTAGGGAAGGAGATAAAAGTAGGGAAAGGAGATAAAAAAAAAAAGATAGACATAATAATTGTAGGTAAATAAGCCTACAATTTATAGCTAAAAACAATATAAAGACCAAAAATGGCTAACATTATATAGAATTAACTACGTAATTATATTATTGTTATTTATATGATAGCCCTCCTCATAAATAAATTCTGCTTTTAAATAATGGCTGAAACTGATAAAAAAATACATCAATACGATTTGTTGGCGTATATTTGAAGACATAATATGAATAATAAAATGACTAATATCTCATATAGAGATATGTTTTTGCTTTATATTATTGTTGTTTGTATATAATATATTAGTCCTCTCATAAATAAATTCTGTTCTTAAATAATGGCCAAAACTGATAAAAAATTGAAACCTGGATAAAAGAAATGAAGCCTCGCTCCACTTTCCTCCCGAAAAATTCTGGAAGAAAGGCGTATGTTTGCGCTGTTAGTTCTACAGACTCCAACGGAAGACCTTTGACTTTGACCTGCAATGCAGTAGACGTCGAGTCTCACCCCGTTCAAACCCAAAATAAACAAATAACCCAAGGAAATAACAGAAACGCAGTCAAAGGAACAAATAACTCGACAAAAACTTCTAGCGCAGTCCAATCTCAAACACGCCGAACAGACCAAAGTAAGCAAACATCCCAAAATAGACCGATAGTCCAAGCCGCTAAGGGAAACAAGAGGCATTTGGTAACTGGAGGTCCTCCCGTCACTCTCTTCACATCCACCACGCCTGGAATTACTAGTGGTATTATCGTTCCAGCAGGAGTCACCCAACTCAACTATACTGTCATTGGTGGTACTGGCGGAACCGGTAACGTATCTGGTGTTGTTGGTGGAAAGGGAGCCTCCATTACTGGAACCATGACCGTATCTCCTGGTGATAGCCTCACCGTGACTGTCGGTGGTAACGGTCAGAACTTTCCAGCCGGTACAACTGCAACGCCTCCGGCAGGAGGATCAGGCTCTGGTTCCGGAGGAGCAGGTGGTAGCAGATCTCCTAGTTCGCCCGGCGGAGGCGGTGGAGGAGGTGGAGGCTCCGAAATCCTCGACACAAGCAATACTTCCAATTTTATCGTTGCTGGTGGAGGCGGTGGTGCTGGATTCCTAAGCACCGCCTCTGGAGGAAACGCGGGACTAGCATCAGGAGCGTCTGGCGGTGGCGCTAATGCGGGATCACCTGGAACTCAGACTGGACCTGGAGCTGGCGGTCCTCCATCTGGCAATTCGGGTGTCGGAATGAACGGCGGTGCCGGATTCAGCGTAAGTGGCGGCGGAGGTGGGGGTGGCGGAGGTGGTGGATTCTGGGGTGGAGGTGGTGGCTACTTAGGCGGCGGAGGTGGCGGATCTAGCTATGTTTCAGCATCCGGAACAACCGTAACTACTTCAGGAGTTGATTCCACAGCTACTCCCCAGATCACTCTGACCTACACTCCTCCAACCACCGCCACGCTCTTCTCATCGGGAACTCCAGGAACCTATTCCAACGTCATTGTCCCCTGCGGTGTGACTAGCCTGGGCTTCACCATCGTGGGTGGTTCTGGTGGCTCAGCATCCGGTCATGCAAACACTGGTGGACAAGGAGCTTACTTCACCGGAAATCTCCCCGTCTCTCCAGGAGACAATCTCACTATCACGGTCGGTGCTAACGGAGCTATAGGAACCGCAGGATTGGGATCTGGACCAGGTGGATCTGGAGGAACCGGAACAGCAGGTACTGGTGGTGGCGGTGGCGGTGGTTCGGAGATTCTCGACAACACAAGTGGACTCTTCGTCACTGCCGGAGCTGGAGGTGGTTCTAGCGACAATGGTTCAAATGGAGGGAATGCTGGACTGACCACTGGTGGTACTGGTAGCGGCGCTGGTGGCAATGGAGGAACCCAAAGCGCAGGTGGAGCTGCAGGAGGACTGGGATCCACTGCCGGATCCCCAGGAGTCGGTATGAACGGCGGAAATGGATTGAACGGAGGCTCGTCTTTTGATTCTGGAGGTGGAGGAGGTGGTGGCTATTTCGGAGGAGGAGGAGGTGGAGCAGCTGGCGGAGGAGGCGGAGGATCCAGTTTCATCCCCGCTTCAGTGACCAGTCTCACTCAGTCCCTGAGCAAATTCTCCCAGGTCAATTTGACCTACATCCAACCGCCCCAAACCACACTCTTCTCGTCGACCACTCCCGGACCCTACACCGTCACTGTTCCTCCCTGCGTTACCAGTCTCAACTTCACGCTGGTCGGAGGCAGTGGTGGCTCTGGTGTACCAGTTGGATCTGTGGGGCAAGGCGCATCCATTACTGGAAGCATTCCTGTGACTCCTGGCGACGTTCTCAATCTGACTATTGGAGCAAATGGACAGCCCATGAACCAACTTGGAACTACCAACGTTCCTGGAGGATCTGGAGCTGGAAACGGCGGTAGTTCAGGCACTGGACAAGGAGGAAGCGGAGGAGGTGGTTCCGAGATCTACGACCCTACGAGTGGACTCTTCGTGATCGCAGGTGCTGGAGGTGGAGGCACTAGCACCTCAGCTGGAGGAAATGCTGGCCAAGCTGGAGTGGGAACTGGAGGTGGACAACCAGGAACTCAAACTGGCCCCGGTGCAGGTGGAGGGGGAAGTCCCGCTGCCGGATCAGGATCTGGTGGTAACGGAGGCGCTGCTGGAGGATTTCAAGGCACCAGCGGTGGAGGAGGTGGAGGCGGTTATTACGGCGGAGGAGGTGGAAACGGGCCAGGTCTTACCCCTAATGGTGGAGGTGGTGGTGGATCCAGCTATGTTCCGGCTACGGTTCTCGGAGTGTCTCAAAGCTTAGATTCGACAGCCACTCCCCAGATCATTCTGACCTATGCCACTTGCCAAGCCTGCCCAATTACAGTTCCCGGAGCTCCTACTTCTGTTTCAGCGACTGCAGGAAATGCCCAAGCTACAGTTTCGTGGTCACCACCATCAAGTAACGGAGGATCTCCTATTACCAGCTATAACATTTATGTTTACAATATCACTCTGGGTGGATCGCCTACCGAAATCATGGGAGTGACATCTCCCACTACTATTACTGGACTTATTAATGGAGATGAATACGATTTTCAGGTGTCAGCTGTCAATACTATCGGCGAGGGATCTCAATCCGCGCCTTCGAATATGGTCATTCCAAGTAGCGTACCTGACGCTCCTACTAACGTAACTGCTGTTGCCGGAAATGCTCAAGCTACGGTTTCTTGGATTGCACCTAATAACGAAGGATCATCTATTACTGGTTATACTATTTATATCTACAATATTACGACATCCACAGCCGCAGGATCTGTTAGTGCATCTTCTAGTCCCGCGACAATTAATGGATTTATCAATGGAAATCAATATGACTTTACAGTCTCGGCAACAAATGCTGACGGAGAAGGACCTCAATCTTTGCCCTCTAATATTGTTACTCCTTCGACTACTCCTGGAGCACCAACTGGAGTTTCGGCGGTTGCAACAAATAACCAAATTACAGTTTCCTGGGTTCCTCCTACTTCCAATGGCGGTTCTGCATTGACAAGTTATAATCTCTACGTATACAATGTTACTACAGCATCCTTTGTCGAAGAAATTACTGGACTTTCACCTTCTTCTACCTCAACTATTGTGACTGGACTCATCGATGGAGACTCTTATGACTTTACTGTATCTGCTGTGAATGCCGATGGAGAAGGACCTCAATCTTCTCCTTCTAGCCCAGTGGTTGCAACAAGTACTCCAAATGTTCCTACTGGAGTTACAGCAACTGCAGGAAATGGTCAGGCTACAGTTTCTTGGACTGCACCTTTTAACGGAGGATCTATTATCACCAGTTACAATATCTATGTTTACAGCGGTGTTAACTTGATCGAAGAAGTTATGGGAGTTACTTCTACTTCAGCCATTATTATTGGATTGATCAACGGTACATCTTACTATTTTGCCGTATCAGCCGTGAACATCGATGGCGAAGGAGCCCAATCTGCAGATTCAAATACCGTCACTCCTTCAACTATTCCTGGAGCTCCTACAAACGTCACAGCAAATGCTGGAAATACGACTGCATCTATTTCTTGGACTGTGCCAGCCAGTAATGGAGGATCAATGATTACAAGCTACAATCTTTATGTATACAATCTCACTACTAGTAGTGCTACTGAAATCACGGGAATTACATCTAACCCATACACAATTACAGGACTCATAGATGGAGATTCTTATGACTTCCAAGTGTCGGCTGTGAATGCTAACGGAGAAGGTCCATTGTCAGTAACTTCCAATTCTACTACTCCATCGACTACACCCAATGCTCCCACCGGAGTCACAGCAACTGCAGGAAACGCACAAGCTACAGTTTCTTGGACTGCTCCGACAAATAACGGAGGATCTCCTATCACAAGCTATTCTCTTTATATTTACAACGGGTCTACTTTGGTTGGAACTGTGCTAGGAGTAACTTCTATGTCAGCGAACGTAACTGGACTCACTAACGGAACAGCATACAATTTTAAGATAGCTGCAGTTAATGCCGATGGTACCGGACCTCAATCTACGGCATCCAATGTCGTTACCCCATCTACAGTTCCAGGATCTCCCACTGGAGTTACGGCGACAGCAGGAAATGCTCAAGCATCAGTTTCCTGGACCGCACCAACTTCCAACGGCGGATCTGCAATTACAAGCTACACCATCTATGTTTACAATGGAGCTACTTTAATCAAGACAGTCACTGGAGTCGCATCTAGCCCGACAACTGTCACCGGACTTACTAATGGAACATCTTACGATTTCGCGGTCGCCGCGGTTAATATCAATGGAACTGGAGCTCCGTCTGCCGTATCCAATGTTGTCACTCCAACAGTGCCAGGTTCAGTTCCTACCGCGCCTAGAAGTGTTATCGGAGTCCCAGCAGACAGAGAAGCTTTGGTCGTATGGCTTCCTCCTACCAGCAATGGAGGAAGTCCTATTACATCGTATGGAATCAAATGTACATCTAGTAATGGTGGAGCAGCCGGTACAGCTACAGCCAACTCTGATTTTCCAACTTTTGTCACAGGATTGACGAATGGGAAGACATACACATGCTCGGTAGACGCAATCAACAGAAACGGCGCTAGTCTTTATTCCAGCGTATCTAATTCGTTTGTTCCAGGACCGTATACTCCTCTGGCCATACTTATCGATATTATCGGAGCTGTGGCAGCTCTGGGTCATTATACTTATTTGACTCACGATCTAATGATAGTTCAAGGAAATATTACAAATGGAGACAACAGAACCGCTGCCACAAATTTGTATGCCGTTGGCGTTAAGCTCAATCAAACTAACTCTCTCGCGCCACATAATAGTAATTTGACTAGCAAGCTAAATAACCTGAAGACTAGCATAGGCTACAGCAAGTATGCACCATTTCCAAATACGAGAATCTCCGACAATGATTCTTACGACAATGCTGGTCCACAATAAACCGGTAAAATAATAAGCAGAGAGCTAAACTAAAAAACATAAAAAGTTTTAACACTAAACATAAGTGTTAAAAAACCGCTGACAAAGATTTCAATTAAAAACATATCAACTAACTAAAAAAAATTTTAACACTAACATAGGTGTTAAAAAACATCGGATTACAATGTAGGATTGTAGTTGAGAGTATTTGATGCCTGCATATTTTCTATGGCTTCTTTCCGTAACTTAGCATTTCTATTTATATTTCTAAGTACAATGGCTCTTCTTGTAAGAAAAATAATCATGGCGCCGCCTATAATACCAGCTACACTGACGATACATGCTATAAGAGCGATAGCCCAAACTGGAAATTGTTCATTTTTATTTTTCTGACTGCCATTAATACTAACAGGATATTCGCCAAGACAAGGATTTATATTTAATACCACAGACAATACACTTTCTCCATAATTAGTTGTTGATGTCAGACACTGGTTGCTGTTATCGTCCTCAGGATTTAAGATAACTAATCCTATATTATTAAATTGGCCTTCTATACTTTGATATTGCGCTATAGTTATAGTTGTTGTTTGCGCCGGCTTGCTATCTAATATGAGAGTCAAATTACCATGCGCATATATCGTTTGAGCTTGAATTTGCATACTATTGAGGGGATAAATCAGAGATCCAGAGATGGATAAAAGTCCTGTTACATTTAAAGTGCTAGTATTTGACATCTTTAAAACTCCAAATATATATAAATCTCCTTGAATTATTAAATTTCCATCCAATATAACAGACGAATTTGTATTTATTATAGTACTATTGCAAATAATGTTACCAGTTACTGGTCCGGAAATAGAATTTGATGGGGGAACAAATAAAGTATTAGACATTGCTATTACGAATCCATTACTAATAAATGGATTTCCGGCAGCATTCCATGTTACACCGTCGTTAGAATAAACAATCATATTTGCGCCAGATCCAGTCATAACCCATTTATCCAAGCTCGAATGGTAGACTATATATTCTCCTTCACTGATAGTAGTTTGTATCGGATAGCTACTCCAAATGCCAGATACAACATCGCTAGTGTTAGCAAATGGATTACCAATAAAAGTTGGATTTCCAGTAATGATCCACTTTCCTTGACCATATGCCGCGCCTTGTATTGCAGTAGAAAATATACCAGCATGACCAACCCAATGTATTCCATCCAAAGAATAACCAAAAGGAAAACCTACACCTTGACCTCCAACTATAAACTGTCCAACTCCAGCATCATAATTAATAGAATAGCCTTGACCAACCGCTACAAAGATCGATTCTCCGAGGCCAATCCAATTTATTCCATCGGAAGAATACGCAATAGTATTTGTTGTAGTCCCAACAGCAACCCATCTCTGTAGATTATTAGCATACACAACATCGCTAGCTTGAGTATTGAAAGGCGTATTAGAATATGTCCAATCTATACCATTCCGAGAATACGCTAAATTATTTGCGCCTGCGCCCGTCGCCATCCAAAGATTTTGAGAAGAACTATAAGCTACTCTATTTCCTTGAGTCGAAAAGACAGAATTTCCAAGTCCTACCCAAGTTATACCATCCAGAGAATAGGCTATCGTATTAAGACCAGTTCCTAGGCCTACCCATTTATTTTGAATTTCACTATACGCTAACCCAGAACACTTAGCTGAAAATGGCGACACTATACGTATCCAAGTTATACCATCTTGAGAGTAAACCATCGTATTTCCTGAATTTCCGCCGTCAGATCCACCAGCAATAAAATTCACGTTAGCATTACAAGTGCTATACATCAATATTAGTATTAAAAACGCTATAGAAGACTTTGACAGAATCTTCATCTTGGGGTATCTTTATCTTTTTATTGCTGACGAATAATCGATTTTTTATTCGACAAAAACTATTTTTCAAAAATAATATTTAAAGAGGGTCTATCCAATGCGACTGCGTTAGACTTGGACTCGTATATCATAGCCATAAACTTATTGTATGTCGCGATTAATTTGTTTGCATATGTTTG
>Ga0182030_10026950_pt1 | contig 10368 bp, 9 predicted proteins | sample 812S3MmetaG_FD_121299 | JGI IMG/M metagenome (GOLD analysis project Ga0182030, IMG submission 121299) | Permafrost microbial communities from Stordalen Mire, Sweden - 812S3M metaG (Illumina Assembly) | ecosystem: Environmental > Terrestrial > Soil > Wetlands > Permafrost | place: Sweden... | reverse complement strand
GTGAGGAGCGCCACGCGCCGTTTCGAATCCTGAACCGCCATATTCACTCCGACAGCGCGCCGGGACTGCCTGAAAGGCCGTTCAACGGCGGCGAACCACAGACATTGCGCTGGACCTGCCCGTGATAGCTGGCCCCACGGGCGCAAGGCCGGGCTGCTCAAACCCCTATCATGACCCTGTTCGTCCAAGCAATGAGTCGGGCAAAGCCCACTTTAGTCCAATTGGTAGTGGACTTGCGGGTTTCGAAACCTTGGCCCACAATCGCGGCTAATAGGGCCCGCGAGATCACGAAATCAGAGCCATTCCAGCGTCCGGCCCTTCCAAAACATCGAACTCTAAGGAGGAATGACATGCGTAAATTCATGATGGCTGTTGCCTTTGCGCTGCCGATGCTCGGCGGCGCGGCGACGGCGCAGGAAACGCTCAAAATCGGTTTTATCGACCCGTTGTCGGGTGGTGGCGCCAGCGTCGGAGAAGTCGGCCTCAAGACCTTCCAGTTTCTTGCCGACGAAGTGAATGCCAAGGGCGGCATCCAGGGCAAGAAGGTCGAGATCGTTCCGCTCGACAACAAGACCAACCCGCAGGAGAGCCTGATCCAGGCGCAGAAGGCGATCGACGCCGGGGTACGTTACTTGACCCAGGGCAACGGCTCGTCTGTCGGCGGCGCGCTGTCGGATTTCGTGACCAAATACAACGAGCGCAATCCCGGCAAGGAAGTCCTGTACTTCAACTATGCCGCGGTCGACCCGGTCCTCACCAACGCCAAGTGCAGCTTCTGGCACTTCCGCTGGGACGCGAACTCCGACATCAAGATGGAGGCGCTCACCAACTACATGAAGACGACGCCCTCGATCAAAAACGTCTACTTGATCAATCAGGACTACTCGTTCGGGGAATCGGTTCGATCCACCGCCAAGGCCATGCTGGCCGCCAAGCGGCCGGACATCAAGATCGTCGGCGACGAATTGCATCCGCTGCTGAAGATCACCGATTTCGCGCCCTACATCGCCAAGATCAAGGCATCGGGCGCCGACACCGTCGTGACCGGCAACTGGGGCCAGGATTTCGCGCTGCTGTTGAAGGCGGCCGCCGACGCCGGCCTGAAGGTGAACTGGTATACCTATTATGCCGGCGGCACCGGCGGCCCGACCGCGATCAAGCAGGCCAACCTCAATCATCAGGTATTCGCAGTCGGCGAGGGCATCCCGAACCTCGACCATCCCCCGTCGCAGGAGTTCGAAAAGGCGCTCCGCGCGAAGTATGATTTCAGCCTGTTCTATCCGCGCGCCGTCAACGAAATGCGCATGCTGGCGGCGGCCGCCGACAAGGCCAAGTCGATCGATCCCGTGAAGGTCGCGCTCGCGCTGGAAGGCATGGAGGTCGAGGTATTCGATGGCGGCAAGGGCTTCATGCGGAAGGACGATCACCAGTTCTTCCAGCCGATTTACATCTCCTCGTTTGGCGAACGCACCGAAAAGGAACCGTTCGACGAGGAAAAGACCGGCTGGGGCTGGAAGCTCGTCGCGAAGATCGACACGCCCCAGACCGTGCTTCCGACCACCTGCAAAATGGAACGGCCGAACTGATCGTTCGCGTGCGTAACTGGTCGGCCCCGAAAGATTTCGGGGCCGTTTAATCCCGGCGGTGCGTCGTGCTTGAACTGATTGTGATATCCACGCTCAACGGCGTCCTGTTCGGCATGCTGCTGTTCCTGATGGCGAGCGGTCTGACCGTCATTTTCAGCATGCTGGGGGTGCTCAATTTCGCGCATGCGAGTTTCTACATGCTCGGCGCGTTCTTCGGTTTCCAGATCAGCCGCTGGCTCGGCTTCTGGCCGGCACTGGTGATTGCGCCGCTGCTCGCCGGCGCGATCGGCGCCGGCGTCGAGCGCTACGGGCTGCGCCGCGTGCACAAGAATGGCCACGTCGCGGAGCTGTTGTTCACGTTTGGCCTGGCATTCGTGATCGAGGACGTTGTGCAGATCATCTGGGGCAAGAGCCCGGTCGATTTCCGCATCCCGCCGCTGCTCGATTTCCCGGCGTTCACGATCTTCTCCACCAACTATCCCGCCTACAAGATGTTCATGTTGCTGGTGTCGATCGCTATCTTTGTCGGGCTATTGATCGTCGTGAAGAAGACGCGGATCGGCCTGATCGTCCAGGCCGCGCTGACTCATCCGCATATGGTGGGCCACCTCGGCCACAATGTCGGGCGCGTCTTCATGCTGGTGTTCGGCGTCGGCACCGCGCTCGCCGCCGTCGCCGGGGTGATCGCCGGGCCCGCGCTGGTGACCCAGTCGAACATGGCAGGGCTGCTGGGCCCGATCCTGTTCGTCGTCGTCGTGGTCGGAGGGTTGGGCTCGCTGCCCGGTGCCTTTGTCGCCTCTTTGCTGATCGGCCTGCTGCAGACCTTCGCGGTCTCGATGAACGGCTCGCTGGCCGGTGCGTTCGGTCCGCTCAGTCCGGCCTATGCCTCGACCTGGCTTGCCGACATCTGGGGTGTCACGATCGCCCAAATCGCGCCGATCATGCCTTACCTGCTGCTGGTGCTGATCCTGGCCTTCCGCCCGATGGGCCTGCTCGGGACACGCGATACATGAGCGAAATCGCCTCCACCGCCGCGCCGCCGCTGCCGGCCACGACCGAAAAGCTCAGGTTCTACGGAACGTGGGTGATTGCCGCGATCGCGCTGCTGCTGCTGCCACAAATTTTCGGTTCCGGCAGCTCCCTGACGACGTTCAGCCTGATCGGCATCTCCATCATCTTCTCGCTGTCCTACAACATCCTGCTCGGCCAGACCGGCATGCTGTCGTTCGGACACGCCGTGTATTACGGTCTCGGCGGCTTCCTCGCGGTCCACGCCATCAACATCATCGGCGCCAACAAGCTGCCGCTCCCGTTGCCGATCATTCCCCTGATCGGCGGTTTGAGCGGATTGACGTTCGCCGCCCTGCTCGGCTGGGTCTCGACCCAGCGCTCGGGAACGGCGTTCGCCATGATCTCGCTCGGGGTTGCCGAACTGATCGCCTCCTCCGCGCTGATCCTGCGCAGCTTTTTCGGCGGCGAGGCCGGCGTCTCCGCCAACCGGACCAAGCTGCTGAAACTGTTCGGCTGGAATTTCGGTCCGCAGATCCAGATCTATTATCTGGTGGCGGCGTGGACGCTGATCGCGGTGATCGCGATGTACGCACTGACCCGCACGCCGCTCGGGCGGATGTGCAACGCCGTGCGCGACAATCCCGAGCGCGTGCAGTTCGTCGGCTACAATCCGCACATCGTTCGCTATCTGGCGTTTTGCTTCTCCGGATTCTTCGCCGGAATCGCAGGCTCACTGGCGGCGATCAATTTCGAGATCGCCAATTCCGCCTATCTCGGGGCCGAACAATCCGGAACGGTATTGTTCGCCACCTATATCGGCGGCATCGGCTTCTTCATCGGCCCCATCGTCGGCGCGATCTTTGTTACGCTGCTGTCGCTCGGCCTCAGCGATCTGACCCAGGTCTGGCAGCTCTATTTCGGATTGATCTTCATTGCAGTGGTGCTGTTTGCGCCGGGCGGCATCACCGGGCTTCTGATGATGCATCGTCCGCTGCTGAAGGCCGGCACGCTGCCGAAGGTGCTGCCGAGCTACCTGGTCGCCCTGGTTCCGACGCTGGCGATGATCGCCGGCCTCATTCTGGCGATCGAGACGATCGTGCACTACACCGTCAACCCCGGCGACGATCCCCACATCAAGGCGTTCGGCGTCAATTTCGATGCGGCCAGCCCGTATATATGGGCGACGTCGGTCATTCTCCTGATCGGCGGATTTCTGGTTGCGCGCAGGACCTGGACCTGGGTCGGACACGCCTGGGACAGCGCCAGCAGCGCAGCGCGCGAGACAGGAATCGCCGCATGAACGCTGCAATCGAACTGCGCGGGGTCGAAAAGAGCTTTGGCAACATCGCCATCATCAGAGACATCAATCTGAGCGTGGCGCAGGGCGAACGCCACGCGCTGATCGGTCCGAACGGCGCGGGCAAATCGACCACCTTCAATCTGATCAGCGGATACATGGCGCCGACCTCGGGCAGCGTGCTGCTGCATGGCGAGGTGATTTCCGGCCTGCCACCCTATCAGATCAACCGCCGCGGGCTGTCGCGCAGCTTTCAGGTCACCAACGTCTTTGCCAATATGAGCGTATGGGAGAACTTGCGCTGCGCGGTGCTGTGGTCGAGCGGCCAGCGCTACGCGTTCTGGAAGAATATCGACAATCTGCCCGAGGTGCGCGACCGCACCGCGCAAATTCTCGCCGACATCAACTTGACGGCCCGCCGCGACGTGCCTGCCGGCCTTCTGACCTACGCCGAGCAGCGCGCGCTGGAAATCGGCATCACCGTTGCCGGCCGCGCCGACGTCATTCTGCTGGACGAACCGACCGCCGGCATGAGTCACGCCGAAACCGAGCGCGCGGTGGCGCTGATCCGCCGCCTGACCGAAGGTCGCACGCTCCTGATCGTCGAGCACGACATGAGCGTCGTGTTTGGCCTCGCCGACCGGATTTCGGTGCTGGTGTACGGCCAGATCATCGCCTCGGGAACGCCGGAAGAAATTCGCGGCAATCCGAGGGTTCGGGAAGCCTATCTCGGCGAGGAGGCGGCATGATGCTGGAAGTCGCCGATCTGCACGCCTATTACGGCAAGAGCCATATCCTGCAGGGCGTCGATATGCATATCGACGTCGGCGAGGTGGTGAGCCTGCTCGGGCGTAATGGCGTCGGACGCTCCACCACGGTCAAGGCGATCATGGGCGAAGTGCCGCCGCACGGCTCGATCAAGTTCAAGGGCAGCGATATCGCAGGCTTGCCGAGCTACCGGATCGCGCGTCTGGGGCTCGGCTACGTTCCGGAGCACCGCGATATCTTCGCAGGGCTGACGGTCCGGCAAAACCTGCTGCTTGGCGTCAAGGATACCAGGTACCCCGGCAAGTGGCGGCTCGAGGACATGCTGGAGATGTTTCCCAATCTCGCCGCGAGGGCCGATACCCCGGCCGGCGTGCTGTCGGGCGGCGAGAAACAGATGCTGACCATTTGCCGCACGCTGATGGGCGACCCCGAACTCATCATGATCGACGAGCCCACCGAGGGGCTCGCCCCCCTCATCGTGCAACAGGTCGGCGACCTCATCGCCGAAATCGCGCGGCGTGGCGTCGCCATCCTGCTGGTGGAGCAGAAACTCTCGATCGCGATGCGGATATCCCATCGCGTCTACGTCATGGGCCATGGCTGCATCGTGTTCGAGGGCACGCCAGCCGAATTGAAGGCGAACGACGCCGTGCGCAAGGAATGGCTGGAGGTCTAGAAACCGGCCGGTGACGGTCTTCCAGCGCGACCCGGCATCCACCCCGCATCAACTGCGGGACAGGCTTCGCTCAAAAGCGCTCTGGCCTACTCGCCATAATTGCGCAACCGCTCGAGGTCGACGATGGTCACGCCGCCATATTCCAGTCGCAGCAACCCTTCCTTCTCCAGCCGCTTCAGGCACTGGTTGGCATTTTGCCGGGAGATCCCGGACAGCGCGCCGATTTCCTCCTGGGTGATCTCCAGGTGACGGGTCAGATCCGGGTAGAGAATGGGATTGAACAGCGACGCCATGCAGCGGGCGAGGCGAGCCGTCGCATCCAGCGTGCGGCCATATTCGAGCAAAGCTATGAATTGGCCGAGACGTTCGTTGAGCTGTCCTACCAGGAAGCGATTGAATCCGACACTGTTCTCGAACAGCCAGAAGAAAGTGCCGCGGTCCATCATCGCCAGCCGGGTATCGCGCAAGGCCACCACATCGTAGCGCCGGGCTTCGTTCTTGAGCACGGAGCCTTCGCCAAACCATGCCCCGGCAGTCAGGCCGGCAAAACTGGCGGCCTTGCCGCCGCGGGATACGATGCCCATCCTGGCGAGACCCGACACGACACCGGTCCAGTATTCGAAGTGGTCGCCGCGCAACAAGATGAATTCATTGGCGCTGTAGGATTTCTCGACGATACCGGCTCGCGCGATTTCGATCTCCCGCTGGTCCAGTTCGCGCGACCAGGCCGCGATGCGCCTCAGGTAATCCGCAGCAATCATCCTCGTCGACCGTCACCCGTTTGCTTAAACCCGGCCACCAGGATATTGCGCCGCAACAATGCAAGCTGGCGCCCGCCCCCCGTCCCCATTGTCTCTCCGCGGCGGGAACGCGAGCCCGGCAGATTCGAGAAATTTGCCGACGAATTGTCAGGCTCAAGACATTTCAAGGTATCGCTTTATCCTATGGAGGGCCACGCACAAGGCGGGCTTGTTGGGGGCCATGGCTCGACCAGGCGGGATGAAAGATTGGGCATGGTACCAGGGGCGGCGCTGCCGCGCATGACGCCGGGTACAACGGAACGCGCGAAATCCCGCCGATGCGTCCGGCGCCGCCGGCGCAAGGGGTCGTTAGTTGGATGGCCTATCAGGGACCGCCGATATAGGATCGGCCTTGTGACGGCAATTGATCGATAAAGAGCGCGTCAAGCGCCGTTTCCTGGAGGGGTGAGTGGCTTACGCTTTGGAAGTGCGCGGGGTGTCACTGCGCTTTGGTGGCGTTCGTGCGCTCACCGAGGTCAGTTTCGGCGTCAATGATGGCGAGTTGTTCTCGATCATCGGCCCCAACGGCGCCGGCAAGACCTCGATCGTCAACTGCATCTCGGGCCGCTATCGGCCGACCGAAGGCCATTTGTTCTATCGCGGGCAGGATATCACCGCGCTCAATCCGAACGCGCGGCCCCGGCTCGGCATTGGCCGCACCTTCCAGAACCTGGCACTGTTTCATCATATGAGCGTGCTCGACAACATCATGGTCGGGCGACATCATCTGCTGAAAAACAACTTCATCACGGGATCGCTGTACTGGCTGACCGGCGCCCGGCGCGAAGAGCTCGAGCATCGCCGCAAGGTCGAGGAGATCATCGATTTCCTCGATCTGCAGTCGGTGCGCAAGGCCACCGCCGGCACTTTGCCTTACGGCCTGCGCAAGCGCGTCGAGCTCGCCCGCGCCATGGCGCTGGAGCCGCGGCTGATCCTGCTCGACGAGCCGATGGCCGGCATGAATTTCGAGGAAAAGGAGGACATGGCGCGCTACATCGTCGACCTCAACGAAGAGTACGGCATGACGGTGATGATGATCGAGCACGACATGGGCGTGGTGATGGATATCTCGCACCGGGTCATGGTGCTGGATTTCGGCCGCAAGATCGCCGAGGGCGATCCGGCCGCGGTGCTGGCCGATCCCCATGTCAAGCGCGCCTATCTGGGCGAAGAGGATGAGGTTCTGGTCGATCCTGACGATGCGCCGGCAACCGCAGAGAGCGCGGCATGATGGATTACGCCGGCCGCGCCGCAAAGGCTGACACCTATCCGAAGCTGTTGCGCCTCAACGCCTCGGAACATGGCGGCGAAATCGCGCTGCGCGAAAAGGATTTCGGGCTCTGGCGCGTGTTCACCTGGAACGACTATCAGACGCGGGTGCACGACTTCGCGCTCGGCATGGTCGAACTCGGCCTCGGCCGCGGCGACGTCATCGGCATTATCGGCGACAACCGGCCAGACTGGGTGTCGGCCGAAATCGCCACCCACGCCATCGGCGCCATGAGCCTCGGGCTCTATCGCGACGTGCTCGACGAGGAAGCCGCCTATCTCCTGAGCTACGGCGAAGCCAAACTGGTGTTCGCCGAGGACGAAGAGCAGGTCGACAAGTTGCTGACGCTCGCCGAGCGCGCGCCCAAGCTCAAGCATATCGTCTATTCCGACCCGCGCGGGATGCGGAAATATGACGACCCGCGCCTGATGGAAGCCGACAAGCTTGCAAGCCTGGGCCGCGAGCGCGCCGCGCGCGAGCCCGGTCTTTACGACAGGCTGGTGGACACCACGAAAGGCGAAGACGTCGCCATCCTCTGCACCACGTCCGGCACCACGGCCAATCCGAAACTGGCGATGCTCGCGGCGGGGCGCGTGCTGCGGCATTGCGCGACCTATCTGGCGTTCGACCCGAAAGGTCCCGACGACGAATACGTCTCGGTGCTGCCGCTGCCCTGGATCATGGAGCAGGTCTACGTGTTCGGCAAAGGCCTGCTGTGCCGGATGAAGGTCAACTTCGTCGAGCAGCCCGACACCATGATGAACGATTTCCGCGAGATCGCCCCGACCTTCGTGCTGTTCGCGCCGCGAGTCTGGGAATCCATCGCCGCCGACGTCCGCGCCCGCGTGATGGACTCTTCCCCGCTCAAGCAAAGCCTCTACCAGCTCGGCATGAAGACCGGATTGTCGGCGCTGGCGCGGGGCAAGCATTCGGTGATCGCGGACGCGCTGCTGTTTCGCGCACTTCGCGACCGCCTCGGCTTTACGCGGTTGCGCTCGGCGGCGACCGGCGGTGCCGCACTCGGTCCGGACACCTTCAAGTTCTTCCAAGCCATGGGCGTGCCGCTGCGCACGCTGTACGGCCAGACCGAATTGCTCGGCGCCTACACCCTGCATCCGTTCGGCGAGGTCGATCCCGATACCACCGGCGTGCCGATGGCCGACACTATCGAAATCCGCATCGACAATCCGGATATCCACGGCGTCGGCGAGATCGTGGTGCGCCACCCCAACATGTTCCTCGGCTATTACAAGAGCCCGGAGGCCTCCGCTGCCGACATGAAGGATGGCTGGATGCAGTCGGGCGATGCCGGCTATTTCAACGACAACAAGCAGCTCGTGGTGATCGACCGCATCAAGGATCTGGCCGAGACCGCGCGCGGCGAGCGGTTCTCCCCGCAATACATCGAGAACAAGCTGAAGTTCTCGCCCTACATTGCCGAGACGGTCGTGCTGGGCGCCGGCCGCGACGCGCTGGCGGCGATGATCTGCATCCGGTTCTCGATCATCTCGAAATGGGCGGAAAAGAACCGGATCTCGTTCACCACTTACACCGACCTCGCCTCGCGCCCGGAAGTCTACGCGCTGCTGCGCAAGGAAGTCGAAAGCGTCAATGCCACGCTGCCGCCGGCGCAGCGCATTTCCCGGTTCCTGCTGCTCTACAAGGAGCTCGACGCCGACGACGGCGAACTCACCCGCACCCGGAAAGTCCGCCGCAGCGTCATCAACGAGAAATACGCCAGCATCATCGACGCGATCTACGGCGGCGCGCGCAACATTCCGATCGACACCGTGATCCGGTTCCAGGACGGCACCACGCAGCGCATCCGCACCACGCTGGCGGTGGTCGATCTGGCGCGCGAAACGCCGCTCGCGGAGGCGGCGGAATGAGGATCGCGGCCCCACTCATCGCTGCCACACTTGATGTTGCAAAGCCCCCTCACCCGGATCATCGCCAGGCGATGATCCGGCCTCGCCCCGCCCGCGGGGAGAGGTTAGCATCGCGCGCATTGCCATGAACATTCAGTTCCTGATCCAGCTGCTGGTCAACGGGCTCGTGGTCGGCACGCTGTACGGCGTGGTCGCGATGTCGTTCGTGCTGATCTACAAGGCGACCCAGGTGGTGAACTTCGCGCAGGGCGAATTGCTGCTGATCGGCGCCTGGGTGTGCTGGGCGCTGCTCACCAAGTATCAGGTGCCGTTCTGGATCGGCATGCCGCTGACGCTGGTGTTCATGTTCGCGTTCGGCATCGCGATCCAGATCGTGATCCTGCGGCCGATGATCGGCGAACCGATCATTTCGGTGATCATGGTCACCATCGGACTGTCGGAGGTGTTCCAGGCCGCGCTGAAATGGATTTTCGGCGTCAATCCCCAGCCGTTCCCCCGCGTCTTCACCAGCCAATCCGTGAACTTTCTCGGCCTGCAAATCCAGACTGTCTATGTGATGAGCCTCGTGGTCTCGGTGGCGATGATGATCGGAATGGCCTGGTTCTTCCGGGTCTCGAAATACGGCCTCGCGATGCGCGCCACCGCCTTCAACCAGCAGGTGGCGCAGTCGCTCGGCATTTCCGTCAAAACCGTGTTCGCGATGGCCTGGGCGATCTCGGCGACGGTCTCGGCGGTGGCCGGCGTGGTGGTCGCCGTCGTCAACGGCGTGTCGTCGGGCCTGTCGGATTACGGCATCAAGGTCTTTCCGGCAGCGATTCTCGGCGGGCTGGACTCGATCGGCGGCGCGGTGCTGGGCGGCATTATCATCGGCCTGTTGGAAAACATCGCGCAATATATCGACAGCGAATATCTGCACTGGGGCAATCTGTACGAGATCGCGCCATTCTACGTGCTGATCATTATCCTGATGATCAAGCCCTACGGCCTGTTCGGCACCAAAGACATCGAGCGGGTGTAGCAAATGGCAAGTCCTTCCCTGATCCCGGCCGGCGACTACCGCACCACCTACGC
>Ga0182030_10026949_pt1 | contig 10368 bp, 10 predicted proteins | sample 812S3MmetaG_FD_121299 | JGI IMG/M metagenome (GOLD analysis project Ga0182030, IMG submission 121299) | Permafrost microbial communities from Stordalen Mire, Sweden - 812S3M metaG (Illumina Assembly) | ecosystem: Environmental > Terrestrial > Soil > Wetlands > Permafrost | place: Sweden... | reverse complement strand
GCCTCGACAGGGTCGGCTCCGTTGAGGTACCACCGCCAGGCCTGCTGGTTGTCGGTTTCGGTCCACATGACGCGCTTGGGCCCGTCGCGGTTCGCGCCGGTGCGGTCATCCAGCATCGGGTACACCAGCATTTGATAGGCGAGCTTGACCTCGTTGCGGTCGTGCGCCCGCTGTGCCACCGCGGCCGCGAAATGTCCTCCCGCACTTGCTCCGCCGACCGCGATCCGATTCGGGTCCACCCATGGTTGACGCGCCAGCCACAGCAGGGCTGCATAACAGTCTTCGACTGGTATCGGGTACGGGTGCTCGGGGGCCAGGCGGTGTTCTACGGCCGCCACCGCGACGCCGGTGAGGCGAGATAGCTTGCGGCAGTAGCTGTCGTCCTGGACGGCGGTTCCCATGAGGGTGCCCCCGCCGTGAATCCACAGCAGCGCCGGCGCCGGCTCGACCAGCCTGGCCGGACGATGCATGCGGACCTTGACGTGTTGGTTGACGGCGATAACCGGTACGTTGGGCAGCCGTCCTGCGTTGCCCATGAGGAGCATGAGTGCCCGCTGGAACTTGTAGCCGCGGTTTAGGGCGTAACCCCGGGGCAAGAAGCGGGCGACCTTGCGCAGGTTGGGATCCAACGCCTGCCGGGACGTGAAGGCGTTGTCGGGCAATCTGTTTGCCATGGATGCTCTCTATTCTTCGCGCCGGCAGGCCACCTTGACCATACACACGGGAAAGAGTGTCAGTACAGAGCTGACTCGTCGATCTGAACGGCGTAACCGGCGCGCAGTATCTCCACGGTGGACGGCGGAGTGAACACGGTCGCGTCGCCCGCACTGGGGCGTACCAGCTTGTCCCGATAGGCGTTGTCGTCTCGAATCCACACCACAACTCGGTGGCCGACGACGACGGCGGGCCCGGAGTCGGAGGCAACGAACACGCCATCGGGCAGTCCGCTCCATGGCACACGATGATCGCCGGTCCGCTCCCGATGCAGTTGGGCATCCATATCCCTGGCATAGGGCATTGCGCCACCGTGTGTTTGGGCCCATAGCCGTCGGTATTCGCGGTAGGCGTTGTGTCGGCATTCAGCGCAGGGGCGGTGTCCGGCGGAAAGCGCTACGGCTTCGTCGAGGAAGAACAGCGGCGTATAACGGTTAGGTTCCCACTGCGCCACCCGCCGGCCCCGAAACGACAGGGCACAGGTGATCCACGTTTTGTGCTGATGGTTGCGCACGATGTCGCGAGTGCCGCGGCCTTGGTGCAGACGACCGCGGTTGCCCATCCAGGCGCCGCGTCCCGGGGCGACGATGATGTCGCCGAGCGGCGAGACCCGATTACGCGCCAGCTTTCCCATCGTCATTGCTGCCGCTCGAGGTCGAGCAGCACCCGCTTAGCCACGGGCCCACCACGGTAGGCGCCGACGGTTCCGTCGGATCGGATCACCCGGTGGCACGGGACGACGATGGGGATCGGGTTGGTCGCGCACGCGGTGCCGACAGCCCGTACCGCCCTAGGGGAGCCGGACAATTGAGCCAAGGCGGCGTAGCTCGCCGTGGCACCGTAGCTGATATCGGTGTTGAGGTGCTCCAGCACAGTGCGTCGAAAGCCTTGCGAGAGCGACCAATCCAGCGCAACGTCGAAGCTGTGGCGGCGGCCGGTGAAGTATTCGTCGAGTTGTCGCGCGACCGAGTCCAGCCGGGAGGGCGCTTCCAGCATCCGCGGGCTGATCCGCTGGGACAACGTCAGCAGGACGTTATCGTGGCCTTCGTTGGCGAACGCCACCCGAACCAGTCCGCGCGGGGTGGCTGCCAGCAGGAGCGTGCCAACCGCGGAATCGACTGTCCGGTAGGCTAAGTCGAGCAAATCGCTATCTTGAGCATCCTGTTCCAGGCGGGCGTGCAAGCGCTGGAGATGACCCGGGTCGACGGGGAAGAACTCGGTGAGCTCATGGTTGGTCATTGGCTTTTCCTTGGGGTGTCGAGACGCGGGTAAGTACGTCGCAGTGTGGCGATCCCATCAGCCGCGGCGCGCCGGGCGGCGGCGACGCTGCTGTCGAGGATCACGGCGATCTCGGAGTACGGCAGGCCCGCCAGGTAGTGGTAGGCCACGGCCTGACGCTGTTTGGGTGGCAGCGCGCCGACGGCGGCGTCGAGGTCGAAATCGTGACGGTCGGCGCGATCACCGGCGGGGGAGTCGGGGGGATCGGCCACCGGGACGGCCCGCCGGGACGCTGAGCGGGTGATGTCGATGGCCTTACGGTGCGCGATCGTGACCAACCACGCCTCGATATTGGCGTCGGCCGGCAGCTGCGGGTAGGCCTTCAGGGCGGACAGGAACGTATTCGACCAGGCGTCATCGGCGTCGGTGTGGCCGACGACGGCCCGAACGACGCGTAACACGGTGGCACCGTGCTGTGCGACCAGAGCCTCAAACGGCGGCTTGACCAGTTGATCGGTCTTCACGTGGGAGTCACCGACGACATGCGAGATCCTCCGCGGGTAATTGTGGCTTCATTATGAAGACGTCGGCTGGTCATGAAATGTGAGAACGCAATTCCGCGCGGGCATATTGCCACCATTGTCTGTCGACGGGCCCCGGCAAAGGCTCGACCTCACGTTGCAGGGCTATCAGCCGTTTACCTCCATGAGGAAGGGTCACGCAGTCGGAGGCGAGCCATGAGTTTTCACGATCTGCACCATCAGGGTATTCCGTTTGTGCTGCCGAACGCCTGGGATGTTCCGTCGGCACTGGCGTATCTCGCGGACGGTTTCACCGCGATCGGTACCACCAGTTTCGGAGTGTCCTCGAGTCGCGGTCACCCTGACGGGGGCCGCGCCACCCGTGACGGCAATATCGCTCTGGCGGCGGCGCTGGCCTCGTTGCGTTGTTATGTCAGTGTCGACATCGAAGACGGATACAGCAACGACCCGGAGGCCGTCGCCGACTACGCCGCACAGCTGCCGGTCGACGGGCTCAACATCGAAGACAGCACGGATGGCAGGCTCGTTGACCCCGCATTGGCGGCCGCCAAAGTGGCTGCTATCAAACGGCGTGATCCCGAGGTGTTCATCAACGCTCGCGTCGATACCTACTGGCTCGGCCAGCAGGCCAACCCGGCGAGCACCATCGAACGGGCGCTGCGTTATGTGGACGCCGGCGCCGACGGCATTTTCGTGCCACTGGCCAACGATCGCGACGAGCTTGCCGAGATCATTCGCCATGTCCCGCGTCCACTGAACACGCTGCCGGTTCCCGGGATGACGCTCGCTGAGCTCGCCGAGCTGGGAGTGGCCCGGGTATCAACCGGCTCGGTCGCCTACAGCGCCGGGCTGTACGCGGCCGCCGCGGCGGCGCGGGCCGTCCGCGACGGACAGCCGCTGCCGCCGTCGGTGCCCTACGCCGAGCTGCAGGCACGCCTGGTTGATTACGAGAAGCGTTTGAGTGCAACGTGATCGATGTGACCTCACGTTTCGGAGTCGGTCGTCGTCTACCAAGAGAGGAGGTTGACGTGACGACAGCGCGACACGTGGTAATCGAAAGTCCGGTAGGTGAGCTGACGGTAGTTGCCGATGGTGACGCCTTGACCGGCGTGTATTTCCCGCAGCATTGGCATCCACCTACGGCTGACGCCCTGGGCGAACGCGTGGAGCCGGCGGCCGACGAACTGTTGGCTCGTGCCGCGGATCAATTGCGCGAATACCTCAATGGGGAACGGACGCAGTTCGATCTGCCTTTCGCCTTAGTGGGTGATCCTCGGCAGCGGCGGGTGTGGGTATTGCTGTCCCGCATCGGCTCCGGGCAGACGAAGACCTACGGCGAGTTGGCCGCCGAATTGGCGGACGGCACTACTGCGTACGAGGTCGGCCAGGCGGTGGGACGTAATCCGCTGAGTATCGTCGTACCTTGCCATCGGGTCGTCGGCAAGGACGGCTCCCTGACCGGCTACGCGGGCGGCCTGAAATGCAAGCGGTTCCTACTGGAGCTCGAAGAGCCGGCACCTGCCGCCGCGGGCAAGTTGTTCTGATGCCATGAACGTACGGCACCATGGTGGTCATGGACTTGTCCGACGTCATGCGATCGACAGCAGCGGTGCGCGAATTCACTAAGGATCCGCTTCCCGACGACGTTCTCGAACGCATCCTCGACAACGCGAGGTTTGCACCGACCGGCGGTAACCGGCAGGGTGTGCGCGTCGTCGTTCTGCGCGATAAGGACACCCGGTCGGCACTGGCGGACCTTGGACTTCCGGCGGCTCGTCGCTACACCGCGCAACTCGCTAATGGCGAGCCGCCGTGGAACCCGTTGCAGCCCACAGCTGTAGCAGCGTCAACCATCGAGGAGACAGAGGCGCCCACGCAGATGTCGGCTCCGCTGCGTGAGGCACAGGTGGTGCTGGTGGTCTGCCTGGATCTCGCCGTGGTCGCCGCCACCGATCAGGATCTCGACCGCATCGCGGTGGTGCCCGGGGCGTCGGTGTACCCGTTTGTATGGAACATCTTGTTGGCTGCGCGCAACGAAGGCTACGGCGGAGTCTTGACCACGATGGTCGTGGCTGCGGAGCCACGAGTGAAAAGCCTGCTCGGCGTACCCGATTCATACGCCATCGCCGCCGTTGTGCCGTTGGGTAAACCCGTGCGCCAAGTAACGAAGCTGCGGCGGCGGCCGGTCCCTGAGTTCGTCACGCGCGAGCGCTTCGACGGCGCACCCTTCACCCGGAGACAGGAGGGTCCGTCTTTGGGCTCAGTAACGTCATAACTGCCTCGTAGCGCCGCGTCACGTCGTTGCGGTCTGTGGGGTCGGCTACCGTGGCCAGGTTGGCTCGCTGGATCGCCTCGGCTTGGCGGATCAACACCGGATACCGGGCACGGTCGGGCGTCTGTTCGATGATTTTAGCCAGGGCATCGAGTTGCCGGATCATGATGGCGGGCATGCCCGTTGAGGCCTGGCGGATCGTATCGAACGCACGCTCCACTAGCCGATCGAAATCGGCTTGGTAGGCGATGACACGTATCTGGCCTTCTGTGTCGCGCCGGATCCGCTGCGGACGCCATGAGGTGGAAATCCGGCACAGGCAGTCGGCGATCCAGTCGACGCAGGTCAACGCTGTGAACGTGTCATTGACCGCCGGTGACAGTGCGCGCAGGGCGATCTCGACCAATTGATCGAAGCCGAACGAAATATCCTGTGCAAGTGTTCGATACGCGCCCGTGACGTGACCGAGTGCAAGGCTCTTTTCGACAGATCCGGCGGCGCTGGGCGGCCACGCCCAGGCCATTACCTGACCTGCCACCAGGAAATGCCCTGGGCGGTAGGGCAACTGAACGACAGCATCGGCCGCAGAAGCTATCTTCAGCAGCGTCTCATGCCGGATGACCTGAAGATAGCCACTGCTTGGTGTGCGGATCGGGGCACCGGACTCCGCCAACCGTGCCAACAATTCCTCGGACGACGGGCCGCGCGCTGCCCCGAGACCGAAAGACCCACTGCGATCCTGCGCCGCGATCTCGGCGGCCAACGTCCCGGCAATGCCTGCAATCACCACCGGAAGCTGAATCATCGTGGCGATGTGATTGAGGAAATAGATCAGCACTCCGACGGCAGCCAGCGTGAGCATCAGGGTCACGGTGATCGACAAATGCGGTACGAAATCGCCGTGCGGTCCGCCGCCCACGGATACCAGGGTGATGATCGCATAGCAAAACGTCGCGACGAAGGTCCCTAACGTCAGTTGAGTTCCACGGTCCCGCACGAAGTTACGCAGCATCCGCGGTCCGAACTGAGTCGAAGCCAGCGTCAGCACCACAATCGTGATCGAAAAGACGATCCCCACCACGGTGATGATCGCTGCGGCGACCGTCGCCAAGATCATGCGCGCGGCATCGGGGCCGCCGCTCAGCACCCACGACGGCAACTGGATCACTCCATCGTAGGCCGCACGGTCGACCCCGTAGGTGCCAGCGAAGATCAGTAGTACGGCAAGCGTCTCCACCGCGGGAAGGATCCACAGGTTGGTCCGCAGCGCCTCCCGCCGCCACTCAGCCTCCAAGTAAGCATGACCGCGCATATTCCTAGTGGATTCCTTCGGCGAGGGGCCCAAGTGTCAAGGCTGGTAAGAAGGTGAGGGCGCACAGGATGACCGTCACGGCCGCAACTAGGCCGACGAACTGCGGCCGATGGGTAGGCAGGGTGCCGAGGGAGGCTGGCGTATGACTCTGACGGGCCAGTGAACCAGCCAGCGCGAGTATCAGGATCATGGGCAGGTATCTGCCGATGAGCATTGCTAGGCCCAGGGCGGTGTTGTACCACGTCGTGTTTGCCGAGAGGCCCGCGAAAGCCGAGCCATTGGTGTTGGCCGCCGAAGTGAACGCGTACAGCACCTCCGACAGACCGTGCGGTCCGCTGTTGGCCATACTGGCTCGTGGGCCGGGGAACGCCATCGCGATCCCAGTGCCGAGAAGCACGAGCACCTCGGTGGTCAGGAAATAGCCTGTCGCGAACTTCATCTCGCGCGGTGTGATCTTCTTGCCGAGGTATTCCGGTGTGCGGCCGACCATCAACCCGGCGATGAACACCGTCACCACCGCGAGGATGAGCATGCCGTACAGACCTGATCCGGCTCCTCCTGGCGCCACTTCGCCGAGCTGCATGTTGAACATCGCGATCAAGCCGCCCAGGCTCGTGTACGAGTCGTGCATTGAGTCGACGGCACCGCTAGAAGTAAGCGTGCTTGCGTCGGCGAAGACGGACGAGTCGGCGACTCCGAAACGCTGCTCAACGCCTTCCATGGCCGTGCCCACTGCCGTGGGGACGGTGCCATGGTGCCCCAGCTCAAACAGCATGATCAGGCCGACGCTGATAATGGCGAGCAGTGCCATCACCGCAACAATCGCATAGCCCTGCTTCTTGCTGCCCACAATCTGGCCGAAGGTGCGGGGCAACGAGAAACTGATGACCAGCACCAGGAAGACCTCAATGAAGTTCGTCCATGCCGTCGGATTCTCGAACGGGTGCGCGGAGTTTGGGTTGTAGAAGCCGCCCCCGTCGCTGCTGATCAGCTTGATGGATTCCTGGCTGGCGACCGGCCCTCCGGTGATGGTCTGCGGCGCGCCGGTCAGGGTGGTCATGATCTGGTCGTTGAGGTGGAAGTTCTGGATCACGCCGCCGGCCATCAAGACGATCGCGCCGATGATTGAGATTGGCAGCAAGATGCGAAGTGTGCCGCGGACCAGATCTACCCAGAAGTTTCCCAGCAAATCGGTTTTGGTCCGGGCGAAGCCGCGAACCAAGGCCACCGCCACGGACATGCCGACCGCAGCGGAGAGGAAGCTGTGGACGGCGATACCAGCCATCTGTACAAGATGACCTTGCGTCGACTCACCCGCGTATGACTGCCAACTGGTGTTGCTCACGAAGCTGACCGCGGTATTCCAGGCCAGGGATGATGTCATCGGTGTCGCCGGATTATGCAGGTGTAGTGGCAACTGCTGTTGCACTAGCTGGAGGATGAACAGGAACAGGACGCTGACTGCCGAGAACGCCAGAATGCTGCGGGCGTAATTATCCCACGTCTGTTGGGCTTTGGGGTCGGCACCGATGATGCGGTAGATGACCCGCTCGATTCGCCAGTCACGCGTCGAGCTGTAGACGCGGTACATATAGTCACCCAGCGGCACATGCACAAGCATCAGCGCCGCCACCAACAGAGTGACGAACGCAATCCCCGCGGATGGAGTACTCAACTAGAACCTTCCCGGGAACATAGCACGGCCGCGACCAAGTACCTGAGGACCCAGATTGAAGTTAAACGTCGACGTCTGACGGTGGCTCTAGCGTTGACGGTTTCTTTACGGCCACTCGGGAGGCCGAAAGCCACCCGAGTGGCCGGGACGGTTCCGCTCGCGTTCGCCAACCTCGCGTGCTTGGGTCCCTCAAGACGCTGTGATAACGCCATGGTGCTGTCGACCGATCATTCGTTGCATTGACGAATTGCCTGCTAACACCTCGTGTTTCACGCCTAAGCAGTCGGCGCTACCGCGCGGCAAAACGTCACAGTGACGAAATCCTCGACCGGGGAACTTCCGCCAAGGGGAGTGGCGCGGGCCCATGGGCTTTCGCCAACGCCGACTTCGCCGGAATGGACATCGAGGTGTTGGGATCATCGATGGCACCACATCGATGGCACCACGGTGATTGCCAGCGATGTGCGGGGATGGTGATACTTCAGGGGACCCAGACAAGGTCGTTCCGAATACAGGAGACGATGAGTTGACACGAATCGTGCCTTCGGCGGCGTTCGCCGCAGTGCCGACAACAGATCTCGGCCAAGGAGACCGAATCAATCTCGGCGTCGCCGGGATTATCGGTCGGCTACCCGCAGCTGCCGAAGCGCTCGGCTCCTTGACCGCGGCCCTGCGCACCAACGGGACGTTGTCGCCGCGGCTGCTCGAATTGGTGCGACTGCGCATCGCGTTTTTCAACCAGTGTCGAAGCTGCATAGCGGTGCGCTATCAGAGCGCCATCGACGACGGACTTGACGACGGCGCGGTCTGCTCATTGGAACGACCCGCCGAAGCGGACAACCTCTCCGCCGCCGAGCGGGCTGCGCTGCGTTTCGCCGAACTCTTCGCAACCAATCATCTCGCCATCGATAACGCGGTGTATGACGAACTGCGCGAGCACTTCACCGAGGACCAGCTTGTCGAACTCGGGTTGCATTGTGCAATTGCGTTGGGTGTCGGACGGCTCTCGGCGACGTGGGATGTCAGTGAAGACCTTCCCGAATCGAACGGCTCGTCCGAGCGTTTGGCGCCGTGGAACTCCGCATCCGTCGTCGCGTCAGGGTAGCGAGTGCCGCTGTGCCCCAATGCAATTCGTCACAGTGACGTATTAGTGGCAGACGGGGAGATGGCGAAGGGGGGCCGATCGCCGATTGCATAGCCGGCTTCGCGCCCGTATGACTCTGACGCGGGCCCGGCATCTATTTGTCGCCGCCTTGTCCTGAGTGTTCGTGCGGCGTACGGCTGGCGGCGGGGCAACGAGGGCGCGATGACAACCATCGAGCGGCCGGCTGAATCGGCCATGGCGGCGGACGTGAATGGGCTTCACGGGTTCCTTGTGATGCGATCAGGCATAAGCTTTATGCCGATAAGCGACATTATGTCAACTTAGCGAAACGGCCTGACCTGCTGATTAATCAGCGTGTCCTCCGCTGGTGGCACCGTGAACAGCGTGCCGCGCGCGTTCAGCCCGAAAGTGGCATCGAAGTGTTGAGAGCTTGCTGCCGCCGACCCGAGATGAAAACGTCAGCTCCTTCTTCAACGAACAACTTGGCACCGGCCAGCGCCATACCGCTTGATCCGCCCGTGGTCAGGGCTACCTTGCCGCTAAGTTTTCCCACGGTAACTCCATCGCGCGATTACCTGGCTGGCAAAGTCAAGCAACTGGTCAAGGCTGGGGAACATTGCGATCGCCTCACTCCCCGTTCGTGCGCAGTTCCCAGGGTTGCATGCCGAGGAGACCAGCAAGGTGCCCCTGCATGTGGACGCCGGACGGCAGCGGGCGCCACCATATGGTCACCTCGGCGATCTTGCCGTCCGCGTCGAGCAGGATGTAGTCCATCCCGTTGACCACAGTGTCTTCGATCTGCAGCCGAAAGTACGCGGCGTGGTGCGTCTCGCCGCTGAGGACTTCCTTGTAGGTGAGGTCGGCCGCCACCGTGCCGACGGTCCGTATGGCTTCTAGGACTGCCTCGCGGCCGGTGAGTGGCTCATCGCCGAGCGGGCCGTACAGCACCACGTCCTCGGCGAGGATTCCGGAAAGAGCGTCTTTGTCTGCGCCGCCGTGCATGCAGTCGACGAAGAATTCCACGGTGTCGCGGTGCGGGGCGAACGTGGTCATGGCTACTCCTTGTGTGCTTCTTGCTTGTTGTGTGTGAGACCTGGTTCTGCCACGGTGGCCGTGGTCCGGTGCGACGACGTCTTTGTCGGCGTACATCCCGGTGTCGCTCACTTAGATCACTGTGGTGCCGCCGTCGACCACCAGCTCCATGCCATTGACATAGCTCGAGTCGTCGGAGGCGAGGAACAACGCGGCCGACGCGACCTCCTCAGGGCGGCCCATCTCTCGCCGCGGGATCACGGACTCGAACTGCGCCTTCGCCGCCTCGTCCATCACCTCCGCCAACATCGGCGAGGCGACCTGGCCGGGGGTCAGCACGTTCACCCGGATCTTCCTGTCCCTCAACTCGGACACCCACACCCGTGCGTAGGCGGGTAGCACGGCCTTGCTTCCCGCGTACACACTCCAATTGGGGTAGCCCCTGAGCGAGGCGTTTGACCCGGTCATGAAGATCGAGCCTCCATCGTTGAACAGCGG
>Ga0182030_10026947_pt1 | contig 10368 bp, 3 predicted proteins | sample 812S3MmetaG_FD_121299 | JGI IMG/M metagenome (GOLD analysis project Ga0182030, IMG submission 121299) | Permafrost microbial communities from Stordalen Mire, Sweden - 812S3M metaG (Illumina Assembly) | ecosystem: Environmental > Terrestrial > Soil > Wetlands > Permafrost | place: Sweden... | reverse complement strand
TGCTCAAACCACGCCGGTTGCGCGATGAGCGCTTCGATTGCCAGCCGCCGCGCCAATTCGAACTCGGGATCGTCAATGGCCAGAGCGCGCAGCAGCACCCGCTCCACCTCGGTCAGCGTAGCTGCCCTTGCCTCCACGCGGTCTCGCCGCTTGAGCGCGGCCTGGCGAAGTTCCTCGCGCAACACCGCAGAGTCGATGCCCAGCTTCTGCGCGGCGTCGGCGGCGAACTGGTCGCGCGCCAGCTTCTCCGGCATGCGGCGGATGTGCGGCAGCAGGAAGTTCATAGCCTTCACCTTCTGCTCCGCGCTCGCGCCAGGAAAGAGCAGCCGCGCGCGCTCGATCAGGTAGTCGGCCTGCCTACGCGCGCCGCGCAACGCCGCCATGTAGGCCTCCACGCCCCGCTCGCGGATATAGCGGTCGGGGTCCAGTCCGCCGTCGAGGGTAACGATCTTGATGGTGAAGCCCTCCTCGGTGAGCAGGGCGATGGATTTCTCCGCGGCATTCGAGCCGGCGGCGTCGGGATCGAAGTTGACCACAACTTGCGAGGTGTGGCGGCGCAACAGGGCCACCTGCTGCTCGGTGAATGCCGTTCCGGAGGTAGCGATCACGTTCTGTATCCCACGTAGAAAGACCGAGATGCAGTCCATCTGGCCCTCGACGAGCAGGGCAAACTCATGCTGGCGGATCGAGGCGCGCGCCTTGTCCAGGTTGAAGAGGACAAGACTTTTGGTATAAAGCGGCGTCTCCGGCGAGTTGATGTATTTGGCGCCCGCCTTGTCGCCCGTCTCCAGCGTGCGCGCCGTGAAGGCAATCACCCGGCCGCTCTCGTTGGTGATGGGAAACATGACGCGATTGCGAAATCGGTCATAGATCGGCCCCAGGCTGCCATCGCCCTGCTCCTTGGCGCTGAACAGACCCGACGCCCTTAGCGTCTCGTTGTCCGCCATGCCGCTCAGCCGGTCGCGAAGGGCGTCGAAGCTGTCTGGGGCGTACCCAATGTGGAAGGCCTTGATGCCTTCCGGTGTCAGCCCGCGGCCAGCCAAGTATTCGCGGGCGACGGCGCCCTCGGGCGAGCGCAACTGCTCCTCGAACCATGCGGTTGCGGTCTCGTGGAGTTCCAGGAGCTTGGCTCGCATCCGCGCACCGGCGGCCTCTTCCGGCGAAGAGAACTCGCGCTTGGGCAGCGGAATGCCGCACTTCTGCGCCACAATCCGCACCGCCTCGGGGAAGCCTACGTTCTCGATCTTGGCCACAAAGCTGAAGACGTCGCCCGATTCGTGGCAGCCGAAGCAGTGGTAGAACTGCCGCACCGCATGAACCGAAAACGAGGGCGACTTCTCCTTGTGAAAGGGGCACAGGCCGGAGTAGTTCTGCGCTCCAGCCTTGCGCAGCCGGATGTAGCCTTCGATCACCTTGACGATGTCGGCCTGCTGCTTGACGGTTTGGGCAAAGTCGCTCACGAGAGGGTCTGTAATGAGCATAAGGCCGAAGGGCGAGAGGCGATGTGGAAGGCGAGGGCAGCTTCCGAATTGCCGATTCCTCGAGAATTGGCCCAGCAGTGATTGTCGGTTGCCTAATGGACTCTTCAATTTGCGATACGGACTATGATCGTCAATTGAGGGTTAACTTCCAGTTTGCCCGTGATTCATCTGAAGGCGATCGTAGGCGCGATGGTCATTGGCTAATATTCCCCCCCGGATGAGCCGATAAGTGCTATCAGTGCTCTGTAAAGCAATCTCGCTTGCGTTTGCCCTGCTTGCGCTGGCAGGTGGGTCGATTTGCGCTCAAGAATACAGTTTCCGCAACTTTGGGGTCACGGAAGGTCTGAATAACCTTGCAGTCCGGAGAATTTACCAGGACCGTGTCGGCTTCATCTGGGTAAGCACCGAAAATGGCATCTTCCGGTTCGACGGAAATCGTTTTGAACCATTTGGCAAGGAAAAGGGGATTCCGTCGAATTCGGGTATGGCATTTGGCGATGCACCCGATGGCTCACTTCTTGCCGGGGGAAACGTTGGACTCTACCGTCTGTCGGGCAACCGTTTTGAAAAGCTTCCATTCGATATCAACGCTGTCGCATGGGCCCAGGGTATCCAATCGGATGGGAAAGGCCACACCTTTCTTGGCACCGACACCGGGCTTGTGGAACTCTATACTCAACCAGGACAAGATCAATTTGCCGTACGAAGGTTTCCTCAGCCAGCAGGAACATCCGGCGCGGCTGCCTCTGCGGTTTTGGTGGATGGCGAGGTCCTATGGTACGGTTGCGGCCACGAACTCTGCCGCATGGACGGCGTTGGGACTCGGGTCTTCGGACAAGAAAGCGGACTTCCGGACCGGGAGGTGCAAGTCGTCCAGAAAGACCATGCTGGAAATCTCTGGGTGCGGGAGCGGAATGGGGGCCTTTTCGAATGGCCCGCCGGCAACGCCAAATTCGAGAAGCCAGAATTGCCCTTTCCATCCGAAAACATAGGTGGAGTTCCCACGGTGGATGGCGATGGACGGATTCTGCTCACGTCTCCAGAAGGGTTGCTGATCGGGGATAGAAATGGATGGGAAAAAATTGATCGGTCCGTAGGCCTTCGCGGAGTAGTCTACTCAGCCTTCGAAGACCGGCAGCACTCTCTCTGGATTGGGACGGCTGGGCGCGGTCTGGCGCAGTGGCGCGGATATCGGGAGTGGGAAAGCTATACGACCGCAAGCGGGCTAAGCAGCGACATCGTGTACGAAATTCTTCCGCGGGATGACGGGTCGCTCTGGGTGGCCACGGAAGCGGGGTTGTTTCGCGGAGAGCACCGTCAATTTGGCATGTCGTTCAAGCGAATTGAGGGATTCGGCGGCTTTGCAGTGCACAGCTTGCGCAGGTCGCCGAATGGGGATCTTTGGATTGGAACTGAAACGCGCGGCGCGGCCCGTATCGATGCGCGAACCGGCAAGGCAGAGTGGTTTGGTGAGGAGCAGGGTCTTATCGGTAAGGCGGCGTACACGTTGCGCTTCGATCGCGAACATCGGCTTTGGGTGGCAACCGAATCAGGCTTGTTTATGGCCAAGGCTCCTTACCGGAGATTCTCCCAGATCGCCGAATTGCCGGCGGCGCGGATATGGGCGGTTGCTGAAGGCACAGATGGCACGGTATGGGCTGGAGGCGTTGGCGGGCTCTATGAATACGCAGCCGGCAAGTGGAAGAACCTGACGCTCGCCGACGGCTTGAGCAATCAGGAAGTGCTTTCACTGGGCGCGGGACCGAACGGCGTGGTGTGGGTCGGCTACCGGTTTGGAGGCGGCATCGATCGCATACACCCGCAAGCAGGTGGGGTCGCGATTGAGAAGGGCGTTCAAAGAAGTGGGAGCGACGGACTCATCTACTTCCTTGACTTCGACGCAATGGGACGGTTGTGGGCTGGGACCGAGCGTGGCGTGGACATGTGGGATGGCGCCCGCTGGAGCCACTATGACATGAACGACGGTCTGGCTTGGGACGACTGCAACTTGAATGCATTCGCCGCACAACCGGACGGTACTGTCTGGATTGGCACAAGCGGCGGACTCTCGCATTTCAAGCCGCTTCCGCCCCGAGCGCCCAATGCGCCTCTCGAGGTGGTCTTGACAAAGCTTGCGGCGGGACAAACAGATGTTTCCGAGCTTCCCAATCCATCTTTTGGCATCCATGCCAACTCTCTTGTCGCAAGGTATTCCGTGCTGAATGCTTCCCGCCAAAACGGAGTGATCTTCCGTTATCGGCTGGGGGGCGCCGCTTCAGGCTGGACGGAGACGGCCCAGCGAGAACTTCAATTCGCAAACCTGGCGCCAGGAGCGTATCGGCTCGAGATCGATGCGCGAGAAAACGATGGTGTGTGGAGCGGGCACGGTGTGGAGTTCCCGTTCAGGATACTCACTCCTTGGTATCTTACTTGGTGGTTCTTAAGCTTGTGTGGATTGATTCCCTTGTCGGTGGCGGCGGGGGTGCTGCGGCTGCGCTTTCTGGGCACGAAAAGACGGGAACGCGAATTGCAGCAGTTGGTTGAAGAGAAGACCGCGGATCTGCGCCGGGCCAACGAAGAACTATCGCTCCTCTCATTTACGGATTCTCTGACTGGTCTTGCGAATAAGCGAATGTTCGACCTGACGCTCGACAAGGAATGCGCCCGGCTGAGCAGATCGGGGTTATCCCTTTCGCTGCTCAGTATCGATGTTGATAAGTTTAAAGCGCTTAACGATTCTCAAGGTCATCTGCGAGGCGATGAGTATTTGGTTCTGCTGGGAGCTGAATTAGGCAAGATTGCGAGGCGCCAGATCGATGTTGCCGCGCGCTGCGGAGGTGAGGAGTTCGCGCTCATCCTGCCGGAAACAGATGCCTGCGGCGCCGCGCGTTTTGCGGAATCGGTACGACAAGCAATAGCCGATCTCAAGTTGCCGCATCCTGCATCGTCGGTTGCGCCATTTTTGACGATCAGCGTGGGTGTGGCAACAGCAACATATGAATGGTGCAGCACCCGCGAAGATTTAGTGGCAGCTGCGGACCGGGCACTCTATGAGGCTAAAAGGACCGGACGAAATCGAGTGTGTGTGGCTCACCGGGAAATCGCTTCGGAGGAGCTTGCAGAATATTCGACCATTCATCCGGCCTGATATCGAGCGCGTGTGGCCGCGAATCAATGTGACGGCCGTTGAGTCTAATCCGTTGGCTGACAATTGCATTATGAAGGAATGAGTTTGCGCAACACGGCCGCCGAAGCTGTGGCAGAATAGCTTCACCGCATGAGCTGAAAACTGTGGCAACTCGTCCGTAATCTACAAGGGAATGCGGATAGAAAGTTATGTTCAACACCGCGTACTATTACAATCGGGTGAAACCGTGAGTCTGATGGGCGGCGGGCAAACCGAGCTTTCCAGCTGAATATGGGCGGTCGTCACTTGCCCCATTTTTCCTTGACATGCAAATGAGACGCATGGTTCAATTGCGGAGTCAGACGAGCAAAGCGATGGGAGGTTTTACGCCTTCCATCTGTTGATGAACGCCAGTTTACTTCCTCTGCCGCGAATGACTCGCGAGGTTCCAAGGCTTTCTTCCCCCGTTCGTGTTCACCCCGGGGACTTCGCGATCGATAGCTGTTTTGTCAAACAAAGAACGAGCACGTTGAAGAATTGGTTCAGGCGGATCTCCGCGCTGTAGACCAGCGGGATTCGTCTGTAACCACTGCTAACTCCCCCTCGCCTTCGGACGAAAGGCCATGCCTTTCCAACGTTGGCGCTAACTCAATGTACGCGATCGTTCATCAAAGGTATCCAGCCGGAGCCTCCGGCTTGAAGGAGAATACACGTGCCCAATAACAGAGAGTTTCTTCCCCAGGGAGTAGAACGCCCAGCGAAAACCGCGGAACAGTTGGCCGCAGGAGGGCCGGTCGGAGTTACGACTCCGGTTGGCGTTGTCGGGAATATCACAGTTTCGTACGATCCCAGTCTCGGGGCGCCCGGACTAAACCTTGCCAAGGAGATGCTGGGCGTTGTAGCTGGACCATATCAGCAAATGCAAGTGAATTTTGGAATTGCGGGCGGCGCTGTCACGGTTGTCGTCTCTTCATTGAGCGGAAAGAACGACTGCTCCGGAGGAGCGTATCACAATGGCTGCGACTTTACCTCGGGAGGCGTTCTTTTCGTGGATGCAACGTTTGCGGTCACTACAGGCAATGCGCTCGATACTGAAGTTTCGCTGTATATAGCCGAACTTTCAGAGGCGTTCATGGGGGCGCAAGGCAAAGGATGGGGATGTGGTTACAGCAATGGCGAGGGACTGTCGCGCTACTTGGCATCGAATACATCGCCGGGCACAATGCCGAGTTGGGGCATCACAGGACCATCCTGGGCATCTGCCGGCTTCCCAGACTGGATCAGCAAAACCGAGCCGACAGATCGGGATTACACATCGACGGGCTGCGCGATTGTTTACATCTACTGGATGCGGTCGCTCGGTTTCACTACTACGGAGATCGTCTTGGCTGGAGGCGCCACGCTTGCGGCGAACTACCAAACGCTCACGGGAAAGACAACGGCGTATGCTGATTTGCTCGCTGCGGTGAAGGGGCTGAAGATCACCACCGATAACCCGTTCCCGGCGCGCCTGTACGAGATGCATGGCGACGGAACCATCTGGATCTACACCGGCCCGCCAATCTCCGGCTGGCAGATGCTGGACAACAACCCGCGCGCCCGCGCTATTGCGGGAGATGGCGGCCTGCTCTATCAGATGCATGGCGACGGAACCATTTGGTTGTACACCGGGCCACCTTTGTCGGGGTGGCAGATGCTGGATAACAACCCGCGCGCCCGCGCAATTGCGGCGTCTGGCCGCAAGCTGTATCAGCTGCACGATGACGGAACCATCTGGGTTTACACGGGTCCGCCGTTGACCGGTTGGCAGATGCTTGACAACAACCCCAGAACCATCGCGATCGTGGCCGGCGATAGTCTGTATCAGCTTCACAACGATGGCACCATTTGGGTCTATACCGGCACGCCGCTGACTGGCTGGCAAATGCTGGACAACAATCCGGCAGCGGTCGCCATTGCCTCCGCCGGCGGGGCGCTCTATCAGTTGCACGGAGACGGCACAATCTGGATCTATACCAGCCCGCCATTGAGTGGATGGCAGATGGTGGATAACAATCCGGCAGCGACCGGCATTTTGGCTTCAACGTCGGCGCTCTATGAGATGCACGGCGACGGCACCATCTGGATTTACACAGGACCGCCCATAAGTGGCTGGCAGATGCTGGATAACAACCCCAGAGCTCGCGAGTTTGCGGCTGGCCAAGGGCTGTATCAACTGCATGGCGACGGTACCATCTGGATTTACACCGGCCCACCCTTGAGCGGTTGGCTCACATTGGACAATAACCCTGCAACGACGGCCATCATGACCGCCAAGTAGCTCACTTGCTTTCGCGGAGTGTTCGTTGCCATCGGGCACTCCGCAAAACTCCCGTTGAGGGAATAGCGATTCGGACAGAGATCAGTTCTTCACGCCGGCGATGGGATAACCCTGCCACAGATACTCCAGCGCCTCAGGCAGGGTTTGCAGCTTCACGGCGTGGTCGACGTGGCCGGCGTTGCGGGCAAAGACGAACTGGTAATAATAGCCCTTGGCGGCCAGCACTTTGGCCATGTTCTCGTTGGCCATAACCCAGTCGTGCATGTGGTCCACCATGATATTGGAATTAAGAAGGTCTCTGTCGCCCACCTCCATCCAGATGCGAATCGGCTTGGCCGGGCTCTCTGGAATCAAGTGCTCATGAAATTCCCACGCGCCATGCGGACTCTGCGGGTTATAGGGCCATTGCTGATTCACGTAAGTGCCGGAGTAGGTAAGAACGCGGTGGTATAGCTCGGGGTGATACCACGCCATGATCAGCGCGCACGAACCGCCGGAGCTGCCTCCCATCGTGGCCCGTCCTTCGGGATCGCGCGTCAGCTTCACATGATATTGCGACTCGACGAGCGGCAGCACTTCACCCTCGATAAACTCCGCATACTGACCCGACATGGTGTCGTATTCCAGCCCGCGTTCGCTGCCCTGCGCATCGCCTCCGCCATTGCCGATGGAGATGGCTATCATCGCCGGCACGCGTCGCTCGGCGATCAGGTTATTGAGAGCCGTAAACAGCGCCCTGTCAGGTCCATCGGCGCCGACGATGAAGGGCGCGACGGTGCCTGGCACATATTGTTTGGGGACGTAAACAGCAACGTGGCGAGTGTAGGGAGCGGAGTGGCTGGTGGTAACGATGAGTTTGGCGGGATTCGCGGGATCGAGTGTGCCAAATGTATTGGGCTCGCGCGCAATGCCGGGAAAGATCTTGCTATCCGCCGAACTCATGGTGAACTCATAAACCGTTCCCTGCGGCACGCCTTCCTGCGGGGCCATCTCCGGCGCGGGGTTGTGCGTGGGCCCGAGAATGAAGTTGCCATCGGCATTTGCGGGGGCATTGACGCCATCCGGCAGATCTTTAGCCTCGACATATCCGGGCGTGCTGGGATCGCGCGTGGGAGGAGCCGGGCGCGAAGGGTGTGGCGGCGCTTGCGCGGCCTGCGGCGCCTGAGCCGCAGCCTGAGTTATCGGGGACCAAAGTGCCGCTACCATGCCAGACATACAAGCAACGCTCAGAAGACGATACATTTGGGGCCTCCTTTTAATTCAGTGGTATGCATTATGACGCAACCGAGAGGTCTGCGTCTTATTCCTGGTCAGGCGCCTATCAACAACGAGAACCTTTTCGGGAATATACCACCGATGGCGGCGGAAGCAGAAAACTCGCGGACTTGGGATTGGCCAAGCTGGCGGCGGTGTGTGGAACCTGGCTGAAGAACGTTGCGTACCATAGGAGCATGAGGAGAATGGTTCTGGGTTTAGCACTGTGCCTGGCGACAATTGTGTCAACCGCGCAGACCAGCAAGCCGGCAGTTGTGGCGCAGGCTGCGAAGGCGCAATCGCAGCGTGAGTACAGCGTACCGCTGCTAAGCGAAGGATTGAAGCTCTCTGACTTCACAGGCATGAAGCCCCGGCCGGAGCTGAAGGACAAGCTGCTGAAGATTACCGGCTTCATTCAGAATTCCCCGCACGACGGGCAGGCGGCCACCGAAGAGACAGAGGTCTGGCTGGGGTATACCAAGAGCACGTTCTACCTCGTTTTCATCTGCTACGATCATCAGGCGAACTTGATTCGCGGACATCTGGCGCGGCGCGAGAACATACTCAACGACGACAACGTTTCGGTGCTCTTCGATCCCTTTCAGGATCACCGCAAAGGAGTTCTTTTCACGGTGAATCCGGCGGGCGTGCAGGCCGATGCGGCATGGACCGACAGCCAGGGCCAGGATTACAGCTACGACCAGGTTTGGGACTCCGAAGGTCAAGTAACGCGCGACGGATGGATGGCGCTGATGGCCATCCCCTTTCGCAGCTTGCGCTTCCGCCCCGACGGCTCAGACTGGGGCGTGGTCTTCGGCCGCAATTTTCCGCGCAACAGCGAGACCGACAACTGGCCGCGCGTCGCCGCCAATATCTCCGGCGTGCTCACCCAGGAAGCTACGCTGAAGGGCATTGAGGGTGTAACGGGCTCGCATAATATCCAAGTGAATCCATACGTGCTGGGACAGAATGAGCGCACGCTGGAGACGCTCGATCCGGCCAATCCCTATTTCAGTTCGCGCCACCTGGGAGCCACCGCGGGCGGCGAATTCAAGGCCGTTCTCAAGGATAAAATCGTCTTCGATGCCACCGTCAACCCAGACTTCAGCGACATCGAGTCCGACCAGCCGCAGTTCACTGTCGATCAGCGTTATCCGGTGTACTTCCCTGAGTTGCGGCCGTTCTTTCTGGAAAACGCCAACTACTTCACTACACCTTCGCCGCTTACCCTGCTCTACACCCGCAACATTGTGCATCCGGAGTTCGGGGCGCGCCTGACCGGCAAGCTGGACCACACCAACATCGGCCTGCTGGCAATCGACGACCGCGAACCCGGCGAGACCGTCAGCTCCGGTGACCCGCTCTATAAGAAACGCGCCTTCATCTCCGTGGGGCGCGTCTCCCAGGATCTGGGGAAGGGGTCGAGCATCGCCGCGCTCTATACCGACTACGAGTTCGGACAGGGATGGAACCGCATCGGCGGGGTCGACTCCGCCGTTCGCTTCAACGACAAGTGGACGGCCGTGGGGCAATGGGTGGAAAGCTCGACGATGGGCACTCTCGATAGCGGCAATCCTCCCGCCTATTCCGCCGGACCGACGTGGAACATGAGTGTGAGCCGCTCCGGCCACTCATTCAACTTGAACACGAACTTCGTGGATTTCAGCACCGGCTTTCAAACCCAGCTGGGTTTCATCCAGACCTCGAACATTCGCAGCGGGCAAACTTACTCAAACTATGAGTGGTATCCGAAGCACAGAAAGATCCAGATATTTGGACTGGAAACCAATCAGAACATAGCTTATGACCATCAAGGCGACCGCGTCTACCATTACTCCTCCTTCGACGCTTTTGTTGTTCTGCCGCGCAACTTTGTCTTTGCGCCGGTTGTGGGCCAGAACTCCGACACGGTGGGACCGCCGAGCTACTCAATGCTCACCAAATACACGAACTTCACGGAGAATAACGGCGGGGTTGTCTTCCGCGGCGCGCCGTGGGCGCAACTGAACTTCAGCATCAGGGCCTTCCGCAGCGGCAATGTGAATTACAACCCGGTGGCCGGTGGAGCGCCGTCTCTCATGAATCAGGAGACCGCACAGGTCCTCTTTACCTTGCAACCCATTCGCCAATTAACCGCGGACAACACCTATCTGCTGGATCGCGACCACTCGGTTGCGAACGGCGCG
>Ga0182030_10026946_pt1 | contig 10368 bp, 8 predicted proteins | sample 812S3MmetaG_FD_121299 | JGI IMG/M metagenome (GOLD analysis project Ga0182030, IMG submission 121299) | Permafrost microbial communities from Stordalen Mire, Sweden - 812S3M metaG (Illumina Assembly) | ecosystem: Environmental > Terrestrial > Soil > Wetlands > Permafrost | place: Sweden... | reverse complement strand
GTTCATGGGCCTCGACTGGCGCTGGGCCTCCAGCCTCTTCGGCGTCTACAACTACGCCGTCTGCGCGCAGGCCAGCCTGGCCGCGGGCATCGTCCTGATCGCGTTGCTGCGCGGCGGCGGCTACCTGCTCATGATGAACCACGAGCATTTTTATCTCATGGGCAAGCTCCTCTTCGGTTTCACCATCTTCTGGGCCTACATCGCGTTCGGCCAGTACCTGCTCATCTGGTACGCCAACATCCCGGAGGAGACGATCTTCTACAACGACCATAATCGCGGCCACTGGATCTACCTCACCTACTTCCTCGCGGCGGGCAAGTTCCTCTTCCCCGTGATCTATCTCCTGGCGCAGGACACCAAGAAAAGCCTGCGCGCGCTCACCTTCATCGCCGCCTGGATTCTCTTCATGCACGGCGTCGAGCTTTACTGGTTCATCATGCCCTACGCGCATCACGGCATGAGGCCGAGCTGGCAGGATTTCGCCGCCTTCCTCACGGTCGGCTCGATCCTCGGCTTTGCCTATGTCCAGATCGCGGCCTCGGCCTCCCTTTTCCCGACCAAGGACCCGCGCATGGTCGAATGCCTCACCATCACCAATTAGGTTATGTCCGACGAAATCATTTCCCAACCCCCGATCAAGATCACCTGGCTCATCGGGACGCTGGCGGCCTTTGCCCTTTTCGCGGCCATCGCGGGCTACTCCTCGCGCATGACCTGGAACTACACCGATTACGACCGGCAACGGGCTGACGAACGCAAGGTGACACTCGCCAGTGTGCAAAAGGCGGAGAACGCGCTCCTTTACCCGGCGGTGGACGCCCAGGGTCAATCCCATGCCGAATGGATCGATCAGGCCAAGGGCACTGTCCGCATTCCGATTGAGGAAGCGATGGCCAGGGAAATCGACACCTTGAAGGCCCAGCCCGTCCAGGCTGGCGGCGAAATCCCCGGGGCCGTTCCCGCGCCCGCCGCAGGCGCGACCAACGCCGCGCCGGCCAAGCCCTCCGCACCCGCCGCAAAAACAGCTTTCCCCGCCGCAGGGCTGCCCACCGCAGGTGCGGCGGCTACCGCCCAACCGAACAAGTCGAACTAGCACGCTGTATGATCCTCATGAATTTATTCCCAGCCCCAACGGGGCGACCTAACCAAAGCCCAGGGCAACGCCCTGGGAAAAAGTTGAATTTCAGGCCAGCCCTGAAGGGGCGGCCTAACGTCAGCAAAAACGTCGTCTTCGCATTTGGGCCGCCCTTTCAGGGCTTGTTCCCTGCGAAAACTTTCCTGGGGCGTTGCCCCAGGCTGGAGTTGGACCGCCCCGTTGGGGCTGCTGCATGGACGCGACGAGCGCCTTCCTCGTTCCCAAGTTGTACTTGGGAACGCAAGTGTCCCCGCAACTTCGTTGCTTCAGCCTGGCAGAAGCACAACTTCGCCGACAAGTGCTTTCCCAAGTACAACTTGGGAACGAGGAGCTTACCGAATCCGTAATATGCCCACCTTATTTCCCACCACTGTCGCCCCGAGGGGATTTGTCTCGACCGATCCTGAACTGGCCGCCGTCGATGCCTCGGTGCGCTGGCCCGTGATGGTCTGCTTTCTGACCGCGGTGCACTGGATGGTGGTGGGCACCTTCCTGCTGGTCTATGCTTCGTCGCTGACCCATCCGCAGGATGCCTTCCCTATTTTTGGGTGGTTCGTCGATCTCTCCAACAACTTCAGCATGTTCACCTACGGTCGCGTCTGGCCCGCCGCCGTCGATGCGCTGGTTTACGGCTGGGCCGGCACGGCGGGGTTGGGGCTGGCGGCCTGGCTTCTGGCCCGGATGAGCCGCGAGCCGATCCGCAAGCCCGCCGCCCTGATGACGGCGGTGGTCTTCTGGAACCTTGGCGTCGCCACGGGCCTGACCGGCATTTTCCTCGGCGACAGCACGGGCGTCGAACTCCTCGAATTCCCCGTCTATGCCTCCTGGGCGCTCTGGCTGGCCTATGCGTTGTTTGCCCTCTGGGCGGTGGCCACTTATCTGGCGCGGCGTCCCGGTTACGACCACATCGCCCAGGCCTGGGTGTTGGCGGCGCTCTTCGCCTTTCCGTGGCTCTATGGGGCGGGGAGCATCCTGCTCGGCTCCCATCCCTTGCCGGGTTCCGGCGTGATTCAGGAAGTGATCGGCGCCTGGTACGTCCACGGCATCTACACGCTGTGGCTGGCTCCGCTCGGATTGGGCCTGCTCTATTATCTCATCCCCAAGATTTCCGGCATCAGCATCCGCTTCGGTTCCAAGGCAAAGGTTGCTTTCTGGACCTGGATTGTTTTCGCGCCGTGGACCGCCGTGCATGATCTCGTCGGCGGACCTTTCCCCGCCGAGACGGTCGCCACCGGCTTGATCTTGAGCGGGCTGATCTTCATTCCGGTCGCCCTGATCGGGATGAACCTCGTCCCGACCGCCTTCGCCGCGGAGGAAAAGCAGGGCCATCACGGAGGCATCGTCGTTCCGTTTCTTGTCCTGGCGGCGGTTTTGTTTGTCGTGGCCGGACTCTCCGAGCAAATCCTCTCGATCCGCAGCGCCAACCAACTGCTTCGCTTCACCCTGTTCCGCGAATGCAATTGCTTCCTCTGGGTTTACGGCTTCTTCAGTTTCGTCGTGTTTGGTTCCATCTACTACATCGTGCCCCGTCTGCTCGATTTCGGCTGGCGTTCCGCCCTGCTGGTCAGGATTCATTATTACACGAGCCTCTACGGCATCCTGCTGGTCATCGCCATGCTCGGTTTCGGCGGCGTCATGCAGGGGAACACTCTGGAGAATCCGGATGCCCAGGTCACGATTGCCACGGCCACGGGTGTCGCGCTCTCCTTCCACATCGCGGCCACCATGTGCATCAGCCTGATCGCCATCGGCAATGGCCTTTTCGCCCTGCACCTCGGCTGGATGCTGATCGACTGGTTGCGGCTTCGCGTCCGGGGCAACCGCCTCGCCGCCGAAGTTCTGCTCGAACCGTATGAGGGGGACGCGCCCAACCGGGCCTCGAAGGAGGTGGCCGCATGAACATCATCACGAATTTTCGCGCCTTCTTCGCGCTTCTTTTCGCCGCCTTCCTTTTCACCTGGATCGCCCTGGTCGTTTTCCCCTGGCTTGAACTCGGTCATCTGCCTCCCATCCAGGAGGAGGGGAGCACCGACATCACGCCATGGGATTCCTCCGGCGCGGCCCATCAGGGTGAGCCTGTCTACGCCGCCAACGGGTGCGCCTACTGTCACACCCAGCAGGTCCGGCCCGCCGGCTCCGGCGCCGACATCATCCGCGGCTGGGGCACGGCCAAGGACGAGGATGGCAAGGATGTCACCCGCCGCACCTATCCGCGCGACTACATCTGGCAGGGCCAGGTTTTCCTCGGCAACAGCCGCGACGGCGCGGACCTGAGCAATGTCGCCCAACGCTTCCCCGACGCCGCCGGGTTGTACCGGTATCTCTATGATCCCTACGTGCTGAACCCGCACAGCAGCATGCCCGCGTATCGTTTCCTTTTCGTCACGCGCAAAATCGCCGGACAGCCCTCGCGGGACGCCCTCGTCCTGCCCGATGCCGATGCGCCTCCCGCCGGTTACGAAATTGTGCCCACGGCCCAGGCCAAATCCCTGGTCGCCTACCTGCTTTCGCTCAAGAAGGGCTATCACTTGAAGCCGGATGAAGCCGGCATTCCGTATGTTCCTCCTGCCACCAAGAGCTAAACCATGAGCCACCAGAACCCCCAGGTTGAATCCCCGCCGACGCCGTCCCCCGATGAGGCCATCCAGCCGAACGCGCCCGATTTTATCGAGACGCCGGAGGTCGCGCCGCTTTCGCCCGAGCGCGAGCCGCTGCCCGCGTGGCTCTATCTCCTCTGCGGCTTCGCGCTGTTCCTGGCGGGCAGTTCGTTCACCGGTTTCGGAATCTTCGGCCAGGGCTTGCTCGATCAGGGGCCGGGAGGTCCCGCCATGGCGGGCGGATCCCAGGCAACGACAGAGGTTGCGGCCACCCCGATGGACCTGGGCAAGAAACTCTACGGTGGAAATTGCGCCAATTGCCACCAGGCCAGCGGTGTGGGTCAGCCCGGTTCCTATCCTCCCCTGGTCGGTTCCGAGTGGGTGCTCGGTTCCAAGGAACGGCTTGCGGCCATCATGCTTGCCGGCGTATCCGGGCCGATCACGGTCAAGGGCGCCACCTACAGCACGCAGGTCATGCCCGCCTGGGCGGGAGCTTTCACCGATGAGAAGCTCGCCGCCATCACGACCTATCTTCGCGCGACATGGGGCAATACCGCCGGCGCGGTCGATCCCGGGGACGTTGCCGCGGCCCGCGCGAAGTTTGGCGCCCACTTGACGGCGCCCTATTCCGAGGCGGACCTGCTCAAAATTGCGCCCCACGGCCCGGATCCCTCGGACAAGAAACCGTGAGCGCGTGCCATTAGGGCCTGTTAACACTAAAAGGTGGGTGGCGTTGCCTGGAATTTGGCCGCCGGGCGAAATTTGGAAAATCGAACCGAGCCAACCGGACTTCGCGTGATTGTCGAAGTCTCTCTTGGAAAGTGAGGGCGGAGGCTCGTGCGAGTCGACACTTGGCCGCCGCAACCTGAACAAATTTTCAGTTAGATTTCAGATTCGGTTCAGGTGGATGCTTTAGATTGCGTTCGTGCAAAGCCTCCTAGCTGTCCCTCCCATCGGTGAGGCGATCCGAAAGCCCCTGCGAGACGAAGGGGCACGGTCAGGTTTTCCCAGCTACTTCCGCTTGACCCCTGAATTCGAGCTTCTCTTCGAATGGGTGCGTCTGGACGCCTCCCGCGTCCGAAATAACCCTGCCTGCGTCAAGAAACATCGGCAACGCTTGCGGGCATTAGGCGAAACTAAAAAACGCCTGAGTGAATTGGATCATTGGAGTTGGTCCCCTGCGTTTACCGAACGGGAAAAAGCCGCGCTGAGGCTGAGTGAGATCATTTCATTGGATAAGCCTAAGAACCTGTCGATCCTCATCTTCAAAGCTGCGCGACGCTATTTTAGCGCCGAGGAAATTGTTCGTCTCACGCTGGCTGTCGTGGCCGTTAACGATTGGATTGATCTTCAGGAAAAATGAAACATGGCCCGAACGCATCTCCCGCGCGGGATTTCGGCTTCGCGAAAGGGAGGGCGCCCATGAGCGCTTCGGTCGGCGTCCGTTGGCAGAACAATATAGGGATGGTTTTTGCCAAGGAATGTTCGGTAAAAAAACCAATATAGGAATCATTTTTATCAATGAATGTGTAGCGAAAAGGCGTGTGCGCAACATGAATTTATGAGAATTTCATATAGGACAAACGCAGCTTGCCGAAGAGTAAGAAGGAAAAAACCAAGGAGCGAGTCATCAAAAAATCCATCATCAAAAAATCCATCATGAAAAAATCCATTATTAACATCAGTGCCATCTGCCTGCTGGGGATGACGGCCATTGCCGCGGACGCTCCTTGGAAAGCCCCATGGGGGGCGTCAAATACGCAAAACCCCATTCCCGCCAATGCCGACAGCATCGCCGCCGGGCAGACGGTCTTCGCTGGCAAGGGTCAATGTGTCTCCTGCCACGGGACAAGCGGAATCGGGGACGGGCCCGCGGGAGCTCAGTTGCAACCGCATCCAGCCGATCTCACCAAGATCGCCGGAGAAACCGATGGCGCGCTCTTCTGGAAACTCACCACCGGAAAAGGCGCGATGCCCGCCACCAAAGACACACTCTCGGACACGGAGCGCTGGGAGGTCATCAACTACATCCGAAGCTTGAAAAAATAGGGAGTTGATCATCGTAAATATAAAAGTTAGCGTCGTCAAAGCGATGTCGTTCCGGAAATAGAACCGACGACATCAACTCGGGAGGAAAATGAGCAAAGCCAAACAGTCGAAAACACGATTCCAAACAACTTTAGCCGTCGTGGTCGCCGCCATGGTGATCGGTGGGCTGGCGTCCACCCTTTACTCCGATGAACCGAAATCCGACGCGCTGCCGCCGCAAACGGATTCCGCGCAGTCTCAAGCGTCAATCACCGGGGCGGAGCTTTACTCGATCCATTGCAACCGGTGCCATCCCGAGCGTTACCCAACCGAGCGGACGGCGGCGAACTGGAAAACCATCAACCTCCACATGCAGATACGCGCCAACATTCCCCCGGCCCAGGCAAGGCTGATCCTGAAATACCTCCAGGATAACAGCGGTCGTTGAGCGACCGGGCGATGAATTGAACAGCGAACAAAAAGAGAATGAAAAAGACAATGAAAACACGCCGCATGATGCTTGGACTGGTGGCCGCGGGCTGCGCCATGGGGATGGCGCTTCCGCCGCGGGCGACAGCGCAGGCGAACGACACAGCACCGGTGAGCCAGACAGCGCCGGTGAGCGCATCTGACTTCCAGAAATTGCAGGACGCCGTGCAGAAGCTAAGCGAAAAGGTCCAGACTTTGGAGCAGGCCAACACAGCCCAGCAGCAAACGCATCAGGACGACATCCAGCAAATTCAGCAACTCCAGAACAAACTGAACCAAACGCAACAAACAGCCGAGGACGCGGAACAAAAAAGCACCGCTGCCGCGCAGGCGCAGACGCAACCGCTTTCGCGAGTGCCGCTCGACGAGGCCACCGTCAACCACAGCTTCCAAATGCTCGGCGACGCCGAGTTTCAATACGCCAAGGCGGCCCACCAACACGGGGCGTTCATGCTGGCCGATTTTGCGCCCATTTTTCTCTATCGAGGAGGGGACAATATTTTGTTCGAGGCGGGCTTCGATTTCATTCTCCAGAATAACGGCGGCACGCCGGGCGTATCCACGGACTCAAACCCTTTAGGCCCTGACACCACGCCGACCAGCAACAGCAGCGGTTACACGACCACCGTCAATTTGAGTTTCGCGCAGTTGGATTATGTGGCGAATGATTATGCGACATTATGCGTGGGAAACCTGCTGCTGCCGCTCGGGACCTATAGCGAGCGGAGCGCGGGGTGGCTGAACAAGTTTCCTGATAGTCCGCTGGCGCGCGGGCTTGTTCCAGGCACCGGAATTGGGGCGGAGGTGCGCGGGGCGGTTCCGCTGGGCAACGATGGCAAATTTATCAATTACTCGGTGTTTGGAGTGAACGGACCGGGTTCGGCGGACGCGACCGGAAATGCCAGCGCGCTTGATATTGCGGGCGGGAACGTGGGTTTCCGGTCCGACGGCGTGGTGGCGAATCTGCACACCAACCCGAGCGGGGGCGCGCGCCTGGGCCTGTTTTTACCATTCGCCAAACCCCATACCGATCTGGAACTTGGAATCTCCGGCCAATCGGGCGAATGGGACAACGCGGCGACTCACCTCTGGTCGGCCGGTGTGCTCGATGCGGCCCTGCACCTGGGGCCTTCCTTCGAGTTGAAGGGCGAGTATATCCGAAGCTGGTATGGAACCGACGACCTTGGCGAGATCCGTACGGATGGGTACTGGGTCCAGGCCGGCTACAAGCTGGCCGGATTGAATCTGGATCTCCCGGTCATCAACAACCTGGAGCTCGTGGGCCGCTACGACTCCATGAACGACGGGTTGGGAAATACAACCCAGCGGGAAACCGCGGGTTATGTCTACTACTTCACGAACACGCTGCTCTTCGAGGGCGACTATGAATTTATCAATGACACCTTCCCTCAGGCAGCGACAACGAACAACGTCATTTTCCAGCTTTCCTATGGATTCTAAACCCACCGACGCAAGTCAAAACCGATTATTGAAATACGGAGCGGCGATGCTTACATTCCTATTCCTGAACAAGCGGCGGCGGGCGCGATTGATTTGGCCGTGTTTATCGGCGGCGCTCGGGTGCATGGTATTCGCCGAAGCCTTGGCGCAGAGCGCCCCTACAGGTGCATCCCAACCAAACACAGGCGGAGCCGTCTCTTTGGAATCGACGAACCAGGCCCCCACTTACCTCGGCGATATCCAGCCGATCTTCATGGGGAATTGCTCCAGATGCCACAACCAGCAGACCCGATTCGTTTACAACTGGCTGGACTATAAAACGGCATTCGCCGATCGCTGGGAGATCAAAAGGCGGGTGTGGGACAGTTGGAAAGGCTCCTATTACAAGGAGGCCATGCCTATTGCCAACAGCCCTGAATCGCTGGCGCTCACCGATGACGAACGTTTAACGATCAAGAACTGGGTGGACGGCGGCGGCGTCCAGGGTGTCCCGCGGCCGACAGTCGGCGTCGTCTCGCAAACCGATAGAATTGGACTTGGCAAGCGCCTGTTTACTTCAATATGCGCGGCGTGTCACCAGCCCACGGGGAAGGGACTCCCGAATGTGTTTCCACCCTTGGCGGGATCGGATTATTTAAATGCCGACAAGAACAGGGCCATAGGAATTATCATCCGTGGCCGGCATGGGGAAGTGGTGGTGAATGGGATGAAATTTAACAACAGCATGCCTTCGTTCCCGCTCAGCGACCAGGATGTCGCGAATGTTCTGACGTACGTTTACAATTCATTCGGAAACTCCGGACTTGAGGTGACACCGGAAGAGGTAAAGAGCGTCCGCGCACAGCAGTAGAGCCATCGGGACCGCCCGCGGCAACGGCGCTTATTCCCCGCCTCAACGAGCATCCGCGCCGGCTCGACGGGGACTGCAAAATCGACGCCTGGCATCCCCGGTTCGCGCAGACGCTTGAGCGAACGATTCACGTCAAAAATGGCGCTGCGAATCTTATTCTTCAGTTCGACGGCGTGAAGTCCTTCTAATACTTGGAAAATCGAGGAGAAACCCTTTACGCGCCCCTGAAAAAATGTGTAATCATCAAGCCAGCCTGTAACCCCCTATGGATATGGACGATCTGCCCCCCAGCTCCGAAGCCGCCGCCGTTTCGGCTCACGCCCCGTCGTCTCAGGGCCAATCGGCCCATGGCCACGGGACCCCTGACGATCACGCCCACGAGCATCACGAACTCGGCTTTTGGCGGAGCTACGTTTTCTCCACCGACCACAAGGTCATCGGCATCCAGTATTTGTGGGGCGGCCTTTTCTTCCTCTTTTTCGGTTTCTGTCTGATGCTCCTCATGCGCTGGCAGCTTGCGTTTCCGGGCCAGGCGCTCACCTGGGCCAACGCCAGCAACCATATCGGGTACCAGATTGACCAGATTTTATATTACCTCGGCTTGAGCGGCCCTCCGGTGGAACTCCCGCCCGTCGATCCGGTAAGCCCGCCCCTGCTGCAACTTATTTTCGGCGAGGACCAGATGCCGGGCGGGGTCATGACTCCCGACTTTTACAACACGCTTGGCGCGATGCACGGCACCATCATGGTTTTCTTCGGCATCGTGCCCGTCGCTTTCGCCGCCTTTGGCAATTATGTCATGCCGCTTCAAATCGGGGCGGTCGACATGGCCTTCCCGCGCCTGAACATGAGCAGCGTGATCCTGTTCTTCATGAGCGCGGTCCTGATGTGCTCCAGCTTTTTTGTTCCGGGCGGCGCGGCCAAATCGGGTTGGACCTCCTATCCGCCGCTGGCCACCCTCGCGGACCAGCCGCAGAACACGGTCTTTTTCGGGCATGATTTCCATTTCATGTGGCCGTTGTGGCTGACGGGCCAGTCGATCTGGATCCTTGCGATGGCGTTCAACATCACCTCGTCGCTTCTGAGCAGCGTGAATTTCATCACCACCATCGTCCAGCTTCGCGTCAAGGGCATGGGCTGGCTGCGGATGCCGTTTTTTGTCTGGACGCAGTTCGTCACCGCTTTTTTGCTCCTCCTCGCCTTTCCTCCGCTGGAAGCCGCGGCCTTCATGCAGTTGATGGATCGCCTGACCGGATCGAGCCTCTTTTCGCCGGGCGGCCTGGTGATCGGCGGCGCGCCCCTGGTTGGCAGCGGCGGCGGCACGCCGCTCCTTTGGCAGCATTTGTTCTGGTTCCTGGGCCATCCCGAAGTTTACGTGCTCATCCTTCCCGGTCTGGGCATCATCTCCGAGATCATTGCGAACAATTCCCGCAAGCCGATCTGGGGTTACAACCAGATGGTCGGCGGCGTCCTGGTCCTCGGCTTTCTCTCCATGATCGTCTGGGCGCATCACATGTACCTGACCGGCATGGGCACCGCGGTGAGCTCCTTCTTCCAGTTGACCACGATCATCATCTCGGTGCCGACGATCCTGATTTTAAGCTCGTTGATCATATCCCTGTGGGGCGGCGCGATTCGTTTTACCTCGCCGATGCTCTGGGCCACCGCCTTCCTGCCCCTGTTCGGCATTGGCGGCCTGACCGGCATTCCGCTCGCGTTCAACGCGCCGGACACCTTCCTGCACGATTCCTATTACATCATCGCCCACTTCCACTACGTGATCGCGCCCGGCACCATCTTCGCCCTCT
>Ga0182030_10026945_pt1 | contig 10368 bp, 12 predicted proteins | sample 812S3MmetaG_FD_121299 | JGI IMG/M metagenome (GOLD analysis project Ga0182030, IMG submission 121299) | Permafrost microbial communities from Stordalen Mire, Sweden - 812S3M metaG (Illumina Assembly) | ecosystem: Environmental > Terrestrial > Soil > Wetlands > Permafrost | place: Sweden... | reverse complement strand
ATTACACACTCAGCTGCAGCAGTTGTCGAAAGCCGCAGGGCTGGGCCCAAGCGTGCGCATCAACAAGTCGGGCTGCCTCGATCAGTGTGAACATGGTCCCACGGTGGTGGTCTATCCCGAGGCGGTCTGGTACGGCAATGTGAAGCCCGAAGACGCGGCGGAAATTGTGAACGAGCATCTGGTCGGTGGGCGACCGGTTGAGAGGCTACGGATCGCCGAGGGATGCATCAACACAAAGACCTGCCCGCACCGAAGCTGAGGGCAGGGACAAGAGTGTACGAATTCAAGACACTCAAGCGGAGTGTCAATTTCGCTTGCAGAAATGATTTTTCGGGTTTGCCGCAGTTTTCGCTCATCATTGCATCGCTGTCCGCCGATAAGCAAAACGCGGAGGACCCCGATGAAACGTGCAATCTGTTTGTTGATGCTCGTGTCCTTGCTTGGTTGTGCCGGTCTTGCCTGGGCCGCGCCACCCGAGCGTCGAGTGCCTCTGAACTCCGGCGTCTCCTTCATCCACTTCAACCTCAGGGTAGCGTCCACTCTTCCGGCGGGCTCAATCATCCTCTGCAAGGGCGAATTGGTGCCTGCGGCAAACCAATTCGATCGCGGAGCCAGCCGGTCCCGTCTCACGCCTCTTGCACCGGCCGCGACCAGGACAGTGCTGCGCGGTTCGACGGCGGAGTGCGCTCTCGAGATACCATTTTCCTGGACGGGGAACGGCGGGCAAAGCGACGTTGCGTTGCGCTATGAAATCGATGCAGTCACACATGCGGGCGCGCCAACGGCAGTTTTGCAGCGGGGAGTCGAACCTGTAGTTCGTTTAGTCCCATCGCCGACAGCAGGTGTCGTGCGCCTTGGCTTCCGCTCAGTTCGCTGAGCCCCGGCGTCAGACACTTCGGCCCGGCCGACAAGAACGCGTCGCGCAATGCGTTCCGCTCCGCGGCCACGGTGTACATTCACTGGCCCAATGCGCTATTCTCATAACTTAGCCCATGATTTTTTCGCGTGAATACATTGGGTATCTGGCCCGCCGCACGGTCAAGCACCTCATCGACGCCAAAATGATCTCCACCGGTAATTTGAAGGGGACGGAGGCCCGCGTCACCGTTGGCCTGATTGAGGAGCTTTCGCTCGAAGACCGCATCAACGAGGAAGTGCGCGTTATTCTCGACGCCTACTCCGACGAGATGCGCAAGAGCGGCGCGCAGTACGCCGAGATGTTCAAAAAGGTGAAGACCGAGCTTGCGAAGAAATACAAGGCGGTGCTATGAGAGTCAGCCGCGATAAGCTCAACAAACTCGCGCATACCGTCGCCGACACGCTTGCCGAGATCGACGAGGTCGGTTTTAACGAAGACCGCAACACCATCCGCCAGGAAGCGCGCAAGGCTCTCGAGACGCTGCTCAACCAGGAAGCCGGAATCGATACGGCAGCCCGGCTCAAGATTGCGTCGCAGCGAAAGATCATCCTCGAAGGCTCTCAGGAGTGGGACATTCTCTACCGCAAGTACTACAACGACGAGGTGCGCAAGCTGGGCATTTAAGCCGCTGCGGGCCTGCCGCGCTTTTGGCAGCCATTCGGAATTTTGTTACATTAAACAAGGGTCCGCAAGGGCCATCCCCTCTCTAAAGTGGCGCTATCGTCTAGGGGTTAGGACGTGAGATTCTCAATCTTAAAACACGGGTTCGATTCCCGTTAGCGCTACCAGTCAAGATACGCTAAGGCCCGCTAAATAAGCGGGCTTTCCTTTTGCCCGAAAATCCTCTTAGCGCGTGTTCGGTCACAATAGCGCGTTCGGTGGTACACAGTTTGGTACACAGCGATTCGGCCCCGTCTAAACCGGCACCCGCTATATTCCCCGCTACAGTGTCTTAGACATCCGCAATCACCCGCTTGATCGCCACCTCGCCGGAATGGTTCAAGTCCAGCGATTGAGGAGCCTTACCGTACAGCCGATCTGTGAGGTACTTGGTTGCGTCAAGGGCGATTCTCTGGTCATCGGATTCGATGAATGATTTCCATTTGATTTCTTGGAATTCGACGGTGAACCAAGACGCGACGAATCCCGCTTCTATCAGCCTAGAAGCCTTGGACTTGCGCCCCGCGCCATTTCGGATTCCGCCACGTGCGGCCATGTTTGAAATCCTACTCCGTTCAAGGTTTTTGCCGTTACCCCGCGTCCGTTGGTCTAGGCCGGGACGGATTATTGCCCTGGACTGAGAGCCAAGGCCAAGCGCATATAATTTCGCGCATGACCGATCGAGAAATGACACTGGCGCTTGGCAACTACATCATCAAACTGCAACGCGATATCTCGGCACTTCAAGGGGTATTCACGGAATATCGGATAGAGACGCAGATGGGTCAAAAAGTTGAGATTCCGTGGCGGGAGATGGCAAAGACGATTTCGCAGGAGACTGGAGAGCAACAAATAGCCGTCGCGCAACGGCACAGCTTGCTTCTAGCAATTGCCGACGAAACTCAAGGGTCTGCGCTGATTCGCGCACTTCACAATCAATTTCTGGAAGAAAAGGCATCTGAACACACTCCGCTATAATGATCTGGAGTGAGCAGACCACCCCCGACTGGCATCGGGGGTTTTCTATTTCTCACTAGAGTACACGTTGGCACGGCAAATGGTTAGATTGTCAATCAACAGCCGTGGCCCGGAACCACTCCGGCAGTGTCCCGGTCTGCGCGTAGGCTTCCAACTCCTGATTGCTCATCCGCTCGAAAAGCTGATTCAGCGAGACGGTTTCCGTCCGGTCGATCCATTCACCAGCCGCATTGATCTTCGCGTAGGCTTGCACGGCAGCGACGACGGCGGAGGCGGTCACGTCCACTTCGCCGGCCTGTTCGATGATTCGCTCCAAGGCTGCCCGGATATTCTTTTGCCTTTTGGGGAACAGTCCGAGCGCGTGCGCGTGCCGGTAAACGCTGGCCCGGTCTGCCAGCCCGTATTCCTCGGCAATGGCCGCCGGGGAGCGCCAGCCGATGAAGGCGCTTTCGATTTCCTCCCGTTGCTGGTGGGCGCACACAGAGCAAGCTCGCTGGTGCCTGCCAAGGTTCACTCTTGCGTCCGAATTGCGCGGATGGCTCATACCGCTATTGTGGCTTGGCTGCCCTGGCCATTCTGATGCGCTCTGCTGGGCAATCGCTAGCCTGCTCGCCCTCGCTTGCCTGGTGCGAATCGGTCGATTCTCCGGTTGGTGCTTTGTCCGTGCCGCTCTGATTGCGTCCGCCAACCTCGGAAGATCTACCGGCTTCCCGTCCATGAATCTCAACAGGTCGTACGGTGGTATGCTTCTGCAAATGATTTACATATCTCCCAATATCGATGTGCGTCTTCTTTTGGACCTCAATTCGAAGATGCCTCTCAATGATCTGGGAGCTAAAATAGTCGGCTTTATCGGAGGCAATCCATTTTTCAGAGGATTTCCAGTCTTCTTCCCTCTAGTTGCGTTGTGGTTTTCCAGCGATTCCCGTACACGTCGCAGCCGAATGCTGGTTGGGCTATTAGCCACTTGTGTGGCGACCGTTCTCTCGGTGTGGATGCAGCATCACCTAGTCACTCACATACGCCCGATTTTGGATCCCACGCTGCGCCTCCAAGGCATACGTCCAGAATGGACAATGGGTTGGGATCGTCTTGACTCGTTTCCCAGCGATGTATCCTCGCTGTTCTTTTCCCTGGCAACAGTCATATTCCTGGAACACCGGATCGTGGGAGGCTTTGCCTTCCTTTGGTGGTTTGTCACTGTAGGCATCACACGTGTTGTAATGGGATTCCACTATCCAAGCGACATCGCCGGAGGACTGCTCCTCGGAGTAGCTTGTGTCTATCTGTTCAGTAGAATCCGCCCCCTTAGAGTTTTTTTCGAGCATCTACTTTTGCGATGGGAGCCACGTATCTACGTTGTACACGCACTCTTATTTCTCTTCTTGGCAGATGCATATTGGGCATTTGGAGGACTGCAAGAGTTTTATCGCGGGTTCGTGATGATCGGTGCCTATCTGATCAGATGGCACTGATCGGGTGGCAGTTGCGCTCGCTCTCCCGGAGCATGGCCATGCCCACGGTCACGTGAGTGTCTCGCCTGAATTGCAGCCTACTGGAAATGCAACTCGCAATGACTTTGCTTCTCTCGCGCGTGCGCACACCTGTGCGTACTGGTCGCCAAATTCTTTTTTATGGACTCCAGAATTTCGCCGCGCACATGCGCGCGTTATGGTGTAAAGAAACTCGACTAGAACGTCAGAGGAGCCGTATACTTTGGGCGAATTGAGGAGCAAATGAAGATCATCGCTTCTCTCGGCCTGCTTGCTGGGCTGCTTTTGCAGTCGAATGGATGCAATGACCAACCAAAGCAGACTGCGGAGTTGCCTAAGCCCCCAGAAAGGCCGCGGGGGCAGTGCATCGCCTTCCGTGGCTGCCCGGTACTACATCCACGTCACAGAGACACACGTTGCCGCCGGATTCGGGAAGTTTGTCGAGTATCAGACGCACAACGTAGCAGAGGGATTGAAGGCCGCATTCCGCAAGCCTCAGAAGCCGTCCAATGAGGCGTTTTTTGATTTGTGGTACACACAGCGGTACACAGTGTGAGTGAAATGCTCTGCAAGTTATTGATCCCATTATTTAGGCTGGTAGATTCTCAATCTTAAAACACGGGTTCGATTCCCGTTAGCGCTACCAGTCAGTTTCGCCAGAGGCCGCCAATGAGCGGGCTTTCCTTTTTCCTCGAAGCCCGCCGAACAAGCCACCAGTTATAGCCCGTCTCGACTCCTTTTGCCCCAGGGCACTTGTCAGGCAGATTGCTACATAGCTAAAATGCGGCATGGCCTCAGAGCCGAAGCTATCGCACACCGCGGCGATGATCCTGCAAGCGATCAGCACCGGCTGCGTGTACGGATTCAGCATCATGGAAATGACGGGGCTGCCAAGCGGCACCGTGTATCCGGCGATGCGGCGCTTGGAACGCGATGAGCTCATCGGCTCCCGCTGGGAGCGCCAGTCCATTGCCGACGCGGAGCAGAGGCCGGCGCGCAAATACTACAAACTGACTGCGGCGGGCCGGGTGACGCTTGAGGCGTCCCGCAAGCGATATCCATTGCTCGAACGCATGATTCCATCTCCAGAGGCTCGATCCGTATGAGACCGGCAGTGCGGTCGGCAATCGGCGGGATGAATCGAGGCATCCTGCGTTGCGCCTCCTTGCTGGTGCCGCGCGATCAGCGTGCCGATTGGCGGCGCGAATGGAACGCAGAGCTGTGGCACATGCGGCGAGCGTGCCAACCCCGAGGCGGGTCGGGCTGGAAGGCCGAACGAGCCGCAACCGCCTTTTGCCTTGGAGCTTTTCAAGACGCGTTCTGCGTCAGGGGCATTCGCGGCCAGAACTGGGAGATTGCACCGTCGCAACATGGCTCCGCCCGAGAGTGTCTTTTCTGGCTTGCCGGCGTGCTGGCGCTGAGTTGCATCCTCGCACGCGTCCTGCCCGGCGTCTTCGTGGAGAGCCATCCATCGCATTACCAGGTCAACCCTGGGCTGGTCCTGCTTCAGAGAGATCTGTTTACCGACAGTTCCGCGGCAACGATTTCGGGCCAACAATTTCTCGATCTGAAAGCATCGCGGCAGAGAGGCATCGACGGACTGGCCTTTTATCGAATGACAAAGGAGACTTTGTCGCCGGGACTTCATGCCAAACCAAAGTGGGCTGTAGCTCATGCGAGTTTCAACCTGTTTGCTCTGTTGGGGGGGACTAGATCTTTTGCGGCGTTACCAACCGAGACCCCCGGCGGCCTGCCGCCTGTTGTTCTGAGCGATGAGTTATGGAAGCGGGATTTCAAGGGAAATCCAAGGATCATCGGCAGTGTGGTGCACGTAGGTCGAATGGCTGCGAGGGTTTTCGGTGTCCTGCCGAGGGGATCGTGGCGGCTTCCTGGCGGAGCGGATGCATGGCTCCTTCAGCCGGACACCGAAATCAGTCGAAGCGCGGTGGGATATGTCGTGGCCCATATAACGCGCTTCGGCCAAGCAGAGATGTACAACGATCGGCTGCATATCAATGCCTTCGTAGCCGACGATCCGGACGCGGATTTATGGGGAGTCTCGTTCGATGAACGCACGCGAGGACCGTGGACAATTTTCAGGTTTGCGGTCTTTCTTGCTTTTTTTGCATTGCCTGCCATCACGTCGGTGTCACTGGGAGAATCCTGCTTCAGCTCCCACAGACCGTCGCTCATGACAAATCTGTCTCGCTGGATTTTCTTGAGCGCGAAAATTGTGCTGCTTCTCTCGATTGCCTATTTCGCATCACTCGATCTCTCGTATTGGAATGCAACCGGGTATTCGGCCCTTTCGGAATATGCTCAGCTCGCTTCGACCTTCTTTATCTGCCTCTTTGGCATGCGATGGATTTTGCTGGATCAGCGTGAGCGGTGTCCTGTGTGCCTCAGGCGCGTGACCCATCCCGCCCAGGTTGGACAGGCGTCGCGCACTTTTCTCGCCTGGAATGGAACTGAGCTGATGTGCACCAGCGGCCATACGCTGCTCCACGTGCCCGGCCTGCCGACAAGCTGGTTCGGCACGCAGCGATGGATGTATCTCGATACCTCGTGGAAGTTTCTCTTCGCTGGGACCGGCGTTGGATGAGCTTCGAGTTGTCTATCTTCTTTTAGCCACTGCGCCCGCGCTGCCACGAAAGTTGCAAAAACCCGCTGATTTTGCGATCTAGCCGGGTGGTAGCATGAGGGCACGGCACCCTAAATTGCCCATAACTTACAAGGGGGCTTGCATCATTTCGAGACTAGAGAGCGCAGCAAATACTAGAAAAAGGTCGCAAAGACTCCAGCTATCTTCTGCCACCTGAAAGCGTCCGCGGAATGATCGCGTATGGAAGCAAAAAAATACACTATACGGAACCAGGCACGGGAAACCACAGTCAGCACCGGCGTCACAGCGATCAACTCCACGCTTGAGCCTCTGGCTGCGTTACGGGTCATGGTGGAGGGGCTTGAATCCGACAACGAAACGGGCCTCTGGCTAACGCATGTCACCGTCATTCCGATGGTGCCGCGCATCTCTCCGTTCGATCTGGTTTATCTCGACAAAGACGATCGTGTGGTGGAGCGGGTTGAACTGCTTCCGGCCAGCGAGATTCCGCGTTTCAAGAAGCCTGCTGCCAGCGCACTCGTTCTGCCCTTTCGAACCATTTCGTCGTCGAAGATTGAGACCGGCGATCAGTTTTCATTTCAAGAGATCGCAGAATCTGAGATTCAGGAATCAATAGAAAACACAAGCGAAGCTCTGACTCCTGCGGCTGCGGGTGCGGCCGTCCCATCAATTGTGTTGTCGCAGACAGAGCCCGCAAATCAGGTCCCACTGCGAGCCATCCAGCAAGCGGAAGCGATCAAGATAGAAGCCACGACTTCTGCCGTTGCGCACGTTCCCGCTCCGCAAGACGAAGACACGGAATCTACGGAAGAAATTCGAAGTCCGATTGCTGAGGTCGTCACGCCTATCTTCGGGTCGTGGTTCCGTGACGAGCGCGAAGCGGACCGGCAGCGGCAGCAACAACTGGGGCAGCCGTCGGAGCCCCAATCGGATCCGATCGAAGCGACGGAATTAAAGAGCGGCGAAGCAGTGTCGGCGATCGTCCAGTTTTCGAATGGGCCTCGGGAGATCGGGCATTGGACCAAAGCCACGGCCGGTGCTGAGCCTCGAATTCCTGAGGGGTTACGCATTTCGGAAATCCCCGCCCAAGCCATTCCGGAGATTTCCCGCGCTCTTGCGATCGAGAAGACGCAAGTTCCTCCGGCATCTCTCCAAACCAGTCAACGACTTTCAATCGGGCCTCCCGCGAATGACCGCTCGATTCATCTCGAACCTGCTAGACCACGGCGCGACAAGGCGCAAGCTGAACCTGAACCGCAAGAGAAGAAACCGCTGGCCGACAGGTTTCTTCGCTGGCTCTATCCCGCTCTCTACGACCAGAATCGCCGCGGTTCGGAAAGGCGCCCGTCGCCGGGATTGGTGGCCTACGAGTTCTCCGGCAACACTCCACGGATGCACGAAGTGGAGAACATCAGCTCGACGGGAATCTATCTGCGGACCAACGGGCGCTGGGAGCCCGGCGCACGAGTCTCGCTCATTCTGCAGAGGAGCGGGCCCCTGGAAGAGAATCTGCAGCAGAGGATCGAATTTGAGGCGGGAGCCGTTCGTGCCGGGGGCGATGGCGTCGGAATGACGCTCGTGCTGCCGGAAGGCATGGATTTGCAGCTGTGGGAGTCGCCGGAAAGAAAAGGGATCTACGAAGCGCAGCCCGATGGCGTGGTGCGGGAATTGCGCATGGCGAGGGCACTTGCCTTCCTAAGGCGCATCTGCCCGCCGGCGGCCGAAGAGATCAAGGAAATGTTGCACAAATCTCTCAGCAGCGTGAGGGTCTCCAACATTGTGGAGATTGCGTTTAAAACAGAAAGGCTGCTGGCACGAACCGAACGCCTCCAGGATGGTCGCTCATCCCGACCTCACCGTGCGCATTTTGGAACATGGATCGTGGGTAGATGTGGAGTGGATTCAGGAACTCTGGGCGGGCCTTCTGGCCACTTCGTGTACCTTTGAAGGCCAGGACGAATCAAACTTGGTTTTCATCAATTTGCTGAGCCGGATGGCGCCGCTCCCAACGCAGATTCTCACCGCGGCTTGTGCAAAGGCAACGCAGGCCATGTCGGAGAGTGGGTCAGTCTCTCCTTATCTGCTCGCTTTTTCAGCGGAAGAGATGGCAAAAATCACACGCTCCAACAACCTTACAAAGATCTACCGGTCGATTACCGAGTTGTCCGAACTTGGTTTGCTCGAAAAGGGTCCGAGACTTTCGTCGCAGGTGGATTCCGAAACCGCCAAGGCCAAACCGACCCATCTTGGCCTGCAAATGTATGCACGCTGCAACGGGCAGCGCGGAGCGGCATAGCGAATGCAGGCGATGGGGCCTTCTCCCAATCCTGAATGCCCCCCCTCTTCTTCGGATCAAAGGCCAAAGCGACCGCGAAATTGTTCCACGTGGAACAATTTCGCCAATTGACACCCATGGTCGCAGACGTTGCAGATTATTTCGAGAAAGCGAAAATTCGCGTTCAGTCCCAAAGATGATCCGACTCTAAAAACGATCGATACCCAACAATGATCCCGCGTTGGCGCGTTTATTGTTGGTCTCATTGCGAGCGGACACCTCGACAGCGTTAAACTTGCGGTCAACCGTCTGCCAAATCGCGCGTCTAACGGACTGAAAGTGTGCCTGACTCATCATGATGCGAAATCAGACCAATCCCCCTCTCGCTTTTGCAGTCTTGGCGCTCGCTTGGCCATCAATGGCAAGCTTCGCCCAGAAACCCAACACTCAGCAGGCAGCCACTGACCAGCCTGTGACAACGCTGCACGTGCAAGCGCGCGAGGTGCTTCTACCGGTAACGGTGCGCGACAAGCATGGGGCTCTGGTGACCACGCTGCAGAAGAGCGACTTCGCGCTCACCGAGGACGGTCGTCCGCAAGTGATCAAGAGCCTGATGCACCAGACAGACCTGCCTTTTAATTGCGGCCTGCTGGTGGATACGAGCCGCAGCGTCTCGGGCGCGATCGAGAACGAGCGCAAAGCCGCGGACAAGTTCGTGGACCAGATGCTGCCGGTGCAGAAGGCGGCGGCCGATCCTCCGAATGCCGATTCTCATGCCACAGCGGCGAGCGCGGCTGTCTCCGGCAAAAATCAGGTGTTCCTGATTCACTTTGACCGGGAGGTCGAGTTGCTGCAGGACTTCACTGCGTCACCCGACAAACTACACCATGAAATCGACCAGATGGGCCCGTCGTCGCACTCGCAAAACGACAGCCAGGGCCCTGAGACCACCGGAGACGATCGCGGGGGGCAACGGAGCAGCGGGCGTGGGGGAACACAACTCTACGATGCCATCTTTCTCGCGTCGGACGAGCTGATGAAGCCGAAGAGCGGCCGGAAGGCGCTGGTGGTCTTCTCTGACGGGGTGGATCGCGGCAGCAAGGAGTCGCTCAACGAGGCCGTCGAGACGGCGGAACGCGCGGACGTGAGCATCTATACCATCTACTTCAAAGGCGAGCAGGAACGCAGCGACAATGGCGGATTCCCTGGCGGCCGGCACGGCGGCATGGGCGGCGGCTTCCCGGGCGGCGGTGGCGGCGGATACCCAGGGGGTGGTGGGTATCCGGGGAGCGGTGGTGGACGCAGGGGCGGCTCCAATGAGCCCCAGGTCGATGGCAAGAAGATCATGGAGAAGATTGCCACGCAGACCGGCGGCCGGTATTTCGAGGCCAAGAAGAAGGATAATCTCGAGGAAATCTAT
>Ga0182030_10026944_pt1 | contig 10369 bp, 15 predicted proteins | sample 812S3MmetaG_FD_121299 | JGI IMG/M metagenome (GOLD analysis project Ga0182030, IMG submission 121299) | Permafrost microbial communities from Stordalen Mire, Sweden - 812S3M metaG (Illumina Assembly) | ecosystem: Environmental > Terrestrial > Soil > Wetlands > Permafrost | place: Sweden... | reverse complement strand
GACAACCACCGGAATGCGTCAGGACAACGCGCGTCCAGCCCTGGTCGACGACCAAAATCAGGCGTCGGGCCAAAGTCAGACGCTAGAGGTAGCGGAACATGGGACAACGGGATAAGCCACTAATGAAGTTCTACTTTTCGGTATTTATAAACAATTTTATAAAGTGGATTAATATAGCCAAGTTGAAGTGGTGAATTCGCGTTTTTCTATTGGCCCGTCGGCGGAGCGGCCGCCTATGGCGATATTCCGAAGAAATTGGGGGCCCGTAGGACCGAAATGCGATTTCCGGGGCCGAGGCTGACTACCCAAATTTCGGGTTTTCGCGAGATGCGACCAAGGCTACAGTTTGCGCCTTAATCCGCGGAAAACGCGGAGCAGCAGGACCTCTTCCCCCGGTGGGTATATGCGCAATCACATTGTACGGCGGCAGTTGAGCCTGATCTTGCTGGCTGTTAGCCTTTCGGGCTGCGCCTTGTCTCCGGAGAAGATTGCGTCCTACCCGGCTAAGGATGTTCATGTCGAGATAAGGCGGCTGATGGTCGTTGCGACCGTCACGCAATACAAAGCAGACGTCGCGCCTCACGGTATGCGAGAATCGGCTTTTGAGACTGCATTCAGGGACGCACTCGGCAAATGCGGGATCGACGCCAGGTTTCTCTTCAAAGAGCAGCTTTCCGCCATCGCCGACAGCGCGGAAGCCGTTCGGACATTTTCCCCCGACGCCCTTCTCGCGCTCGACAGGCAGGATGTCGATGATGAGCAAAGCTATTCGGCTGACGTGATTGTCATGTCGACGAAGAAAATCGCCTGGAGGGCAGATATCGTTATGCACGAGGGCCGCGGGAGAGAGGAGACGGTGGCGAGGACCATCGTCGATCGCCTGAAAAGCGACGCCGTCCTCGACACCACATGCTCAAAACCCGACGCCGCGCCGCGCGGCCTCTAGGCCGCCGCCGAACCCGGACTATTCCTGCCCGACGATCCTGATAATCCGGTCCGGTACTTCGATCGGCTGTCCGTCTTTGGTTGTTGTCGTGAACTGCGTGACCTTGAGTTGGTCGATCGCCTCGCTGGTCGGCAGGTCCGGTTCCGACGTGGCGATAACCTGAACGTCTTTCGTCGTGCCAGTTGTGGTCAGCGTGTATTTCAGCCTGATCCATTGATGGGGTTTTAAATAATGTCCCGCCGATGCCGGCACACCGGTAAGCCTATAGTTGAATCGATAAAAAGCCGCCGATTCCTCAGGGCCGTTCGGTCCTTGGACCGGTTTGAACGTCCAGTGCTTGATGGCATCGAGAGAGACTTTCTCGAAGTAGCCTTTCGGGTAACATATTTCGATATGCGGATCAGCGACCGTTCCGTCCTTCTGGATCACAAAATTCAGAGAGCAATTGCCTTGGAGGCCCTTGCTCTCTGCCTCGCTCGGATACGTCGGGGGCTTGATTCTGTCCGGGCGCCCTCTCAGCCTCGCTGTGTCCATCGTGAAGTCGACCCTTCGACGCAGATGGGTCGGCGGCGCGTCAGGATCGGCCAACGGCTCGAATTTGGCCTCCTTGACCACGGAGACCGCCGCATCTTCGAAGAGGCCGCGCGTCGTTGCCTCCACCGCCCTGACATTCGTGGTATCGCCGTCCGCCGTCACGTCGAATTCTACCGCGACTTTGCCCTCGGCCTTCGCCAGATAGGCTGCTTCGGGATAATACGGGGCGGGCGCATAGAGCATGGCCCGTTCGGGCGCCGGCGCGTCGGGCTTGAAGCGCAGCAGGATGGCGTTGTCCGGTTGTTCGACCGGGCGGCCGTTGACCATGCGCGGGCGGTAAATCCAGTGCGATAGGGCGTCGAGCGCCGCACTGTCGAACAGGCCCTTGGGATGGCTGTCGATCACGGCGGCATCGTGAATATGCCCGTCGATGCCGATCTTGAAGGACAGTTTCACTGTGCCTTCTGCGTCGCCGGCGCCGTCGGGATAGGCAGGTGGCTGCCGATCTACGGGGACTGCCGGTTGAACCGTATCCGCCGCGACAGCGCAGGCGGGCGCCGCAAACAAAGCCGCAATTATCGCGATCGCCAAACGCATTTTTGCCTCCCTTTTGGCGGGTAAAATGCAGGGCGCATCGGGCGGGTGCAACCGGAATTCGGACTTAGCTGTGAATCGTTAGTCTGAGTAGAATTGGTCCGCACTACCGGCTAACCTGCGCGTACAAACGCAATGGGCCGCATAATGGCTCGCAGGGCCGCAAACGGGGGATAAGCATGGCATTTCATCAGGTCGCGAAGACGGCGGAACTTCAGCCGGGGGCGATGAAGGCGGTGGTCGCGGGCGGCACGAAGCTGCTGCTCGCCAATGTCGATGGGGTGTTTCACGCTATGCAGCAGCGATGCCCGCATCTGGGCGCGAACCTCTGCCGCGGCAAGCTTCACGGCAAGACGGTGACATGCCCGCTGCATAAGGCGACCTTCGACCTGACCAGCGGGAAGGTGGTCGAGGTGGCGCATCTGCTGTTTCTCAAATTCAAGACCAAGCAGGCGACGATTTACCCGGTCAAAATCGACGGCGACGCGGTGCTGGTCGACGCGTGAGGTCGTAAATCGGTAAAGTGTTTGCCAATGCCGTCATTGCGAGCGGAGCGAAGCAATCCAGAGTCTCAGGCTCAGATAGTCTGGATTGCTTCGTCGCTACGCTTCTCGCAATGACGGAGCATTTCAAAGGTTGATCGGGTCAGCCGATAACAGGAGAAAATTGCCATGCAGAGCTTTACGGGATCGGTTCGGCAGATCGGCTATGCCGTGCGCGATCTGGAGGCGGCGCTTGCGCAGTTCGAGGCGATGAACGGGAAGGCCCACGAATTCTGGCGTTTCCAGGCCGATCTGAACGCAGGCTGCAATTATCTTTATCGGGGTGAGCCGGCGGAGTGTCGGCTGGATGTGGCGCTGACCAACATCAACGGCATCGACCATGAATTCATCCAGGTTCTGGAAGGCCCGCACCCGACCGCCGATTTCATCGCGGCGCACGGCGACGGCATCAACCATCTGGCGCTGTATCTCAGTGACATCACCGCCAAACGAGCGCATGCGCTTTCCATCGGCGGCAGGATCGCCGCCCAGGGGGAGTTTTTCGACCCCGCGGGACCTGCCAAGCGTTTTTGCTATATCGAATTCAACGATCGGCCCCTGCCGCTGTATGAGCTGATTGAACTGAAAGACCCCAGCCGCGTCGCGGAATGATCAGTCTTTCGGGCAGTCCAGCCTGATTAACTCGTAACCGGCGCGGCCATCCGCGACGGTCAGGCGGCCGACCGTGACCGGCAGGTTGAAGCGGCGGGGGCCAGCGCCGCCGGGGTTCGCAAACAGCACGCCGTCCTTCTCGAAGCTGCGCGGGAGATGCGAATGACCCGACACGACCACCTGGATGCCGGCCGCCACAGGATCGACATCGAGATCGGCTATGTCGTGCACGAGATAGATCTTGACCCCGCCGCGCTCCACAATCTCCCTTTGCGGCAGCGCGTCCGCCCACTCGCCCTCATCGACATTGCCGCGGACAGTCGTCAACGGCGCCAGCCGGGAGAGTTCGCGCAATATATCCGGGCCGCCGATATCCCCGGCATGAAGGATGAGGTCGCACCCGGCAAGCGCCGCCAGGGCCTGGGGCCGCAACAGGCCGTGCGTATCGGATATGAGGCCTATGACTGTGGGGCGCGACATGGTCCGGTTCACTTCCCTGGGTTCGGCTAACGCCGCTTTGGCGCAGGCGCGGCGAGTTGGTGGGCCGCGCGCAGCGCCGACATCAGGGTCAATTCGTCTACGGTCTGAAGATCGCAGCGGGTTGCGCCTTTGCGGCCCCAGCCGCCCGGAACGGGGGCGAAGGCGCGGGGTGCCTGTTCGCAATAAAAATCGCGCATGTCGGGATCGAACAGCAGGTTGATATCGCGGTCGCTGGGTTTCAGCGTCGCGAAGATCTTGCGCGGTGTGCGGAACGCGAGCCGGTCGAAATGCGGCGCCTCGCTCGCCAGGGGCAGGGCCAGCGCCAACTCTCGGGCGCGCGCCGGGTCAACGGCCATTCGCTCCTCCTTTGGTTGCCCAAAATCTGACATGCGGACGAAAGACCGTCCAGCGGCTTGGCCGGGGCGCACCCTCCAAAAGGCGCCAATCGGATTTTACCTGTTGCCTGCGGGCTTTGCGCGCCCGATAGTCGGCGAAACATTTTCACCTGGGGATTCTTCATGACGATCAACCTTGCCGCCGCAGACGAGCTGCTGTCGACCACCCGCGCCGTGCGCAAGCGCCTGGATTTCAAGCGGCCGGTGCCGCGCGAGGCGATCATGGAATGCGTGGCCCTGTCGCAACAGGCGCCGACCGCATCGAACGGGCAGACCTGGCGCTGGGTCATCGTCGACGACGTGAAAAAGCGCAAGCAATTGGCCGATCTTTACCGTGAGGCGGCGGGCAGCATGCTGGCCGATGCGCGGGCCGCCGCGGCCGCCAACGGCGAGGTTCAGACGGCGCGGGTCTATGGCTCAGCCGAATATCTGGCCGAGCATCTGCACGAGGTGCCGGTCCATGTGATCCCCTGCCTGGTGGGGCGGCCGTACCCCGGCTTCGAGGGGGCGTTTTTCGCCTCGATCTATCCCGCGGTTTGGAGCTTTCAACTCGCGCTGCGCGCCCGGGGCCTGGGCACGGTTCTGACCACGCTGCTGATGATGAAGGAAAAGGAAGCGGCCGAACTGCTGGGCATTCCGGCCGATGTCACCCAATGCGGCCTCCTGCCGGTCGCCTATACGCTGGGCACCGACTTCAAACCGGCGCAAAGGCCGAGCGCGGACAGCATTACGCATTGGAATGCTTGGTAGAGAGCGAATAGGGGGTGGAGTGACAGTAGGGAAATCCGTAGCGGGTTTATTTCACTCTCACCCGTTTTCCTCACGTTTACCCAGAAGTCCGCTCCGCCCTCCAGCGCAGAAGCTCACCCAACAGCAGGCAGCCGATTAGGACAGGCGGGTGGGGCGCCACGTCGATCACGATGAACTTCACGACATAATAGGCCAGCACGAGCATCGCCGAACCGGCGGCGGCGATACCGGCCCAGAACAGGACCATGATGGCGAATTGGAGAATTTGCGGAATGCGGTCTGGATCTTGCCGTGCCGGGGCTTCACGCGCGGGCTGGAGCCGGGTCATCCGCGCATTGGCGTGACTGTCGAAAACCGGGGGCATGGTTCAGTTCCCTCTGCGATGAGTGCGATCCGATGCGGACGGACCCACCCAAGCATGTTCCATGCCAAACCGAATTTCGGCGCGATTTCAGAAATTTATTCGAAGGGGCGGGTAAGCGGCGCTGAGAATGTAAAGTAATGCGACAGGTTGGCCGGGACGCGGAGAAGAGACGGCTATTTTGCCGGGCGCCTCTCTCGAGGGGGGAGGCGCTTTCGGGGGCTTAGACCGGCTCTAACCCTCACGTCCCAGGCGCTCGTATTCGGCGATCACCTGGGCGCCGAGGAGCAGGACGAGCGCGCCGAATTCGACGCTGAGCAATATGCCGACCGAAGTGGTGAGCGAGCCGTAGACGACCTGGATCTGGGAGACTGTGGCGTAATACCAGCCGAGGATGTGGCGGGTAATCTCCCACAGGACCGTCGCGGCGGTGCCCCCGATCAGCGCGTGCCTGACCGATAGCCGCCCCGCGGGCATTACCAGGTAGATCGCCGAGAGCAGAACGGCTTCTCCCGCCACGCCGACCAGATAGAGGAACAGGGTCGATATATGGTCGAGCGAGCGGACATGTCCCAGGAACACGATGTTGCGGGCGCCGACGAACTCCAGCAGGCCCGACACGACCGTCACCAGCACCAGCCCGGTCGCCAGCAGCAGAATGAACAGATAGGGCATGATCGCCGAGACCAGGAAATGCCGCCGCTGCATCGTGAAGCGGTGAAAGAAGATCACCGCCATGGCTTTCTCCAGCACGGTGAAGGCAAGCGAGCTGAAGAAAATCATCGTGAGCAGCAGAAATGGGCCGACCACGCCCTGGTGACCGAGGAACAGCCGAACCTCGTCGGTCAGCGCCCCGGACTGTCCCGGCACAACGAACTCCAGATATTCGGTCAGCATCTGTAGCAGACGGTCCTGGGCGAAAAACTGCGAAAGCAGCATCAGCATGAGGATTAACAGCGGGACCAGCGACAGCAGGGCGTAATAGGCGACAGCGCCGGCCAGCAGAAACCCCTGATTCGCCATGAATTGCTTCACGACGGCTAGCGCAAAGCCGCCCGGGTGGCGCAGCACCTTGGCGAGGGCAGTGCGGCGATGCCGCCTGACCACACTGGGCACGCCGAAATTGCCGCCTGCCATTCGATCGCGCCTTTCAGGTCCGTCTGCCGGGCGAGAATGCCGGTTATAGGCTTCTAAGGTCTTTGACGGAGATCAAGGTTCCGCTTCCGGTGCGGGAATGCGCTTATCCACCGAAGAATTTCGCGGCCAGTTCGGTGTCGAGATATTCGATCATCTCGATCAGCTTGCCGTCGCGGTAGCGCATTAGGAAGAGATATTTGTTGTTGTAGGGCCTGCCCGAGACATGAGTGGCGAAGCTCTCGGCCGCGACCGCGACGCGGTCGCCCTCAGCGATCATCGAATTGATGACGGTCGGCAAGCCGCCGGGGAACAGTTGGCCCACCATGGCTGCGGCCTGAAGCGCCTGGGCCTTGGTGCGTTCGCCCGAGATTGCGGTCGTGCCCATTGTCACGATCCGGCAATCGTCTGCCATCGCAAGGTCGATGGCGCCGGCGAAATCCTGCCCCATGCCCTCGACGAATTTCCGCGCCGCTTCCTTGTTGATCCGGGTCTCGTCCATGTCTTCCTCCCGTGTCGAGCGATTATTGACGGCAGTATTGCGCAGACCGGTTTACTCTCCCAGTAATTTGCAAGCGGGTGGGTTCAATCTAGGCGCTTCTACCCTGCTAAATTTCATATATTCTCGCCAAAAATCATCGCGGATGGGGGGAGCCATGACGCAGGCGTTGCGGGAAAGCGGGCGCTGGGCACCGGGAGCAGTTCTGGCCTGGGTGAGGCTATCGCCACGCGACTGGCGCAGGAGGGGGCACGGCTGGTCGTGCATGGCCGCAATGTCGAGCGGGCCGGGCGCGTCGTCGCGGATATCAGGGCGGCGGGTGGCGAGGCTCATGTCGCAATCGGCGATCTGATGCACGACGATCAGGCCAATGCGGTCGCCGACGCGGCCGAGGCGGCGCTGGGCGGTATCGATATTTTGGTCAATAACGCGGGCGGCGAATCCTCAGGCGGCGGCCAGGCCACCTGGCTGGAGGCGACCCCGGCGGAATGGCTTGCGGCCTATAACGGCAATGTCGTCTGCGCGGTGCGTCTCATCCGCCGCTTCGTGCCGGGCATGAAGGCAGCGGGCTGGGGCCGGATCATCCAGATCAGCAGCCTGGTCGCCCATCGGCCGAACCTGGTCATTCCCGATTATGCGGCGGCCAAGGCGGCGCTCAACAATATGACCGTCGGGCTGTCCAAGACGCTGGGCGGCACGGGCATTACTGTAAATTCGATCAGCCCGGGGGTTATCATGACTGCGGGCGTCGAGGGCTAGTTTCGCAAACTGTCGGAACAGTTCGGCTGGGGCGCGGACTGGCCGGAAATCGAGCGGCGCGCGATTTCGGAGCTGGCGCCAAACCATGTCGGCCGGGCTGGGCGGCCCGAAGAGGTGGCCCATGCCGTGATGTATCTGGCCAGCCCCTTGGGCGGTTTCGTCACCGGCACCGACATGATGGTCAGCGGCGGTTAGCGCATCAAACATAGTTCAACAAACATAAAGGGAGGCTTTTCCATGCAATTACTTCTGCGAGTGGCGATCGGGCTGATCGGCGTATTGGGGCTGTTGCTGGTCGTGCAATTTCTGATCGACCCGGCCAAGGCGGCCGGTAATCTCGGGCTGGTGGGGCAAGGGGCGAGCGGGCTGTCGTCTCTGCGGTCCGATGTCGGCGGATTTTTCGCGGGTACGGCGCTATTTACGCTGGCCGCGGCGATCCAGAACAGCAGGCGGCTTTTGAGTGTCCCGCTTGTGTTCATCGCCTATGCCCTGGCTGCGCGGTTCGTCACGATCGGACTGGACGGATGGCACAGCTCCGCAATCGGGCCGATCGTTGCCGAAGCCGCCTTGCTGGCGATCGTCATCGCCGGTCATCGCAAATTCGCCAGAGGCTGAGGACGACGAGGGGGATGGCGCCGCTTTGTCGATATTATCTGTCGTTTGCGGGCATGTTGTTGCTCGGGCTGGGAATCGCGGCTTTGCCGCCGGGAAACGAGCAGACTGCGGGCGTGGTCGTTCTGCTGTCGCTTGCCGGCTATATGGTGTTCGTTCGCTGGCCGAAATGCCGGATTAGGCTGAGCGCGATGGGCGATTCCCCGGGCATCCACGGCGTTCCCGGCAGACGCTGCCCGAACTGCGGCGCGGATCTCAGCAAGTCGACGGGGTGAGCGCCAGTGAAGCTATTTGAAAGCCGGCATGACTTCGCGGGCGAAGAGGCGGAGCATTTTGACAACTTCCTCGAAGCCGGCGATCGAGCGGCCGTTGAGGTCGGAATGGGCGGGCAGGCCGGTGCCGAAGGCGACGATCAGATGATCCAGGCCGGTTTTCCGGCGCAAATCCTCGATCTGGCGGACGATGCTTTCCGGGTCGCCCCATAGCAGCCGGTCGTCGGCGATTTGTTTGGTCGGGATGGGGCCGCCGGCGTCGATGCGGCGGATGATCTCGATATTCTCGGGGTCGGTGGTCGATTCCCGCCAATGGCCGAGCAAGCCTTCGATATAGGCCGGCAGAATATCCCGCTCGATCGTGACCGCCTCAGGCGCAATCCAGACATAGCGGCGCAGCACCCAATCGGGCGTGCGGGCGAGCGCCAGGCATTTTTCGTCATAGAATGATTTCATCGCCATGATGCGGTTGAAGGATTCGACCGGGCCGCAGAGCCAGGCGTCGCCGAGCCGCGCGGCGCGGTCGATGGCGACCTTGGCCCCGCCGGCAACCCAGATCGGCGGGTTGGGCTTCTGGATCGGGCGGGGATAAAGCGTCAGTTCGGGGAAATTGTTGAAGCGGCCCTCGAAGGCGACCTTCTCCTCGGTCCACAGCAGGCGCATGACGCGCAGCGCCTCCTCCATCCGTGGCCCGCGCTCTTCGAAGGGGACGCCATAGGCCTGATATTCCAATCGGTTCCAGCCGGTACCGACACCGATTCCGGCGCGGCCGCCCGACAGTTGATCGATCATCGCGACCTGCTCTGCGACGCGCAACGGATTGTGGAAGGGCAGCAGAAAGACCGTGGTGGAAAAGCGGATTGTGGCGGTGATGCCGGCCAACGCCGCCAGATAGGTCAGCGGGTCGCTCAAATTGCCCATCATGAAATGATGATGGCCCTGGGTTACGGTGTCATAGCCTTCTTCTTCCGCGATCCGCACGAGCTCGAAGGTCTGGCGAAAGGGCTGCGGATCGGTCAGATCCCGCCAGACGGGCGCCATGAGTGAAAATCGCATAGGCCGTTCCCTCGGTCCGTGTCCTGGCTTCTATCCGCTGAAGAATTCTGCGGCGGTTTCGGTGTCCAGATAGCCTTTGAATTCGGTCAGCTTCCCGTCACGGAAGCGCATGAAGAAGTGATATTCATTGTGATAGGGCTTGCCCGAGACATGGGTGGCGAAGGATTCTGCCTCGGTCGCCACGCGGTCGTCCTCGGCGGTCATATTGTGAATAAGGATGCGCATGCCGCCCGGGAATATCCCGTCGACTTGACGCGCCGCCGCCATCGCCTCGGCCTTGCCGCGCTGGCCGGAAATCGGTGTCGTGCCCATTGTGATGAAGCGGCAATCCTCGGCACAGGTCTCGGCGATAACTCGGGCAAAATCCCCGGCCATGCCCTCCAGAAACCGCCGCGCCGTTTCCTTATTCCGTTCGGTCGCGTTCATGTCTTCCCACTGTTATGCGATTGCCGACCCTGTGCAGTATTGCGCATGTCTGCATAAAGCGGGAGAGCGGGGATGAGCATGGAATCCGAGTTTGCGGCGCTGAAGGCCGAAGTCAGGCGGCTGGGCAATATCGAAGCAGTGAAAAAGCTGACCGCGGAATATATGCAGGCGATGCACGATGCCCGCTGGGACGATACGGTCGCCTGTTTTTCCGACCGGGCCAGCTATGACCATGGGGCGCTGGGCCATTTGACGGACAAGGCGGCGATCCGCCGATTCTACACGGAATTCATCAGGTTCCTCGCGAGAAACCCCGGCATTGAGGCCGGGGAGGTAAGCGAGAGGGCCCGGATGGTGGTTCCCGCTGGGATTTGCCGTATTCTGCGAGTGTCGACAG
>Ga0182030_10026940_pt1 | contig 10370 bp, 11 predicted proteins | sample 812S3MmetaG_FD_121299 | JGI IMG/M metagenome (GOLD analysis project Ga0182030, IMG submission 121299) | Permafrost microbial communities from Stordalen Mire, Sweden - 812S3M metaG (Illumina Assembly) | ecosystem: Environmental > Terrestrial > Soil > Wetlands > Permafrost | place: Sweden... | reverse complement strand
CCGTGCCGCCCGTGCCGCCCGTGCCGCCCGTGCGAGCCGTGCCTACACGCGTCATCATTCCAAACAGGATAGCGCGCGGTGCTGCAGCGCCCTTGCCTGTGCCGCGCCCGACGCGTGTGATCGCACCGGCCAGCGGCGCGCCGCTGCGCAACGATCCCGGCTTCAGCCTCATGCAACGGGAAATGCAGGAAATGCGCCGGCTGCTGGAGACCGGCATGGCCAACATGACGTGGAGCGATAAGCGCCTGCGCGAGCCCTTGAAGGCGCAGGTTCTCGAACAGCTCACCGCAATGGACATTGCGCCGGATGTCGCCATGGCGATCGCCGAGCAGACGCCGCGTCGAACGAGTCTGCAGAACTCGGCGAATATTCCGTTGGCGCTGCTAATCAAGCATCTGCCCATCGGTATCGACCAAACCTGCGTGACCGGAGGAGTCACCGCGTTGGTGGGACCCACCGGTGCCGGCAAGACCACCACCATCGCGAAACTCGCGGCGCGCTGGTGCTTGGCACATGGCGCCAAGGATCTGGCGCTGGTCAGCACCGACGCCTATCGCATCGGGGCGCGCGAGCAACTCATGACCTATGCGCGCATTCTCGATGTCCCGATGTATACCGCCAACAGCGGCAAGGAATTGGGGCGACTGCTCGCGCGTTTGAGCGCCAAGAAATTGGTGCTGATCGATACCGCCGGCATGGGGCCGCGCGACGTGCGCTTGACCGAGCAACTGGCCGCGTTGAAGCTCGGCGCCGCCAAAGCCAAGGTGTTGCTGGCGTTGCCGGCGCAGGGCGAAGGTCAAGCTCTCGAGGAAATCGTGCGCGCCTTTGCCGGAGCGTCACCGCAGGCGTGCATTATCACCAAAGTGGACGAGGCGGCCAGTCTAGGCGGCGTGTTGTCGGCGACCATCCGGCACAAACTCAAAATTGCCTACCTCTGCAACGGGCAGCGCGTGCCCGAAGACATGCATGCGGCCGAGCCACGACGCGTTTGGCTAGTTCGTGCTGCGCTGCACCTGAAGAGGATCGCGCCGCGGGTCCGGGATGAAGCCTATTTGGCGCGCACTTTCGGCCGGGTACACGCCCATGGGTAACCTCGTTCTATCACCCGAGCGGTTGGCGGAGCTGGCCGATATCAACGCGTCGCGTCCCGTCAAGGTCATCACCGTCACCGGCGGCAAGGGCGGCGTCGGCAAGACCACGGTGTCGGCCAACCTGGCGGTGTCGATCGCAGCGCAGGGCCGCGATGTGATGCTGGTGGACGCCGATCTGGGACTGGCCAATGTCGATGTGGTGTTGGGACTGCACACGCGCTTTCACTTGGGGCATGTGATTCAAGGCGAATGCACGCTGGAAGATGCCATAGTGACCGGACCGCACGGGCTGCAAATCGTGCCCGCCGCGTCGGGGTTCAAGCGCATGGCCAATCTGTCGCCGGCGGAGCACGCCGGAATCATCCGCGCCTTCAGCGATTTGTATCATCAGGTCGAAGTGCTGGTGGTCGACACGGCCGCCGGTTTGCACGACAGCGTCATGACCTTCAGTCAGGCGGCGCAGCATGTGCTGGTGGTGGTATGCGACGAGCCCGCGTCGATCACGGATGCCTATGCGCTGATAAAGGTGTTGAGCCGTGAGCACGGCGTGCAGCGCTTTCAAATACTGGCCAATCAGACCCGTAAATCCGGTGAAGGACCGGCCTTGTTCCAGAAAATCAAACGAGTCTGTGACCGATTTCTCAATGTGACACTGGAGTTTGCCGGTTCGGTACCGTTTGACGACTACTTGCGCCGGGCCGTACAGCGGCAATCTCCGGTCGTAGATGCGTACCCGGCCTCAATTTCGTCTTTGGCGCTCAAGAATCTCGCAGCGAAGGCCGATAAGTGGTCTACGCCACAAGGGGCGAGAGGTCACCTGGAGTTCTTCGTAGAACGAATGGTGGGGGCCCGGATTGGTCCTTCGACGGTATTGCAATGAGAGCAAGCACACAGTACACAAACATGCAGAAGCGCGGCCCCAAACCGGCCGCTGACGAGCAGGTACCGATAGATCAGGTGCCGCAGCAAGAATTGGTGTTGAAACACGCCGATCTAGTGAAACGTATTGCCTATCACTTGGTCAGCCGCATGCCGCCCAACGTGGAAGTGGACGACCTGATTCAATCCGGAATGATCGGACTGTTGGACGCGGCCAAGCATTACTCGGCCAATAAGGGCGCCAACTTCGAGACCTACGCCGGCATCCGCATACGCGGCGCCATGCTCGATGAGGTGCGCAAGTCGGATTGGACGCCGCGCTCCGTGCATAGAAACATGCGCGAGATGGCGGACGTGGTGCGCAAGATCGAAAACGCCAAGGGTTCCGATGCGACACCCACCGACATCGCCGAGGGTCTCGGCGTGTCGATCGAGGAATATCACAAACTGGTGCAGGACGCGGCCAGCTGCCGATTGTTCAGCTTCGATCAAATGGGATCGAGCGACGATGAATCGAGTCCGGCGGACTTCGCGCGCGATGAGCGTCCGGGTCCGTTCGACCACATCGAGGATGCCGGGTTTCGCAGCGCACTGGCCGGCTCCATCGACGTATTGCCGGAGCGGGAAAAACTTGTGTTGTCACTGTATTACGACGAGGACATGAATCTGCGCGAGATCGGCGAGGTATTGGAAGTATCGGAGTCGCGGGTTTGCCAGATCCATGGGCAGGCGTTGGTGCGCTTACGCGCGCGTCTTTCAGAGTGGCTGACGCCGAACTGATGGCATCATGGATATCTTAAGCATCGTCGGCATCGTTCTCGCGCTCATCGCCATCATCGGCGGCGCGATCTTGAAAGGCAGCAGCGCCGGCGCTCTGGTCGGCAGCGCCGCGTTCGTCATCGTGGTTTTGGGCACGCTCGCCGCCAGCTTGGTGCAGACGCCGATGGCGACCTTCCTACGCGCGTGGAAGATCGTGGCCTGGGTTTTCATGCCGCCGCAGAACAATCCGGCCGGGGTAATCGAGAAGATCGTGGAGTGGAGCAACATCGCGCGCAAGCAAGGCCTGCTCGGTCTGGAAGGGGCGGTGGAAGGGGAGAAGGACGACTTTTTGAAGAAGGGTCTGCAATCCCTGGTCGATGGCGGCGAACCGGATGCGATCCGCTCCAGCATGGAGATCGAATTGGACGCCATGGAGCATTTCGACACGCAAGCCGCCAAGGTGTTCGAAGCGATGGGCGTGTACTCGCCGACCTTGGGCATCATAGGCGCGGTCATGGGCCTGATGGCGGTGATGCAAAATCTCGCCGACCCCTCGAAACTAGGGCACGGCATCGCGGCGGCGTTCGTCGCGACGATTTACGGCATCGCATTCGCCAATCTGCTGTTTCTGCCCATGGGCAACAAGTTGAAATCCGTGATCCACGGCCAGACCCAGGTTCGCACCATGGTGATCGAGGGCCTGATTGCCATCGCGCAGGGCGAGAATCCCCGCAACATCGAATCGAAACTGCAGGGCTACTTCCATCACTGATGCATCATGGCGCGTAAGAAAAAACACGAAGAGCATGTGAACGCGGAGGCGTGGGCCATTCCCTACGGCGACCTCGTGACGCTGCTGTTTGCCCTGTTCACGGTGATGTACGCGATGTCCTCGGTGAACGAGGGCAAGTTCCGAGTTCTGTCCGATTCGATGATCGCTGCGTTCCGCGGCGCGCCGAAGAGCATGCAGCCGGTGAACATCGGCGATAAACAGGCGGGCAAGGGCGGGGACAAGCCGCTGGTGGGAATCGCGCCTACCGCGCTGATGAAAATCAAATCGACGGAAGTGAAGGACAGCGATCTGTCACCGCGGGCGCCCTCGATCGTCGTGGGCGGCGAATCGAAGAATCTGCCTGGCGCGCTGATCCGCATGGAGCGTGCCGTGCAGGACGCGATGCAAGCGTTGATCGACGCCAAACTGGTCACCGTGCGCCGCGAGAACATGTGGCTGGAAATCGAAATCAACGCCGACATCTTGTTTCCGAGCGGCGCGGCCGGGTTCGCTTCCTCCGCCGAGCCGGTGCTCGATAAATTGGCGGAAGTCTTGAAGCCCTTCCCGAATCCGATCCGGGTCGAAGGACATACCGACGACCGTCCGGTCCACACGGCCGCTTACCCATCGAACTGGGAACTCTCGGCGGCGCGCGCCGCGAGCGTGGTGCATCAATTCACCAAAGCGGGAATCGATCCCTTGCGGCTGGAGATCGTCGGCTTTGGCGAATTCCACCCGCGTCAGCCGAATGCCACTGCCGAAGGACGCAACGCCAATCGGCGCGTCGCCATCCTCGTGCTCGAGGCGGTCGCGCCCGGCGATCCCACCGCGGTACGGGCCAATGAGCACACGCCGGAGTCAGCCGCCCCGGGTGTGGAAACGGCCGACGCTGCCAGCGCGGGCGACAAGCTCGTACATAAGGTCGAGCCCGACGCGCTCGACAAAACGGTTCTGATGAAGGGCAAGCCCGAAACAACCGCAGAGCAGATACCACCCCCGCCACAGTGAACGAGGTCACGCAATGAGTGAAGTTGACCGCCTGAGCAATTCAGGACTTTATCCAGCGCTGCCGATCGCGGACAAGCGCGGCTCCAAGGAGAACCCGGAGCAAAGATCGAGCGACGGCGCGCGCGCGCCCGACAAGCCCTCCGCCAAGAGCCCCGATCGCAGCGATCCAGCCTCAGGTCCCCGCCCCCCAAAGTCGCTGATAGATGAGTACGCATAATTGATCTCCATCGACTCGAGTACCGCTTTGAGCGCCGCGGCCGCCGTTGTCGGCGTGGTCTGCCTGTTTGCGATCGTGCGGCTCGGCCGCACCGTGGCGCATTGGCGTGAACGCTGCGTATCCCTCGAGGCCAGCCTCGCGGGCCTGCAGCGCGAAATGGAAAGATTCGCCTCCATCAGCGTGCGCACCGGCCGTCAGGTCAAGCGCATGGAGCACGACTACTCGAATGTCGCCGAGCGGGTCGATCTGGTGGAGGCGCGCGGTCCGGCCAAGGCGCTCGATCAGGCCATCGATTCAGCGCGCCGTGGCGCCGACCCGCGCCGCTTGACGCAGCAGTTCGGCCTGAGCCGCGGCGAAGCCGAGTTGGTGGCACGCTTGCACGGAAGGAAAAAGAGCGCCTAGGTGGGGTGAGAGGGCAGCGGTCCGGTAACGAAAAGGCAACAGTTACCGGCCCGCTGCCTCTCACCCCCAGCGTTGGTAGGAGCCCGCCGACCGGTCAAAATCATGGACGAGATACCAGAGCCACGCGCCTGCTAGACTCGCGCCGATGGGACATTTATGGCTAGCGCCCGGCGCTTTCTTGCTTGCTGCCGCGTGCGCGAGTGCCGCACAACCTGACGCGGCATTGACCCTCGAGAAGATCATGGCCGATCCGGACTGGATCGGTTCGGCGGTGCTGGACCCGTATTGGTCTGCCGACGGCCGTTCGGTCTACTACTCACTCAAGCGCAAGGGTTCGCCGCTGACAGATCTGCACAAAATCGTCGTGGCCGACGGCAAGGATGCGATCATCGACCCGGCTGCGCGGGCGAATGCGGACATGCCGGCCGTTTACGATCACCGCGGCGCGCGCGCGGCTTTCGTGCGCAACGGCGATGTGTTCGTGCGCATCGTGGCCAGCGGCAAACTCATGCAGATAACCCGCACGCCGCCAAAGAAAGAGTCGCCGCAGTTTTCCGCGGACGGCAAGTTGCTGAGCTTTCGCAGCGACAACGACTGGTTCGTGCATGATTTCGCCAGCGGCATCACCGCTCCGGCGGCCGTTCTCAAGGCGGAGAAAGACCCGGACGCCACCCCTGATGCGGATGACTTGCGCGACGTGCAATTGCGGACCTTCGCGACGCTGAAGCGGCTGCACGAGGAGACCGAAGCCGACACAAAGGAATCGGAGATCTTGCGCAAGGCCGACGCGACGCGGCTGGCCGCGCCTTTCTATCTGGGCGAGGACGTCGTGGTGCGCACCTCGATGCTGTCGCCGGATGCGCGCTGGCTGCTGGTCGTGACGGCTCCGAAAGGCGCCGCCAAGGGCAAGGAGGGTCAGCTCACGCGCTACGTGACCGAATCGGGTTATGAGGAATTCGAGAAGGAACGCGTGCGAGTGGGACGCAATCCTCCGGCGCCGCAGTCGTTGTTGCTGCTGAACCTGATCGATCACAGCATGCATCCGCTTAGCACCGACCAGTTGCCGGGCATCAACGACGATCCCCTGAAGCCGGTGCGTGAGGAAAATGCCAAGTCGCATCCTTGGGTCAAGGTGCAATCGGAAGGCGCAGGCAAACCCCGCGGCGTGGTGGTGATCAGCGACGAGTACGACGCTCACAGCGGCGCCGTAGCTTGGAGTCTTGATTCCAAGGCGTTGGCCATCGAGATGTTTGCCATCGACAACAAGGATCGATGGATCGTCAGCGTCGATCTGTCGCGGTTCGCGCTGGTGCCGCAGAATCGCATCAGTGACGCGGCGTGGGTGAATTCGGACGAGTTCAGCGAACTTGGCTGGATCGACGGCCATACGCTTTGGTACCAATCCGAGGAATCAGGTTACGGTCAGTTGTATACGAAGGTGCTCGACGGGGAGCCCCGCGCGCTCACGCAGGGCCGCTTCGAGGTGTCGAGTCCGGTGTTGTCGCCCGACGGGCGCTGGTTTTATCTTCTGGGCAACGCAGTCGCCCCTTATTCCTATGACGTCTATCGTGTGGCCAGCGGCGGCGGCCCCTTGCAGCGGCTGACGCGCCTCGAGGGCGTGGAGCACTTCTACTTGCAGCAGAACGGCGGGCAAATGCTGGTGATGCATAGCTCCGCATACACTCGGCCGCAAATCGCCTTGATTCAGGTGGGGTCCGACAAGGTGCGCGAACTGACCGACACGCGCAGTGCCGACTATAGATCCATGACATGGATCGAGCCTGAGATCGTGCAGATTCCCTCCACGCATTTCGACGGCGTCATCTATGCCAAACTGTATCGCGCGGCGCAGGGTAATGGCGGCGCGAAACGTCCTGCGGTGCTGTTCGTTCACGGCGCCGGTTATTTACAGGATGTGAGCCGGCGCTATTCCTATTATTTTCGCGAGCAGATGTTCAACAACCTGCTGGCCCAACACGGGTATGCGGTGCTGGATATCGATTACCGTGCCTCACAAGGATATGGAAGAAAGTGGCGCACCGCCATCTATCGGCAAATGGGCTATCCGGAATTGGAGGACATGCTCGACGGCAAGCACTGGCTGGTGGAGCACGCCGGGGTGGACGGGTCGCGCGTCGGAATTTACGGCGGTTCCTACGGCGGTTTCATGACGTTGATGGCGCTGTTTCGCGCTCCGGGCGAGTTTGCGGCCGGTGCGGCGCTGCGTCCCGTAACCGATTGGATGCAGTACGACCATGGCTACACCTCCGCCATACTCAACGATCCGCAGATCGATCCGATCGCCTACGAGCGGTCATCGCCCCTGGAGTTCGCCGCCAATCTGCGTGACGCTTTGTTGATTTGCCACGGAGTCATCGACGACAACGTGCTGTTCGAAGATTCGATGCGCCTCTATCAGCGGTTGATCGAATTGCACAAGGACGATTTCAGCATCTCGCCATATCCTTTGGACCGGCATGGATTTACCAACGCCGATTCATGGCTGGACGAATACAAGCGCATCTACAAGCTGTTCGAGGCACATCTGCAGTGAACAGGATGGCGCGGCGAATGACCTACATTTGGCCGCTGGCAGCCGCCATTGCGCTGCTGCAGGCACCTGACGCACGCGCGCAGGATGCCTCGTGCAAGGCGGTGTTCAACGCCATCCGGCTGCAGGCGAAGACGCCCAATCACCAATATTTCACCATTTCAGGCGCCGAACCCGACAGCTACGCGCAAACCAACGAGATGATCAACACAGGCAGCGCGCGCTTCGTTCTGATGAACGGCAAATGGCAATCGGAGCCGGAATCGCCGCGCGAAATGTTGAACCGCGAAGAGAAGAACTTCAAGAATTCGAACACCGTTTGCCGCGTGCTGCGCGAAGAGCTCGTCGAAGGAACTGCGGCCACCGTTTTCGTCGAACAGAGCCAGACCGGACCGATCAGCAGCGTGGGGCTGATCTGGATCGCGAAGAGCAGCGGGCTGCCGGTGCGCGAGCAAATCAACACGGACGCCGGCAGCGGAGCTGCGGGCAAGCGTCATCTGGAAATTCGCATCGTCTACACCGATGTGAAAGCGCCGGTCGTCACCAAGTAACCGGCGCGGGTGACACACTCGCCACGGCAACAAATTCTGTTACGAGAGATGTGGGGCGTCCGGAGTCTGCGGCTGAGCTTTCCATGAAATCCTGAGGGTGGTATGATAAATTATCATACTGGAGATTCATGCCATGGCGAGCGTCAAAGTTGCAATAACACTCGAGCAGGAAACTCTGCGCCAAGTGGATAGCCTGGTCGCGCGCCGCGTGTTTCAGAATCGGAGTCGCGCGATCCAAATCGCGCTACACGAGAAGATTGAGCGCGTGGAAGGTAGCCGGCTGGCCGCCGAATGCGCCAAGCTGGATCCGAAATTCGAGCAGTCGCTGGCGGATGAAGGATTGGGCGAGGACGCGGCGGCATGGCCCGAATTCTAAGGGGCGAGGTCCGCTGGGCGGATCTGAATCCAGTCCGCGGGCATAAGCAGTCCGGTCATCGACCGGTGCTGGTCCTCAGCCACGATATCTTCAATGCCCGATCCGGTACCGTCATTGCCGTGGCGTTGACCAGTCAGCCACAGAAGGCGGGATTTCCATTGACGCTGCAATTGAAGGTGACCGAGTTTCGCAAACCCACCTGGGCGAAGATCAGTCAGATCCGAACCTTGTCGGTGGAACGGATCGGCAAGCGACTGGCGCGACTACCATCGGCGTATGTGAAGAAGATTATTGAGGGGTTGGTTGAAATTCTAGGTGAATAATTCCCCGCTTGGTATGCCGCTGCAAACGGTAAAAAGTCGATTCTGAGGCGAGGTACACGCCCTCGTCAGCAAGCTGAGACACGAGCTGCTTGGGCGACAGTTCTGCATACAGTCGCTGTGGCAACGTTGACCACCGGCGGCCGGCTCGCACTCGGAGCGGATCAAACAGCGAAGAAATCCGCCCCGTCAAGGCGGCGCGCAATACTCCAAAATGGGAAAGCTCGCTCGCGTTCACTCCGCGTCACCGCCCTGAATTTCGGCGGCGGCGCGCTGCAATATTGCGGCGACGCGCTGCTGCTCCTCGACCGAGGCGCGCCACTTCTCGCCGAGCGCAAATCTCAGGTCATGTAGTGCCCGTTTCAGTTCCTTATGTCCGCCGCGGTGCCTGCCGCCGAGATCCTCCGCGCCGGCCTCGTCCTCGCGCATCGCCTCGCGGACGCGATCCATGCGTTCGCCGACCCGCCCGAATTGGGCGAACAGCGCATCTGCGCTGGCGAGGTTCTTGGTCAGGTGTTCCTGGCCCGGCTCGGTAATGCTGTAAAGCTTGCGCGCGCCGTCCACTTGCACAGTGGCGTGGCCGATCTCTTCCAGGTAGGTGAGGGCGGGATACACCATGCCGGGACTGGGCACGTAGAAACCCTTCGAGCGCTCCTCCAGGTCCTTGATGATTTCATAGCCGTAGCGCGGCTTTTCCGCGAGCAGCTTGAGGATCAGAAGCTGCAAATCCGCGGATCCCAGCTTGCGGCCCATGCCGAAGCCGCGGCCGCCCATGCCGCCCTCCATGAAGGCCCGGCCGAAGTGCCCGAAGCCATGGTGACCGCGAGGGCGGCCAAAAAAATGTTCAAAGCGATGACGCATATTATCTCTCGATATGTTGTTAGACATGTCGTACGATATATATATCTTACGATAGTGTCAAGGTTAGATGCGGAAGCAAGGATTTAGATCCCAGTTAACATTGACACTGCCTGACGAGAGCCCCAAAATACGCGGCTCATTTTGAGGAGGGGTACCCAAGCGGCCAACGGGGGCAGACTGTAAATCTGCTGGCTTATGCCTTCGTAGGTTCGAATCCTACCCCCTCCACCAGCGAAGGATGTGGGTTCGTGCCATTGGCTTCAGCGGAATGCGGGTGTAGTTCAATGGTAGAACGTCAGCCTTCCAAGCTGATCACGTGGGTTCGATTCCCATCACCCGCTCCATATGGATGGATCGGCCCACGTAGCTCAGTTGGTAGAGCACGTCCTTGGTAAGGACGAGGTCAGCGGTTCGATCCCGCTCGTGGGCTCCAATTTTTAAAATTTACAGAGGTACGCGCCGTGTCGAAGGGGAAGTTTGAGCGAACGAAGCCACACGTGAACGTGGGGACGATAGGGCATGTAGATCATGGCAAGACGACCTTGACGGCGGCCCTGACGAAGGTGATGGCGGAGAAGTTTGG
>Ga0182030_10026939_pt1 | contig 10371 bp, 2 predicted proteins | sample 812S3MmetaG_FD_121299 | JGI IMG/M metagenome (GOLD analysis project Ga0182030, IMG submission 121299) | Permafrost microbial communities from Stordalen Mire, Sweden - 812S3M metaG (Illumina Assembly) | ecosystem: Environmental > Terrestrial > Soil > Wetlands > Permafrost | place: Sweden... | reverse complement strand
CGGTTGCAGCGCATTGAGCCGTTTTGCGGTGATTTCAACGAGTAGTTTGCGATCCGTTTCAGTTTTTTGTTTCAAAAAACAATAGCGTTGAATATCTTGCTTCTGATCAATTTGCCCCAGTTCTTCCATCTCAATGTTCCACTGCGTGTAAATATCCATCACGCCGGCGGGACCTTTCCATTGGAATGTGGAAGCAAGTTTGCTCAAGTGAAAAAGCAAATTGAGGTTAAGCATCGGAAATGGCTCCAGATGCTCAGGTATCTGCCCTTCGCTTTGCCAGTAGTCGGTGCAGGCCATTGTCGCAGTATAAGCTACAGTGTCATCGTCAGCCCGGCTGGCGTACCACAAAGTGCGTTCATAACTGGCAGGATGAATTGCATGCAGTAATTGCAACGCTTGAATCTTCACTGCTTGAGGAATCATGTTTGCGTCGGGCGAATAGCGCAGACCACCGGGATTTAAATCTCCCAAAATTTCGGCGAGGAGCTTTTCCTGATCTTCGGGTCTTTCAGCAAGACAATGCCAAACCTGGGGAAAGTATTGGAGGCAAAGCTGCGAATGGCAGAATTCATCGACAGCGCCGAGCACATCAAGCAAAAGCAGTGGACGAGCTTTTTGTTCGCGAATCAAGTTGAAGTAATCACCGCTGGCCAGCCGTTGCATTAGAAGCTGCTGCGCGAATTCGGCTTCACCGTTGTTGAAAAGACTGATTAGAGCGGGTAAACAGGCGTGTGAGTTTGAGAGCGCGAGGTGTTTTACCTGGGGCAACATCAGCTCTTCTTGATGCTCTAACAGGTAAGAAACAGCATAGGAAGCCAGTTCCGGATCTTCGGTTGTTTCTGCGATCTGGCGAATTGTCGGCAGCTCTGTTTCATTTGATAGCAAACGGATATGTATTTTGGTCGAATCGATAGCCTTGTGCGCGCGTCGAGTCGAATGCTCCGATTGCGCTGAACTACCGCCCGCCCCGAGGATTTTGCTGCTTATCGCGCTTACAATAGCCGAGCCACTCTCAAAAACGCGGTTCATGATACTCACGCTCTGCTGCTTATATTGAACTAGAGAGAAGCTATTCACCATTTTTATTACCCCAGAACGGTCCTCCCGTTCTCCACTTATATACGGTAGAACCTTAAATTGACTTAGTAAATGGAGGAAAATACGTAGTGAAACGACTCGAACCCCGTCGAGCACCGTCGGTGCCGGGGGCGGGGGCGCTGAAGAATTTTTTTTGCCGAGATTAAACTTGCTCGGTCTAGTCTATTGCACTGAAGCTTTGCCGGATTCGGCCAGTTGCACCTGGCGGCGAAGTGCCTGGCAGCGCTCTTCAGCTTCGTCAGCTTGCTTTATGTTTTGACGAGCTGCAATTTCCATTTTCTTTTGCTGCTCGTAGCTCATCAAGCCACTGCTTGCATATTCCATGCACTTGTCCGCTTTCTTTCTCAGGACTATAGCGTTCTTTTCCTCGCGATTCGCGTCCACGAGTAGCTTAGCGATTGCCGGCGGTGTATCCGGACCGGGAACCTGTCGCGGCAACAAGTATTTTGGTGAACCTGAGGGCGATGCAGGCACAGCCACTACCTTGCCACTGCCGGCGGTGTTGGCCGCGGAAGAGGCAGCACTTGCCGACTTCGCCGAATCAGCTTTCTCTGAGGGCTTCGCTGACGAGCTTATCTTCGCTGTCACAGAGTCTTTCGCTGATTTCAGCTTCTCTTGTGCTTTACTAGCGGCTGTTGTCGTTGCCGTCTTGAGCGTTTCACCGGCTTTCGACGCTGATTTGCTAATACGCTCTTTAATTTTGCCACCGAGAGCTGTGATCTGTCCGTCTTTCAACTTCAAGCGCTCACTGATTGATGGAGTGGCTCTCCCGGGAGCGCGGGCGTCCCGCCCGCTATCGTTTGAATCCTTCGTGCTGTCGCCTTCTGCTGTGGCTACCGATTTAAGTTCGGTGCGAAGCGCAGGAGCGTCGCTATTGCTTGCAGGTTCATCAGCCAGGTCGGATGGCTGTGGCTTTGCTACTTTGTGAACAGGTAAAGCGCCAAGCAACTTCAAAGAGTGAGCTGGCGAAATTGCTGCTGTCTTATCGTGGCTGTTTTTTGTTGCAGCCGTTTTCTTTAAGGATGCGGTTTGCTTCTCAGCCGCTTGTTGAGCTGCCAGCTCTTTTACTATTTGCTCTTCGCGCGATTTTTGCTCTGCAGCGCTGCTCGGTTCTTCCGATTTCTCTGTCGAAGCAATCGCTTTTGCTTCTGTCGCTTTTCTTGAGGCGAGCTGCTTTTCTAGAGCAAGTTGGCGCTTCTTCTCTTCCAGCTTCTGCGCGGCGGCTTCTTTCTGCTGGGCAATCTGATTTTTACGCTCTTCTTCTTTCTTTTGCGCGGCAGCTTTTTCGAGAGCTATTTGTTGCTTTCGCTCTTCTGCAAGTTTCTTCTGCGTGGTGTCTTTTGCAAGGGCGATTTGCTTCTGCTGCTCTTCTTCTTTCTTCTGTGCAGCTTCCTTTTCGAGAGCTATTTGTTTGGCACGCTCTGCTGTCTCTTTCTTTTGCGCAGCAGTTTTTTCGAGAGCAAGTTGTTTCTTGTGCTCTTCCGCCAGCTTCTTTTGCGTGGTGTCTTTTGCAAGGGCGATTTGCTTTTGCTGCTCTTCTTCTTGTTTCTTCTGTGCTGCTTCTTTCTCCAGCGCAATTTGTTTCTTGCGCGCTTCTTCTTTCTTCAGAGCTGCCTCTTTCTCAAAAGCGACTTGCTTCTGGCGCTCTTCCTCAGCTTTCTTCTGTGTCGCTTCTTTCTCAAGAGAGATTTGATTCTTGCGCGTTTCTTCTTTCTTGAGAGCAGCTTCTTTCTCCAGAGCTATTTGTTTTTTACGCTCTTCCTCTTTCTTGAGAGCAGCTTCTTTCTCCAGCGCAATTTGTTTCTTGCGCTCTTCTTCTTTCTTCAGAGCGGCTTCTTTCTGCTGGGCAATCTGATTTTTGCGCTCATCCTCTTTCTTTAGGGCAGCTTCTTTTTCCAGAGCGATTTGTTTCTTGCGCGCTTCTTCTTTCTTTAGAGTTGCTTCTTTCTCCAGAGCGATTTGTTTCTGACGCTCTTCTTCCTTTCTCTTTGCGGCTTCTTTGTCTTGGGCGACCGTCTTGCTTTCGCTATCTTTTTTCTGTGCTGTTTCTTTAGCCGTGTCTATTTGAGTGCTATCTTCAGCCTTGTTTCTCTTGAAGCTACTGAAGAGTTTTGTGGCGACGCTCGGAAGAACCGCTACTTTCTCTGCGCTGGTTTTATCGTCTGCTGTTTTCTGTTCGCTGAGATTTTGTTGCGCAAGTTTCTTGTCTGCGTCTTTCTTGTCAGCAAGTTTTTTGTCGGCGATTTTCTTATCCGCGTCTTTCTTTTCAGCGATTTTCTTGTCTAACTCTTTCTTGTCGGTGATTTGTTTATCTGCGTTCTTCTTATCTACGTTCTTCTTTTCTCCCTTATCCTGCTTTGCCGCGAGTTCTTTCTTCTGCGCGTCTTCCGTCTCAGCATCGGGCGGTTTCTTAACTGGAACCAGTTTCACAACTACATGCCGGGCTTCAGGGCTGCGCGGTTCTTTCTGTTTCACTTGTTCATCTGGATTGAGCGCCAGCTTGAAGACCGCAGAGCCGGTGCGAGCTTCGTTAATTTGCGCGATAAATGCATTCATTTCAGCCTGGTCTTTTGGGCTCTGGTGTTTCGTGGAAAATTTTAATTCGGGCAAGGCAAGCACTGATTCAAATGAGAATTGTGTGAAAGCCATTTGCATTTCGCTGCACTTCATGGTGCGGGTCAGACCTCTGCGCATTATGCCATCAGGGACGGTGACATCATGTGGGCGCAATTCTTTTGACAAAATCATTTCTGAGCCTGGACCTATGGCGATTATTTGTCCATTAGGAAGCTTAAAGAGAACATCTCGCTCTTTGCCGTTGAGGTTCATCATGCGGACAACAAGACCAGAAGATGACACCAAAATCAACGCATTCGATTTGCCAAAAAGACCTCCCCATATGGTCTTAAAGCATGAGTAGTCACCGCTGGCGTCTGCTCGCAGCAAAACAACGTGACTATCATTTTTGCGATTACCCCGACCGCGAACATCTGGCGGCATTGGAACTGTGGAAAGAAGTCGATGTCTTTCGCTTTCACCTAATGTGCGCAATAAATTGAGGCTTGGGTCAAGAAACTTATACCAGGCTGTTGTGGCTGGATCGCCGGTGATTTCATTGTTGCTTTGTGGCGTGCCGTCTGTGCTGGCGCTGGGATCGTCCAGTTTCGCATGTGGCCCAGCCATCAATGGGTTAGACATCGGGGACGGTAATTTCGCTGGTGGAGCTACCATAGAAGGATCGTAAGTCGGTGCTGAGCCCATTCCTGCGCCCATTCCCGATCCTAGACCAGACCCAAATCCAGCGCCAGAACCGCCGCTGGCACCTGCATATGGATCCATTCCTGAAGAGGAGGCTCCGCCAGCTGAGGGGCTCATATTTCCGAGCTGAGGTTCGTAGTGAAACGGTCCGCCGCCTCCGCTGCCGAAGCTCGGTGCGGAAAAACCGCCGAAATTAGAACCGCCTAAACTAGAATTCCCATCTGCAAAGGCGCTTGTTGGATATACCAACTGTCCAGCCAGTAAAAAGGAACATGCCGTCAAGGCTATGCGGGAGAAAGGTTTACGGTTGTATCGCACGCAATTAGCTCCGTATCAACTAGGTTAAAAACCAGGCTTGATAAGTATACGCAGGAGCTTTGAGCTTGCCATGAACTTGTTTGCATCTTGAGAAAGTTTCATATTTTAGTGATGGGCGAAATTTGCCAGTTTTTTCTTACCTACGATTAATTTTGGGCAATCTCATGGGATTAACCGCAGGCTGACTGAGCGTTTCAGAGAATTTTCAAAATTCGACCATAGACTTCGACCATGGTTGGCTTTGGGTATTGTCGATGTTTAACGGGACAGATTTAAATTCTTTGCATGAAAGCTCGCTATTGGACAAGTCGTCCGATAAAAATACTTGGGTCGACAGTAATCTGATTCAACCTGCAAGGCAGGCGCTTCTAGAAGATATATTTGTTCCAGCTCGAAATGCTGCAGATATGCTTACCGGCAGGAAATTCTTCCAAAGAAGTAACTCGGAGCCAGAGAATGATTCTCTTTCAGCCCGGAAGGACTTTCCACCTTCCCAGAGAGAAATCCAATCAGTACAAGGCGATTTACCTTCGCCTTCAACAAATACAGCTGAGTATTTGACACACCTTCTTATAACTGGCGCGATCGGTGCCGCTACTTATGCTGTTTGCGGACGATTCGCCGGTGGCGCCCTTCGCGGTTTAGCTGGAACTGTAGGTCTTGAAGGCGGATGCGCCGCTCGCCTTGTTGGTAGCGAAATGACCGGTCAGCTCACCGGCGCCGCCGTTCACGATTTCTTTCTTGATGCCAGAGATGGTCGCAGCCGCGCAGCCAACGTGATGTCGTCAGTGGCCACCTTTGGTACATACGAAATGTGTAATCGAAGCCTCGCTTCCAGGAGTCTTCTCTTGCGTGGTTTGGCTCTTGCACCCATTGGTGCCGCCGGAGCGTCACTTGGATATTTGACTCGTCAGAGCGTTTCTGGGGACAAAGTTGATTTGGAGTCGCTGAAGTCTGCATCGCTTGATGGAGCGGCGTTAAATCTCCTTCTTCCCGCGGCGCAACATGGCAGCGGCAAAATTCTTGATGCTTTCAACGTTGGCTTGGGGCGCGGAGTTCCGCTCGAGCGAGAAATGAATTATCGCAATCTAAATGACAAATCCTCAGTTCTCAGCGAGCTTTACCTCGGGCACTCTTTGATGCGGGTGCAGCCGACGAGTAATGATTTTGGTTCAGTGTCACATCATGATCGGCTCATAGAACTACCTGGCGCCGCAAGCGGTTCAAATGGTCATCTCTTGGCGCACGAATTGGCTCATCGAGATGCGCTAACAAAGTTCGAAGCAAAGTTTGAATTGGCTCAATCTCTATTGGCTCATGACGAAATTAAAGCTCGTGAGACTTTCATTGATGCCCGCAGCGCGCAGGAAAATTACGCGCGAGGCATTGAGAATCAAGTAATTAAACAGCTGAAAGATTGCAGAATCGAGCAGCCTAATACTTCACAGCACTCTTCTGCAACTCTAAATTTGGAAGCCGAAACTCGGTATAAACATCAATTCGAGGCAGAATTCGAAGGGTTTAAGGAGCACCAGGGGCAGTGGCGTCCGGAATTTGACTTTGGTCATCTAGGTGGTCCTGGGATCGACCTGGCCAAATTACAAGCCCATGATAATCCAGCGGAAATAGTGTCCACGCTCTACGAAGTGTTGCCGCAAGCGCAACAAAAGGGACTAACTGAGGCGTTGAAGCAGTGGAAGTCACAAGCGTCAGGTCAGGATTCGGCCTTTTCACTAATATATGGTCTTGAGCCGAAGGCTATCAGGCAAGCTTTCACGTGGTCTACGTTGCACGATTATATTGCTGCAAAGGTAGAACATCGCCCGCTCTGCGAAGCCCAGCATATTTTGGAAACATTGCCCTTAATGTCCGAGTTCAATACCAAATTGCATGAGCATCTTGCTGATATGCAAAAGACGCGTGAAAATTATCTAGGCAAAATTTCTGAAGCGAAAAATGAATACAGCAGCGGAACAGCCAAACTTTTAGATGGATTGATCAAAGCCTTTGATAGGGAACTGGTTCCCTTTCGCCAGGCTTTAGGTTTAGAAGAGCAATCGCGCAAGGGGAAGCTCGATGCGCTATCTAATAGCCACCAGCAAGCTGTCGTCGAGCTCGATAAAGTGTACGGTATGGAGCTAGCTAAAGCCGAAATAAGAAAAAACAATGCTGTGGACAAACTTTATGAGAAACAGGAATCTTCCTTTCAAGAATTGCGAAACGTCAAAGAGGCAGCAAGAGAGGAATTGTTCAAGTCCGATATCTCTGCGGCAAAAAGGTATTCACAACATTTAAGAGAACTGCGCAAAATCAACGACGATTACGACAACTTGTTGGATGCTCTTCATGAGGAGCATGATAGTAAGACCAGTTTCGAGCGCGAAGCATACAAGCGCGATCTGGGTGATTTAGCTAATGTCAAAACCGCAATTGCGTCAAGAACATCGGAAAACTCACGAGACAGATCGTCCGACTTCCTCTCAAATAGCTTTGACTATGCATCGCATCCGTTTTCGTCGCTGCACGAGGAATTGGTCGATTCGAATCAGGACGAACTTCAGTGGTCTTGTTCCAATTTAGTTGAAGAACGAGAAGCTGACAAAAACAAATCGTATGCAAGGCTTTTGCACGATCAGCCCGAGTTCATGAAATGCTTAAATCAAATTGATGAGGATTTTCATCAGAAGATGCAGAAGCTTAGTGAAAGGCTATATGCGGAGGCGGGTAAAATTCGAGATGCGTATGGCGCGGTACGTAATTCTCCTCGTGAGCAAGCTCGGCTTGAAGACCTCGCTGCGCTGGAGAAGGAATATGCTAGCAAGCGAAGCTTGCTGAACAATAAGTTCGATAAGTCGCTGGATGATCTCCATGATGAGCTTTTCTACAACCTTTCTGAGCGTGAAGAGCATTTCGAGCAGGGAGTGCAAAAACTTTTGCAAGATTTTGACGAATCTAAGCAATCGTCCATAGCAGAGTTGAGCAAAGCCGAGGAGAAGTTTGGCAAATCTATGCGTAAGGTTTCCGAAGATTTTGTCAGGCAACTTGGTGCCAACGGTTTGCCGCTGCCCCAGTTCTCGCCTGCTATCGCTAATGATGCTCTGGCGTCGGCTTTGACTTTCGCAAACAGAAGCAGTCTCTGGTATCTTAGGCGAATTGGTGAGGTCTGCGAGAATGGCGCTCACGATAAAATCGATATACCAGTCGCGATGCATCTGCGCGACAGCAAATTGGGTGAACAGCTGCTGACGCATTCGTCGCATCCCGAAAAGGACCTGGCAGTTTTGGCTCGCCAGTGGGATAAGGTCGCGAAGGTATCGACGTCGGAAAAAACTAGCTTTGCAGAGATGATAAACATCGCTCGAAGTTTCGAACGTTTTCCTGGAGCTCTTGTGCCGGACCTCGCCAGGGAAGCCGCTTCTGGTCCAGCGATCAACCGTACAATATATTTGCAAGTTGAAGCTGACTACCTCGCTTCTCTGGCAATTCCAGATCCTTTTCCGACCGATGTTTCCTGGCGCGAAGGAGCGCTTGTCGGACGATTTCTGCCGCGCAGCGACGTGAGGCGCCTGTTTATGGGCAATCACACTAACTCTTGTATGCGGATTGGCGCAGCAAACGAAGATGGGGTCGTCTGGTTACAGAAATCTCCACAAGCTGGCATGTTTGCCATTGAAGACGCACGTGGGCAGATTTTAGCCGCATCGCGTGTGTGGCTTGACCCGACCGAAACGCAGGTTTGCTTCAACAGCATTCAATCGAAAGGCTCTCAGAATAAAGACTTGAGCATTTTGAAACTCTATAAGCAGGCGGCAAACTACCTGGTTAATGAAGAAAACGTTTCGCTCGTGACGGTGGGAACGGAGCATAGCAAGGTCAATATTTCGACATTGACTCCTTCCCGTTATCTTGTGCCGCTGCCGAAAGATCTTGTAGGGTTGAACGATTGTAGCAAGCAACAAATGCTGCTTGCAGGACGATAGTAGAGGCTTGAGTGCGGCAGGGCTTGAAATTCTTAGTGTCGACGGTGACGCTTCAGTTTCGGCGCTGCAGCCGGTTCAACTTTTTTGAGTGTGCTTTGATCAACACTGCCAAAGAATTTTTCCAAAATCGGTTTTGCTATTGGTGCGCAAATGGCACCACCGTGACCGCCGTGTTCGACGAAAACAGCTATGGCTATGCGCGGATTCTCTGCCGGCGCATAACAGCAGAACCAGCTATGCGTTTTGCTGCCGGCAGGCGGAGCTTCAGCAGAACCGGTTTTACCGGCAACTTCGACATTGCCTAGTTTTGTTGCGCCACCAGTGCCAGACGCTACTACGGCTTTTAGTCCGTCAGTGACCACTTTCATGTAGACCGGGTTGATTTTGATCGTTTCTTGTGGCGGTGGTGGAATTTGACGGTCGCCGATTTTAATAACCAGGTGCAGATCGGGAACTTTACCTCGCATGCCCAAACCTGCGTAAATGCGGCAGGCTTGCGCTGGTGTTACTTGCAAAAATGTTTGACCGATCGACATGTGCAGAGTGTTGCCTGGATACCATTTTTCATGGCAAACGCGTTCTTTCCATTTCGAGTCGGGTACTAGGCCAGCGCTTTCGTGAGGCAATTCAATGCCGGTAGGTCTGCCTGCGCCAAACTTATTGCCCCATTCTTTTATTTCCTCTGGTGTCATATGCAGTGCCATGAGATAGAAGGCTGAGTCTCTTGACCAGGCTAGACATTTGATTAGATCAAATAGACCAGATGTGTGTGTCCAATCGTGGAAGAAGAATCCGCCCAGTGAAATGCCGCCTGAAACCGGTAACTTAGTATCCGGTTTCACTACCTTATATTGAAGCGCCGCTAGCATTGTAATAGCTTTCCAGATGGAACCTGGTGGGAAGCCCGAAAGCGCTCGGTTGAACAGTGGGTGATCGGGAGAATTGAGTTTCTTCCAAACTTCTGGCGTTATTTTTCGCGTGAAGTCATTTGGGTCAAATTTTGGATTTGACACCATGGCTAAGACTTCACCTGTTTTGGGGTCGCAGGCAACTATGGCGCCATGCCGATCGCCCAGCGCTTTTGCGGCAACCTCTTGTAAGTCTTTATCAATTGAAAGCACCACGGGCAATCCGGCTTGTGCTTCTTTCGTCACCACGGGATGAGCTGTGTCTTTTGAAAAAGTGTAGCCGGCTGCGTTCACGCGAACTCGTTGCTCGCCGTCGACGCCGCGCAGCTGCGAGTCGTAGTATTTCTCGATGCCTTCCTGACCTACGACATCGCCCATTTTTCGCTCTTCATGGCGTTTTAGCTGTCCTTCAGTTATCTGCCCGCAGTAGCCGAGCACATGGCAAAATAGTTCGCCTTGGGGATAGTTTCGGCTAATATCTGGCAGGATATCAACGCCTTTGATAAAAAGTTGTTGGTCATAAAAAGTGCTTACCGTCTTAAGGTCAACGTCGCGTTCAAGCACCACAGGTAATACTGAGTCCGATTTCTTCGCTTTGTTCAATTTATCGCGCAGCTCGTCTTCAGGGTCGCCGGTAATGCGGACAAGACGTCTTGTTAAATCTTCAACATCATCAATTTGCATTGGAATCGCTACAAGAGAAAGCGTCTGTTTATTTGTGGCGATCATGTTGCCGTGGCGGTCGTAAATAATTCCGCGAGGCGCGCGCAAGAAAGTGACACGAGTAGAATTATCGAGCGCGCGTGTTT
>Ga0182030_10026938_pt1 | contig 10371 bp, 7 predicted proteins | sample 812S3MmetaG_FD_121299 | JGI IMG/M metagenome (GOLD analysis project Ga0182030, IMG submission 121299) | Permafrost microbial communities from Stordalen Mire, Sweden - 812S3M metaG (Illumina Assembly) | ecosystem: Environmental > Terrestrial > Soil > Wetlands > Permafrost | place: Sweden... | reverse complement strand
GGCAGCAGCCCGCGAAGGCCGAGCTCATCTCGTTCCGCATAGGTGAACGCGACATCCTTGTTCAGGGCCGCCTGATGAAGGATTTGCGCGCCGAGCACCTGCGCCGTCGCGGGGGCCGTCTTGGCTCTGCTGCCGTTGGGGCTCATCTGGCCTCCTGAACTAGCCACTTGGGGGACTGCCTACTGAAGCGGGATGGGTCTGGCGATCTGCTCGAGTGAGCGGCCGCTGGTTTTCGGGCCGCCCAGGGCGATCAGGCCCGCTAGCAGCCCGGTGATTCCGATGACGGCGAACCCGAGGAAGAACGTGGTGCCGGATATCAGTGTAGGCAGCAGCAGTGCGCCCACTGCCCCGCCCAGGTGCCCGCCTCCGTCAGCCAGGGCGAACCCGCGGGCCCGCAGGCGGGTCGGGAAGTTCTCGGCGGTGAAGGTGTAGGCCACCTGTAGGTAGGAACCCAGGGCCAGCGACGCCAGGAACGAGCCGGCGGTCACGACCGCGCCGTTGGCCAGGGTCCCGATCAGCAGCATCCCGATCAGCCAGAGGACCGTGGCGCCGAGGATCAGGTACTTGCGCTCGACCTTGTCGGCCGTGACGATCATGATCCCCGCTCCCGCCGGGTACCCGATCGCTCCGACCGCCAGGTACAGGATCGAGCTGCCGATCGCCAGGCCGTGCGCGGAGAACAGGGTCGCGGCGTCCCCCAGGAACCCGTAGTTGCCGATGTACCACAGGAACCACATGGTGATCATGGCCAGGACCGCCAGGCCGTACCGTCCGTGCGTCAGCTCGTACGCGGTGCTGACCCGATGCTGGTCGTCGACGGCCGGCCGGGTGCCCCCGGGCGCAGCGGAGACCGGCCCGGACGCCTGCCCGGCCGGGTGCGGCGCCGCGGCCGCCCCCAGTTCCTGCGGGTCGAAGCGCTGCTCCATCGATCCGACCATGACCTCGGCCTTGTCCAGGTGGCCGTGGTGAATCAGCCATCGGGGTGACTCCGGCAGCCGCAACCCGAACAGCACGCCCGCCAGGCCGATCAGCGCGCCGATGCCAAACAGGAGCCGCCAGCCGATATAGAAGTGCGGTACCAAGGCGAGGGCCACGAACGGCGCGATGGCCTGCCCGATGATGCCGATCATGAACATCGTCACCGAGATACGGCCCCGCTTTGAGGGAGGAGAGAGCTCCCCCACATATGTCGACGCCAGGTTGAGAGCCGCGCCGACGCCCCATACCGGTCAGGAAGCGCCAGAGCGACAGCGAGACGATCCCCGTCGCGAACGCGGTGCCCAGGGACCCCAGGCCGGAGACGAGCAGCGAGGTAAGGAACGCAAGCCGGCGGCCCCGCCAGTCCGCGAGCCCCCCGATGAGGTTCGACCCCACGATGTAGCCGACCAGCCCGATAGCTATCGCCACGAACTTCACGTCGTTGGAGCTCAGGGAGAACTGCTTGACGATGGCCGGCAGCCCAAAGCCGATGTCGGTAATGTCGTAGAAGACGAAGAAGTAGGCTAGCCCCAGCACGAAAAGGTCGAAGCGGGGCAACGGCCACCCCGGCAGCCGGTCCATACGGTCCAGCAGCGCCTGGCCCCGTGCCGCTCCGCCGGCCTGACCTTCGGTCCCGGCGGCTGTCGCGCTCATCGCGCAGCCCGGCCGGTTGCTTCCGGCCCGATGACCCCGACAGGGACAGTCAAGCCGCGCGCACGCGCCGGAACGGCAGCTGCTGAAGGGACTGGCAGAGCCGTCAGCTCCGAGCACCTGCTCATCGTCGATACCGGCCCCTTCTTAAAGCGTGAGCACGCCGCTGCTGCTGAGCAGATCGCCCTAGGAGAGGTATTCTGCCCTGCCGGTTCTCACCGTCTTTTGAATCCTTTAGCGTCACTTCCGGCGCAGGTCTATGAAGGCATTAAAAAAATCCGGACCCTACCGCCACATGCGCAACACCGTGCGAATGCAGCTGCCGGGGTCCGGAGCAATAACGGTGATAGTACGCTTTCCTTCCACTCGCGCATAGAGCCTCACGGGACCGAATAACCAGCTTCTCGAGCCAAGGGCGGCGCGGGCACCGCGGCGGCGATCCGGACAGCCTGCCGACGCTCGGCACTGGTCCGCGCTCCCCCCGCCGGCAGCACGCCCACTGCGGCAAAGACCGAGCTAGCATGGCCACCGTTCCGCGTCGGCCCGCGCGGCCGACGCCCGGCCATCTGCCCGCAGGCTGTAGCCCTCTGGGAGGGCGTTGATCCGGATGCCGGGAAACAACGGCGCAGTTACCGTTCGCCACCCTGTTCCGGTCCAGTCTGGCCACCATCGGGCCTCGTACACGTCGCCCAGGCTGGCACCACGCAGGATGACCCTCGCATCGCGTCCACTGCGATTGCAGTGACCGGTCACCGAGCGTGAACCCATATCCGCCAAGTCCTGAAAGGTTGGGCGGCCAGAGCGACTATCGAAGCCGGTGATACCCAGGTCGACCCCTGGGAAATGGCTGCATGAAGATCATCCCTTTTCGTTCACACTCCGCGAACCTGTTGCGGCCCCGATTGACACCGATGTCGCATGCCGGGCGCCAGCGCCCCGAAACCCGCAGGACTAAACCCGGTAAATGGCACCTACAGACAGATCATGCATGAGAATGCGCAGCCGAACATCAGCATGCGCCGTCTTATACGTACTACTTTCGGCATGAGTGCGTGTCTGCAGCGCCGGGATTCCGCTGCCAGTCTCCCTGACCGGCGGCAACCGCAACGACGTCACCCAGCTCATGCCGCTGCTCCAGGCCATCCCGCCCGTCCGCGGTCGCCGCGGAAGACCCCGGCAGCGGCGTGGTCTTCAGAGCCAGCCCATTTTTTCATCTCGTCCCGCAACGCTAGGCGCTCTGAGGGTTCAGCCGTAGGCGGTTCCTGCCGTTCGCCGTCCGGGCTGGCTAGATCGTCCAGTCGCTTATATTCGTCGTCCGGGTAGGAAGAGAACAGGTCTATCGTGGCCTGGCTGATCCCGGGGATCTCCCGGCTGGCGACCGCTGACACTAGGCGCCCCCTGGCCGAGCATCGGGCTGGGTTCCAATCTGGATATCACGGGGTGGCGGGATCCTGCTCCTCGCCGAAGACCCGCGTGCCTCCGTCTGTTAGGCGAACCGTCACAAGAGAGACCGCTGAGAGGTCGAGGCGGCCGACCCGCCCGTCTGGCAGGGCCACCGTGATCTGGGGGAAGTCCTGTCCGAGCGCGATGGCGGCGAGCCGAGCCGAGACGGCGCTGCCGTTGGTGAAGACGACCGTGAGGCCGGCGACTGAGCCCGACAGGTGTTCATTCATCAGGAACAGCCCAAGTTCCGAAGCGGTGCGTTCATCCATCCCTGCCCCTCCCCCAAGGTCGGCGAGATCCTGCTGCACGCGTTCGACGAGGTCGGCCATGCCCAGTGCCGCGTACGCCTCACTCGCCTTCTGGTAGTGCCCGCGGGCTTCCGCCAGCCGCCCGCGGTGGGCGTCGATGGCACCGAGGTTGGCGAAGGAATTGGCGGCGAGCTCCCGGTCTTGCTCTGGGTCAAGCATCGCCAATGCCTCGACGTAGCGCTCCCGGGCCGCCTCCAGCTCGTCGCGCTGGTGGTACACGTTGGCGAGGTTGAGGATATGGTGAGCACGAAGCTTGATGTCATCCAGCTGCGAGTCGACCTCGATGACGTCTCGAAAGTGGCTCTCCGCGAGGTCCAGCCGCCCGACGGCTTGCTCGGCGAACCCAAGGTGGCCAAGGATCTCGCTCTCCCGCCGCTGGTCGCCTATCTCCCCGCTGATTTCCCACCCGCGGGTGTAGGCGTCGATCGCCTCGGGCCAGCGCTGGTGGCGCAGGTGTTCGCTGCCGAGGTTGAACAACTCGTCGGCCTGGCACCCTCGCGCAACGCGGAGGTTTTTCGCGGACCGATCCGCGAGCGGTGCGAGGCCGAGAGCCTCGAAGCGCTCTGCCGCCTGTCCGAAGCAATGCACGGCCTCATCGTTTTGACCCAAGCGGAGATGGACCAGGCCAAGACGGTGGATCTCGATGGCCTCGGAGTAGGCGCTGCCCATCTCCCGGGCGATTGCAAGCGCCTGCTCGATGTACTGGCGTGCCCGCTCGGGCTGGTCGAGACTAAGGTAGGCGGATCCCAGCCCGCCCAGCCGTATACCCTCCTCGGCCCGGTCGTGCTTGCCCCTCGCGATCGCCAGCGCCTGCTCGAGATGGTCGACGCCATCCTGGAGGCGGCCGAGCGAGACATAGCTGTTCCCGAGGTTGCCGAGCCACAGGTCTCGCTCGCTCTCGTCGTGTATCTCGGTGGCGATGTCCAGCGCCTGCCGATAGTAGGAGACGGCCCGCTCGTCGTCGTCGTGCTCGGCGTAGGAGATGCCGAGGTTGCCGAGGATCGAGCCTTCCTCACGCCGGTCCCCCCGGCGGCGGGCGATCGCCAGACTTTCCTCGTACCTGGCGACTGCTTCCTCGAAGCTGCCCATCCGCTGGTAGGAGGCTGCTAGGTTCCGCAGGATCCCGCCACGCATCATGGTGACGTATTCGGGATCGTCACCAGCGGCGTCCTCCTGAGAGAGTTCCGCCAGCGCGCGGTCGTAGAAAAGGAGTGCGTCCCCGAATTTCCCCTGGTCATATGCCGCAGCAGCCCGCAGGTTCAGCTTCTCGGCCCTCATGCCGGCGTCGCCGATTTCGGAGGTGATCGAGAGCGCCGGATCGAGCCAGCGGATCAACTCTGAGGGCGGCCGTCGCAACCGTAGCAGGTTATGTCCGAACGCGGCGTACGGCTGGACGAGCCACCGGCCCTCACCGCCACGGTCCAGCTCCGCGGTCGCCCAGGCCTGGCCCTTGCGGAGCTGATCCCAGTCCTGCTCGAAGCGGTTCACGGCGGCGTCATGGTCGCCGTCCCGGTAGGCCTCCTGGAGCTCCCGCAGGAGCCCCGCGTAGTGAGCGGCGTGGCGGCGCTCGGCTTCCCACAGCGTCGGCATCCCCGGTCACACCCCATTGCGTTCCAGCAGCGAACGTGCGTGCATCGCCAGAACGGAGTGGAGCTGGAAGCGGCCCGTACCTAGCTGCGGCTCCAGCAATCCGCGGTCCACCAACGTGCGGGCGGTGGGCCTTGGATCGTCGACCAGCCAGATCCCCGCCATCGCCTCAAGGTCGAACGTCGCCGGCTTGGGCGCCATGGCGCCCAGATACGCGAACCGTTCCCGCGTCGCGGGATCGAGCCGGTCCGTGCTCAGCCGCAGCAGGTCGGCCAGGGTCGGCAGCACGCCCGTGACCGTGTCGAAGCGGTCCTCGGGCGCGGCGGCGCCCAGCAGCTCGGCGCCCTCGGTGAGCTGCTTGACCAGTTCCCGGATGCCCCATCCATAACCCGCCTCGGCATCCAGAAGCCGCGCCGCGACGCGGATCGCGAGCGGAAGGCCCTCCAAGTCGTCGACGAGCCGACCAGCCTCCTCGGGGAAGTCGGCGGCAACCCTTGGGGACAGCCGGGCGAGCAGCGCGAGGGCTCGGTCACGGTCGAGCTGGCCGAGAAGGTAGACATCCTCGGGCGTCGAGGCGAGGTCTCGGGCGACAGTCTGCTGGCGGGTGGTCACTACTGTCGCACAGTCGGGCCCGGCAACCAGGTACGGCGCCGCGTCCGCGGTCTCCCAGACGTCGTCGACGATCAGCAGCACCCTGCGGGCGGCCAGCAGAGCCCGCATCTGCTCCATCGCGTCCGCGAGGTCACGTGGCGGGCCATCCCTCGCGCCCTCCAGGGCATGCCTCCAGCGGCCCAGTTCCGCAACCGGATCGGGATCCTGCCCAACCGACGCCCACAACACGCCGTCACCAAAGCGCGACGCGACCTCCGGGTCGTGCACGAGCGCATTCAGCAGCGTCGTCTTGCCGACGCCGGGCCAGCCGCGGACAACCGTGCGCGGCTGCGGCGCCCCTCCGCCGATGCCAAGGCGGCGCTTCAGGAATGCAAGATCCTCGTCCCGCCCGACGACCAGCAGCGCCAACGGCGGCAGGGTCGACACTGGTGCGGGTGTCCGCGCGGCCGCTTCAGGGCCGGGTAGCCAGGCGCCGACGCGCATGCGCCACTCGACAAATGCCTGAATCAGCTTCGCGCGGAAGTCGTCGACGGTCGTGAAGGTGGCCCGGATCAGCTCCCGCTCCACCCGCTTCCTGAGCGCCTCAATCCGCGCCCGATCCGGGTCGATCGCCTCCGGCGGCCAAGGATACCTGGGGTCCGCGAGGAAGCACAAGCGCTCTAGGCCCAGCTCCCCGGCATGGTCGAACTCGATCTCGGTGACCGCCCGGTCGTGACCGGGTTCCACGTACCCGTAGCGGTAAGCGAAGATCCCGACGTAGACGTCGGCCGCGGCTAGCTTTCGCTTCGAACCGTCCGTCGCGCCAACGCCCATCGCTTCGAAGAACTCCACAGCGATCGGCAGCAACCCCAACGAGTTGCAGACCTCAATCGCGGCCTGGCGATAGGCCCCCAAGTCGCGTCCAGTGCTCGAGATCATCACGCGCTGCACCGCAACCCCCGCTCCGACGAACTCTGATCGTTTCATCTAAGTGTGCGTTGTGTGGCAGGTAAGCCTGTGCGACCCGCTGCCGTCTCTAGGCGCCCGTGATTGCGGGCGCCCAGATCCGGCCAGGGAGCGCTCCCGCAAGGCTGTCACCCGCCAGCGGATGACAGTGCTCTGCCCGACTGGGTCTGCCCCCGTCTCGTCCGACGTTGATGGCCGCACTTCGTCAAGGAACGACGAGACCGGAACGGTCATCGTGCTGGGCAGGCTCGTACAGGGGGTTTGCAAGCGCGTTACAGGGCCACCCGAGCAGGTTGATGCCAAGTCCCCGCCATCAGTTTTCGTTTCTTTCGAATTGAGCTATGCTTGTTGGCGAGGAGGGACATTATGACAACGATAGCCCCGGCGGGAGTGGTGTTCCCGCCGCGAGACCTCACCGCGCTGCTGGATCTGGGCCGGTTCCTGGAACATCACACCGAGCCGGGGCTGCTGTCCGGCCCGGACGGCGAGCAGGTGCCGCTGCCCGAGGAGGTCTACCAGGTCTTGGTCGAGGTGGTGGATGCCATGCGCGAGGGCAAGGCCATCACCCTCGTCCCGCGCACCCAGCGGCTGACCACCCAGGAGGCGGCCGACTTCCTCGGCATCAGCCGCCCGACCCTGGTCAAGCTCCTGGAAGACGGCAAGATCCCCTACGATCAGCCAGTCAGGCACCGCAGGATCCTGTTCACCGACCTGCTCGCCTACCAGGAACGGCAGCGCGAGGATCGGCGCGCAGCCCTGGACCGGATGACCGAGGACGCCAGCGAGGCAGGCATCTACGGCGGCACCCCCGAGGACTACACCGCTGCCCTGAAGACCGCCCGCAGGCACGCTGCCCTTCGGGAGGACGCCTCCTGAGATGCCGCGTTATACGGCTGTCCTCGACGCGTGCGTCCTCGTGCCCATCGCGCTCACCGACACGCTGTTGCGCGTTGCCGAGAAAGGCCTGTACAGGCCGCTGTGGACAGATCGCATTCTTTCTGAGGCTCAGGCGTCTATCGAGGAGGTCCACCCGGGCATCGACCCCGGCAAGCGCTTCGCTGGCATGCGCGAGGCCTTCGACGATTCGCTGATCACCGGATGGGAAGACCTTGAAGGCGGTCTCTCCCTGCCCGACGAGGACGACCGGCACGTGGTCGCGGCGGCGATCAAGGGCAGCGCGCAGGCCATCATCACAGCGAACCTGGCCGACTTCCCCGCTGCCGCGCTCGGCCCGCTCGGGCTGGAGTCAGTCCACCCGGACAACTTCTTGCTTGACCAACTCGACCGGCACCACCCCCAAGCCCGGCTACACCCACCTGACCGCCGCCGACGTCCGGCAGGCACTCGCCGCCAGGGCCGCCGGGTACTCCACCGCAGCCGTGACCATGGGCCACCTCGCGCTCAAGCGCGCCATCCGCTACGCCGAAGCCAACGACCTGATCAGCCGCAACGTCGCCGCCCTCGCCGACAACCCCCCAAGGCCAGCAAGGCCGCCCCTCCAAATCCCTCACACTCGACCAGGCGATCGCGGTCACCGCCGCCGCCCGCACCACCGAAATCGTCTACCGCCGCGAACTACGACCCGTCATCACCACCGGCGCCGAAATCATGGACCAGCTCTTCACAGCAACCTAAATGGACCACGCGGGGGCGGGAAGGACTCGATCGGGACGATGGATGACTTGTTCTGCAGGCCGTCCCTGGGACCTACTTCGTAAACGGTGACGCGCTGCGACAGCCTGTCGAGCGGCACGCGCTGCGGGGCGCGCATCAGCCGGCCTGCTCGCCTGCGTGGACGACGGCCAGGGTCTCGTCCATCGCGACTTGCTGGCCTGGCTTGACCATGAGGTCGGTGACTGTGCCGTCGAGCGGCGCGGTCACTGTGTGCTCCATTTTCATGGCCTCGACGATGAGCAGCGGTTGCCCGAAGGCCACTTCCTGGCCCTCAGTGACGTTCACGGCCAGCACCGTGCCCGGCATCGGGCTGGCGACGATGCCGTCCGCGGCGTGAGTCTTGGCGGCGCGGGCCGTCAGCCGCGGTTCCTCCCTGACCGCCCAGGCGTGCCCGTCGCGGCCCAGCCAGAGCAGGCCACCGCCCGGGGCGCCTGTCTGCTCCGCGTACGCGTAGCGGACGGTCCGGCCGTCAATGGTGAGGACGAGTTCCCCGCCGTGCCGCTCGGCGCGGGCGGGCACAGGTTCGGTGTCGCCCACAGCCACCTCGGCCGCCAGGCCGGCCCGGCCCCGGACCCGGACCTCGGTTGTCTCCCGGGGGGCGCATGTGAGCCGCAGCAGGGTCCAGGCCGGCTGCCCGGGCCGCCAGCCGTCCGGGATGTCCCACGGGTCAGTGACCGGGCCGGCTGGTTCGCGGGCGAGCAGGCGGGCCAGCGCGCCGGCGGCCAGCACCTCGTCCGGCACGTCGGCCGCCGTGAGCTGGCCCAGGTGCCGCTCGATCAGCCCGGTGTCGAGGTCGCCGGCCACGACGTCCGGGTGGGTAAGCAGGGCCCGCAGGAATGCGAGGTTGGTGCTCACGCCCAGGACGGTGGTGTCGGCCAGGGCCGCGTCGAGCCGTCGCAGGGCCGTGTCCCGGTCCGCCCCCCAGGCGGCGATCTTGGCCAGCATCGGATCATAGGAGCTGGTCACCGTCATGCCGGGGGCCAGGCCGGAGTCGACCCGTACGAACGGGCTGCCGGGTTCGCGCAGCGCCAGGACGGTGCCGCCGGTGGGCAGGAAGCCGCGGGAGGGATCCTCGGCGTACAGCCGGGCTTCGATCGCGTGGCCGGACAGCCGGACATCGTCCTGGCGGAACGGCAGCGGCTCGCCCGCGGCCACCCGGATCTGCAGCTCGACGAGATCGAGGCCGGTGACCAGCTCGGTGACGGGATGCTCGACCTGGAGCCGGGTGTTCATCTCCAGGAAATAGAAGTCGCCTGGCTGGTCGCCGGGGACGATGAACTCCACGGTGCCCGCGCCCACGTACCCGACGCTGCGGGCCGCCTCCACTGCGGCCCTGCCCATCGCCGCCCGGCGCGTCTCGTCCAGCAGCGGCGAGGGCGCTTCCTCGATGACCTTCTGGTGCCGCCGCTGCAGGCTGCACTCGCGCTCACCGAGGTGCACGGTCGTGCCGTGGGTGTCGGCCAGGACCTGGATCTCGATGTGCCGCGGCCGCTCGACGTAGCGCTCGAGCAGGAGGGTGTCATCGCCGAACGCCCCCCGGGCCTCTCGCCGGGCGCCGGCGAACGCCTCGCTGAGATCCGCAGCCGAGCGGACCAGCCGCATGCCCTTGCCGCCGCCACCTGCCGATGGCTTGATCAGCAGCGGGAACCCGACCCCGGCCGCCGCCGCGGCCAGCTCCGCGTCGGTCATCCCTGGCCGCCCGGCTCCTGGCACCACGGGCACGCCGGCCGCCGCTACCCTCGCCTTGGCACGGATCTTGTCGCCCATCGCCTCGATCGCCGCCGGCGGCGGCCCGATGAACACCAGCCCTGCGTCGCCGCAGGCCCGGGCGAACGCGGCGTTCTCGGCGAGGAAACCGTATCCCGGATGCACGGCCTGCGCACCGCTGCGGCCGGCCGCCGCCAGGATCCGCGCGATGTGCAGGTAGCTCTCGGCCGGCGGCGCCGGGCCGAGCCGGATAGCCACATCGGCCTCGCGCACGTGCCGGGCGCCGGCGTCGGCGTCGCTGTAGACGGCGACACTCCCGATGCCGAGAGTGCGCAGCGTGCGGATGACCCGGACCGCGATCTCGCCTCGGTTGGCTATCAGGATCTTGGTGAACATGGCCGCCTCACATCCGGAAGATGCCGTGGCTGACCGGTTCCAGCGGGGCGTTGGCCGCGGCCGACAGCGC
>Ga0182030_10026937_pt1 | contig 10371 bp, 9 predicted proteins | sample 812S3MmetaG_FD_121299 | JGI IMG/M metagenome (GOLD analysis project Ga0182030, IMG submission 121299) | Permafrost microbial communities from Stordalen Mire, Sweden - 812S3M metaG (Illumina Assembly) | ecosystem: Environmental > Terrestrial > Soil > Wetlands > Permafrost | place: Sweden... | reverse complement strand
GTTCGGCGCGGTGGCGATGCTGGCCAGCTATCTGCCGGCGCGGAGAGCGACGCGGGTGGATCCCATGGTGGCGCTGCGAGATTGAGTCGGCGGGCATGCGGCTTGTCCATGCGGGCGCCGCTCGCCCCTTCTTGGGTCACACATATGTGTCCTTCGTGTGGAGGGCGATCCTGCCTGCGGGCGGTCTTTCAGGCCGCCGTTCACCACCCCCTGGGTATGGCAAAGCCGAAGAAAGTCGGGCTGGCCGGCATCCCCGCGTGGCGCAGAGCGTCATGAGACGCCCGGATTGCCCCCCGCACAACGGCGTTCACCGTGCCAGCCAGTTCGGTCGTGGAACGCCGCGCCGCGCTGAGAATCGATGATTGTGGAAGTAGGCTCGGTAACCGCCCGCTGCAGGTGGAAATCCGCCGGCAGACCGTTTTTTGTGTCTGTCATAGCGGTACCTTCGCAAAGCCAGAATCGTTTCATTTGTTGAGGGGCCTTAAACATTGGCTGAGGTGTGATCCTCAAACGAGATGAAACATCACGTTCGGGAACTGGGCGTGAGGTGTTGACCCTCTGTTTGCAGGCCTGGAAGCTGAATTTGGCCGCAGATGAACGCCGAAACAAGAGCTTTTTTCTTTCTTATCCGTGTTCATCCGTGGCCAATAATGTTTGTTTGGTTTGGTTCGTAGGCAGATCATCCTCATTCCACGGAATCAGGAGTCCAGAGCCTGCAGCGTCGTGATTCGAACTCCCGATCTCGAAGAATTTGCAGTGAGCCCGGAAACCGTTCCAGGTGACAGCTCGGAAACCCGTTGTGCCCAAGCTGAGCCGTGACCGAAGGAGCGGATACGGCGCTCCCAGCGGGGTGACCGGGATCTGATGTACTCAGTTATATCCCGGCCCGACTATTTGAAGGGCACAGGTTGAAGGGTACAGGGAGCGGGTTTCCGGACGTGGAACCGGTTGTTCTTCCTGCCGCTGAAATTGGGGGGCTCGCGATGCGGAATCAGGCATGCTGGAGCCGAGCTATCCCTGGCTAAAAAGCCGGCGCGCGTCCGCGCGCCAGCCAAGGGACGCAGCCCCGGCAGCCGTGTTGTCTTGAGCTATCGGGCATGAATGGAAGACTGCAAAAGCTGCATCTGGAAGTGCGGAAGTTGCCCTCGCCCCACGCGCCGAAGCATCAATTTCCCAGGTACTCGACGTGAGCGTAGGTGCCGAACCGTGGATTGTAGGCCAGATACCAGCCAACATGGTCCGGGTCTTCGTAGATCACCAGCTGATCGCCGGTCCAGTTCCAATCGCCGACAATGTTGTAATCGTACGGGGCGATGTCCCAGTAGAAATTGTTGAACCAGAAGCGTTCGCGGTTTCCTCCGGCCAGATTGAATACGTGCTGCGGCCCGAAGCCGCCCTCGAAACGTCCGTGGGCCCAAGGCTGGGCGACATGATAATGGGCATCGTTGCCGCCGCTATCGTGGCCCACCCACCGATCGTTCCTGGCATCCACGTGCGGAACGTCCGGATGGCCTTGCCTGTCGACTCTCACATGGTTCTCGTTCGCCGACCTGGCATCCTGACGTGCAGGAGCCGCACCGCGCGCGGGCGAGGAAGCCCTCGCGGGAGCCGGACCGCGTGCCGGAATATGTCCGCCGCCCACTGCGGGGTGACCGCCGCCGCCGTGCGATCCGCCACCACGCTGCTGCCCGAAAGCGGCCACGCAAATGAGAACAGATAACCCTATAATCCTTTTCATCGTTGTATGCTCCGAGATAACAGGTAAGCACGCGTCTGGCCAACTCGCTCACTCGATTTTGCCACCGCAACGGGGGCAAACGTGCTTTGGTTCCCCCGGAAGCATTACACCGAAAATCATCCAGGAGGAGCACCTTGACTTCATTAAAGGCATTGACGGACGCGGCGTCGGAGATGGGCAAAGACGCCAAAGAATCAGCGGAGGAGTTGGGACGGAGCGCAGCCAGGAAACTGGACGACGCGCGCGATCAAACAGCGGGCGCGCTCCACACGGCGGCCTCGTCCGTTCGCAAAACCGGGCGCCAGAGCTCAGAGGCAATCGAAAACCTCGCGGCCGGCACGGCGGATCGACTCGATGCTACGGGATCGTATGTCGATAACCACGATCTGCAAGATGCGTTCATCGGTTTGCGGAAGTTCGCTCGCCGGCACCTGACAGAATCGATCGTCTGCGCGGCCGCCGTAGGCTTTCTTGCGGGAGCCGCTCTCAACCGTGCAACGCACACGTGCCAAAAAACGGCCGGGCGGACGTAACAGCAGTTGCCGGCGGGACCTCCCGCCTGGAAGGAGTAAGTATGAAGTGGCACATCGTTATGTTGGGAGTTCTATTCTGCGGGGCGGCGATGGCTGTCGACAATCCGAGTCAGGGTGCCCCGGCTAGTCAGTCCACCCCCGCGGCGCCACAGTCTTTAACCGGCTGCGTCGACGAACAGTTCGGGCAGTACGTACTTCTCGACGGTGAGATGGTGAAGATCATCGGTTTGCAATCCGCGGGCCCGAGCAACGACGTATTCGCCAAGTACGTGGGACATGTGGTGCAGGTTAAGGGAAGCAGATCTCGCGGCCCGAAGCCCACATTCACTGTGACTGGCATCGAGAAGATCGCCGACGTCTGCGGCCAGGCGAGGGAGGCGAAGTGAGCCCTGGGAAGCGGTTCCGCTCATTTTGAGCGGGACCACTCGCCCACCCCCTTTACTTTCAACGGCCGCAATGAAAACTCCGCTCATTTGAGCGGACGGGCCCAGACGCGCGCGTAAGCCGCGGCCGGGAAACCGGCTCCCTCGCTCGCCAGAGCGCGAGTTTGGTCGCGGCTCGGAAACGCAATATGCCGCTAGTGAGCCCCGGCTTGGCCCTGCCAGTGAGCAGTGGATCCGGCGTCAGACACCCATGAGGTTCGCACGGCGTTGGGATCCCACGGTCTTGGCGTACACCTTGGTGAACTCGGCTCCCCAAAAGAAGAGTTGGGCCGAATAGTACACCCAGAGCAGCACGACAATCGGGGAACCGGCGGCACTATACGTAGACCCGAAGCTGGCATGCGCGAAATAGAGCCCCATAATCTCCTTGCCAATCATGAAAAGCACGGAGGTAATCATGGCGCCCAGGGCGACGTCCATCCACTTCAGCGAAACGTCCGGAACGATTCTGTAAAGTGCCGCGAACAGCGCCGCTATCAGGAGACACGAAACGATCCACGTAACGCCACGCGGCACGACGATCTTCATGGCCGCTATCCAGGCACTCAACACCAGCGAAAACAACAGCAGGAGGCCTGTGCCCACCACCGTCGCGAACGAGTAGAAGCGCTCGCGGATCAGCCGGAGGACAGTCGCGGTATGGTTTCGGCTGGAAGGCTGCGACACATGCCAGATGGTGTTCATCGCGTCGCGTAACTCCACAAACACGGACGAGGCGCCAAATGCCAGAATCGCCAAGCCGAGCAGTGTGGCGATGACGCCCACGCGAGGTTGGTTGCCGCCTTTGATGATTTCCTGAATCGCCCTTGCAGCTTTCGGGCCGGCCATGCCCCCCATCTCCGACGCGAGCCGGCCTTCGGCGGCATCGTGCCCATAAACCACCGCGGCTAACGCAACGGCGATCACAATGACGGGAGCCAACGATAGGAGAGTGTAAAACGCGACGGCGGCACCGAGGCGCGGAGCATTATCGTTCACCCAATCGGCGGAGGTCTGCCGGCACATTCGCGGCAGTTGCTTGAGCAGATGCCACACAAACCTCTCGGCGTCGTTCGACGCCTTCAGTCCCGATGGTCTTGCCTCGTCGCCCATTTCAGACTCAGCGGCGGCGGCAAATCAGGTCCCGACCGACTTTCCCTCTTCGCGCAGTCCGGCGATCCGGTTCTGCAGCGTGCGCAGGCTGATCCCCAACATCTCAGCAGCCTGCTTGCGATTCCCGCCCACATGATCGAGGGTCAGTAAGATGTAAGCCTCTTCGAGTTCCATCAGTGGCCGGCCAGGCTTGGGCATCGCCGGTGAATCGAGTGCACCCGATGGCCTGGAATACGGCCCGGGGCTGACTCCAAGGGCCGGTGAAGGCATGTCCTGCAGGCGGACTAAACCGTCGCCCGCCATGATCGCCGCCCGCTCCAGAACATTGCGCAGTTCCCGCACATTCCCCGGCCAATCGTAGCGTTGAAACAGATCCAGCACCGGGGAATCGACCCCGATCACGCGTGTATCGTGCTTCTTATTCAGATTCTGCAGCATGACATCTGCGATCAGCGGAATATCTTCTTTATGTTCCCGCAGCGGCGGAATCACAATCTGGAACACACTCAGCCGGTAGTAGAGTTCCTCGCGCAAGTGCGTTTCGAGGTCCTGACTGGTGGCGGCAAGTACGCGTGCATCGACCGGGATTTCATGCTTACCGCCCAGCCGCCGCACTTTCAGGTCTTCGAGAACGCGCAACAGCTTCGGCTGTGTCGACTGGGGCATCTCGCCGATCTCGTCGAGAAACAACGTGCCCCCGTGGGCCTGCTCAAAGCAACCGGCGGAGCGCTCCATGGCTCCCGTGAACGCGCCCCTCTCGTGGCCGAACAACTCGCTCTCGATCAGAGTCTCCGGCAAGGCGGCTGCGTTGATCGCCACGAAAGGCCCGCCGCCACGGCGGCTGTACTTGTGGATCTCCCGCGCAACCAACTCCTTGCCCGTGCCGCTTTCGCCCCGTATCAGTACGGGCGCTGAAGTGGGCGCCACCTGCCTGATGATGGCGAAGATCCGCTGCATCGCCGGCGAGGTTCCGACCATGTCCCCAAGGGCGCCGCGCAGGCTCAGGTCGCGCTTCAGCTCTTCGGTCTTCTGCAGACTTCTCTTATAGTCGATGGCGCGTTCCAGAAGAGTCCTGAAGGCGCGGGGGTCCACCGGTTTTTCCAGGTACCAGAATGCCTTGAGGTCGCGAACGGCCGAGAGCGCCTTTTCCATACTGCCGAAGCCCGTGAGCGCGATCGCCGGTGTGAGGTTTCCCTGTTCGTTCAGATTCCTTAGCAGTTCAAAGCCGTCCATGCGCGGCATCACCAAATCCGCGACAATGACGTCCGCACTGAAAGAAGCGAGCCGGTCCAGCGCTTCCAAACCATCCGCTGCGACCTGCGTTTCGAAGTCGGAGTCGGATAACATCGCCAGCAACGCAGCACGCTGACGCTCGTCATCGTCAACGATGAGAATCCGGCCCGCAACTGTTCGAGATCGGGGCACCAGGCTCTATTCTAACAGGCGGGGGATGCGAAAACACCGTGATTCGGATCGTGATGGTCTTCATGTCGACGAAATCGAGGATGTCGAACTGCTTCAACGCTCTATCCGGGAAGAAACCGTTCGCCGCCTCCCGCTCATCGTCGAAGAACTCAACGGCGATGGCCAGTTTGGCCGAGAGGAACAGCTTCAGATGCGCGCGATTGAGATTCAGCAGCGCCAGCCTCCCACCGGCTTTGCGCAGCCTGGTGAGCCAAATATCGGTGTGCCCAGGCAGGTGCTGTCAATCTCGGTGACCTCTTTGAGATTCAAGACGAAACCGCTCCCGTTGGTCAGGGCTCGTATGGGTACACGGCGTTTCCGAGCCGTGACCAAAGGGGGCGGTCTGTGGGCTCGCGGTGTAACAGAGAGCAGAGGATCGTCATTCAATTCACGAACCGATAGTTCGTCACCCGGCCCCACATTCCGACCGCCTTCAAAACCCAAACCGCCACCGCAATTACCACCACGATGTTCAGAATGGACTTGATACTGCCGGCCATCGGGATGAAGTTGTTGATCAGCCACAATGCGACGCCGACGATGATCAGCGCGACAACAATGTTTATCAAAGGCATTTTCTTTAATCTCCTAAACCAGCCGCCGTCCCTGAATCAGACGGAATAACAGGACGACCACCGCCACCACCAACAGGATGTGAATCAGCCCTCCGGCGGTATACGACGTGGCCATTCCCAACGCCCACAAAATCAGCAGAACGATACAGAGTGTCCAAAGCATCTTTATTGGTCCCTTCGCCATGTGTGAGTGCAAGCGCGGGTCCACAGCGGCGAATGCGCCTGTCATGAGGCTGCGCGAGTTCGGGCGCCGGAAAGTGCAGGATCTGCATGGAATCGCGGCGGTTGCTGCACGTGAAGGGCGGCGAAAAGCGCGTGCCAAGCAGGTATCGCTTTGGCCCCGCTCGTGCGGATGTAATCGATCATGAAGAAGCAACGCGCAGGCAAGGCCAGCCAAGACCAGGGCCCGCCGTCTCCTTCGTTGGAGACGCTGAACGAGCATCGCCGGCACAGGAGATCCAGTTGGAAGCACCTGCGGAGTACGCACTGGCTGGTCATCCTGTCGTCGCCGCTTATTTATACCTGCGTAATTCCCTTTTTGATGCTGGACGCCACGGTCGAACTCTATCAGCTGGTTTGCTTCCCGATCTATGGAATTCCCCGCGTGCGCAGAAAAGATTATCTGGTGCTCGACCGGGGGCGGCTGGCCTATTTGAACACCATCGAAAAGATCGGTTGCATTTATTGCTCTTATGCCAACGGGCTGCTCGCCATGATTAGCGAAATCGCGGCGCGAACCGAGCAACACTTTTGTCCCATCAAGCATGCTCGTCGACTGGCTCAAACCCATTCCCGCTACGGACACTTTCTGCCGTATGGAGATGCCCGAGCCTACCGGGAGCAGTCGGACGCCGTAGCCCAGGCGTATAGCGACCTCGATGAAAGAGTCAAGTAGAATATGGAGAATTGTATGGCAAACGGATCGCTGATGGTCCTCGCCGAGGATGGCACTGGATCGGTGGATGTCATCACCGAGGTGCGCCGCGAAGAAGCTCTGCTGAAAACCGGCGCCTTGCAGAACGCGATTTTCAATAGCGCCAATTTCTCCAGTATCGCCACCGACGAGAAAGGCGTCATTCAAATCTTCAATGTCGGCGCCGAGCGCATGCTGGGCTATGCCGCCGCCGATGTGGTGAACAAGATCACCCCGGCCGATATCTCCGATCCGCAGGAAGTGATCGCCCGCGCGGTGGCGTTGAGCGCCGAGCTCGATACACCCATCACGCCGGGCTTTCAGGCTCTGGTCTTCAAGGCATCGCGCGGGATCGAGGACATCTACGAATTGACCTACATCCGCAAGGATGGCAGCCGCTTTCCGGCCATCGTGTCGGTCACCGCACTGCGTGACGATCAGGGCGCAATTATCGGCTACCTGCTGATCGGCACCGATAATTCCGCGCGCAAGCAGGTGGAAGCGGAACAGATGAAGCTCGATCAGCGCTTGCGCGATCAGCAGTTCTACACACGCTCGCTCATCGAGTCCAATATCGACGCGATCATGACCACCGACCCGGCGGGCATCATCACCGACCTCAACAAGCAGATGGAGGCGCTCACCGGCTGCACCCGCGATGAACTGATCGGCGCGCCGTTCAAAAACTACTTCACCGATCCGGAGCGGGCCAAGGCCGGCATCAAACTGGTACTGCGCGACAAGAAACTCACCAACTATGAGCTCACCGTCCGCGCCCGCGATGGCAAGACTACCGTGGTGTCCTACAACGCGACCACCTTCTACGACCGCGACCGGAAACTGCAAGGCGTGTTCGCCGCTGCGCGCGACGTCACCGAACCCAAGCGTCTCGACCAGGCGCTGAAAGAGCAGAACGACGAGCTCAAGCGGGCCAGGAGCGCGGCGGAAAAAGCCAACCTCGCGAAATCGGATTTCCTTTCCAGCATGAGCCACGAGCTTCGTTCGCCGCTCAATGCGATTCTGGGCTTCGCCCAGCTCATGAATTCCGATACCCCGCCGCCGACGGCCGCCCAGACGGCCAGCATCGATCAGATTCTCCACGCCGGATGGTATTTGCTGGAGCTGATCAACGAAATTCTCGATCTCGCACAGATCGAGTCCGGCAAGTTTGCGTTGTCGTCGGAACCCACATCGCTGAGCGAAGTGATGTCCGAATGCCAGGCCATGATCGAGCCGTTGGGACAAAAGCGCGGCATCAACATGACCTTTCCGAGCTTCGAGCTCCCGTGCTTTGTCGATGCCGACCGGACGCGGTTGAAACAGATTCTCATCAACCTGCTTTCCAATGCGATCAAGTATAACCAGGCGAACGGAACGGTCGTAGTGGAAGCGGTTCACGCTGGAGGGAGCCCGGAGCGCGTCCGTATCAGCGTCAAGGATACCGGGGCGGGGCTGCCGCCGGACATGCTGCTGCAGCTTTTCCAACCTTTCAATCGCCTCGGGCAGGAGAGGAGCGGCGAGGAAGGCACCGGCATCGGCCTGGTGATGAGCAAGCGGCTGGTGGAACTGATGGGCGGCGAGATCGGCGTGGAGAGCACGGTCGGCGAGGGCAGTGTCTTCTGGTTCGAACTCAACGCGGCTGTGCCGCCACAACTAGCGACGGACATCGCCGAACCCACAGCGAATCCACAAGCTCAGGCGCAACGTGGCGCGCTGTTGCGGACGTTGCTCTATGTGGAGGACAATCCGGCCAACCTGAAGCTGATCGAGCAACTCATCGCGCGCCGGCCGGATATGCGCCTGCTGAGCGCGACCGATGGAACCCGCGGTATTCAGCTGGCGCGCGCCAATCAGCCGGAGGTGATCCTGATGGACATCAATTTGCCCGGTATCAGTGGCATCGAAGCCCTGCGAATCCTTCGCGAGGACCCCGACACGGCGCACATTCCCGTGATTGCCCTCAGTGCCAATGCCATGCCACGCGACATCGAGAAGGGTCTGCAGGCCGGATTCTTCCGGTATCTCACCAAGCCAATCAAGGTGAATGAGTTCATGCAGACGCTGGACGCAGTGATGGAATTCGCTCGCCTCTCGGCCGCCAATGCCAAATGAATCCCGGCGCTAGATGGTGAGCCTTGCCGACATTTTGAGCGCCAAAATCCTGGTGGTGGACGATCTGGCGGCTAATGTAAGTCTACTCGAGGGCATGCTCCGCATCGCCGGTTATACCGCGGTCGAATCCACCACAAATCCGAACGCCGTCTGCGAACTTCATCGGACGAACCGTTATTCCCTGATTCTGCTCGATCTCCAAATGCCCGGCATGGATGGCTTCCAGGTGATGGAAGGGCTGAAAGAAATCGAACAGGGCGGCTACCTTCCGGTGCTCGTGATCACCGCGCAGCCGGCCCACAAACTCCACGCGCTCGAGGCCGGCGCCAAGGACTTCGTCAGTAAACCGTTCGATCTGGCTGAACTGCGGGCGCGCGTCCACAACATTCTGGAAGTGCGCCTGCTGCATCTGGGGCTGGAGGAGACAGTCCGGGAACTGGAGCGGAGCCGCGAGGTAATTCGTCTCAAGACCCTGGAGGAACGCGAGAGGGCCGAGCAGGAACTAGCCTTGGCGCAGGAGACTCAAGAGAGTCTCCTGCCGCGTTCGATACCCCAGTTTGAGAATTACCGCGTCCGCGCCTATAACGCTCCCACCCGCTATGTGGGAGGCGATTTCTACGATTTCCTGCAACTGGGTTCGGGTGATTGGATGGGAGTCCTGGCCGACGTCTCGGGCAAGGGGATGTCCGCCGCCTTATTAAGTTCGATGGTGCTGGGCGCGCTCAGCATGGAGTTCCACTCCGGCACGCAACCGCCGGAGGTTTTGAATCGCGTGAACCGGCTGCTTTGCGAGAAGTCCATGCCCGGCCAGTTCGTCACGCTCTTTGTCTTTCTGCAGAACGCGCAGGGCGCGGGACAATTCATCAGCGCGGGACATAATCCGACCTACCTCTTTCGTGCCGCTACGGGGAAGATCGAGAAGCTATTTTCGGAAGCGTTCTTCCTGGGAATGTTCGATTTCGCGACGTATGAATCCCGCCCCTTCCATCTCGATAAAGGAGACATTCTAGTGGTGGTTTCCGACGGTCTCGCAGACGCGCAAAACCCGCAACACGAAATGTTCGGCGAGCAGAAGCTGCTGCAGATCATCCGGCAAGGGGCCCGTTCGGGAGGTCAGGCGATCGAGCAGGAATTCTTGAAAGCGATCGAGGAATTCACCCAGGGCATGGCTCAGACTGACGACATTACGTTCGTGCTGGTCGAAAAGTATCGGTGAGTGGCGACGTATTGTTGGGGAGGCAATCCTGGCTGCCGGGTCAGAGACTCCGAACTCCTGAAGTCGTCCCCGGCGAGTATGGCGGTCGGGGAAATTGAGTCGAGCCAGACCTGCTCTGTGACGCCGGACGTGGCGCGGACACTCGTGTCTGCAGCGCCGAGACTCTGGACTCCTGATGTCGTGGAATGAGGATGAGCTCACCTTAGCGGCAAAAACCTTATTGGCCACGGATGAACACAGATGAACACGGATAAGAAGATGCTTGTTTTTTATCCGTGTTCATCT
>Ga0182030_10026936_pt1 | contig 10371 bp, 10 predicted proteins | sample 812S3MmetaG_FD_121299 | JGI IMG/M metagenome (GOLD analysis project Ga0182030, IMG submission 121299) | Permafrost microbial communities from Stordalen Mire, Sweden - 812S3M metaG (Illumina Assembly) | ecosystem: Environmental > Terrestrial > Soil > Wetlands > Permafrost | place: Sweden... | reverse complement strand
TTCTTCATGGCTGGTTTCTCCTCTGCACCTCATCGAGTGCGTTTATCAGCTTAACCGCTGACCAAGTGAGCCAGCCGTCTCATCCCATCTGTATCTGCAAGTCCGTTAGTATGCCCCCTCCGTGACTGTCGGGGCTCGGTAGTGGAGTCGTGACGCACCTGCCGAGTTCGGGTTTCTTTCCGAGCCCCGACAGTAATGGAGGGGACGCTAACGTTTCCCCGCGACGGGCCACTAGTTGCCCAAGCCAGCATAGATGCGGCGGTAGGTGTCGGCGTTTCTGAGCACGGTCTGGATGTAGTTGCGCGTTTCGGCGAAGGGGACGGTTTCGATGAACTCCGCCGGTTCGCGGAATTCGCCCCAACTGGACCAGGCTTTCGCGCGCGAGGGACCGGCGTTGTAGGCTGCGAGGGCGGCTTCCCAGCGGCCGCCGAGATTGTCGACGATCGTTTTTAAATAGAACGTTCCCAACTGGAGATTGACGGCGGGCACGAACAGGCTCGCGGTGGCGTAGGTTTTGACTTTCAGACGGCGGCTCAATTCGCGGCCGGTGACCGGCAGAATCTGGGTCAGCCCGCGGGCATTGGCGCGCGACACGGCCTTCGGATTAAATTCGGATTCCTGGCGGATGAGCGCCGCGACCAAGAAGGGATCGAGGCCGTTGGCTTTCGCGAACCGTTCCAGTTCCGCGCGGTAGGGCAAGGGGAACGCGTACCTCCAGAACTCGGCCGGCGCGGATTCGACGGGCAGGAACAGGTAGCTGCCGGCGTACCGCTTGATGTAGCGCATGGCCTGATCGGGCCCGGCGGTTTTGGTGGTCATGGCGGCGAGTTCGACGGCCAGCACTTGCGGCTGATCCTCGTTCTGCGCGCCGTAGCGCAGTTCGTTCACCGCCCAGTCGTCCAGGCCGGCGGAGACCAATAATCGTGCGCGCTCAATCCGCGCCCGCGCGGTCGGGTTGGGCTGGAAATTCAGGGTTCGCGCACGCTGCGGAAAATCGATGCTGCGCAGAAACTCGTTTACTTTGGGGGATGCGGTGACGTTGCCCAACGGCTCCTTTAGACGCTCGCGGGCGATCACGGTGTAGTAATAGTTCGGATACTCGCGGATAATCTCGTCGTAGTAGGCGCGGGCGCTTGCCGGATCGTGCGCGGCTTCGGAAAGCCTGCCGAGAAAATAGAGCGCGCCCGCTGCGTATTCCGATGCTGGAAACATGCGTAGATGCGCGCGCAGCATGTCGGCCGAGTCGGTCTGGCGGCGCATGTAATGGCCCCAGGTCACTTTCCAATGGCAACCGGCGGCCTGGGGGTCTTTGGGAAACGATTCGTAGCAGGCGCGGTAAATCGGCTCGTACGTACTCATCTGATTTTCGATCAGCGAATGATTGGCCGAGGCGATCAAGGATTCGAGGCGCCATTTCGAATTCGGATAGAGGCGTCCGAGGCGCTCCAGCGTGCTCTGCACCTCGTCCTGATTCTTTAATCGCTGGGCGCAGAGCAGGAGATAGTGGAGGCGTTCGGCATCGGCGTCGGGCGTTGAGACTTCGAGCGAGGCGAGGGCGGCGTGGGCGCGCGCGGTGTCCTTCAAGTTGTAATCGGCGACGGAGACGCGGACACGGGCGAGGTCTTTTTCCGCGCCGCCCAGTTGGGGAACAAGCGATTCGAGCTCGCCGCGCGCCTTGGCGTACTGCTTGGCGTCCATCAGCTTCACGGCGCGGCCGAGCATCGCATTGGGCATCGCGGGGGGATACTTCTCTCCGAGTGTGTCGCCAAGTTTTTTTAGCTCGACCTCGGATGGCGAGGCTTCGGGCGACAGAGGGTATCCATAATAGACGCGCTGATGATAAACCACGGCGCTGATAGGGTCGCCGGCCGAGGCGAAGGCCTGAGCCATGGCCAGATCGCCCGCCGGCTGCGGCAGCGTGGAGTAGCTTTTGCGGAGGATTTCGAGCGCGGCTTTTGGGTCCCCATTCTGGAGGGACGCCCGGGCGGCCAGCATGACCGCGCGGGGAGCCAGCGGCGAAACCGGCGTCATTTTGAAGACTGGTTCGAGGGTTTTAGCGACGGACGCGTCATCGCCCGATTCGACTTTCGCGGAAGCGATGAAGAAGGCGATATAGTCGCCGATTTTCGGCAGCTGCCTGGTCAACGGTTCGAGCGCGGCAATGGCGGCCGGATATTTTTTCGCGTCGAGGGCGGCTGCACCGGCCTTGAGGGCGGCCAGAGGATCGGTGGCCGAGCCGCAGGTGGTCGCCATCGCGACAAACACAATCGCAACGAGAAACGTCTTATACAAGGGGTCCTGGATATTCCGGCCCAAGCAGCACCGCGTCGTCGTTAGCCAAGGTTCGCACGAATTCCGCGTGCAGGTAATCGGCGGTTCTGTTCACAGGCGCTAAGAACTTTTCGCGATACGCGTCGCGAGCCGAGTCCATTTGCGATTTGAGCGCGCGGTAGACGTCGCGCGAGGCGCGTCCGCCGTTCATTTGCGCGGCGTGATAGAGCTGAATTTCGGCGACACGGACGCGGGCGAAGCGCTGGGCGCGCAGATCCTTTTCCTCGCGGGCCGCGGGCGGCGCGAGCGTCTTCAGAAATTCGAGCACGGCGGGGTCGGCGGCGTACTCTCGCGCCGCATCCTCGAACGCCGCGGCGCGGTCGGCGTCGTTGGACGCTGTGCGTATCTGGGTGACCCTCCGCAACAGATTTTCGATGGCCGAGCTGCGCGCGCGGCGAATCTCCGCGTCGATCGCGGTGCGAAGGTCGGCGAGGCGGTCGTCGAGGGTCATTGACTTCATTCTAGTGGAGCGGGCCGCATGCATCGAGACGAGTCTCGACGCGGCACTCCGGGGCGGCGCCGCTTCACACACCAATCTTATTGAGTGCCGGGCGGCGCGAGCAGGGTTGAGTAGCGGACCAAGCGGCCGCGGCTCGATAAATCCAGCACCAGGCGGCCGTCGGGTTGGGTTGCGCCGGAACCGGTGTAGGCGTCGGCGCCTTGCGTGGCTTCTACCGATGACAATTTCCAGCGATCGGCGCTTACTTCGAAGCACGCGGAGGCGGTGCGGAAGTCGGCCTCGGGCGAAAATGCGATGGAGCGGCCGTGCAATCTTCCCTCGCCGTGCGCGCCGGCCAGAATATCCGCGCCCACGCCGTCGGCGTCAACACTGCCTTCAAAATCGAGCTTGCCGCCTTTATAGGCGACGTTTTCGAGTTTGCCTTCGAAACGATAATGGGGCGCCCTGCCGGGGAGATCGACCGTCAGGTCCCCGGTCAACGCGGATTCGTTGACGTGGGCGCTGACGCCCGCCAGCCGCACTTGCGCCGCGTCCCAAAGCAGTCTGGCCGAGTCGACGCGAACTTGCGTGTCGCCGAAGGTCAACGCGCCGATGGTGACGGTGCCGTCGGCGCGGCGCGTCTTCATCCAGTCCGGCACAGGCGCATCGCCCAGACGCAGAGTGCGGGCGAAAAATCCACGATCGCGGACCAGCGATGGAGCCAGCACGCGCTGGAGTTCGGCGCCATCGGCCTCGGGAATCGTCAGGTGAAATTTGTGCGGATGAATCGCCGCCGGCTCCCAGCGATAGTCGCCCGTGAAGGCAATCGCGCCGACCTTGGCGCGCAGACGGCTCACCGTGACGCGCTTGCCGTTCAGGCTGACGAAGGCCGACTGCACTTTCACCGGTTCGGCAAGGCCGTCCACCGGGACGCGGGCGTTCTGCAATTCATATTCGCCCGACCACTGGCCCACTTCGTCGCGAGCCCACTGGTAGCGCGCCCAGCCCCTCCAGGTACCCTGCGGGGGCAAGGTGCCTTGCGGCGTCTGGTCGAGAAGAGGAATGGCCGCGACGCCGAAGGAGCGCATGTCGGAGACACTGAGGGCGCGCGTGGTAATTTTCAGATCCAGCTTGTCCGTGCCAGCCAGCGAAAAACTTCCCTCCACGTCCGCGCTCTCGTGTTCGCCGACGCTGACGGTGGAAGGCTCCAGGGACATTACCTGATGGTCGATCACCACTTCGGCCGATGCCGCGCGCAGCGGACGGCCATCGGGCAGCGTGACCGATGCGTCCTGCAAAGCCACTTTTCCGGCGATTCCGTCAGGTTCCGAATAACGAACTTCGCCCGACAGCGATCCTTCCCCCGCCAGATTATCGGGAAGCCCCGCGCCCATGTGGCGCGCGATCTCCAGGGCGGTCGCCACCGGAAGCTGCTTCAGCTCCGCGCTCGCGTCCCAATGCGGCGCGCTCAAAAAATCCCAGGCCCGGAACGAGGCTGCGACCTGCGTATTCGGCGCATCCGATACGCTCTCCAACTCCAGCCGGTCGCTGTGCAGATCCAGCGTTCCTTTGTAGCCGACGCGCAACCCTCCGCCCGATTGAGGCAGCAGATCCCAGCGATGCACGTCGTTCACCTGGATGTTGCCGGTGACGTCCAGATGCGAAGGCGCCCCGGAAAGCTGCGCATCCAGCGCGACCACTCCGTGCAGGCCGAACCCCCTCCGGTCGATCAGCCGGGCCACTTCTTCGAGCGCGCTCTTCTCCAGCTCCACCTTCATGTCCACCTTCTGCGCGCTCCATCGCCCGCGCACGGAGAAGAGGCCGAAGTTCTGCCCCGCGCGGTCGCGGTCCGAACGCGACGGCGCGCCGACGAAGCGCAATTCCACGGAGCCATCCATCGACGGCGCGACATCCAGATCCGCGTCGTTGAAAAAGAACACCGACTTCGTGTCGCCGAATTTGAAATTGACGCGGCCTTCGCGCATCTTGATGGCGGGCATGGTTCCGGCGCTCGCCGGGGCGCCGTTGAGGAGATATTGAAAATTCCACGGGCCGGCGTCGGTTTTTACGACATTGATGCTGGCTTCGATCAGGCGGAGGCTCGAAAATTCCAGCTTGTGGCGGAAAAGGCTCAGCAGTTGAACCCGCGCTTCCAGCTTGCCAACGTAGGCGAACGGCTCGATTCCGGCGCGCGCGTCTTCGTGGATGGTGACGTCGTCCACAGTGAACCCGGGGCCGGTGAACAGATTGAAATGCACCGCTCCAACTTCGACCTGCCGGCCGAGGCCTCGCTCCAGCGCACGGGCAATCTTCGGACGAAACAGCTCGATCTCAAAATGCGGGGCGGCGAATCCGGCGGCCAGCACCAGCAGCAGCGCGAGGATGATGGCTCGTTTCATCGCGCGGTCTCTTGGGCCGCTTTCACGAGGATGCGGTAGGCTTCGGGGTCGTCGATGTCGCTGAGGACGCCGGGGTCGGAGGTGTCGAGATAGTGGGCGGGGTGACGACGGACGACCTGTCTGGCCTGAGCGGTGGGAGGCAGGGCTAGAAATTCAGCGATGAGTTCGCGGCGGGCGCAAACCGGGTGGCCTCGGCGTCCTTCGTGGCGGGGAATCACGAACAATTCCGCCCTGGAATGAAACGCATCGACGATTTGCCGCACCGTCTCCGGCTCCGCCGCTGGACAATCGACCGGCAGGAACAAAAAGCCCTCGGCGGCGGCAGGGACTTCGGCGAGTGCGGTTTGGAGCGAGCTTAGCTGGCCGCGCGACGGGTCGGGATTGACGGCGAATTGAGCGTGTCCGTGGGGGCTGGCGCGAATTTCCTCGGCGTGGTAGCCGAGCGCGACAATCACCGGATCACAGACTGTGTCGAGGACGCGAATGAGGCGGGCCAAGAACGTTTCTCCGCGATAGTCCAGCAGAGCCTTGGGCGTACCCATGCGGCTGGAGGCTCCGGCGGCGAGAATAATGCCTGCGATCACTTCAGCAGCGCCTGCAACTTGTCGCTGGCGAAAATCGATTTCGAAAGCGCCTTCCAATCGGCGTCGGGGGCGCGGCGGAGCGCGATCATTTCGGCGACTACGGAGATCGCGATTTCTTCCGGCGTTTCGGCGCCGATTTCGAGGCCCATCGGCGCGAATACTTTCTGAAACATCTCACGCGAAAATCCTTCTTTTTCGAGTTCCTTCACCACGGAGAGGGTTTTGCGCTTGCTGCCAATCATGGCGATGTAGCGTGCGTCTGTCGTCACCGCCCAGCGCAGCACGCGCATATCGTCGCGATGGCCGCGCGTCACGATCACCAGGTAGCTGGACGAGGTCACGGGCAGTTTGGGGAACACGTCTTCGTAGGGCTCCGCGTAGGTTTTTTCGGCTTCGGGAAAACGTTCAGCGTTGGCGAACGCCTCGCGGTCGTCGACGACGACGGTTGCGAATCCGGCCATATTCGCGATTTTCGAGATGCTTTTCGAGACGTGGCCGCCGCCGAAAATGTAGGCGACAGGTTGCGGCGTCACGGGTTCGACAAAAATATTCAATTGCCCTCCGCAGATGAGACCGTTGTCGTAGGCGGCGTCCTGGCCCAGGCTGAAAGTGAGATGCTTGGGCTTCTCGGTTTCGATGACTTCGCGCGCCGCGTTCCAGACCTCGGCCTCGACGCAGCCTCCGCCGATCGTGCCGACCATGGAGCCGTCCTCGCGCACCAGCATTTTGGCGCTCTCATAGCTGGGAATGGACCCGTTCACTTGGACGATGGTCGCCACCGCGCATTTCTGCCCCAGGCGGCGGAGGCGCACGATTTCGTCGTAAACGTCCATTCAATTTGATTATAACGGGCGCGTCTTGAAATAGGCCGTAGTGGGAAGAATAAGCACACCTTCGACGACCGTGTTACGGTATGGGCCAAAATGCTTCCAATCGCCGGTCAGAAGGTGGGTCGCATTTGCCGCAATCGCAGCCAGCAGGATTGGGTCGTCTTTTGCGGGAAGGGTGATTCCCTCCAGCATCCGTCGATGAGGTGTTGCCTCGACAAGCCTGACGGATTGCAGCAGTGTATCGAGGCGATCAACCCGATCGGCTCTCTGAAGATTCCGCCGCGCTTCATCCGCCGCGTAAGCGGACGACACCAGATGGACATCCAGCAATTCCCATGACCTCAAGAAATCAGATTCGGGCTGGTAGGCGGCGGAAAAGAGTATATTGGCATCCAGGAAAACAATGTCCATGCGGAAGGGTCAACGTTTCCCTCGCCTGATTTCGTCCAGGTGCAGGTGCGTAATCTTGTCGGGGTCAACTCCCATCTCGCGAACAGCCTCGCGAGCCTTTTGGTAGTCTTTCTCGCTAATCGCGTTCGACAGCAGGAATTCCGCTTTGCGCTCCGGGGTGTAAATTTCGACCGAATAGGAGACGGTTGGACGAATTAGCACGCCGTCTTCCCGCTCTTCCGCAATCACCAGGGTGCCTTCTTCGATGCCGAACTTGCGGCGGAGGCGCGCTGGCACGACGACGGTCCCTCGCTTGCCGACTTTGCTGGTTTCGACCGATTGAAGCCGCCGCCCGATTGTCTGACTATCCGGCACAGCTCTATTCTACCGCAGCAGGCCGTTCATGGTTTTCCGGTAAGTTTGAAACGCAGTCCGCCCTGCCGGGGTCAACCTGACTAGCGTCAGCGGAATTTTGCCTCGAAACATCTTCTCGATCTCGATATAATCCGCTTCCTCCAGTTTCATGAGGTGGCTGGAAAGATTGCCCTTGGTGAGGTTCGTTTCGCGTTGGAGAAATAAGAAGTCGGCCTCCTTTGCTCCGGACAGGAGCGCAACGATCAGTAGGCGGGCCGGCTCGTGGATGATGCGGTCGACCTCGCTCATTCCGCGGGATTCTCTTTAAGAAACTTCCGCAGCCGAATCGCGCCGAGAACGGTCAGCGGCACGCCGACTCCGATAGCGAGCCAAGTCATCTCCGGCCCCACGCGCGCCCACAACAGCACCGCGCCGAGAGCCAGTAAGTAAAGAGCGAACCAATACATCCTCGGCCGCTTTATCTGCCGTCCCACGCCCGCGATAATAAATGCGAGGCAGATCGCGAAGCCCGGCCAAATCACCTGTTCCCAGCCGAGCTTTGTCAGGAACCTCAAAAGCAATAAAATTGCCGCCTCGCCTACCAGTGCACTTGGAATCCAGATCCAATTTCGCGGATCGAAGCGATCATCGGGCTCGACATACCCGCCGCGCGGCGCGATGACTCGCAGGTTCACTTGCCTCGCCGCTAAGAACACTAAGAGCATGCAGAGAATCCCCACGAGGGACGGAATCGTTTGGTAATTCAACGGCAACCGATGCGTGATCAGTCCAGCGCCGCCGTTAATCAGACAAACCAGTCCAGCCATCAACCATGGCACTCCCGAGTCGGTCACGTAATTCCACGGGCGCTGGGTAAGCTCGTCCAGCCTCATACAGACCAGTCTGTATCGCAAACCAGTCTTTGTCAAGCTAAAATAAAGACTGTGCCCGAATCTTTCGACGTCATCATCATCGGCGCAGGCCATAACGGCTTGGTCACCGCCGCTTACCTGGCACGAGCAGGGCGGCGGGTGCTGGTGCTGGAATCTCGCGAGCTGGTCGGCGGATGTGCGGTTACGGAGGAAATCTGGCCGCGGTACCAGGTTTCGACAGCGTCTTATTTGTCGAGCCTGATGCAGGAAAAGGTGGTTCGCGAACTGGAGCTGGAAAAATTCGGCTACCGCGTGGACGCCAAGGACCCGGCGTTTTTCTCTCCGTTTCCCGACGGACGGCACTTGTTTATGTGGCAGGATCGGGCGAAAACGCTGGCTGAAATCGCGAAATTTTCCGCGCGCGACGCGGAGGCGTATCCGAAATACGAAGCGCATCTGGAACGGCTGGCCATGGTCGCCGAATCGCTGCTGCTGACGACGCCTCCCGATTTTCCGCCGCGCGGGCCGGGCGATTTTATTGAATTCTTGAAAATTGCCGGGAAATTACGAGGCCTTTCCCGCGAGGAAATTGTCGGATTGGTGAAAATATTCACGCAAAGCGCCGCCGATCTTCTGGATCAGTGGTTCGAATCGGAGCAGTTGAAGGTCACGCTCGCCACCGACGGCGTGATCGGCGCGAACGGCGGGCCGCGATCGCCGGGGACGGCGTATATTCTGCTGCATCACTGCATGGGAGGAGTGAACGGGCACCGCGGGTTGTGGGGATTTGTGAGGGGCGGGATGGGCGCGGTTTCGAACGCGATCGCCGATTCCGGGCGGGTACATGGAGTCAAGATTCGCACGAGCGCGCCAGTCTCGAAAATCAAGGTCCGCGAAGGGCGAGCGCGCGGTGTGGTCCTCGAATCGGGCGAGGAGATTGAGGCGAAAATCGTGGCCAGTAATCTAGACCCGCGGAGGACTTTTTTATCGCTCACGAATGCCGCGGATTTACCGGGAGATTTTCTCGAAGGCATTCGGAATTTCCGTTCTGAGGGCACGTCGCTAAAGATGAATCTGGCGCTCAGCGGGCTCCCGGAATTTACGGCCTACCCCGGCGCGCCGGGGCCGCAGCACCGGGCTACCATGCACATCTGCCCGTCGGTCGAATATATCGAACGGGCCTGGGACGACGCCAAGTACGGAAAACCCTCGCAAAATCCGCTCATCGAGATGACCATCCCAACGATGTACGACCCCTCGCTGGCGCCGCAGGGCCGTCACATCATGGGAGTTTTTTTGCAATATGCGCCTTATACCCTAAAGGGCGCCAATTGGGACGACGAGCGCGAGCCTTATGCCGATCGCGTGCTCGACGTAATCCAGGAATATTGCCCGAATATCCGCTCGATTATCGTTGAACGGCAGACCCTTACGCCCCTCGATCTGGAGCGCCGCTTCGGCATCACCGGTGGCAATATCTTCCACGGCGAAATGAGCCTCGATCAGATGTTCGTCCTACGCCCCGTTGCGGGTTGGGCTAAGTATCGTACACCTATCAAAAATCTATACTTATGCGGTTCCGGCGCGCATCCCGGAGGCGGAGTGATGGGGGCTCCTGGCCACAACGCGGCACAGGCTATTCTGAAAGGGTAGTAATCCCTCTGAGCGGGTAGAGCCAGACGCCTTCCTCCTTAAATTTCCCCTGAGATCGAATCCCGATCCGGCTTAAGGTTCCTAGGTAGGGCCTGTAGGGTATGTCCCTGAAGGGATTACAAAGCATTCACGTGTACATTTGATTTATGTTCCACTGGATCTGCCCCGAATGCGGTCGTGAAATCCCTCCCTCGGTGCGCGCGTGCCAGGCCTGCGACCCCAGTGCAGTCGCTATAATCGTCGTGGAACCTGTTCGATCCGCACCGCTTGTGGAGGCCATCCCGGCGCCGCCTCCGTTGCCCCGGGCGACGGCGGTCGAGTTGAAGCCGGAACCCGTAAAACTCCTGGGGGCGGGAGCGCCTGTGTTGCGGGAGATTCCGCACCTGGAATCGGCGCCCGCCGCGACTGAGGCTGCCAAGCACCTGACTGTCGAAGCATCTCCCGTGGTGCCCGAAGCGGTCGCCGCGAAGCCCGCTGAACCGGAACCCGTGGCGGAGCAGGTCCCGACCGTCGAAGCTG
>Ga0182030_10026935_pt1 | contig 10371 bp, 4 predicted proteins | sample 812S3MmetaG_FD_121299 | JGI IMG/M metagenome (GOLD analysis project Ga0182030, IMG submission 121299) | Permafrost microbial communities from Stordalen Mire, Sweden - 812S3M metaG (Illumina Assembly) | ecosystem: Environmental > Terrestrial > Soil > Wetlands > Permafrost | place: Sweden... | reverse complement strand
GTCAGACCGGATTTGATCCATGTTGCGGGTGCTTTCGGCGTCAAGAGCAGAGAGCCGAGCTTCGATGGCGCCGCGGAGGGCGTCATGCCGCTCTTCGATTGCATGGCGAAACTGTCCCAGGTTCTCCTCATTTCCCCGCGTGAGCGTGGAAAGCTGACCTGCAAACAATTCGAGCTGATTCTTCTGTACCAGCGACATCTCCGCGACCTGCTCTCGAACGGAGCTACCGAAGGCGTTCAGCGAGGTCTGCACTTCTTGCCGAAGCGCTTTACCCAAGGCCGCAGCTTCATCGCGGTTGCGCCCCATTTCCTCCCTGATCGACCGTTCAATCCGTTCTTCGTTGCGCTCGACGGCTTCCAGCCGCGCTTGAAGGGGAGTCGTGTCAACAACAGCGGCGGATGGGCGCAACATGTGAACAATTGCGAGGACCAGCAAGAACAACAGCAGAGCAATTGCGACAACCAAACCGATTACCATAAGCACCTCAGAAGTTTTACAGAGGGACCGGCGATCCCACGAGATAGGCCCAGTAGCAGGGAGGACGGCGCGCTCTGCGTGCGTTTGCAATCGGCGGCGAACGCTGCCTGACTAAATCGAATCACACTTCGCTGACTAAAACAATACCGATCAGACGCGCGGCTTCCACGAGCCTCAGTCATAATATGCATCCGCCCATTTATCGCGGGCCGTAACATAGGCATTTTTGATCACATCGAGAGGCTTGCCCGGAAAACGTCGCTGCATTTCGGCTATCACCAAGGGCTCAAAGCCAACCCAGTTCTTGGCCAAGAAAAAGCCGATGAGGTTGAAAGCAATGTTTTGCACCTCGTCGAACTTTTCGACTATCAGCGACGGCGCGCGCAATCGCAAGTCGGCCACGGTCCGCTCAAGCATATCGGCGTCGACTTTACTGGCGTGGACGGCATCGCTCCGCGGGAGTGTCGGACTATTGGGAGTGGATTCCGGCGGGTTTGGGAGGGGCATTGTGATTTTACCTTGGGGCCGTTACTGTGGTTTCTGAAAATGGGACTTCTTGAATTGCTCTACGCAGAGCTTCCGGCCATCATCAAGGACGACCATGTTCGGCAGCATACAACGATGAAGTTCCTCCTCTGATATGGTCAGTGCAAACAGTCCGTCCGGTGTGGTGGCGATTTTCGTGACGGGATAGCCAGCATGCGGGTATGTAAAAGCAATTGCAACTGGGCAGCCGAATACCTGAGCTGCCATTTCGGCGGCCGGAAGAAAGTCGATGTCAGCGCTGATCACGACAGCAGCCTGGCACGGTGCTGGCGTCGGCCTGGTGTTCGAGCGATGGCAAGGAGGCTTTTGCAACAGCTCCTGAGTGGGTGGACCCGCACGACCCAAGGCAGCGTCGGTCAAGAGTGCAGACGCCAGCATAACGTCGGTTTGCTTCTCTTCGTGGACGGTGAGTTGTGGATAATAGGTGCGCTTCTTATCCTGGATCAGATCCCAATTAATGGGAATTCCGGCGCGAGCGAGTCTGTCGAGTTCATCATGTTCGATGTAGAACCGGTGTTTTCGGGGCCGGAAGGTTCCGTGAATGACTTCGACTCGACCGTGGCTCGCTTGATTTAGCGCATCGAGCCAGTTGTGCTTCCGCTGAATACCGGATTGGTTGCTATGCATCCCTTCTGGAATCGTAGCCGTGAAGTACTTGACGGCACCCAACCGGCAGCCAGCGAACAATCGGTTCTCTCGGGCTAGCGTCTCGACCAGATGTTCCCCAAGGCACCGGAAGTTGCACCAGGTGAGCTCATAGTCGCTCTCCTTTCCGGTGGCGCTCAGGGGAACGTAGAAGTTGTAACCGTCGACGTAAAGGTTGAGGCGGCGATCCAGGATGGGCTTTCCTGGCATTGCCCGTTTCGGTTCCGGCGTCATCGGATTCCTGCCTCTACGGTCTCAGCAACCGGTGTCCCTTCTTGGACGGCACGACAGTAGACGTTCACCAGCTGCATTTGTTCGATGGTCCCGCACATTGTCCGGACCAGCGCAGGGTTGGCGACGACGACTGCCAATGTTTCGGCTCGGGAGATCGCCACGTTCAGCCGGTTGCGGTTGAACAGAAACTCGATTCCACGAGGCGATGAATCCCCGGTGCTTGCGCACATCGAGAAGATTACGATGGCAGCCTCTTGACCCTGGAACCTGTCCACGCTACCCACCCGGATGTTCGGCAGACGCCTCTCCAGCCGACGAACCTGCATGTTGTAGGGGGCTACGATCAGGATGTCATTTGAGGTCAACCGTCGTACGGCACCGTTGGTTGACCGGACCGACACCTTAAGGAGGTCCCCCACCAGGGCGCCGATTCGGTCCGCTTCCTCTGAGCTTTCGTAAACGTTGCCTTCGTGTTCGACCGGCACATACACCAAACCCGCGGGTTTCGTAAGCGATCCTGGGAGGTCGCCGACCAGCGCTCGATCGGCGGTGTGTGGCTGGCAATCCAGCCGGTCATCATAGACGGCACCCGATATGAACCGGCAGATGGTTGGGTGAAGCCGCCAGGTTCTTGGCAGAAAGATACCGAAGTCGTCGGGCACGGTGGCCTGCCCCTGGAGCAAGTATTCGAGCACCGATAAGCCGCTCTCGCCTGGGTGCGACCCCTGGATGGGCTGGCCGAGTTGCATCTGGTCGCCAAGTAGGACGATGTTGTGAGCGCAAGGTGCCATGGCGACCAGGTTGGCAACCGAGACCTGGCCCGCCTCATCCACAAACAGGTAGTCGAGATGATCGTCGGCGGCTTCGCAACTGAAGGCGAAAACCGTGCCGCCAATGAGCTGCGGCAGCAGATCTTCGCGTCCAAACAAGGCGTCGCCGCTGTCAAACCGTGTTACGACATCCGGCAGTCCCTCCAGATCGGCCTCGTCGCGACAGATCTTCGCAGTGTCTGGATGTAGACCTCGCTTCTGCGCAGCCTCCAGCGCACCCGCTAGGAGAAGGTTGATGGCCCTGTGGCTGTTCGAGGCGATCCCAACGCGTTTCTTGGCTTTAAGTAGCCCGGCGATGACATGGGCACCCACGAAGGTCTTTCCGCATCCAGGCGGCCCTTGAATGCCTAGCGTGGTTCCGCGCATGGAGAGTGCCGCTTGCAGTGCGCCGTCCACAATCTCGCTGTCCGGCGATAGGATCGGGCCTTCGGAGTTGTTAATGAGCCGCGGCCTACGGCGGTAGAGGAAATCAGAGAGGGCCGACGGCAGATCTCCCCGCTCGCGCCAACGGTTCACCACACGTTCGATAGCTTCCGCTAGTTTCTTCCCGAGCGTCAACTCGTCCGGAGCCAGGCCGAGCCGGTCAGGCGGCGCTCCGCGCGCGTTCCCGATGAGCAAGGCCACCTTGCCGTGGTCGAAATCAAGCTCCTGGATGGTGGCCTTCTGCTTCCAATCGTGGGCAAAGGCGCAGGAATCGCCTTGCCGGACCTTGGTTTCCTGGTGGGGATCAAAGCTGAACTCGTAGGAGGTGGATCGTTTGGGCCTTGGCAACGGCTGCGGCGCCTTCGTGGTCCGCACCAACCCACCGAGGCAGTCTGGGTCGTCAATCAGTGCCTGCACCTCCATTTTCTTGCGATCAAACCGGCGCCACCAAATCGGTTTTTCCTCGCGGCGATGGAATTCCAGCAGGAACGCCAGCAACTCGGTAATCCGGTATCGTTCGCCAACAGGACCATCGGGGCGCAGTTCGGGCAACTCCCGCAGCATCTCCTGCGCAAGCGCCCGGCGCCTCTGAAGATCGGTCTCCGGGATCGGCTCGTCGGATATCGGCGCAGGCTCCGCCCCGCTGGGCGTTATTCCGGCTGCGTTCTGGCGTTCTCGGAGCCAAACGGCTAATTCGGCGGTGGACTGGCAATCCTGTTCGTTGTAGTCGCGGATCTGCCTCAAGATCGCGGACGTCGCGGGCGTGTCGCCGTCTTGCGCCACGAGCCACCGTTGGTAAAACACCATCGACTCGCCAGCCGTGGCAACGTCGCCTGCCCGATGGCCCCGATACAGGTGCTCCACGTATTTGAGCGAATACGATGGCTCGCCTACCAGCAGGCCCTGCCGAACCACTTTATAGAGATCAACGAAAACGCCGTTCCGGAGCATTCCATCAACTTCTTCCTCACAAACCCCGTACTTGCCCATCAACCGCCGCAGAGTCGTCACTTCGTAGTGGTTGTAGTGGTAGATGTGAAGATCCGGAAATTGCTGCCACCGCTGATATGCCCACGTGACGAAGCCTTCCAGCGCCCGCTTCTCTGCCTGGCGGTCATGTGCCCACCAATCGCGGAATGCCCATCCGGCAACTTCATGGAAGCAGGCTCCGAACAGGTATTCACGGCCCTCATCTATTAGCGGGTAGCCCTCCATGTCGAAGTAGATGTCACCCGCGGAGGCGAGCGGCAGCAGGGATAGACCTAACGGCACGGCTGCGCCATCCACCGGAAGCAGCTCGAAATCGGGCTTGTCCTTACCCCGCGAGGATATTTGGAGCTTGGCCTGCTGCCGCAACCGGTCAAGCGTGGCGTCATTGAACCGAGGCACGTGGGTTCCATCGGCAGAGGCAAGCGCGGCGACCGTCGTAATACCGGTTTCCAGCAACTTCCGCCTCTGGGTGGAACGGATGTTGGCGACCAGCGCCAGGTCATCCCGCTCTTCCAGAATGCGCTCCGCATATCCGGCCCAGCGCCCCAGATCAGCGAATGGGTTGACTTCGGGCTGCTGCGCCAGATCAAATGCCCTCTGCTGCTCCAGGAACGCCTCTTTGAGCGCCCGGTAATAGAAAAAGAAGTCGTCGGTCCGGAAGGTGGCAGTCTCGGGTCCGGCATCGGTCTTCGCGCCGAGCACAATGCGGAGATGGCTAGGTCGCACACCTTGCACCGCCTCGATCATTTCGGCGTAGCAACAGAGCTGAACCAGGAAATAGGGCTTCGGATGACGGGCCAGCTTGATGTCCCATGGCTCGTACGACCACGGGCCTAGCGTTGAACGAGAATCCACCCGAACCAGGAAATCGGGGTAGCCCGCAAATTCATCCCGCGCCAGGTAGCCCTGGTAGATGACCTCGTCGCCCCGGCGCATTGCGGCGACTGTCGCCTGGAAATGCTCCTTCTGGCCGTCAAAATCCGTCACGCCGCGCCCAGCAGCCTTTAGGCTGGCCAGGAAATCGCGTTCATGCTCGATGCCCTTATCCTGGACCATCTGCATTTCTTCGGTGTCTGGATCAGGTTGAACCTCGTCGGGATGATCGAGGGCGAATCTGTCCATCCAAGTGATGAACTCGGAACGGACGTAGTTAATAAGGTCGCTCGGGGAAAATCGGTAACCGGTGGCAGTGCGCTTCACTCCGTCACCTCTAGTGTCGGCGAGTCTTCCGACGGAGTCCTGGCTCGAAATCAGGGCTCGTGTTCTTGGCCGGTTAGCACGGCGTTATAGGCGTACGACACAATTAGAGCACACGAGATCCTTTAAGCGTAATCAACCGCCGCTTTCTAATCGACACTATCCAAAGTACACCTTTGGGAGGCGGGTCTCGCGCCGAACGGCGGCCGCGGCTCACACTTGACCAAGCTCCCATCAGTTGAAGACGGCTGCATCGGCGAGGAACTTGGAGGTTGTCTGCCCGGCTTCTGAAAGCGGCGTAAGGTGGACCTCAAACCGCGAACACCTTCAGGACTTCGTCTCCGTAATGATTGATAACTTTTATGGCGATCTTTTTCGTCGTCGGTGGGGCGAACGGGCGGCTGGTGGTCGAATAGAGCCCGACCCAGGCCGCTTCATCAACTTCAGCCCGCAGCGCGCGTTTCAGTTTGTCGTACGGCTGGTCCGCACCGGTAAAGTAGGCGTGCCGGACGAAGAAACTTTCGCCGTTGTACTCTGTATCGATGAACCAGCAGGCCACATCCTCAGTCGAACGACTGCGAATCTCCTGCGTCATGGGATCGTACACATCCATGCCACGCAGCTCCACTTCCAGCTTGCCGTCTTTCCGTTTGCGGATTTCCGCGTCCGGCTCGCCAAAGACCATGAACAAATTGCCCACACCTGTCTTTTTTAAGAGGGTGTCGCCCATCAACAAATCGGGGTTCATGCGCACCACCTGGACAGCCAACTGTCCGTACCGCTTCCCTTCCTCTGAAACGTGGGGGTCGAAAGCGAAGCCGCACACCACCAGGAGACTAAAACCGACGCCCTGGACGGCCTCCTTTGCCGCCTCTTTGATATCGTCAGCTCCCACCGTGCCGTACTGCGGGCCAATCGACACGGCAACGCGCTGCGATTTACCCCCGGAAGTATATTCGCCGGTCGCGTGAATCGCCGCTCCGGAGTATGCCTCCAGCCTGTCGAACTTGATGGCCTGACCCTTCTCTGTGCCCTTGATGCCAGCTTTGCGTAGGTTGTCGATGATTACTGTCACGAAGTCCCCCGCGGTGTCCTCCTGTTCGCTGTTGCGCTCGCTGGCTGGGCGATTTTCGTCCTGCGGTGCAAGGACGCGGTGCGGCGACAGGCTTTCCACCGTGAACGGTCCGCTGACGCGGATGCGCTTCGCATCTTCGTGCGGTTGGTCGTACAAGTATTCGGTGTCGGCGCGCTTGGCAATCGACTTGTCGATCTCTTGCTGACGCTCGCGGCGCAGTTTCCACCAGTCGTCATGGGCCTTGCGTGCAGCCGTGGACCATTTCGCGTCGGCTTCCTCCGGGATTTCCCATTCCGGCCATGCCTGCTTCAGCGCAGTATTCAGTTTGGTCCGCAGCGGCTCCATCTGTTCCTGATAGCGAGCATAAATCGTGTCGATCTCCTGGTTGTTCGCTATCGACTTCAGCGTGACGTGCGGGACCCGTCTGGAGACGAACCCACGCTTAATGTCGTTCTGTGGCTGTACGCCGACCTTTGGGACAGTCCCGGTGATTTCCGATTCCCTGGTGATACCTTCCGTGGAGTCGGCAAGGATGTAATACGGAAACTTCGCCGCCATCAGTCGCGTGCGTGCCAATGCAAGGGCCACCCGACTGGTGTCGATGGTGATCCACCGGCGTCCCCACTGTTCGGCAACAATTGCACTCGTGCCAGAACCGCACGTGGGATCGAGCACGAGATCGCCTGGATCAGTTGCCATTAGCATGCAACGCTCAATGATCTTCGTATTCGTTTGAACCACATAGACTGGGTCCGATGCGCCGCCAAGATCCGTCCACGTGTTTGTCAGCACCACCGCCGGAAAATCGTCAAGATACCGAACATATCGCAACGTTGAGCCGACCCGGTCAACTCTCCGCGCACAAATCAGGCGCGCGATGCCTTCCCGATGCGTCTTCCACTCTCCCGCCGTGGGGAGGTATTCTTCACCTTTGAAGCTGATCGGGTAGTAGCCGGTTCGACCTTCCCGAATGCGGGGAGACGTGAGAATCGTCATCTGAAAACGTTTGCCTGAAATGTTAGATAAACCTGCTTCACGCTCTTCGGGAGTAGTCCTGCGGCGCGACCCATCTTGCGTCTCCACAAGATCGTATGCCGAAGCCTCACCATCCACGTCTTTCGTCCGGAAGAGTGAACGGTATTTCGTGATAACGAAATCCTTCGAATACCACAGGATGAAATCGGCCGTCGCTGGCAAATACGCTCCGGTCGTACCGCCTGTTTTCCGAACCGTAATCGTAGAAATGCAGTTATTCGACCCGAACACCTCATCCAACAAGCATCGAACGAGGTGAAGATTCTCATCACCGATCTGCACAAACACGCTTCCGCTGTCCGTGAGTAACTCTCGCGCCACTACCAAGCGGTCCCGCAGATAAGCAAGGTACGAATGAATTCCCAACTCCCACGTGTCACGAAAAGCGCGGATCTGTTCAGGCTGCCGGGTCAAATCCTGAGCTTTACCGTCTTTCACGTCTCGACGGCGAGTACTCACCTGCCAGTTGGAGTTGAATTTTATTCCATACGGTGGGTCCATGTAAATCATCTGGACCTTTCCCTTCAACGCCTCCTTCTCGGCCAACGAGGCCATTGCCAACAACGAATCTCCGAGAATCATCCGGTTGGTCCAATGTTGCCCGTGCTGGTAAAACTCGATGTAATGCTCGAAGTCGATTCCGTTGAAGTCCGCGAACAGTGTCGCTTGTGGCTCTTGCCGCGCCCCGACCACTTGTGCACGTAGATCCTCAATGAGTGCCTGGGGGTGGATCTTCTCCTGGATGTAGATCGGCACGACGGGCACGGCGAGATCCTGGGCGTCCTGCTCGTCCTTCCCTTTCCAGACCAATTGCGGGTCCAGCGATGGATCGCGCGGGTACAGCATCTTCTTCGGTGCCTTCTCTTCATCGGCCACGAAGTCGCGTAGCTCCTCGGTGGGGATGTTGGTCCGCTTGTCCTTGTGACGGATGGAATCGAGATCGGTCTGGGCAGCTCTTGCTTGCTTTTTTGTCGCCATCGTCCTTACGCCTCTACCGCCTTCAAGAACTCACGCACTTCGGTCTTCGCGTTCCAGGGGTCGCGGACCTCGAAAAACGCCCACCGGCCCAACCCGCCGTGGTTATTGACCGCAGGCACCCACAGCGCACGGGCCGTTGCCACTTTCGCTTCCTTGTCCGCACGATCCTGGCCGCTGACCTCCAGAATCAGATTCAATGCGCCAACCGCTGTCGTCATGCGCGCCACGAAGTCGGGAGTGTAGTTCCGCTGTTCGCCCTTCATAACGTAGGGGATGGTGAAGCCCACGTGATGATTCTTGAAATAAGCCTGCACTTCCGTCATGTCTTCCAAAGACTGCGCCATCTTTTGCTCCCAGGAATCCGTGTCTGCAACCACGTGGGTAATATGGCATCTGTCGGCCCTTGTGGCGTACACCGCCCGCGTGGTGTCGAAATCCACGTACTCCGTGCTGCCTTCGGTATCGTACGGATACAACAGGGGCTTCAGGGTCTTTGCGCCGGGGGTCGCGGCAACAATGGAGCGGTATATCTTTTCGGCTGCCGTAGCGGCCCGCTCCGCGAAGAGCACCATCTGCGGGAAGGTGTCATCGTGACAAACCAGCCAGCCGCCTTGTCGCCAATCGCGCACGATGCGCAGTAGTTCCGGGAAAAGCCACGGCTTAATGCTGCCTTCCCCGTCGCGAAAGAACGTTTCTAGCAGGTAGCGAGCCAGCGCGTAGTCGATCTCGTGCTCGCGCTTCCGCTTCAGCTCGTCCAGGTTGTGAAAGCTGCTTTCACCGACGACGGGCGCATTTTCCGTTTCGGTCGGAACGTCGGCGGTAGAGAGAACCAGCCGGGACTGCTCGGTGAACGTGGCGTTCAGCTTCTCGGGTGGCAGATCATATCGGTAGCCAAGCAGGCGCGGATAGCGCATCTCCAAGGCTGCACGCTCCTCCAGTGCTCGCACCCGCGTGACGAGCTTGGTGGGGCGCGGCGCGGGAGTGGAGCCATCGGTGGGTATGAAGGAGAATGGAACGCCGTAGACCTCGGCGTATTCCGGCTCGAAATGGCCTTCGGTTGTGAGCGCGAAACTGCGCCGCCGCAGGCCGCGTCCCACTACCTGTTCGCAAAGCAGTTGGGTGCCGAAGGCGCGGATACCCAAGATGTGGGTCACCGTGTTGGCGTCCCATCCTTCGGTCAACATCGAAACCGACACCACACACCGCACCTGTTCGCCGAGTTTGCCCGGTTTGCCCACCGTATTCATTACTTCGCGGAGGACATCCTCATCAGACAGCTTTTCGGGATCGCGGTCCGGGAACCGCTTGCGGTACTCGGTTTTGAACTCTTCGATCTCGCGGGCGGCGAGTTTTCGGAAGTCGTCACTCATGGCTTCCCCGGATTCCAATTGCTCGCTATCTACGAGGATCGTGTTGGGGCGGCCAAGCCATCGCCCGTCGACGACATTGCTGAACAGGTCGAGTTTGCCGGGCACCAGAATTGCCGTACCATCCGGGAGTTTCTTCTCCCAGCCTGCGATGAAATCAAAAACCAGTTTGGAAACGTTGGTGTTATTGCAGACCACAATGAAAACAGGTGGCGTGCCGCCTCGCAGCTCGGCACTGGCATCCTGCTCCCACTGCTTGAATGATGCCTTGTAGTTTATGTAGAGGCTTTGGAGCGCACCTTCCAGCTCGGCAGGCAGTTTCGGCTCTCCGGCGACCGCATCGGTACCACGGCCCTTCTTCGGGAGATGATCCTTGATCCTGGGCCATAGCTCGCGGTACGTGGGCTGTTCGCCGGTCATGGCGTTATCTGCCACAGGGACGCGCGGCACCTTAACGATCCCGGCCTCGATGGCGTCGATCAGGGAAAAGTCCGACATTACCCACGGGAATAGCGTTCCCTCTCGGTAACCTGAGCCTTTCAAGAAGAATGGCGTAGCGGAGAGGTCATACACC